>Ga0209270_1000879_pt1 | contig 51229 bp, 53 predicted proteins | sample MTBAKSrepl1MetaG_FD_187456 | JGI IMG/M metagenome (GOLD analysis project Ga0209270, IMG submission 187456) | Enrichment culture microbial communities from Arthur Kill intertidal strait, New Jersey, USA, that are MTBE-degrading - MTBE-AKS1... | ecosystem: Environmental > Aquatic > Marine >... | reverse complement strand
CTGCTTTACCCCTGAATAGTCCATCTCCCAGATGGCGGTAGGAGCCTGTTCGAACAGGCTCTGGTACTTGTCGCGCTGGCTGGAAAGGGCCTTTTCCAGGGCTTTGCGGGAAGTGATGTCTCTTAAGTAGATGACGTTGGCGGGTTTGCCCTTGTACTGGGTGACGGCACTGGTGAGTTCTGCCGGTACGGTGGTGCCGTCCTTCCTGGTGAAGGTGACTTCGAACAGGCCCGGCATGGATTGGCCGCTCATCTTGGCGCGGTGGCGTTCCAGCGATGAGAGCCGGTCTTCGGCTGCCAGGAAATCGAAGGCCGGCCGGCCGATGATCTCCTGACGGGAGTAGCCGGACATCAGGCAGAACTGGTCGCTTACGAAGGTGATGATGCCCTCCCGGCCGGGGGAGTCCTGGAGCATGAGGATGGATTCGCCGACTTCGGCCCCCAGTTCGACCAGGGCCCGGTAACGGTCTTCGGTTTCGTCCAGCTGTTCCTGGAGTTCACGGCGGCGGGTGGTATCCCGGAAGGATTCCATGATACCGATAAGCTGGCCTTCGGGGGAATACAGGGGGAAGGCGGAGACGCGGCAGTAAACACCGGTGCCATTCGGGCGGGTTCGCCTGGATTCGTAATTGACAGAGGATTCTCCCCTGGAAATCCGGTTCAATATACACCCGTCCGTATGGCAGAATGAACTGGCAAAGGTTCCCCAGCATTTCCTGCCGACGATTTCATGTACGGAAGTGCCGGCCATGCCGGCAAAAGCATCGTTTGCGAAGGTAACGGTATAATCGGTGCTGATTATACGAATTCCATGCACCAGGCAGTTTAAAGCATGCCAGAATTCAAAATCGGGTGGTTTGTATTCCCGCCTGCCCGGTACCGAACTCACTTCGGATATGCTTTCCAGCCGGCAGCAGCTTGGGATAATATCGTGTTCGCAAGAAACAGGTTCGGCCAAGTAATTCCTCATGGGAAGCGATGAAAATATCTCAGGTTATATTATCCTATATATATAAATATCGTTTGTCAATATTTTGAATTGAATAATATCAACTTATTATATGATATATATCAACTATATTTATTTTAAAGGCTGCTGGTACTGAACGGTTACGGCTGTTTTTGCCGGTTGTTTTGCTTGACAGATCTGTGCCGGTAATATAGTATGGGAAAGGTTCCTCTTAAACGCACAGGTACCGGTAAACAAGTATGGTATACAACATCTGAGGATATCACCAAAGGCATTCATGTGCCGGGTTCCGTCATTTGAATGCGCATCATTTTTCCACAATGACCACTGCTCTCGAAGGCGGGCTCTCCTGCAGATTCCCGCTGCATCTGCTTGTGCCCGGTTGAGTCTGTCGAACCATCAGTAGGCCTGGCTTACCTCGGATCCAGTTATCAAACACAGCCCGGTGCGGCAATCATTTTTTCCAGTTTTCAATTATCCGGCCATTATAAGTCCCGTCTTCTATTAAATATATCGTTCGGGGGAAAGTACTTGACAGCAAAAATTGAAGCCAAAAACCTGATAAAAATATACGGCCATAATACAGACAAAGCCCTGTCGCTGTTCGAGCAGGGACTGACACGTGCCGAAATTCTCAGGCAAACCGGCCAGACTCTGGGTGTAGCCCGCGTCAATTTTGAAGTGGCCGAAGGGGAAATATTCGTGCTCATCGGCCTTTCCGGTTCCGGCAAATCCACCCTGCTTCGCTGTATCAACGGCCTGCTGATGCCTACCAGCGGCTCGCTCCTGGTCGATGGAAAAGCGGTTGAAAAGGCAACGGAAAAGGAACTGCGCCGGCTGCGGGGCGAAAAAATCAGCATGGTTTTCCAGCATTTTGCCATTCTGCCCAACCTTACTATTATCGACAACGTCGCCTTCGGCCTCGAGCTCAGGGGTATAGAACGTGAAGAAAGGCGAGATAGGGCCGCCGAAGCACTGGAAACAGTTGGTTTGGGTGACTGGAAAAATAAAATGCCCCAGGAGCTGTCCGGCGGTATGAAACAGAGAGTCGGGCTGGCCAGGGCGCTGGTGATGGATTCCGACATTCTGCTGATGGATGAACCGTTTGGAGCGCTTGACGCCTTGATACGGGCCGAGATGCAGGAAGAACTGGTATCCCTGCAGCGCGAGATCAAGAAAACGGTGGTGTTTGTCACTCACGACCTGGATGAGGCCCTCAGGCTGGGAGACCGTATTGCCATAATGCGTGACGGCGCTATTGAACAGATAGGCACCGCTGACGAAATTCTGGCAGAACCCGCCAACGATTACGTGGAAAAGTTCCTTACCGGTATAGATGTATCCAAAATCCTGGATGCGGCCAGCATATCCAAGTGGCCGCGGGAACTGGTACGTGATACCGAAGGCGTATCTGTAGCCCTGCACCGTATGAAAAAAACGGACTCCGATTATCTTTTCGTAACCGGCCCCGGGCGCAAGCTGGTCGGTCTGGTTACTCGGGATGACCTGCTGGGGCTTTCCAAAAAACGGCAAACCAGCTTTAAAGACGTAATCCGCGAAGCCGACACCATTCCGGGCGATACCATCATGCGGGACGTTTTTCCCCAGCTTCGCAAGTCGGAAAGAGCGCTGGCGGTGGTCGATGAAAAACAGCGCTTCCTCGGTATTATCACCCACAATACACTCCTGGACAGCCTTGACGAGAGAAAGGGGGGTGACGGCATTGCTGAACTTTAGTCTGCCCAAGTTGGAAATTGGTGATGCCATCGAATGGTTCGTCAGGTGGATAATCGACAACTTGTCCATCGTTTTCGATATTATCAAAAACATTCTGAATGCCATAACCGGCGCATTGAACGATGGTTTGCTGGCGGTCCCTGCGATAATGCTGATACTCATTTTTGCTGCAGGTATATGGCTTCTGACCAGCAAAACAACTGCCTTGCTCGGCCTGCTCGGGCTGGCTTTGATCTGGAATATCGGCCTTTGGCCGCAGATGATAAGCACCCTGGTCCTGGTAGTCGTTTCCGTTGTTATCGCCCTTGTTATTGGTATCCCCACCGGCATACTTATGACCCGGAGTTCGAAGCTTGAAGCAGCCATGCGCCCGGTGCTTGATTTCATGCAGACCATGCCGCCGTTCGTTTACCTGATCCCGGCGGTAATGCTGTTCGGTATAGGAGTAGTGCCGGGCCTGTTTGCGACCATTATATTTGCCGTTCCGCCGCCGGTGCGGCTTACATACCTGGGTATCACCCAGGTTCCCGAGGACATGAAAGAAATGGCCATTGCCTTCGGCGCCGGCGACCGGCAGGTGCTCAGGAAGGTAGAACTGCCTCTTTCGCTGCCGAGTATTATGGCCGGCGTGAACCAGTGCATCATGCTGGGCATTTCCATGGTGGTTATTGCATCCATGATCGGCGCCGGCGGCCTCGGCGCCGAGGTAATGCGCTCGGTTAACCGGCTTGACCTGGCCCTCGGTTTTGAGAGCGGCCTTGCTATTGTAATCCTTGCCATTGTCCTCGACAGGGTCAGCCGCAACATCGGCTCCGGCAGGGCGACCCCGGCAGGCAGAATCATCGAATATTTCAAAAAGAGGCGCAAGGCCAGAATGGAATCGCAAGTTTCCTGAATTCGAACATACAGATTACTGGAGAAAGGAGGAGTGCTTAATAGGAGAAAGTAGCCTGAAAAAGGCAACCCAAAAACTATTAAATAAAAGGAGGAAAAATGTTTAAAAAGTTTCGATACTCATCACTGGCAGTGGTTGCTGCCGTTGTTCTGACCGCCGGGATATTCGGCGGTTGTTCCGGGGAAAAAGAAACCATAAAAATCCCCTATGTGGAATGGGCCTGAGCTGAGTCGGAAGCCTTTCTTGCAAAGGAAATTCTGACCGACATGGGCTACAACGTTGAACTTAGTTCGGTTTCAGCCGGAGTCATGTGGGAATCCATAGCCACCGGAGACCAGGACTTCATCACCACCGCCTGGCTGCCCTACACCCACCAGTCGTACTGGGAAGCCCACCAGAATGATGTTGACCGGATCGGTACACTCTATGACGGTGCGGTGCTGGCTTTGGTGGTGCCCGATTATGTAACCATCGATTCAGTGGCCGAACTGGCAGACCATGCCGGGGAATTCGACAGCCGTATCGTGGGGATAGACCCCGGTGCTGGCCTGATGGAAGCAACACGCAATGCACTGATGCCCAATTACGGACTGGATGCCTGGGAGCTGTCCGAATCCAGCGAAGCTGCCATGATGGCCGAACTGGACCGGGCAATCAACGATGAAGAATGGATTGTCGTAACCGGCTGGGCACCTCACTGGAAATTCGCCGCCTACGACCTCAAACTGCTGGAAGACCCGGATGAAACCCTCGGAGGTTTGGAGGAAATCGTCATCGTTGCCCGGGACGGCTTCAGAGAAGACTTCCCGGAGGTTGCCACTTTCCTGCAGACCTGGAAAATGACATCCGACGAACTGGGCGAAGTTATGTACATGATAGCCGTCGACGGAATGGCGCCGGCGGTCGCCGCCCGTACCTGGATTGATGAAAACCAGGACATCGTCGATTCCTGGCTGCCTTAAGTTGCCTGGTTCGGACGACAAAAAGAGGGTGGCGCCGCCACCCTCTTTTTCGAGCTCTTCCGGCAGGTTATCTGGTGGAAATTTTAAACAGCATATAAAGAGGGCATACCCCGGTTGCCGCCGTAATCAGCATTACCGCCCCGAAGATATAAAGGACAACATCCAGCCATCCGGCCACAAAAAACAGTGCCACAACCAGCGCAGCCACGCCCAGTATCGCCCGGATTACCCTGTCGGCCTGCCCCATATTTTGTTTCATAACCTTACCTCCTGAGGCTTTTAATCGATTATAACCGGGGGCGGCAGCAATAGCAATAGATGGCGGTCCGTTTCCGCGACTCTAGCCGGATGTTCCGGAAACTGCTTTTGCCAGCTGTACTCCCGCTGCCTCGGCTCTCTCCAGGATTTCAGTTTCTGCCGCAATCCGGCCTTTGTCGAAAATTCCCAGTACCGGAATCCGGGCGACTGTTTCGTAACCCAGCGCTTCGAAAGGCAGCCTCATGGCATCCAGAGTAAAGCCAATGGCTTCCTCGTATGAGGGCTGTTCGCCGACAGCTCCCAGCACCATTTTCCGGCCCTGGCCGGCTAGGGAGCTTGAATAATGTCTCGGCCGGTCATCGGTAAACATATACAGACAGTACAACCTGTCGATGAATGCCTTCATCCATGCGGTCATGTTGTAGTTATGAGTCGGTGAAACCAGCACCAGCCCGCGGGCTTTTGCCAGTTTTGGGTAAAGCAGCTGCATACCATCCTGAAGGCCGGTACACTCCGGCTTTGCCCGGCATTTTTCACACCCGATACAGGAAGAGAACTGGTAATTCCTCAACTGTACTTCCTCACAGGCTACCCCGGAGTTTTTCACTCCCTTTAGAATATATCCTAACAGGATATCCGAGTTGCCTCCCTTGCGCGGGCTGGCGCCTATTCCCAGTACCACCTGATCAGCCATATCGATGCCTCCCCCTCATTTTGTCATACCATACCATAAGGCCGGGCATCACGGTAATGGTTATCACCAGGCACAGCAGCACTCCGAGCACGGTTGCGATGCCGAAATCTCTTATCATTACGAAACTGGAGGCGATCAGTACACCAAAACCACCCAGTGTAGTCAGGGCTGTCGCCATGATTGCCCTTCCGGTCTTGGCAATGGCTGTTATCATGGCATCCCGTGGCTCGATGCCCTGGCTCTTTTCCTCCTGGTAGCGCCCGTTTATGACCACCATAAATTCAGTTCCTATTCCGATAATCAAAACACCCAGTATGGCGGTCAGCGGGTTCAAGGGAATTCCGATTAAAAACATGTCAAGGGACGACCAGGCGATTACTGCTCCCACCGGAATTACGGTAAGAAAAGCAGCAACCGGGCGCCTGTAAGCAACGAGGATGATGAGCAGTACCGCGCCCAGGCACAGTACATTAAGCAGCATGCGCGAACCTGTAACAGCATCTATGGTTCTAGCCCCCAGGGCCATGGTGCCGACCGAAGATACCTGTACCCCTTGCGGTGCCGAAGACATATCTACCAGGTCACGTATCAGGTCATGGACCTGTTCCAGCGAAACGTAGCTGATATTGAATTCCACGCTGGCCATGGTTCCTTCATGTGTGATAACCCTGGAACGGAACAAATCCGGCGTGCCGTCCAGTATGGCATCGATCTGGGGTTTCGAAGGTATCATGCCGCCCGCCGCCTGTGTAACCAGGCTGGCCGGGGAGTTGGAAGAGATTATTTCATCGAACCGGTCCAAGGCCTGCTCTTCCCAGCCGGCCATCCAGGCCAGTACTTCCGGGGAAGCAACATCGGCGGATTCTATCAGAAAGCGTAACTGCCCCCCGCTGCCGGTAATTTGCCTCAAGTGCCGGAGTTCAACCAGCGCCGGTTCATCCTGGGGCATCAGCTCTTCGTAATCGGTATTGGTAGCCAAGTGGCTGTCCGCTATGCCGCCGGCTACAGCAAATACCAGCGCTATCAACGTAACCCAGCCGGTATGCTGAACCGCCAGCGTTGCCAACCGTTCCAGAAACTTTTCGATACGCCCGCTGGCTGCCTGTGATTTTATCTTCAGACGTTCGACCGGGGTGTTCCTGTCAGCCAGAAATACAATGCTATGGAGTAAAAACAGGCCCACCAGGTAGCTGATGATAATTCCAACCGCCAGCATAATACCGAAATCGCGTATCATGGGGACTTCGGAAATGTAAAGTGTAATGAACCCTGCGATTGTAGCCAGCAGCGCAACGCCAACCACCGGAAACATGCGCGATATGGAAACGATAATAGCCTGGCTTACACTGCCGCAACGGGTAATTTCTTCCTGGTACCGGTTATGAAACTGGATTGAAAAATCGATACCGAGCCCGATAAGTATAGGCAGTACCGCCATGGTTGCCATACTCATCGGAATGGACGCATACCCCATTATACCGAAGGTCCAAAGAGCGCTTATACCCACCATGGCGAGGGACAGAAGACGCCAGCGAACCCGGAAAAAAAGCAGGAGCACTACGATCATGACTGCCAGCGAAAGGCCCAGCAATATAGCGATATTGCGCCCGATACTCACGGTAATTGCATTGATAAGCCCGGCATCCGATACTACGGTGGCTGAAGCGTCTGCGAGCGGATTGGACCGGAAAAATTCTGCAATATATTGCGCCGCTTCCAGGGCCCGGGAATCGTCCAGATTGCCGGCGGGAATTACCATGATAAGGGCGTGCTGATCATCAGGAAAAAGCGGCTGTAATACAGGATTGAGCTGTCCGTCCGCCGGATAAACAGCAGCCAGGACCGCCTGGGGGTCTTGCAGGTACGCCTGACCGGTAACCGCCTCGAGCAATGCCAGCGGGCTCTGCACACAGCAATACCTTCCGTCTGCCATCACCTGGAGATCCAGTTCGGCCATCACCGCCAGGTTTTGCGGCGACAGTATTTCTTCCGTTTTCCCGGTTAAAAGGACGGTGAACGGCTCACCGCCGAAAGCCGACTCATAACGCGAATTGTCCACGGAAATATCTGCCCGGGGAGAAACCAGCGCGGAAAACCCGGTTTCGGTTTCAAGCAGGGTGATTCCCGGTACAGCGGCGACGGAAATAATTACGGCAAGCGAGATGAACCATGCAGGGCGACGTTCTATAAACCTGGCCAGTATTTCAGATATTTTGATCGTCATGTGCCGCCTCCAGTTCATTATGTTTGCCGGAAATGTTTTTCAGCAGTAATCCGGCTATCTCGGCTGATTTTTCCAGTTCTTCCTGCGTTAATCCATCCAGCAGTTTTTTCATCTGCTCTTCTCCCGTCAACCATAACCGGTCGATGAGTTCCCTGCCGGCAGGCGCCAGACGGCAAATGACCCGGCGCCGGTCATCGAAATCCGTACCCCGTTCTGCCAGCCCTTTTTTGACCAGGTTGTCCATTATACCGGTCGCTGACGGCATAGCGATGCTCAACTGGGAGGCAACCGTTCCCATCGTGGCAGGCCCGTCACAATAAAGCAATATCAACAGCCGCAGCTGGGCAACGGTAATATCCGAAGAAAGATGCTCGAGGGGTATACGGGGTTTGACAAGTTTGAATATTTCACTCGATGCCTCAAGAATCCGGTCTACCAGCGCACTTTTTGTTTCTTCAAGCGTCAATTTGATACTCCATAGTTTTATTAAGGCCGGGTATAATATTTAGGTATTACCTAAGTATTTTCATTATAAAGAGTAATATTGCATATAGCAACAGGTTACAGGTCAAAACCCGGGAATATTTTCAACGGGAGAACGTGACTGGTTTTCAAGTAAAGGAGTAATATGCCGGCAATCAGTCTTGATTGCCGGATATATCGGTTATCCGGTAATCGATGCCGGCGTCATCCAGCCGCGTTATCAGTCCGGACGTTTCGCCGGCGACGCAGACCACCACCGGGCTGAGGCCGCTTCGTGAAGCTTCGATACAGCCTTCTACGGCTCCGTAATATTGAAATACAGTACCGGTTTTTGTCAGCGCAACATAAGCTTCCGTACCCAGAGCAAAAACGTGAGAGCACCCGGCAAGCATAACTTTGAGACGGTTGCAGTCTACTTTCCCCGAACCACCCGCATCTATACCCGGTATCTTGATTATGCTGACGCTGCCCACCGTCAGGGGCACAATTCCTGCTATGCCGGTAATACCGATATCCTCGCCCTGCCTGGCCGAAGAAACCGTTATTCCGGTGGCCTGGGAATCCTGACCGGCGGAAGCGTACAACAGGCCGTTTTTCATTTTCAGGGTCACGCGGGTCCCTGCTTGAAGGTCTGTTTCAGCAACAGCCGGACAAACGGCAATATTATTGATGGCCCGGAGAATGAAGGTGTTGTATTCGTCAAGTTCCCTGAGTATTTTGATGATCCAGTTAACCGCCTCGCCCGTTAACCGGTAGCGGGAGCGGCCTTCGATTTCCAGCATGCCGTCAGTTACCAGTTGAGCAACATAATCCGATACTGCCTGAGGAGTGATTTTCAACTGGCGGGCAACGGAACGCTGTTGTACGAAAGGGCCTTTGTCGGCGATCTCCACCAGGATCTGGAACCGCGTAGCCAGGTTTTTATTCCTGAACACTTCAACCATTGTTCACCGGGCTTTACTTTCAGTCAAGCTGTATCGCATTTATGCCATTATACCGGCCGTCTGGCAATAATGAAAGTAAAATCAGGTTTCCAGCCCGCCGGGTATTCAATCCAGCAGCCGGGCGCCCATGTCGAAGGCTTCCGCCAGAGCGGTGGGATGGCGGTCAATATCTCCCTCAGCATCGATTCCGGGATACAACAGCTCCCCGAAGTACTGGATATCCAGGCTGTAAAACAAAGACTTTACGCTCAACCTGGCACCGTCGAAAATGTGGGTGCCATGACGCCCGCCGGTACTTATGAAAATACCGCGGCGGTTCTTTTCTTCCCCGAGCGGCACCAGCCCCAGTACGTATTTTCGCGCCCACAACGCCTGGCAGCGGTCCATAAACAGCTTCAATTGAGCCGTCACCGCCATAAACTGGAGAGGGCTGGCCAAAACGACTGCATCTGCCAGTTTCAACTCTTCATAAAGCGCCTGCATGTCATCGTCGATAACACACCGGCCGTCTTCAAAACAGCCGTCGCAATGCCGGCAGGCGGCTATATCCAGGCAGGCAAGGTCGATCGCAGTGGCAGTTGCTCTCCGGGAAACGGCGCCTTCCAGGCAGCACTTGAGCAACCGGGCCGTATTACCCTCCGGGCGGGGCGAGCCGGAAAGACCAAGCACGCGGGTCATTTCGCCGCCTCGATCTGCTGCAGGATTTCGGTTTCCATCCGCTCCATTTCGCCGGCCTGGGTGTCATCTTCGTGATCGTATCCCAGCAGATGCAGCACACCGTGAATCAGCAATATGCTGATTTCCTTTTCAACGGGGTGGTCGTTTTCACGTGCCTGCCTGAGGGCTGTATCATATGAAATGATGACTTCTCCCAGGTGCTCTATCCCATCGGCGGTTGGCGGAAATTCTGCGCTGCCTTCTTCCTCGAGTTCATCCGCCATGGCAAACGAAAGTACATCCGTTGGTTTATCCTGAGCCCGGTATACCCGGTTCAACCGGCGCACCTCATCATCCCCGGTAATGACCACACCCAGCTCATAATCTCCGGCCGGCCGGGCATAATTCACCACAGCCCCGGCAATTCTTTCCAGAAAAACGGGTTCGACCAGGTTTACAAATTCTTCTCTTACCAGGACGTTTATTTCCATGGTGCTGTCAAACAGTTCATTCCTGCCGGCTGTTAAACTCCATCGGCGGCATCAGGATCGGCCTGAAGACCGATTACCGGTGTTTGAGGGCTTGAATCATCATCGGAATCCAGGCCGGTGGCTTCCGGATGGATAACCGGGTAAGGCGTCCGGCCAAGGCCGAGGTAGCGAAAGCTGAACACAAAGATTAACAGGCACATGGGTATAGACCACCACATCGAAGTCGGCGCCATGATAATAAAGGCTACCAGGTGGGCCAGAATATAGACAGGTATGGCAATTTTCAAAAACGTTCTCAATTTACCCTTCATCCGCTGCCGGGAGATATCTGCCAGTCTTCCGAACATGATTCCCATAGCCAGCGCCACAGCCGGAACTGCCGGATAGAAGTAGAATATGAAGCTGGCCCGGTTGGTAATCACGCTGGCCGGTATCCAGACAAGATAAAGGCCGATAAACATGGCAAACGGAAACAGCGGAGCATCATCACCTTTAATGGAACGCCAGGTAATGTAAACAATAGACGGAATAATCAATACCCAGAGTGTCGGGCTCAGCATTCCCAGCACCCGCGGTGTCCACCAGTAAACGATGCCTACCGGTGAAATGACCCACATCCACGGACGGGTAGCGATGCCACCGGGTTCGTAGGCGCCGAAGGTAATGGACCCGGTAGATTTCAACATTTCCAAAGTCCGGGTAACCGGATTCATCAGTTCACCCCAGTAAGGGTATTCGAAAACGGCCAGCAAAGCCAGGAAAGCCAGCGGAGCCAGCAGATAGGACGGTATGAATTTTTTCCAGTTCGGACACCTGACAAGCAGCCAATGCATTCCAATAACCAGCGCCCCCAGAGCGCCGTTCAGCTTGGCGAGCGCCGCCAGGGCAAGGGCTACCGCCGAGAGCGGAAAACTGCCCCTGAGATACATCCAGAAGGCCAGCAGCAGAAAAAACTGGCAGAATACGTCCAGCATGGCAAGGTGATTCTGGACGAAGGTAAGGTTTTCAAAAGCCAGAAAGAAAGTCGCCAGGTAGCATATCTTTTCGTTCAGCTTCAGCCGCCGGCAGATAAGGTAGAAAAAAACCAGGGAGGCCGTTCCCATCAGTATGGCAAACAGCCGCCACCCAACCGCATTGTCGCCGAAAAGCTGCATACCGGCGATAACAATCAGTTTTCCGAGGGGTGGGTGCTCGGCCCGTTCAGTACCGCCGGAATCTATGGCATGACGCGCATCGTTTACGTAATGGACTTCATCGAACAGGGGTTCGTCCGGACGCATCATCAGGCCCAGGTGCAGCAGCAGGGTAGCCGTGACAATGACGGCAATCCCCAGGTACTGCCATTCATACAACCGGTTAATCAGGTTCTTGAGCCTTTGCATATCGGATCACCTGCGCCAGGTCAAAGAGTTGTTCAAAAGGTAGTTCCAGAAGAAAGCCACGATTATGCCGATCAATACGGCTGCCAGGTCGGCAATCCCCAGCACAACGGCAAGCAGGTTGGCTACACCGATCTGGATCAAACCACCCAAAACACAAATCAGGTTGAAGCGTAACAGGCGCCTGAGAAAACCGCCGGCCCCTCCGGTATTGCGGTCGGAAAAGGTAAAAAAGTTATTCAGGATGAAGTTGGTAATGATGGAAGTTTCGATGCTTATCGTCAGGGCGATATTGCCGGAAAGAATACCGCTGGAAGTGTCGCTGATGGGGGTAAAACCGGCAAAACGGGTCAAGAGCAAGTACAATCCGAAGTTTACAACCACCCCGCTGGCACCAACCAGGCAGAATTTTAAAAACCGCGCCGCTTCTCCGCTCCGGCTGGCGAGCCGGACGATATGGCGCAGATATTCATACTCCTGGCTGAAATTCAGTTTGCTTTCACCCAGTTCCCGGAGTTGAAACTGGAACGGCACCTCGGCTACCTCCCGGTACCTGCCCATCACCAGCACCTCGAGCAGAATCTTGTAGCCGATGGGATCCAGGCTCACCTGTTCGACTACACTGTTTTTCAGGGCAAAAAAGCCGCTCATCGGGTCTTTTACCCGCCGTGCCTGCGGCAGGAACAACCAGGCCAGAAAAATAGCCCCGCGGCTGATGAGTTTTCTAAGCCCGCTCCATTCCGCACACCCGCCACCGGGCACATAACGGCTGGCAACGGCTATGTCCGCGCCCTGTTCGATGGCTGCCAACAGCTGCTCGATTACAGCGGGAGGATGCTGCAGATCGGCATCCATAACCACCAGGATATCTCCGCCGGCATTCTGGAAACCTTTAACTACTGCGGAAGCCAGGCCTCTTTCATCCCGGCGGACGATTGCCCTTACGGGGTAATCCTTGCCCAGCTCCTCTATTCTTTCAACGGTGCCGTCGGTGCTGGCGTCATCGACAAAAAGGATTTCATACTTGTAGTCTGATATTGCCAGATGAATCTGCTTGACCAGGGGGGAAATATTGCCGCTTTCGTTATAGGTAGGTATTATCAGGCTCAGGCTTTTCGTCATTATTCTTGCTTATATACCGTTTTCAGCTATTTTACCATAAAATAAACAAACTGGAAGCATCCTCCCGATTCGCATTTGGCCGGGCCAGTTGGTATAATGCCGCACAGCAGTATGTCTGACAGAGAAATTGTATTCAAACCCATCGGTTTCGTATCCAATGAAGTCAACCAGTCCATGGACGCCAGTTTCGACTGGGCGGCGGTCACCTCTCAAATAGTCCTGAACGAGGCTTACCGGGAATATACCAAGGGCCTGGAAAAATATTCCCACATCCTGGTGATTTTCTGGATGGACCGGCCGGTTAAAAAGAAGCTGGTACCCCTGGTGCACCCCAGGGGAGATAAAACCGTGCCAATGGTAGGCCTGTTCGCTTCCCGTTCACCCCACCGCCCCAATCCGGCGGGTTTGAAACTGGTAGAGCTGGTCCGCGTGGAGAAAAATTTACTTATGGTACGCGGCCTGGATGCTCTGAACGGCACACCGGTTGTCGACATAAAGCCCTACCACCCGGGCTATGATTCTCTGGAAGAACCCGGAGCACCGTCATGCAAACCGAACCAACCAACCGGCGGTTAAACGGTATTTACCGGAAGCTGAGTGAGCATTTCGGTCCCCAGTACTGGTGGCCGGGTGAAACGCCGTTCGAGATTATGGCCGGCGCCGTACTAACCCAGTCGACCGCATGGCACAATGCTGCTAAAGCAATATCGAATTTAAAGGATGCCGGGAGTCTGAACCCGGCAGTAATCCGCCGACTGCCTGTGGTAAAGCTGGCCGGCCTTATCCGGCCGTGCGGCTATTTCAACACCAAAGCCAGGAAACTCCAGGCATTGGCCATATGGCTTGGACAGATGTGCGGTGACAATATCAGTTTGCTTTCGGATGTCTCTACCGCCGTTCTGCGCCACAGCCTGCTGGATGTATACGGTGTCGGCCCGGAAACAGCCGATTCGATACTGCTGTACGGGCTCAGGCGGCCTGTTTTCGTTATCGATGCTTATACCCGGCGCATCGCTGCCCGGCTGGGCATCATACCGTCCTCCGGGAGAGGTTATGATGACTATCAGAGGCTGTTTACAGCCAATACAGAACCCGATGCGGCGATGTATAATGAATTCCATGCGCTTCTGGTAAAACAGGCCAAAAGCGCCTGCCGGAAAGTACCCCGCTGCTGCCAGTGCTGCCTGCTGAACGGTTGCCCGACTGGCAAAACCGGTGGCGGCAAGGAGCCGGTACATGAACCTTGAAGCAGATGAGAACCGGTTTTCCCAGATTGCAGAACTGCTCGTATCTTCCCGTCATGCGGTGGTTTTCACCGGTGCCGGGGTCAGCACCGAGTCAGGCATCCCGGATTTCCGAAGTCCGGGCGGCATCTGGGACAGGTTCGATCAGTCGGCTTTCGACTACTCGAGTTTTCTCACCTCCAGCCAGTCCCGCCTGGCTCACTGGGAACTTTTTCGCACTCTCAGCCATCGCGTAGAACCCAACCCCGCTCACTTCGGCGTGGCTGAATTGTGCCGGCTGGGGCTGGTCAAAGCAGTCATTACCCAGAACATCGACAACCTCCACCAGAGAGCCGGCGTCCCGGATGAACTTATAATGGAACTGCACGGCAGCATGAAGAATTTCACCTGTCTCAGATGCCATGCAAAGTACCCTCTGGATAAAATTGAAGTTATCATGCAGTCGGCGGAAGTGCCTGAGTGCCCGCATTGCCGCGGTATTCTTAAGCCGGATGTCGTATTTTTCGGTGAATCTTTACCCGGGGATACCCTGGAACGTGCTGTATTTAATTCTCGCGCGAGCGACCTTTTTATCGTAATCGGTTCTACTCTGGCGGTATATCCGGCGGCGTATATGCCGGAATATGCCCTGGCTTCGGGGGCCAGCCTGGTCATTATAAATCTGACTCCGACACCCATGGACAGCCAGGCCAGCGCAGTCATTCATGCCAGGGCCGGAGAGGTCATCCCTGAAATTGTCCGGGAAGTAAAACGCCGGTCCGGTTAAACCTTGCGGTTCAGCCAGTCCTCGCGTGAGCGGATATCACGATCAAAAATCAGACGGTTAATGAAGAGTTCAACGGCAGGTGTATCCCGGCTGATTTCCAGGCGCGGCTGGGCGAGCCTGCGGAAAACCGCCAGTGCCAAAATAACCAGAAAGCCCAGCGCCGCGCCGCTTCTATCCTCGATACCCAGCGTAGCAGCGCAGAACCAGCTCAATAGCGGCAGGGATATCAAAGCTATCAGAACTCCCACTGCCAGTTGCTTGAAAGGTGCCAGCCCGTAAGCTGTCACCAGTACAATAAGCCCCAGCCATGGAGATACAGCCAGGACTACGCCCAGGCTGGTAGCAATACCCCGGCCTCCTTTGAATTTCAAAAAAACCGGCCAGTTATGCCCGGCAATGGCTATGACGCCGACAAGTATCTGGTAAAACAGAGCCAGGCCGCAAATTCCGGCCAGCCACACAACTGCATAACCCTTGGCAATATCGAAAAGAAACACCAAAATTGCCAGTTTCCTGGAAGCCGACCTGGCTACGTTGGAAGCACCTACATTGCCGCTGCCCTCTTTCCTGATATCTTTACCCGTAGCCAGCCGGGCGGCTATGTAGGCCGCCGGAACCGAGCCCAGCAGGTAAGCCCCCGGAGCCAGCATAAAAAAAGTCCAGTTCAGCATGTATACCTCTCGAACGAACCGGGTATGTCAATGCCTTTTTCACGAGCCCTGGCCAGCAGTTTTTTCCCCACGTCTTCAGGCACTCCGGCATCCCCGGGGAGTACTTCCAGAGAATTGTCGATACCGTGGTAATCACTGCCGCCGGTAGCCACAAGATTCATTTTCTCTGCAATTCTGAGCAGTACCCGTCTTTCGTCCCGGCTGAAGTCCTTGTAATAAATTTCCAGTCCTTCCAGACCGGCGGTGCACAAACCGGCAATAACTGCCGGATAATTATCGACCGTCAGCGGATGGGCCAGCACCGGCAGGCCACCGCACTCGGCTATCAGGCTGACAGCTTCCTCGGGAGTTATTTTAAACCGGTCTACATATGCCGGTTTACCATACCCCAGGTAAAGTTCAAACGCCTCATCGAAACCGCTTATATATCCCTTTTCCATTAAAGCCAGTGCTATGTGAGGCCGGCCGATGTTGCTGTCGCCGGCAATTGTCGCTACCTGTTCCCATCCTATGTTCAACCCCAGCCCGTTCAGCTTCTTAACCATAGCCCTGGCTCGTTCAATCCGGTCCGAGCGCATGCGGGTACAGAAACCGGCCAGTTTTGGATGAGTGTAATCGATGAAGTAGCCGAGCAGATGGACCTCACACCCCGGGGCATAGGTACTCATCTCGATGCCGGGTATCATCATCAGGGCCGGGTACCTTTCAGCCTGTTTCAAAGCCGGCTCTATGCCATCTACGGTATCATGGTCGGTAATAGCGACAATCCTCAGGCCTCTGCTGTAAACCATGTCAACCAGCTGGGCGGGGGTAAGCCGCCCGTCGGAAGCGCTGGTATGAAGATGCAGGTCTATACTGCCCAACTAACCGAAATACCTCGTAATACGTTCTATTGACCTGGTTTTGCCGCTGCCGTCATCGATATCGAGCAGCATGGCAGTGAATATCACCCGGCCTTTAGCTGCCGAAAGCCTGCCGGGCATCAGCGTGAGGATGCGTTTCATTACACCCTCGATGTCATCACCGATTACCGAGTCTACCGGTCCTGTCATGCCTATATCGCTGACATAACCCGTGCCACCGGGCAGGATCCGGTGGTCAATGGTACCTACGTGTGTATGAGTACCCAGCACAGCGCTCACCCGTCCGTCCAGGTAATAACCCAGGGCGACCTTTTCCGCAGTAGCTTCGGCATGGAAATCGACAATTACGATGTCAGGCCGGGGCCCCAGGCTCTCGAGCAGGCTGTCCATGGCACGGAAAGGACAGTCGAAATTACCCACAAACACCCGTCCCATCAGGTTCACCACCATTACGTTTCCCAGGATAATGTAACCCTTTCCCGGCACTCCCGGGGGGTAATTCAAAGGCCGTATTAGCGGCAGGGAGTCGATGGCTGGAATAATATCCCGGTGAGCCCAGATATGGTTTCCCGAAGTGAGTACATCCGCTCCTGATTCGATTAGTTCCCGGGCGGTATCGGGCGTGATACCAATTCCGCCGGCGATGTTTTCCGCATTGGCAATCACGAAATCGATGCCATATTCATTCTTCAGGCCAGTCAGCAGTTCCCGCACCGCCAGGCGGCCGGGTTTGCCGATAATATCACCGATAACCAGAATTCTCATCTTTACTTGGCTATATCCACAGCCCGGGTTTCCCGTATTACGGTCACCCGTATTTGACCGGGGTATTCCAGGGTATCCTCTATTTTCTTGACTATATCACGGGCCATGCGCATTGCCGTAAGGTCATCAACTTCCTCGGGTTTTACCAGAATGCGCACTTCACGCCCCGCCTGGATGGCATAGGATTTCTCTACACCTTTGAAGCTGCCGGCGATATCTTCCAGCGCGGTCAAACGCTTCAGGTAGGATTCCAGGGATTCGCGCCTGGCTCCCGGCCTGGCGCTCGATATTGCATCTGCGGCGGAAACAATGAAACCCCAGATGCTGGTATCACCGGCTTCAAGATGGTGCTCGGCGACACCCCTGATGACATCCTGGTTGCGGTCCCATTGTTTAACCAGATCGGCACCAATCTGGGCATGCGAACCTTCAATTTCCCGGTCAACCGCCTTGCCTATGTCATGCAGCAGGCCTGCTTTCTTGGCGGTATGAACCTTCACTCCCAGCTCGGCCGCGATCATCCCGGATAGCTGGGCTACCTCGATACTGTGAGCCAGTACGTTTTGTCCGTAACTGGTCCGGTATTTAAGCCGCCCCAGCAGTTTTATAAGTTCGATGTTCAGACCCTGAACTCCCACGTGGTAGGTAGCCTGTTCGCCGGCTTGAAGCATGGAAGCTTCAACCTCTTCCCTGGCCTTGTTAACCACTTCCTCGATGCGGGCCGGGTGAATGCGTCCGTCCATGATCAGCTTTTCCACTGCCTGACGGGCGATTTCTCTACGCACCGGGTCAAAGGAAGAAAGGGTAACCGCTCCGGGTGTATCATCGATAATAAGGTCAACCCCGGTGGCCTGTTCCAGGGCTTTGATATTGCGCCCTTCGCGGCCAATCAACCGGCCTTTCATGTCATCGTTCGGCAGAGGTACCGCAGTAGCCGTGGTCTCACTGACCACCTCGGCGGCCGAACGTTGAATAACCTGTGAAAGTATATTGCGGGCTTTTTCATCCGCTTCCAGCTTGATCTTGGCTTCCCACTGGTGCATCCGGCGGGCGGTTTCAGCCTGCATTTCCCTCTCCATGCGACCGAAGAGTTCAGCCTGGGCTTCAGCCGCCGACATCCGGCCGATCTCTTCCAGGTGTTTCAATTGCTCTTCCTTCACCCGCTCGATTTCAGCCTTGATTTCTTCCGCCTGCTTGTTTTTGGCTTCCAGGCTCTGTTCCCGGCGTTCGGCATCTTCCAGCTTGCGCTCGAGGGTAGATTCCTTCTGAGCCAGCCGGTTTTCCTGTCGCTGGATTTCGCTGCGCCTTTCTCTGGCCTCGCCTTCAGCCAGGGTCTTCTCGCGATCTGCTTCCTTTTTAGCTTCCCGCAGGTATTCCTTGGCTTCGGCCTTGGCTTCGGCGATAATCTGGACAGCTTCCTTTTTCGCCAGGGTTGCCTGGCGGGCTGCCATCATGCCTTTGCTCAGGAACATGGCCATAGCGCCGAAAACACACCCGATGATAAAACTGAATACTATGACCAGGATTACGTCCATAATTGCTTCTCCTTTCCACTGCCGCTCAACACGGCAGGCTAATTCTTATTTTCCTATTATGATTCAAGTTATTCCGCGTTGATTTCCCGCCACAAACTTTCGGTAACCGGTTTAATTACACCGTAACCGAAACCACGCCGCTGCAGAAAACCGCCGATGCGGCGCCGGAAAGTATTATAATCCAGGCCGGAAATTTTCAAAGCCCTGGGCCTGGCCGCCTGCCAGGCGCTCTGGTAATCATCACACTCTGCGACCGCCTGTTCTATCAGTTCAGCCCCGACACCTTTCTGCTTTAGTTCGCTGCGGATCAGCGCAGCGCTTTGAGGCTTGAACTCCCGGCAATTCTCTGTCCAGAAGCGGGCGAACTCGGCGTCATTGAGCCAGCCCCTGGATGCCAGGTCCCGGGCCACTTCGTCGACCAGGCCTGCATCGAAACCCCTGCGCTCCAGGCGTCGTTTTAATTCGGCTTCCCCTCTCGGCCGGTAACCCAGCAGCAGGCAGGCGGCGTTGAAACAGCGCCGTTTATTATCCGCCCGTTCAAGCTGGGGCAGCCAATCCTCGTCAACTTCAAGGCCGGTTCTGAGGTTATATTCAACAGCCACCTCCCGGTTTACCGAAAACGCAAAGCTGCCGTCGATAAATACGTTAACCCTGGTTTTGCTCTTATTCATCTCCAGGCCGGTTACTGTTTTCATAGCCTCCCCGAAAAAAACAAGGCTGAGGTACTGCAACCTCAGCCTTCACGCAACTGAACCTATTAACTTGTGCTAGCTTACCAAAACACTTCTATTCGGTGTCGCTATCCACATCGCCGTAGCCGGTGACTGCTGAGGCCCTGACCTCTTTTTCTATTTCCTGAGAAATCTCAGGGTGGGCGGCAAGAAAATCCCTTGCATTTTCCTTGCCCTGCCCCAGGCGAGTGTCACCGTAGGAAAAGAAAGCTCCGGCTTTTTTGATTATACCCATCTCCGTGCCCAGGTCCAGCATGTTGCCTTCACGGCTTATGCCGCTGGCAAACATGATATCGAACTCGGCGGTTCTGAAAGGCGGGGCTACCTTGTTTTTGACTACCCTGGCCCTCACCCGGGTACCCACGGCGTTGGTGCCCTGTTTCAATGTTTCGGTGCGTCTTAGATCCAGGCGCACCGAACTGTAGAACTTGAGCGCCCGCCCACCCGGAGTAACCTCTGGATTGCCGAAAACGATACCCACCTTTTCCCTGAGCTGGTTGATGAAAATTACTGCCGTTCCTGAACGCCCGATAGAGGCGGTGAGTTTCCTCAATGCCTGCGACATAAGCCTTGCCTGAAGGCCAACATGGGCATCGCCCATATCTCCCTCAAGTTCGGCTCTGGGTACTAGGGCAGCGACGCTGTCTACCACCAGCACGTCAATTGCTCCACTGTGCACCAGGCGCTCGGCAATTTCCAGGGCTTCTTCACCGTTGTCGGGCTGAGATATCAACAGTTCTTCGATATTTACCCCGATTGAGGAGGCATAAACCGGGTCTAGTGCGTGCTCTACATCTATCATCGCCGAATTGCCACCCCGTTTTTGGGCTTCGGCTATTATATGTAGCGCCAGAGTGGTTTTCCCGGAGCCTTCCGGGCCGAATATTTCAGTAATCCGGCCACGAGGTATACCGCCAATACCCAGGGCTAAATCAAGAGACAGCGCCCCTGTCGGGACCGCCTCAACCCTGGTACGGATAGCATCGGCGCCAAGTTTCATTATGGCACCTTTGCCGAACTGCTTCTCTATCAGGCCTACGGCCAGTTCCAGAGCCTTTTGTTTCTCTGTGGTCATCTTCGCCTGCCAACAGAATAACATAATGAAAGTGGTTAGACAAGTTCAACCGGCGCTATTCCGGGTAAAATTTTCCGGCAAATACATCGAGGGGGCGTTGCCCGCCCCCTCGATTCATCGATTGACGCAAGTATTAATGCAGGAAATGGCGTATACCGGTAAATACCATGGCAATATCGTGTTTGTCGGCCGTATCAATGGATTCCTGGTCCCGTATCGAGCCACCAGGATGGATAATGGCGGTAACGCCAGCCTCGGCCGCCTGTTCCACGCTGTCGGGGAATGGGAACATCGCATCCGATGCCATGACACTGCCCCTGGCTCCATCCCCCGCCTTGGTTTTGGCCAGGAACACGCTGACCACCCGGTTGGGCTGGCCGGCGCCCATGCCCAGCATGGTATTGTTCTTGACCAGGACAATGGCATTGGATTTGATATGCTTGACTGCTTTCCAGGCAAACTTGAGGTCGGAGAGTTCCTTATCGTCAGGCTGGCGTTTGGTCACCACCTTCATCTCCACTTCCTCATCTGCCAGGTTATCGGCTGCCTGGACCAGCAGGCCGCCTTTAACCCGGCGGTAATCCAGCGCCCGGATGGGCCTGGCATTATAATCCGGAGGCAGAGGAACTCTAAGGATACGCAGGTTTTTCTTTTTCATAAGTATGTCCAGGGCGTCCTTATCGTACTCGGGGGCGATAACTATCTCGTAAAAGTTTGACGACATTTCTTCGGCAACCCCAGCACTGATACGGCGGTTGAACGCCACTATCCCACCGAAAGCGCTTACCGGGTCTCCCTTGTAGGCGCGCCGGTAAGCTTCGGCTATATCCGGATGCGCCGCCAAACCGCAGGGATTGGTATGCTTGATTACGGTGACAGCTGATTCCCTGAAATCAGTGACAGTCGACCATGCCGCGTCGGCATCAAGGAAATTATTGAAGGAAAGCTCTTTGCCCCAGATCTGCTCGGCAAAGGTGATGCCGCTGTTATATATGGGCAGTACGCTCGATTCGGCATAGAATGCAGCCGGCTGGTGCGGGTTTTCACCGTATCGCAGGTCCTGACGCTTGGTAAGGGCGATGGTCATCTCATCCGGGAACCCGGCTTCATCCTGTCTCAAGTACTGGGCTATGGCAGTATCGTAGCCGGCCACATGCTGGAAAGCTTTTTGGGCCAGTTTCTTGCGTTCCGCCATCTCCAGCTTACCGGTTTTCAGTTTTTCCAGCACCATCTCATAATCGGAAGGATCGACGACCACGGCAACCCCGGGGAAATTTTTGGCCGCAGCCCGTATCATGGTCGGCCCGCCAATATCGATGTTTTCCAGAGCCTGTTCCAGTGTTGCCCCCTGACGGGTAACCGTCTGGCGGAAAGGATACAGGTTGACGGCAACAAGGTCGATCGGCATGATACCGTATTCTTTAATTTCCTCCATGTGTTCGGGTTTGTCGCGACGGGCCAGCAGTCCCCCGTGAACCATGGGGTGCAGGGTTTTTACCCTTCCATCCAAAATTTCGGCAAAACCGGTAATATCCGAAATGCTTTTAACCTTGACACCCGAACCGGCAATGGTTTTCTTGGTACCGCCGGTAGAAAATATTTCGTAACCGAGCCCGGCCAGACCCCGGGCGAACTCGGTAACTCCGGTTTTGTCTGAAACGCTTATAATAGCGCGCATGCCAACCTCCTAGAATTACTAATCCAGTATTACCTTATCTTTGCCGGTCGCCGCGATGACTTCCCCGATGCATACAGTCCCGGGTACAGACTCCAGCAGGTCACCGGCATCCTTGCTTTCGCAAAACACTGTCATACCTATTCCCATGTTGAAAACACGGTACATTTCATCCCGGGCAATGCTGCCTTCTCGCTGAATAAGTTCAAAAAGGGCCGGCACCTGCCAGCTGGAAGTATCAAACCGGGCAGCTGTTCCCGGGCCGAGGACCCGTACAACATTCCCCGGCAGCCCTCCGCCGGTAATATGGGCCATTCCCTTAATCCGGGCAAGGTGGGATTTTAAATCGTTGTAGTAGCAGCGGTGGGGTTCCAGCAGAGCTTCGCCCAGGGTTTTACCCAGTTCCGGCAAGTAAACGTTCAGCTTTTCGGGCGTCTGCCCCAGAACGCGGCGGGCCAGCGAGTATCCATTGGTGTGTAAGCCGCTGGAAGGCATGCCGATAATCACATCACCGGGGCGGATCTTATCCCCTGTAATGATATCGGGTTTTTCTATCACGCCCACGATAAAACCTACCAGGTCGTAATCTTTTTCCGAATACATTCCGGGCATCTCGGCGGTCTCTCCGCCTATCAGGGCACATCCCACATCCACGCAGGCATCGGCCATGCCTTTGACCGCTCCCTGAATTTGAACCGGATCAAGCTTACCGCTGGCTATATAATCCAGAAAAAACAGCGGCTTTGCCCCGGAAGTAAATATGTCATTGACACAGTGGTTTACGATATCATGGCCAACTCCTTCGTGCCGGTCGAGAACGGTGGCCAGTTTGAGCTTGGTGCCTACCCCGTCGGCGCTGGATACCAGCACCGGCTGAGCATAACCCTTGAGTTCATATAATCCGCCGAAAAACCCGGGGCCTTTAAGTACCTCCGGACCCAGGGTTGCACCGGCGAAAGCAGCTATCTGTTTCTTGGCCTTTTCCCCGGCGTCTATATCTACACCGGCGCGGGCATAACTGTCTTTAATATTAAGCTCCTTGCAGTCAGTCGAATTATTAAATGCTGTTTTTGCCTTTGCGCCCGACAGCCGCCAGCGGAGCCACCGCCAGCCAGAGAGTAATGTTGATAAGCATCGAAGTTACGTAGCTGATAGTGGGCCAGCCCAGATCAGGCGCAAACACCCCCCAGAGCAGCATAAGCAGCCAGGAACTCAGGAAAAAACCGGGAATTGCGGCCAGTATGGAAAAATATCCGAACATGTCTGCCTCCGTGCGTTTAATGCCGTCATTACCGGAACACCGGCAAAAATATACAGTCTAATAATAACACCGATAAGGTTTACGGGGCAATAAACCCCACCTGCCTTACCGGTGTTTTATCCGTACCATCACCGGCTGTTAAACCAGAGGAACGGTAGTCAGCAGCCGGCGGGCTATATCAGGATAATCGGCAATAAAACGCAGCTCTTCCTCAGTCAGCGGTTTGTGGGAAAGCACGTTGGCATAACGCACCAGTTCCAGTATACGGTTGGCCTCGTCCTTGGTTTCGAATGTTTTACCCACGGCAACCTTGCTCATTACGTACGTAAAGCCGGAAACGCCGGAGTATTCTCCGGCACAAATTTCACGACCTGTTTCGACAATTTCCCATTGCCGCCGGCCCAGTTCCTCAAAACCGTAAAGTTCGTAGTTTTCCGGGTCTTTGAGCACGCCGTCGGCATGAATACCGGATTCATGGGCGAATGCATTGGCGCCAACCCCCGGCTGGTTAATCGGAATAGGCACGCCGAAGGCATAGCTGGCAAATTTGCATATCCGGTACGCCATGGAAAGATCGACATTGCCGGCCAGGCGGTACTGCTCTCCGAAGCCCTTGGATTTTGTAATAGCCAGTATGGTAGCTATCAGGTCGGCATTGCCGGCCCGTTCTCCGATCCCGTTAACGGTAGTGTTGATGTAGGCATCCTGGCCTCCGTCGATGACGCCCTTTGCCCCGGCAATCGAGTTCGCTACCGCCATTCCCAGGTCTCCATGGCAGTGCAGTTCGATGGGGAGCCCAATTTCTTCGGCCATTCTGCGGCTGGTTTCATATATCGAAAACGGGTTGTCATAACCCAGAGTATCGCAATAGCGCAAACGGCTGGCGCCGTGTTCTTTCGCCGCCCTGCCAAATTCAATGAGGTAATCTACACCGGTGCGCGAAGCATCCTCTGCGTTGACGCCGATGCTTTCGGCTCCCCTGGCCCAGGCTGCATCGACAGCCGCCGTCATATCATTGATTATATCCTGCCGGTTCTTGCGGCCCTGGAATTTGCCGTTTATCATCTGGTCTGACGTCGAAATGGAAAGGTTCAAATGTTTTATTTTAGGCACCCTCTCGAACGCGAGTTCCACGTCAGGAATGATCGCACGTATCCAGCCTTCGAGACGCAGTGGGCTTATTACCCCTATTTCGGCCAGTTCCAGATTGGCATTAAGGTAATTGGCTTCATGATGAGTTGTCGGAAAGCCGAACTCGGACTGAAAAACGCCCATCTGATTCAAAAAGATGTTTATCATCGTTTTTTCCAGTTTCGAAAGGCCGAGTTTGGCAGTTTGTACACCATCCCGGTTGGTGACGTCTATCAGATATATTTCCGGCATTTATTGCTCCTTTTGGTGGAAATTTGGGCCCGGTGGATAATAGCTGATTTTATCATATAGCCGGTTTGTAGTAAATTATAGGTTGATTATTTTTATTAAGAGGCTATTTGGAAAACATGTCCGGCCTGGAGGAAAAGCAGATGGAAAAGATAAGAATTGGTATCGTTAATGTTACAGGTTATGCCGGTATGGAACTGGCCAGGCTGCTTTCGATCCATCCGGGTGTGGAAATTGCTTCGGTAACCGGGCGTTCGGCTGCCGGCCAGCACCTGGGCAGTTTTCTGCCTCACCTGGCCGGATTGGACCTGGAAATAAGCGCTGAACTCGGCCGGGTAGACGTGGCTTTCCTGGCGTTGCCGCACCGTGAAAGCGCCGTCGAAGCTGAAACTCTGCTGAACCGGGGAATCAGGGTTATCGATATAAGCGCCGATTTCAGATTAAAACAATCTTCTTTGTATCCGGCATGGTATGACTTTGAACACCCCTGCCCGGAAAGGTTGGGGGAGGCAGTATACGGCCTGCCGGAATTATACCGGGAGCAAATCAAAACTGCCCGGCTGATAGCCAACCCGGGGTGTTATCCGACGGCCGCCATTCTTGCCCTGGCTCCAGCACTGAAAGCCGGTATTGTGAACGGTCCCTTTATAATCGACGCCAAATCCGGCATTTCCGGCGCCGGCAGGAGCCCGGGTCTGAAAAACCACTTTTGCGAAGCCGGTGACAACGTAACCGCTTATGCTCTCGGCGGCCACCGGCACCTGCCCGAAATTACCCAGGAGCTGGAATTGCTGTCTCCCGGGGAAAAAATATCCGTTACCTTCGTGCCACATCTGGTCCCGGCGAGCCGGGGTATTCTGGCCACGTGCTACGCTCAGCTCAAACAGGAGCCGGACCTGCTGGAAATAAAGCAGGTGTATGAGGATTTCTACCGGGGGGAACCTTTCATTAGGATAACCGGTTCGCCTCCCCATACCAAGTATACCGCCGGCGCCAATTTCTGCCTGGTTCATCCTGTTGTAGACAAAAATACCGGCCACCTGGTGGTTATAAGCGCCATAGACAACCTGGTAAAAGGAGCTGCCGGCCAGGCCATTCAGAATATGAACCTGATGCTTGGTTTCGAAGAAAGGGCCGGGCTGGATATGCCGGCTCTGTATCCTTAGCCTGGCCATGAACATACTGCCCGACATAACAAAGCGACCGGCCACAGCCAGCCACAATCCATGGCGGTATATTAAAATAACCCTGCTGGTATTCGGCATTTCCGGCCTGTGGCAGAGCATGCACAGCCTGATCCTGCCCATTGTGGTGCTCGATTTTGCCGGTGAAGCCCAGAAAAATACCTATCTCGGGCTTATGACATTCAGCGGCCTTATCATCGCCATGCTGGCCCAACCGGTTGCCGGCGCTATATCCGACCGGTCGATATTCGAACGCGGCCGGCGGCGCCCTTTTATCGTTGCCGGCACTGTCGGTATAATGCTGCTATTGCCGGTGATCGGTCTGGCAAATTCCTTTGTGGTGCTTTTCTCCGGGTACTGCCTGCTGCAACTGGCTTCCAACGTCGTTCAGGGGCCTTACCAGGCATTTATTCCGGAAACGGTTTCTGCCGGCAACCGCGGGCAGGCATCCGGAATTAAAAGCTTTCTGGAAATACTCGGAGGGGCCGCCCTTCTGTTTCCCGTTTCCAGGTTCATGGATTCCTATGCCAGCACCGGGCAGGCCAGCTGGCTGTGGCTGTCGCTGGGACTGCTGGGAATTATAATTCTGGTGCTGATGCTGTATACGGTTAAAGCGGTACAAGAACAGCGTCCGTCGGTCCCGTTGAAAAAAGAGATCATCCCGGCCTGGATTTCCAGTTTCAAAATCAACACCAGAACCAACCAGGCTTTCCTGTGGTTCCTGGCATCCCGGCTGGCGGTTTTTATGGGCCTGACCACCATACAGCAGTTTGCGCTGTATTTCTTCCGTGATGTTATCGGTGTAGCCGACCCGGCCGGCGCAACAACACGCTTTCTGGCAATTGCGGTTGCATTTATGCTTGTTTCGGTTCTGCCGGCTGGTTATTTTTGCGATCGTACCGGCCGCAAACCCATCGCTATCGGTTCGGCCTTCCTTGGGGCCTGCGGAATCCTCATGATACTGCTCAGCCATTCAGGCACGGTGTTGCTGGCGGCCGCGGCTGTGCTGGGCATTGCCCTCGGCGCTTTCAACTCCACCAACTGGGCGCTGGCAACGGACCTGGTAAGCAAAGGGGAGGAGGCCAGGTATCTGGGGATCGCCAACATGGCAACCGCCGGCGGCGCGGCGCTGGCCCGTCTGATCGGCCCGGTAATCGATTTCTTCAACCAGGTCGGGACAAACATGGGCTATACGGTTATGCTCTCGGCATGCATGGTATATTTCATAGCCGGAGCCCTTCTGCTTTTCAAGGTTAAAACAGGGCACACACCATGACGGATCAAAACCTTGGCGATGATGAGCTGAAATATTTCGCCGGGATGCCCGGAGCCGCCTCTTTGTATACCTCCGTAAAAAACAGGATTCTCGGGCGGTTTCCGGAAGCCGGCGTCAAGGTTGGCAAATCCCAGATTTCTTTCGTATCCGGCAGAAGCTTTGCTTATATCTGGCTGCCGGTCCGTAGAGTGAAAAACAGGCCTGAGGTTTATATCATCCTGACATTCGGCCTGGGCTATCGGGTTCAAAGCCCCAGAATAACCGAATCGGTAGAGCCATACCCGAATCGCTGGACGCATCACCTGGTTATATCCAGCCCTGCCGATATTGATAATGAAGTACTGGAATGGCTGCAGCAGGCATATGCATTCAGGAAAGGAATTTCGGGGCGCCGGAAACATCCGCCGGGCCCGCCTGAAGGCTTCACACAAACAGAGCTGCTGCCCGGCGGTTAGCCGGCAATATTGAGGAGCCACTGCCAGCCTTTCAACCCGGCCCAGGCAATGGCGATGTAAAGTATGCTGCGCCCCAGGAAGCAGGCAGCAAAAAACTTCCAGTATTTATAGCGGCAGGCTCCGGCGGCGATACCTGCCAGGTCGAAAAACAGGGGGGCAGCGGAAAGCACAAACAGGGCCCAGAAACCCCAGCGCTTCATCCAGTGTTCCGTACGGTTATACATATCGCGGTTATCCACGATAGCTCTGCCTGAATACCCGGCAATGTACCCCGTACTCTCGCCGATGGCAGCCCCGAGCCCGCCAACAAGCCCGACTAAAGTGGCAGAAGGCAGAGTAGCACCCAGCGCCGCCAGAACCAGGAAATTGCCCGCCGGCAATACCAGAGTAGCATTCAGGACAATACTGATGAGAAAAGCCCCGAGGTACCCGAAACGTTCAAGATCATCAATGATTTCGGGGTTGGAACGGTAAAGCAGGAAAAGCCCGACTACCAGGCCGATAATAAACAGCAGGCCTAAAATCGGAATCCAGCGGCGTATGAACCACAGCTTCAGCGTAGTGACAGGCCTGATTTTGGGTTGGCGGCAGGGTTCCTGGCAGGTGGATTCGTCGTTTCTCATTTTGGCAGGTATTTTAGCATAACACCGGCCGGGGCCATAATCCGGCCACGCCATTGAATGTCCGGGTGCACCGTAAGTTTGAAGTAATCGTGGCTTCGAAGCCGGTTCGGTTACCTGGCAAACGTAGTGCCCTTGCTGCGCTTAAACGTCATACCCAGAACCACCCTGTCGGTATTGAATATCCGGGTGGCGACGACTACCAGTATCGCCGTAACGGCAAAACAGTACACAACCCCGCCGGCAACCAGCAGATAATTACCGGTCAACAGTTCTTTCATGGCAATCATCGGGTGGGTAAACGGTATCAAAAACACCAGCGTTTTCAAAGGCAGGCTCAGGGTAGCAAAATCAAGCATCATGGTCATGAGCATGGAAACCATCGCCAGGCCGATGAGGGGATAGGTAAGTGTCTGAGCCGAACGATAATTGGAGGCAAACAGGCCCAGTATGATGGCACCGCAAAGAGCGGATAAAAGTGCCCCGAACAGGGATAGTGCGATCAGCAGATAATCGGCGAAATTCAAGCTGAACCCATAATCCGCCAGGCTTCCCGCCTGGCTGCCGATAGAATTGAAATAGCTGATAAAGCCCACCATGTATATGGCACCCATTATAATTCCCACTATGCCGCTGCCGACAATCTTGGAGGTCACGATATGGCTGCGCTTGACGGGCAGGGTAAGCAGGGTTTCCAGGGTTCGGTTTTCTTTCTCGAGGCCCATTGAAGAGATAACCGAGCTGGAGCCCATTACGATCAGCATCATGATAATGATAGGGATGAACATGGTGCGCATGCTCATCATGCCGCTGACTACCCCCGGGGTAGCCCCCTCGATCAGCCGGCCCTTGAAAAGGGTGTCGTGACTGGAGGAAACCGGAGATAGTATCGTATCGGCATTCAGCGGGGTGTGCTGTTCAATCAGGTAAGCCGACAGCGATTGGATACTTGCCTCCAATACCGCCTGCACCGAACCGGTCGGAATGGAATCGATTACTCCGGCCCCCTGCATCAGCCACAATATCTGGATCTCGGCTTTCTGTCCCGACTCGATAGCCGACTGAAAACCCCGGGGTATGGTTAGAACGGCAGCACCGCCGCGGGCCTGGATTTCCGTCAGGGCGGCGGTATCATCCAGGCCGGAATATGCCAGCTCTGCCGCGGATTCGAGGGTGCCGGTTATTATCGCTGAATAAGCCGAAGAATCCCGGTCGATAATTCCAATTACCGGCTTGACAGCCGAATCTTCAATAGTAGATGACAGCGTCTGCCCCAGAAAAACGAACATCAGCGCCATCAGGGCAAAAAACATCAGGGCTGACTTGGAAAGCAGTTCCCGGATTTCTTTTTTTATGAGCGTTATCATCTCTGAACCACCGCCGTAAACACGTCTTCGATGTTGTCTGCCCGGTAACGCGATTTGAGTTCCCCGGGTGTTCCGGCAGCCACGATTCTTCCGTTGTGAATCAGCGCTATACGCTGGCACATCAGCTCGACTTCCAGCATGTTATGGGAAGAAAGCAGCACGCTCAACCCCTCCGAAGAAGCCTGCCGTATAATCTGGCGCACCTGTTGGGCATTGATTACATCCAGGCCGGAACTGGGTTCATCGAGTATTGCCAGACGGGGCCGGGTCATCAACGCCCTCCCTACCAGCAGTCGGCGCATCATGCCCTTGGAATAGCTGTCCACCCGGTCGTCAATCCGCTCACCCAGGGCGGCGATCTGTACACCACGCCGGACCATTTCTCCCGGTGGTTCCGGACCGCTGAAAAAGCTGGCAACGAATTCCAGATACTGGCGCCCTTTCAGGTTTTTGTATGCCCCGGCATCCTCCGGAAGATAACTGATGATTTTTCTGACTTCACTCGCATCACGCGGCAGTTTGTAATCAAACACATCGATACTGCCCGTTTCCACCTGGAGGAGAGTAGCTATGGTTCGCAGGGTGGTCGTCTTGCCGGCGCCGTTTGGGCCGATAAGGCCGAATATTTCCCCGGCTCTTACCTCGAAGGAAATATCATCCAAAATTTTCTTGCCGGAAATATGTTTGGTAATGCCTTGAAGAACCAGGGCGCTCATGATTAACTTATTATAACCCCGGCCTGAAGCTCCCGGCAACTGTAAACCTGCCGCCGCAGCCCTGCCGGTTCCCCGGCTGTTTGACATCACCGGGCCAATATCTTTTACTATTAGTTAAAGGAATCAATAATTGAATTGGAGGTTCCGGATATGAGTATTAAAAGGGCTGCCCTGCCGGCGCTGGCCGCACTGCTGTTATTCGGCCTGTCTCTGGCCGGCTGCGGCGATATAGTGCGGGGTTCAGGTAATGTTGAAAGCCGGAGTTATGAGTTTTCCGGTTTTAACGAGGTTCAGATAAGCGGCGTCTTCAAATACGTAGTATCCCGCTCGGACTCCTTCAGCGTCTCGGTAACCGCGGATGACAATCTGTTTGAGTATATTGAAGTCAGCCAGGACGGCGAAAAGCTTATCGTCAAACTCAAACCGCTGAGCATACGTGGTTCGGTTACTCTCGAAGCAGCCATCGACCTGCCCCGGATTGCAGTTCTGAACGGTTCAGGAGCCACCAGGGGAACCCTCTCCGGATTCAGTTCCGGGGACGGGCTGGATATAACCATCTCCGGAGCTTCCACGCTGGATTTGGCGGCAATCCAAACCGGCCCAACCCGGTTAAATGTATCGGGTGCCAGCAAAGTAACCGGTGAAGCCGACATGGCCGGTGCCCGTTTCGACGTCAGCGGCGCCAGCCAGATCGAACTGGAGGGCGAAGCCGTTGATATCGAAGCCAGCGTAAGCGGGGCCAGCAAACTGAACCTGGAAGATTTATTGGCGGCAAATATCGATATCCGTGTGGATGGAGCTTCCATTGGTATCATCAAAACCGATGGCAAACTTGACGCCGTGGTCTCCGGTGCCTCGAAACTGGAATATCTGGGTGAGCCGGACCTTGGAGATATCGATGTCAGCGGGGCATCCACCTTTACAAGGAAATAGCTTGCGCCACTCACATAAACCGGACGACACCGAAAGAAGAAAATGGCAGAATCCGGAAGCCATTCTCGCCAACATCGGCCTCAAAGCCGGCTCGATTTTCGTCGATGCCGGCTGCGGCAGCGGTTTTTTCGCCCTGCCGGCAGCCAGGATAGCCGGTCCGGGAGGCCGGGTGCGGGCTTTCGATACCGATGCCGGCGCTATTGAGACACTGCGCCGGCAGGCGGCGGATGAAGGCCTCGGCAATCTCAGCCTGACCGTCGGGAAAGCCGAAGAGACGGTCGTCTGCCGTCATTGCGCCGACATTGTTTTCTATGGAGTGGTATTCCACGATTTTGAGAAACCCGCCGCAGTTCTTGCCAATGCCCGCCTGATGCTGAAAGCCGGGGGCAGGTTGGTTAACCTGGACTGGAAAAAAGAACCCATGAAATGGGGCCCTTCGGTCGAAAAGAAGTTAAGCCTCAGCCAGGCGGCGGCAATAATCGAAAGCGCCGGTTTCAAAATAATACAGTCAGCCGATATGGGTCCGTACCACTATATAATCATCGCCGGCTAACAACAGGGAAGCGCAGTTTTTATACTAACAGCCGTATGATGGTATAATGTTCTTATACGAACATGATGAGGTCGATAATGCAATATATCATAGGACTTCTGGGTGGCGCAGTCGTGGGCGGCATAATCGGTTATATCGGCAAATGTTCCGGGTCTACCTGAGGCGCAGCTTCCAGCCCCTGGTCGGGGGCTCTTTTTGGAGCGGTTCTGGGCTTGATAATTGCGGCTCTCGTGACGTCCCGTTCCTGAACTGCCTGTTAAAATAAATTGGTTGGTACTATAGTAATCGCTTAACAAGTACTAAGGTAGGGTTAATCACCTAACCGTCAGCGTGCTATATTGTTAGGTTGCTTTATGCAGTAATGTTTATACCGCGCCATAAAAATTGTTATGCAGCCTGAAACATTGTTAAACGCCGACTCTGCTTTCATTTTTACCCCGTATGCGGGTATTTACATCATTTCCTTTGCCATGTGCTCGGTCGTGGCTGCAGCCGCCTGGATGAGGCGTGAAGCCGAGAGTGGCTTACTGCTGTTTTTCATGATGGTGTCAGCCAGCGTTTGGTGTTTTTTCGGCATATTCGAGGTTACGGCAGTAGACTCGGGGACCAAAATCCTGTTTTCCAAGCTTGAATACATCGGTGGAACAACCCTGCCGGTTCTATTCCTTCTTTTTGTAGCCAGCCACGTCGGCCTGGGCAAATATATCACCAGGCGCAATGTGGTTTTACTGTTTATCATACCGGCAGTCACCCTGGCCCTGGCAGCCACCAACGAATACCACAATCTTGTCTGGTCTTCATTTGCCGCCGGCCCGGAAGGCTCCAACCTGATCATGTATATTCACGGCCCTTGGTTCTGGCTGTCCAACATCGGCTACTCAAGCATCTGCCTGTTTTCAGCCGGAATGCTTCTGATTGGTTTTTCCATGGCTTCCCACCAGCGTTATCAGCCCAGAACCCTGGTGATGCTGGCCGGGGGCCTGTTGCCCTGGGTTTCGGCCATAATATATGTTTCCCCCGTCAACCCTTTCCCGGGCTATGACCTGACAAGAGTGGCATTTACCATTTCAGGCGCGTTGTTCCTGCTGGCCCTGGTAGGCTGGCAGTTGTTGGACCTGGTGCCGGTTGCCCGCAGCCAGGTAATGGATACCATTCGTGATGGCATCATTGTCGTCGACAGGCGCAATGTAATAATAGATATCAATCCGACAGCCGGCAAAATGGTGGGCATGCCCAATAACCTGCTTCTTGGCAAAAACCTGGAAGAACTGCAAATGGATACTTCATGGCTGACGCCGTTATTAACAACCAGTTGCGACGGTCCCAGGGTCGGCCTGCATACCGACAGCGGACTGCACCTGGAAGCCGGCGCCTACTGCATAACCGACAAAAAGGGCGGCATAAAAGCCCGCATTTTCACGTTGCTGGATATCACCGACAAGGTAAAGGCTGAAGCGGAAAGGCAGGTAATGATAAACCGGCTGGAAGTTTCCACCAGACTGGCCACCCTGGGCGAAATGGCTGCCGGCATCGCTCACGAAATCAACAACCCCCTGACTACCGTAATCGGTTTTTCCGAGCTTCTCTCGCAGGAGGACTTGCCGGGAGAAGCTGCCAGCCACGTGAAATACATTGCCGAAAGCGCCAGCCGGGTAAAAAGCATAGTCAAGCGAATGCTGGTCTTTGCCAGGCAGGATACACCCTCAAAGACTGAACTGGATATCCATGAAATAATCGACAAGACACTGGAAATGCGCCAATACGTGCTCGACACTTCCAACATCGAAGTCGTCAAAAACTATGACCCGGACCTGCCGCCGGTCACGGCTGACCCGGGCCAGATGCAGCAGGTGTTTTTAAACCTGATAGTCAACGCCGAACATGCCCTGAAAAACATCCCTGAGCCAGCCCGGCTGACTATCATCACCAACCGGACAGACGGGAGTGTGCGTATTACTTTCCAGGACAATGGACCAGGAATGCCACCCGAAGTTTTAAACAGATTGTTTCATCCGTTTTTTACTACCAAGAGCCCGGGTGAAGGCACCGGCCTGGGATTGTCACTATCGCGCTCTATCATCCTGGAACACGGAGGGGATATCCTGGCCAGAAGTGAAGTCGGCAAGGGTTCCTGGTTCACGGTAAAACTGCCAGTGGAGCAAACACCCGAACCCCCAGGTAGATAAACACCGTAAATCCGCACTGCCTTGAAATTGACAACCCCGGTCAAAATGGGTTCTTTTCAGCCCCGGAGCTTTTCCAGCCATCCTAAACCCCGGCCGGTTTTATACCTTGCGGAACCACGGCACTAGAACGGGCGTTCTCTGCTGGTACTCAGCGTAACCTGTTCGCCGCTTGAGGTTGCGCTGCTCCATCAGCGGTATGGAGACGGTAATAAAAAGCACGGTTACAGCCACCGGGCCGATAACCGTCCACCACAGAGACGGGTCGGCCGCCAGCCCGAACAGGTACAGCCCCCACCAGAACATGATTTCCCCGAAATAATTCGGGTGCCTTGAATAAGCCCACAAGCCCAAGTTCCATTACCCGCCCGGTTTGATTGGCTGTATAAGCCCTCAGCTGCCTGTCAGCCACGGTCTCTATGGTAATGGCACTGCCGGTTACCCCGGCAGCCACCACATCCAGCAAGCCGAATCCGCCCGAACCCGCGACCATAGCCGGGTAAAGCGGCAGGCAGCCGGCAAATATGACCAGCGCAGGCATCATTTCTATTCCGGCGAGCTCCACCAGCCAGAACCATCTGCCCGCTTTCTGCCGCAGGTCATGATAACGCCAATCCTCATGGCCGAGCCCCCGCCAGGAGCCCGCCCAGTTGAAAGTAAGCCTGATGCTCCAGGTCAATACCAGAAAAATAATAATGAACTGCCTTAACGGTACCACCGCTTCTCCGGATGAAACCGCCCAGAAATAAACCACCACCGCCAGCGGCCCCAGGCTCCAGTAGGGGTCGAACATGCTGGCATTGCCGGTAAAGCGGGCAAAGGCATAAATGACCAGCGTCGAGATGATAATACCGGCAAAGGTAACTGTTACCGGGCCGGAGCCAGTCAGCAGAGAGCCGGCAAAAACGGCTGCAGTCGCAGCCGCCAGATACGCACCCGCACAGACGGCAAAACCCCTGGTTCTTTCCTGCTGCAACCGGCTTACGTTTTCCATTTACCGGGGCTATTTTAAAGGCAGGTAGTGCCGCAGTCAAACAGCCGGGCTGGCCAGATGGTCCCCGTATTATTACTACCTCGGCAGCAACCCTATAAATACGGGCCTTGACTAGACCCATGCCGCCATTCTTGCCGGCCTGGCAATGGGGCTCATCCTGGCTTCTATAGTGCTCTTCCAGCGCCGGGACCTGCGCCACAGTGGTTAATGCAAAACGGAATGATCCCTCCTGCCGCCGGCGGATAATTTGTGATACAATGCAGGCATGAAAAACATGTCTGAAAAACTGAACAGGCAGTTGAGAAAACATCCCCGGCAGCAGGTGCCTGACGAAAAGGACAACCCCATCCTGACTACAATCCTGAATACATATCATGTATTCGACACCGGCACCCGGATGGAACTGGAAGAGGAAGAGTTCAAGCGCCAGGCAAAGGTGTGCTGCGCTGATGGCTGTACCGCCTGCTGCCTCCGGCCTATGGTTCCGGCCACGGAAATTGAAATCCTGGGGTTGTGGTGGTTCCTGCTCACCCGGGTGGCAAGCGCCAGCCGTGAAATGGTAATCCAGCGCCTGCTGGACAGAAAACAGACAGCCGAATGCCCTTTCCTGATAAACGACCGCTGTTCTGTATACCCCATGCGCCCGCTGGCTTGCCGTATCCTGCATGTTTTTAACAAACCCTGCGATAAGGAAGAGTACATCTACCAGTCCCGGCGCGAGGACGTATGGTCACCCAGCCAGGAAATCGGTAAAAAATCAGCGGTGGTACTGCTGGATTATTACGGCTTCAAGAGCCTCAAGGACAAGGTAAAGGCTTACAAGGAAGGTTTTATCCCTGCCCAGTCACGCTTTATGCCGGACTACAACTGGGAAGGCCTGATCAAAATCTACCGTGAAGGCCCGCCCGCCAGGAAGTAACGGCTGAAAATCCGTCCCGGCTCCTGTCAAAACGCTGTTCAGCCTTGAGGATAAAACGCCAGGGCCAGCGTACCTCTGCCGGTGGCATATGCCATAATCGGGCTGAAGTCGGTGATAAAAAGCTCGGCGCAGTCGAACTCGCGGGCAATTCTATGTTCCAGTGCTTCAGCTTCTTCGGGTGTCAAAATTCCCGGAGCAGGCCGGCGGGGCTGGTTGGTTCTTTCCCCGGATTGACTACCTGCCCGGCAAAAAGAACGGTACCGGTACCGGTTTGGCGCACCAAAAAGATAAACGGGCGGTCCAGCGTCATGCGCACCGAAAGCGGCATATACATCTTGATGCCGACCATTACCGCCGTAGCCGCCGCCGCTTCGGTGCCCTGTTCGTCCACGGCCACGAAAGCCTTGTGCAGCACGTCCTGCAGGTAAAGCTCGTTGCCGGGGCTCATGCCGGAAAAATCAGCCCCTGCTGTAAAAGCGCTCGCCATTCCAAGTTTGGTTAGAGCCTGCTTCAAACTCAGGCTGAACTCAAACTTGAATCTGGGCATGGCAAGCGTAACATCGCTGGGTTTCAAGCCGGCGATAATCGATGCCAGCTTTTCCCCCTCAAGCTCCCGGCTGAAAGCATCGAACCGGCCCGGCCCGGGCAAAAGCAGCAGCATCGAAGCCTGGCCACCTTTGTACGGCAGTTCGACTGCCTGACAGCCCTCAACCTCACCATAGAGCAGCAGTTTGGTCTGGTTCATCATGGGCACAAATATTTCTTCTCCGCCGGGCAGTTGAAAAAGGCCATCGGCAGTCCTGTGCGGTTCGAAAGGGTATTTCCAGGCCCCTTTGAAGTATATTGCATTGGTAAGCACCAGCCGGGTCGTGGCATCTACCGCTCCCCGCCCAACCAGTTCAGTAATTTTACCGCCGGTTTTTTCACTCACCCAGTCATTAATGGCTATACGGGATTTTTCGGTGCCTTTAACAAAATCCACCAGGTTCATACCAGCCCCGTAGTACAGGGCTAAAATGTCCAGAAACCCGGGTAAAAAGTTGAACCCCTTCTGACCCCAGATGGCATTGACGATATTCAGGGTAAAACCTTCACCCTGGCCCTCTCCGTGCCGGCTCAACTCCCCCTGAAGGCTGTTGAACGCCGGGTGCAGGCGTTCGGGTTCCAGTGTGAAGTTGAGAGCTTCAGCCATATCGCACCGGGTCTGCCCCCCGGCGCCGGCATAGGCCATGGCCAGGGCAGCTGAAATGGACCAAGGCGAAAAAATCATATTGGAGCCGGTGTTTCCAATTGACCGCGCCAGCCTGAAAGCAAAGGAGCTGTTGCCCGCTGCCAGGGCGGTTGTATCTGCCGGTTCCACCGGCGGCAGCACCGCGGGCTTCCGGCTGGATTCGAGTACTTTAACTTTCATTCAAACCTCTCTCTCCCCTCAGGCGCCGAGGATAATATAGAACCGGCTGTTTTCCTCTTTGCAGGACCCGGCCGCCCGGGTAAAGATTTTCTCCGCCAACCGGCTCTCCCCGGGGCATCTGACGGCAAACCCGCCAAATCCCGTAAGAATAATGACCCGCCCCCCGGCGGTTGTGCCGCATGTTTGCCCCAGGCAGTCTGCCAGGGCATCCCAGTTCATGCCGAAATAATCCGGAAACTCCAGGCCGTCCGCCACCTTTTTTAAAAAGCCTGCCTTGCTGTTTACGTTTTTGACATCAATCCGTGATACTTCCAGTCCGCGTGCCAGGGCTGCTTTGATTATCACGCTGTTGCTGCGCACTGTACCGGCCGGGTAAACTCCGTTATGCAGGTACGAACCGAACAGTTTTACCCAGTCTTCCGTCTTCACTGCACAATCCGCCTGAAGGAATTATAGTGGTCATCCGTATAGTAATATTCCCCTCCCGCCCCGGCTACGATGCGCCGGGCGCCCCGGTCGGATTCCCCCGGCGTTATGACCGTATATTCACGGTAGTAACCGCCGGGTTTATCCGGCAGAAGGCCTTCGTAATTATAAAAAACCGTGCCGTCCCGGGTAAAGGGAAAAGGCCCGCCGCTGATAATCAGCTCGAGAGTCGTTGCAGCTTCCGGCGGCAGTTCGGCAGCGCTGATTTCAGCCGGAGAAAGCGGGTTATCCCCAACCAGACCGCACCCGGCCGCTCCGGCGGCAAGGCAGACAGCCAGCAGGCAGGCCGAAAGGACCCTGAAAATATTCTGTCTTTTAGGTTTCACAGTGCCGGTCTGCACGCTTTCATTACGTCCAAAACTATTCAACCGCTATTTTGATCAACGACTGCTGCCGGTTGCCATCCAGGTCCTCGACCACAAAACCCACCATGTAGACGCCGCGGGCCGCATCCAGTACTTCCCACGTTAAAGGCTGGCTGCCGAAGGTTATCGTGCCCCCCGGCTGGGTGGCGGTGTTTATTACGTTGCCGGTGCCGTCCAGGTCCAGCCAGGTTTCGGTAACCGTAAACTGGTCGCCCCCGGAGGGGGTAATCTCTCTAGGGGTACCGGCAGTATCCGAACCGCTGAAACCCACCACTTTCTGCAACTGCGAGTCGCTGAAATACATGCGGGCATAAACCTGTTCCCCGCCGGCGGCGAAGGTATAAACCCCGTCTACCGAGTACAGCGCCTCTTCAGCGCTGGATCCGTAGCTCTCCGGATTGAACAGGGCTACGGCGGTATTGACACCGTCATCGATGGCAAAAACTACCGGCTCCCAGATAAACTCCAGGGTGAAATAGCCTTCGCCCCAGTCCGGGTAATACACCCCGTCTGCCAGGCGCGTATCCGGGCTTTCTATGTAGTCCCGGTCGGCAACGAACAGAGAGTTGGCCTGCTCGTCCAGGTATCCGGCAAAGAGGTAGATGTAGCCGATGTTTTCGCCGGATATACCCGCGCTCAGCGTCACCGGGCTGCCGGCGCCGGCGGTGCCGGATGAAGCCTGAATGGGTGATAACGTAAACACCCCCCCCAGCCGGCGTGCTTACCGAACCGGAATCCGGCACAACCGGTATGGCATCACTCAACTCAAACTGCCTGCCGGTATAATGAAAGGCCAGGAAATCATCCCACAGGGATTCGGCGGCGAATCGCTGGGCTATCGCCGTGTAGGACTGGGCCCCGGTAACCGGGCTCCTGTACAGTTCCGAGTTGGGAAAATACAGGGCGATACCGGTTGACCCTTCCTGCTGCAAGCCGTGCTTTTCGGCTACCACCGCCTGGTTGATGGCAGCCAGAACGCTGTTGATCGCATCGTTTACCGCAGGAGCGATATTATTTTGCTTGATTACCTCGAGCATGCTGCCCAGGTCGACAAACGAGGGCGGCACACTGGAGCCGAACACGCTGGTATAACTGCGGGCATAGGTTCTGCCGGCGGCAATCACCTGCTGGGATGTGTCCTGAAACACATATGCCAGTTGGTTGAGGCTGGCATTCAACCCGGCCACCGCACCCAGGTCTACCGCCGTAAGGGTTATATCCCGGCTCATCTGCTCCCGCTCCCGGCTGCTGCCGATAAGCAGGTCGTCATCGATATAGCTTGCAACGATCGCGCGGCTGAGCCGGGCTCCATCCATGCCCGGATCGTCCTCCAGTGCCTGCAGAAAGCCGGTGTATGCCCAGCCCAGCGCCGGCTCCGTTTCTTCGGAGGCTACCGTGTAGCGTGCATGCGGGGCGATGGCGGTAAATACCTCCACTTGAGCCATAAGGCAGGCATCCAGCCCGATGACATCCAGCTTGTCGATGCCGGTTTGGGCCCGGATGCGGCCCAGCGCATCATCCAGTTCGTACAGGTAAATCATGTCCCCGACGGCAGCTTCCAGGGGAACAGCCTGATCCCAGCTTCCGGAAGGGGCTGCATCGGTCCATCCGCCCGGCCAGCCCATGCCGTGGTCCGACATTATGAGGGCATACCGGTCGGCAGGATAGGTGGCAATCGCCCAGGTCGCAAAGTCCACCAGCGCCTGGCCGGAAGCCATATTGAGTTCTCCCAGGCTGCCTACCTGTTGAGAACCCAGCCTGTCGAGATCATTGTCCTTCTGGACGATAAAGCGCCGGGTTTCGGTCCAGTTACCGTCCCCGCTGTAGCCGCCGCTGTAGCGGTCAATCTGGGCTACAATCATCACGTCTGCGTAAGAGCCGACCATCTCGGCTTCGTTTAAGTCAATGTAAATGTCCTTTTCCAGCACGTTGTCGTCAGCGCCCTGAAACAGCATCACCAGCCAGCGGTGCTCCTCGCCGGAAGGCAGGTAGGTCGTCGGCGAAGTGCCGGTAGTCGGCTGGGTTGTGATATTGCCCTGGGTGGTGGTCGGGTTGAGGTCCGGATTGCGGCCGAACAAATCACAACCACCGCACTGCTGCAGGGCGATTACCACGATTACGGCAATAATTATCACCGCAATAATGCCAACCAGGCTGCAACCCCTGGTTCGCCCGAGACAGCCGCTGCCGGCGGAAGAACCCGAAGAGCCGGAACCCAGCATGGAGATAATCCCGCCCAGCGCGCCCAGGCCGGTGGATAGGCCGCCCCCGGGGCTCGAACCGCCGGTCGAAGTGCCGGAACTGCCGGTGCTGGACCAGCGCCGCGGTGTTCCCGCGCGGGCCCGCCCGATAGAAGAAGGTGAAGCCGGCCGCCGCCGGCTGCCGGTAACCTTACGACTGCCAGAACCGCTGCTGCCTGCCAAATCACACCTCCAGCCGCAGACATACTCTTCTGCGGTGATTTACCCCGGGTAAATATACGCCGCCTGAATCAGTTGCTTTTGATCCAGTCGTAGGCGGCTATGAGAATCATGGCAACCACCAATGCGGCAACAAATCCCCAGATTGAAGGGAAGCTGTACCAGCCGGCCCAGTGGCCGATGCTGCCTGCCAGAAAAGCACCCGCCGCCCCCAGCAGTATGGTCATAATCCAGCCCATATTTTCCTTGCCCGGCAGAATCAGGCGTGCCAGTACACCTATTATCAGACCAGCCAGCAGATACCAGAGAACCTCCATGTGCGGCCTCCCTTTTATGTTGCAAATATTACCCGTAAATCTACTACCGGGCATGATTGAAGTCAATAGGCCAAGCCGGTAATCAAGATTATCTTACAACGATGGAGAGGTTATAACAGCGGCCGGCCTTAAGCGGCCGGGCATAAAGGCAATATTAACCGTGCGTATTTGACAAAATGAGCAGAACCGGCCGAGCCGGCCCCTAGCGAATTTTCTTGACAAGCCCCAGCACCGTGACCGCATTTGAATAATCGGTTCTGGTATCGAAACAAACGCTGTCCTCGGCGTGCTGCATATCTTTGGGGAAGGAGTTGACTATCGCTGCATTTTTGCCGGCCAGCGCCTTGAGTTTAGCCTGGTCGACCCAGGCCTTCCTGGTCGATACCCAGAAATAATCATGGCTTTCCTTGTGAACCCAGGCAAAAGCGCCCCTCTTGCCCTGGACGCCGGTCTTCAGTCTGTTGAGGCTGTAGGTGCGTTCGTTGACTTTGGAACAATGGCAACCGATGTCGCTGGCGAGTTTCTTGATGAATATCTCATCCTGCTCGGCAAATTCTATGGTCCTTTGCGGTTTTTTGGCAAGCATATCAGGCTCCCTTCATGGCATATAAACCATATAAAAAAAGTGGCGGGCATGAGTATTTCCAGCCCGCCACTTTTATTTCCCTGTACAGAAATTACCTGCTGACTCTTACTTTGCGATAGCAGTCACTGCAGTAAACCGGTCTGCCCTGGCGGGGCTCGAAGGGTACTGTAGTGGATTTGCCACATTCAGCGCAAACGGCAGAGTGCATTTGCCGTGCAGACGAATAACTACCCTGGCTGTTATTTCCATAACTGCCGCCGTTGCGTTCTGCTTTACGTGCCTCGCGGCATTCCGGGCAGCGCTTGGGTTCGTTGGTGTAGCCTCTCGACTGGAACTGTTCCTGCTCGTCCGCGCTGAAAGTAAATGCAGCGCTGCAATCTGAACAGGTTAGTGTTTTGTCCTGAAAACTCATTGGATGGCCTCCTCTCTTGTTATTTAGTTTGAGCTTGGGTCATCCAACACTTGATTGAAACCTTGAGGATTTTAATAAGCCTGTCTTAACCTAAACCGGAACTATATACCAAGTATACCCTCATATTTAATATTTAGCAAATTGACAAATTATTTGAATATTAGCTAATTTCGGGATTATAAACTATTTTCTTTTGCCCTGAATTACTCTAAAGTGCCTGAAGTTCATTTCCCTCCAGGCCAGTTTTCAAGTTTCAGGCTTGAACAGTGCCTGAAGCCTGACGCCCGGCTTATTGTTAGTTGCCCGGATTTCGGCTAGACTATAATCCGCTCGTTTTCACCCGCCCGCCAGCCGGCAGGTGCCGGCCGGGTTAATAAAGCGAAATTCTTTGTAAAGTTGGATTTGATTTGAAAACAGGCAAAAAGCTCGGCTATGCATCGGGGGATTTCGGCATATCGGTTTCCTATTTCCTGGTCGGCTTTTTCTTCATGTACTACCTCACCGACATCGTCGGCATCTCCGCCTGGCTGGCGGGAGTGGTGGTTTTTATCGGTAAAACCTGGGACGGCCTTTCCAACCCGGTAGCCGGCATAATCAACGACCGTTTCTCCTCCCGCTTCGGGCCCAAGAGGGCGTTTGTCCTGTTCGGGGCAATACCCTTTGCCATCTGTTTCGTCCTGTTATGGCTTATCCCCTCGCATTTCAGCGAGCCGTTAAAGTTTATCCTGGCAGTAGGCGCCATGCTCCTTTATTCAACCGCCTACACCTTCGTTTCGGTGCCTTATATGGCTATGGTTCCGGTGATAACGAGTGATTACGACGAGCGAACCCAGATTACCGGCATCCGGGCTGTCCTTTCCACCCTGGCCATCATCCTTGGAGGCGGCGCCGCCCTGTTCATATCTTCGTTTTCCGACGAAGCGCTGGGGCTGAGGGTGATGGTTACCGGTTTTGCCTTTTTCAGCGCGCTTTCCCTGATTGTGGCCGCCCAGAGCATCAAAGGCATGGAACCGGCCGCCGCCCGGGTAACCATGTCGTTTAAAGAAAATTTTGCCAACTACCTTTCCGTCCCCCGGCAAAAATACGTGCTGATTCTGTTTGCCTTCAAGTTCCTGGGGGCTATCGCCACCGGCTGTCTGATGGCTTCCATCCCCTACTTTGCCACGCATGTGCTGCAGGATTCCGCCAGTTCCACCTACGGGGTGGCGCTTTACACCATCTGTTCGGCGGTATTTATCCCTGTATGGTACAAGCTGACCCGCATTTACGATAAACGGCGGCTGCTTTTGATCTCCAACTGCCTGGGGGCGGTGGCGCTGATTGCGGTAGCCCTGTTTGTGCAGGAAGGGGCTACTCTGCTGTTTTATGCCGGATGCGCCCTGGTCGGCATCATCATGTCGGCCTATCTTTTGATCCCGTACTCGTTCGTGCCGGACCTGGTGGATTATTACGCCAAAAAGAACGGCTGCCGGCATGAGTCGGTCTATTTCGGCCTGTGGATGACGGTTCACCAGATAGGCATCGCGGTATCCGGCCTCCTGCTGGGAGCGTTTCTCAGCATTCAGGGCTATGCAGGCATGGCAGACCAGCAAACGGAATCGGCCATTATGGCCATCAGGCTGGCTTTCGGCCTGATTCCGGGTGTATTCCTGGTGCTGGCAGCCCTGGTGCTGCAGAAGTACGGCATCACCCGCAATGTTTACCAGGCGCTGTTTACCCGGGACGAAACTGAGGCCTGCCGCCGGGAAGGCGGGGCTTAATCCGGAGGAAGCAGTGTGAACGTGCTAGCTAAGCTCATAACCGTAAAACGCCTGAACCACCATTTCTACCGGTGGGACTGGGCCACACTGCAAAAACACCAGGCAAAAAGGGTAGCCGCCATACTCGATTACGCCGGCACCCGTTCCCCGTATTACCGCCGGTTGGTTTCAGGCCGGGGTTCTCTCACCCTGGACTCGGTACCCAGGATAGACAAGGCTGAAATGATGGCCCATTTCGACCAGATTAACACCGCCGGGCTGAAGAAGAAGGACCTTATAGAATTCCAGCTCGCCCAGGACAGAACCGGCAGCCTGGGGTTATTTCCGGGCGGGTTTTCAGCCGGGGTTTCCTCGGGCACATCCGGCAACAAGGGCCTGACGGTTCTTTCCAAAACCGAAAGGGAGCTTTACAGCTGCCTGCTCTGGGCGCGCAACGGCATTCCGGCCGCAGTGAAAAACCGCCGCGTCCTTTTCGCCCTGCGCACCAACAACCCTGCCTTCATGGAAGTGCAGAGCTTCGGCGTGAAGATCTGCTACGTGGATTACACCCACCCGGCGGAAGATCTGGTAAAAATCATCAACTCCAGAGATTTGAATATTTTAGCCGGGCCGCCCTCCCTGCTGGCCATGCTCGCCCGGCTTGCATCCTCCATCGGCCACCGAATCGACGTGGTGATTTCCTATGCCGAGGTGCTTTCGGAAAAAACCCGGCAGGATATCGGCAGCGCCTTCGGCGCACCGGTGGTCGAAATCTACCAGAGTTCGGAAGGGTTTATCGGCTCTACCTGCCGGATGGGCAGGCTGCACCTGAATGAAGACGTCATTCTGGTAGACCTGGAGGAAACCCCGGACACGCTGGGCAAAGCCAGGAACGTGGTGGTTACCGACCTTTACCGCACCACCCAGCCCGTAATTCGCTATGCCCTCAACGATATCCTGGAGGTCAGCCCCGAACCCTGCAGCTGCGGGTCGTGCTTCCGGGTAATAAGCCGCATCCAAGGGCGCTCCGATGACATTTTCCACCTGAAAGACCCCGCCGGCGGGGTGCGCTACCTGTTCCCCGACTATGTACAACGAGCCATCATTCATGCCTCGGATGAAATTATCGAGTACCAGGCAATACAGCATTCCATAGATGCCATCGAAATACGCCTGGTTCTCAAGGACGGCGCCAACCGGCCGGGTATCGAACAGGCCGTCAGGGCCAATTTTGGCGGCTGGGCGGCAAAAGTCGGCGGCCGGCTGGGCGAAATTACCTTCACCGGAGCTTTGCCGGAGTGCAACCCGGTATCTAAAAAATTCATCAGGGTAGTCAGGAAGTTCTAAGTTGGAATTGTTCGAAGTCGACGGGCCGGGGGACGACGCCGGTCTAAGCCGGTTCCTGGAAGTAGCCCTGCAGGTGTATCGGGATGATCCCGTCTGGGTGAGCGAATCGGAAAGCACCTTTGCCGGCCTTTTTCAAAACCGGCAGACCGGAGACCCAGCCATGCGCTTGCTGGCTGCTGTCGAAAACGGCCGCCCGGTTGCCCGGTGCGCGGTAATCATCAACCCGCGTGCCCGGGATGAATACGGCAACCCCCAGGGATGGCTCGGCTTTTTCGAAACGCTCGAACAGCACCGCCGGGCCGCCGGAGAATTGATTGCCGCCTGCGAAAAAATATTGGGGTCCTGCGGCATAAAATCCGTGCAGGCTCCCAGAGCCGACAACCTTCTGCTGGGGCTCCTGACTGCCGGGTTCGACCTGCCCCAGACCGTCATGTCCGGCTACAATCCGCCTTATTACCTGGAAATATTCAAAAGCTGCGGCTACCGGGTAACGGAAAAAATGGGCTCCTTCATTTTCGACCAACACCAGGCTCCCGTCCCCGAAATCAGCCTGCCCGGCTTTTCCACCCGCCAGTTCGATCGGGCCAATCTGGAGCGCGAAGCCGCCATATTCAACCGTCTGCAAAATTCCATATTCGGCATCTCCGGCGGTTATGTTTCACGTACCCCGGAGGAAGATCGCCGGGTAATTGACCGGTTCCTGCCCTTTCTGGACGACGAACTGGTGATTGTAGCCGAGGACAAACATGGCAGCGCCATGGGCCTACTCATCTGCCTGCCGGATATCTACCAGGCCTTCAAAGGCCAGCCGGTAACCCGGGCCCGCATCGTATCCATCGGCGTAAACTCAGGCTGGTCCAACAAAGGGGTCGGCGCCATGATGGCTTCCCGTCTGGGCAAGAACCTGATCAGGAAAGGCTACCGGGAGCTCGAAGCCTCCTGGATCCTCGCAGGCAACCTGCCGCCCCAAAACCTGGCCAAAAGGTTCAAGGGAACTCCGGGCAGGGAGTTCGTCCTGCTGGAAAAACAGCTCTAGCCCCCTACGACGGCGTAACAACGGAGATATTGTCCAGAACGAACACGGTGCCCCCGGGTTTTTGATACAGCAGCTCTATGACCACCTTTTGAAAAGGTTGCCCACCCGAATCGAACAACAGGCTCCCTTCGGGATAGGTAGTGTCCGATGGGACTCCGCGTGCCATTGCCGTGCCTGTCTCCCCGGTGCCGGCTGTGTCTGCATAGGCTGTCAGGCGCATGGCCGTCGTCTCCTCGACTTCGCCGACTCCGTGGTATTCAAGTACTGCAAAAAGCAGGCTGATTTGAGCCAGCGGCTGGTCGAAAGTGATGTGCAGGTCCGTTTTGAATACCGGGTTCTGATAGAGATACCGTCCCGAAAACCGGGGCAGGTTTAAAAAAGTGGAATCATGGCTCTGGATCGAAAAGGCAGCCGGGTCCGAAGGTGAACTGAAGCGGGCTGTCAGCCCGCCGGTGGTCACTTCCAGGGGAGTGCTTGTACCCGGCGGAACCCCAGCCGGACCGGTATCGAAATCGAACAGGATGGTGGTGCCCGGCGGCAGGGCAGGCGTGGTAACCGGAACCGTGCTTGCAGGTGGTATTGTGGTGGCGGGGATTGTGGTGGCGGGGGTTGTGGTGACAGCCGGTGTCGTCGGGACGGCCGTTGCGGAAGTGGTGGGCTCTGCCGGGGTTGAAGAAGCAGGCGGGTTTTGCCCGCCGCAGCCAGCCACTACCCCAAGTGTTAACAGTAAAACCAGGGCCGGGAGAAGCCTCGAGGTCTTTTTTCGCAGTGGCATTTTGCCACCTCCACACCGGTTAATGGATTATTTAAACATTACGCCTTGGCCGGCTTTTTTGCAAAAAAGTGTTGACCCGCACCTGCCCGGTGTATATAATAGCCACCTCTTGCCTTGACCCGAACATCCAGCCTGCCGGAGGGGAAACATGTCTCACAGCCACCACCAGCCCGGTCATCAGGCCGGAACGGAAAAAGCTCCCGGCACCCAATCCGGGAAGCCGCATTCCGGCAGGCACCGGGGGCACTCCACCGCGGATTTCAAGCGCCGCTTCTGGGTTTCAGCGGCGCTGACCCTGCCCGTCCTCCTGCTTTCGCCCATGATACAGCAGTTCCTCGGCTTTACTCTGGCCTTTACCGGAGACACGTACCTGCTCTGGGCGCTTGCCACCTTCATCTATGTTTACGGCGGCTGGCCGTTCCTTGCCGGGCTGATCAGGGAACTCAAAGGCCGCAATCCCGGCATGATGGTGCTGGTCGGCCTGGCGATTACAGTCGCCTATCTTTACAGTTCGGCCGTAGTCCTGGGCCTTGCCGGCAAACTGCTCTTCTGGGAACTGGCTACCCTGGTTGTCGTAATGCTTTTGGGCCACTGGGTGGAAATGCGCTCGCTGATGGGCGCTTCCCGGGCGCTGGAGGAACTGGCGCGGCTGATGCCGGCAAACGCCCACAAGGTAATATCCCCGAATCAAACCCGGGACGTGCCGGTGGAAGAACTGGCCGTGGGTGACAGCGTGCTGGTAAAACCCGGTGAAAAAATACCCACCGACGGCAAGGTTGCCGCCGGATCGAGTTCGGTTAACGAATCGATGCTTACCGGGGAATCGAGGCCGGCAGAAAAACAGCCGGGCGATGCCGTTATCGGCGGTTCCATCAACGGCGAGGCTTCCGTCACGGTGCAGGTTACCCGGCTCGGCCGGGATTCCTACCTGGCCCAGATGATGGAACTGGTCGATGCCGCCCAGAAGAGCAAGTCCCGCACCCAGAACCTGGCGGACCGGGCCGCCCGCTGGCTGACCGTAACCGCCGTCGGTGCCGGCCTGATAACGCTTTTGGTCTGGCGGAGCGCACTGGGCCAGAACCTTGATTTTGCCCTGGAACGCATGGTTACCGTCATGGTGATTGCATGCCCGCATGCCCTGGGGCTTGCCATTCCCCTGGTGGTAGCCGTTTCCACCGGCATTGCCGCCCGCAACGGCCTGCTGATCCGCAACCGTACCGCTTTCGAGCGGGCCAGGAATGTGAACGCTGTTGTTTTCGATAAGACCGGCACCCTCACCCAGGGGCAGTTCGGTGTTGCCGATGTCATCCCCCTGGCGGGCGGGCTGAGCGCCGAAGAACTGATGGCATATGCCGCTTCGGTAGAAGCCCACTCCGAGCACCCCATCGCCAGGGGCATCGTCAAATCAGCCACCCTGAAGTATGAAGTGAAAAATTTCAAAGCCGTTTCCGGCAAGGGTGCCGCCGGGCAGGTTCAGGGCAAACAGGTTATGATAGCCAGTCCCGGCTACCTTGCGGAAAATAAAATCAGCTACCGGGACGAGCGCGTTGAAAAAGCCTTCGCCGAAGGCAAAACGGTGGTTTTCGTAATCGTCGAAAACAGGCTTGAAGGCGCCATTGCCCTGGCTGACATAATCCGGCCGGAATCGAAGCAGGCCGTTGCCGAGCTTAAAAAAATGGGCATCCGCTGCATAATGCTCACCGGGGATAACCCGGATGTTGCCCGCTGGGTGGCTGAAGAAACCGGCCTGGACGAGTATTTTGCGGGAGTTCTGCCGGAACAAAAGGCGGAAAGAATAAAACAGATCCAGGCGCGCGGGGTGGTGGTGGCCATGACCGGGGACGGCATCAATGACGCCCCCGCCCTGGCACAGGCGGATGTGGGCATCGCCGTGGGCGCCGGTACCGATGTAGCCATGGAAACAGCGGACGTAATTCTGGCCAAAAGCAACCCGCTGGACGTGGTGGCCGCCGTAAGGCTGGCTAGAAGCACCTACCAAAAAATGCTCCAGAACCTCGCCTGGGCTACCGGCTACAACATCATCACCATACCGCTGGCCGCCGGAGTGCTTTACGGCGCGGGTGTCCTGCTCAGCCCGGCGGTGGGGGCAGTTCTAATGTCGGCCAGTACGGTAATTGTGGCGGTCAATGCCCGCTTTTTGAAGTATTCCAGTTCTTGAGGCAATCTGGCAATATATTCAAATTTCTGCAAAGTAATTGGAGATATAGTTGGAAATAGTACATAGATTCGGTTTCAATAAAAAAATGAATTTAGAGGCAACTATTAACAAGCTCGGGTTAAAATATAGCAAGATTGAACTACCCGGAGGTAGCTATGGAATAACAGTTGTGGTAAATGAATCCGATCCAGCTTGGCCAGCAATAGCAAAGATAATCAAGGAAAATGATCTACCGGATCAATTCAATACCGAATTTACCAAAGAAGAGATATTAGAAGCTGAGTGGGTAAGACTCATGCCTGTTTTTCAACAAGGTTACCCGCAACCGGAAGAAAGCTGGAAGAAATACACCTACGAAAACGAATGCCCGAAATGTGGTGCTGGCTACACACAGATAGCACCCTTCCATATGAAAAACAACCCGCGCATGGGCAAACATGACTTCATGGATATGTTTTGGATATACGAGGTATTCGTTACTCCACGTGTAATAGAAAAGCTAGAACTTGAAGAAATCAAAGGAATTGAGGTATGGCCCACAATCATCCATCGCTCAGGTCAAGCCTCAAATGCAATCTCTCAGCTTGTTTTTCCAAATATCGCCGGTCCGGCTCTAGCTCAACAGGATCAGATCAAACCGGTCCAATGCAGTGAATGCAATGAGATCAAGTATGGTTACCACAAAAAAGGATACATGCACCTCATGCGTGATAATTTGTCAACCGATACAGACGTGCAACTGACACATGAATGGTTTGGAAGTGGAACACCAGTTGCCTTTAGAGAAATACTGATTTCAAACAAACTTGCATCATTAATACTGGATAACAGTTGGAAAGGATTATCGCTAAAGCCTGTGAAGATTGTCTCTTCACGATACACAATCTAAAGAGTTCTTTTGTGAAGGGGATTTGCTGGAAAAGCTTTCGCTCTTAAAATCTTAATTGATTGGGAGATGGGATTCGTGAAGATATATTTCTATTATTTTTTCGATTATGCATTAATACATTTGTGTGGTTGTTGGCATGAATTACCTTCTCCCTAAAAACGATATCAACCCGCCTTAGAACTCATGGCTGATTTCATCCGGAAAATGCAATTGCTGAGATAGATTTAATCAAGTATACGGAAGGTATCAAGGATGCGTTCGAAATCAACGTTATCCAATTCATATGATGTTTCACTCGTATTCATAATAATGTTCCAGATATTGTTACCATATTTAAAATATATCTCTCTTATTTTTGTTGGTATTGGCTTTTCTTCAGGCGAAGGATGTGGTGTGTGGAATGTATTTACATACACAATAAACTGCTCAGCTTGTATGCCAGCCACCTCAATTAATGACCGCTCAATTAATTGAAAATCCGGCCAATTAGAGTACATGTGTAAAGATTCCTCTAAAGCAAATGTTGGGTCAGGATAATTATCATCTATTTCTAATATCAAAACACCCATTGCAGCATGAATTTCCTCGTATTCTCGTTTTATACCTACTATGGATACATTGGTATATCCATGATCTTCACGATTCTCCACCATAGATACTCTGTAGCCATCGGGGAGTTCTATGCTGAAATGCCCAATACCTCGAGTAAGAATATAGGTTGTCGGGCCCCTGCAATTCATTACAAGAACTGAAATCAGGACGAGTAATATGAGCAAACCATATTTGTTAACATTCATCATGATCGGCCTCAAATAATAAGTGCACAACTTTCATAATATATTGCAATCCAGAATACCATGCTCCGTATTTATAGAGAGTAGTTATTCAGCTTGATTGTACAGAAACTCATTCAAGTGTTAAGCAAGACATTGCAAGATATGTGTTATACTTGCCCAAAGTAATACTATTATCGACACAACAACAATTACGTAAATTCCATACCAGTCGAATTTTGAATAATCATTGGTTATCTTCCACTTTCTTTTATGGGAAATAGTAATTATGCCCATAATAAGAAATATTATGGATACCACTATTAGACCAACACTAGGCATGATGCTCCTTATTCGTAAATATCAAACAGTTAAACATAGAGAATTGGTGTCGGATGTCAAAAACGTACACCAAACCTTCTCATGCTGCCACTAATCCCAGGTAGTATTTGTGGATGTATGCCGCCGGTGATAAATAGCCCAGCCCGGCCTGTAATCTCTGCCGGTTATAGA
>Ga0209270_1000878_pt1 | contig 51278 bp, 42 predicted proteins | sample MTBAKSrepl1MetaG_FD_187456 | JGI IMG/M metagenome (GOLD analysis project Ga0209270, IMG submission 187456) | Enrichment culture microbial communities from Arthur Kill intertidal strait, New Jersey, USA, that are MTBE-degrading - MTBE-AKS1... | ecosystem: Environmental > Aquatic > Marine >... | reverse complement strand
GGCCATGGTCCCCAATGATCCCGCGCCCCCCTTTCCGGTCTGAAAGGCCTTAAACGATGCGTCTTCCTCTACTGCTGCGAGATTCCTGGCGCTGAGGGATATCTTGCCCGATTCCGAATCCACCTTCAGCACCTGGACCGTGATGGACGATCCGGGCGGGTATCTGCGCCTTAAATCCCCGCCGGGGTCCCCGGCCATCTCGGAAACGTGAAGCAGCCCTGTCTTTCCCCCCGGCAGCAGGACAAAGGCCCCGTAGGGCTTGACCGCATCGATTGTCCCGGTCAGGACAGCGCCCTCTTGAACCTGTTTCTGCCCGTTTTCATTTTCAATCGAACCGGGAAAACATAGTTCAAGACCGATGCGCCTCGCACCCTGATCCACCGACATGATCTTGACAGAAATCTCCTCGCCTTCGGACACAACCTCCCTGGGGTGGGAGATCCGCTGGCCCACGCCCAGCCCGGAGATGTGCAGCAAGCCTTCGACCCCCGGCTCGAGCTGGACAAAGGCGCCAAACGGGGCCAGCCGCATCACATATCCAGACAGGACCATCCCTTCCCGATAGCGCTCGGCAGCCGTGGCCCAGGGATCTTCCTGGGTGGCCTTGAGACTGAGGGTGATCCTTTCCCCGGACCAGTCCAGATTCAGGACCTTCACGGCCACCGCCTCTCCCGGGGCCAGGACATCGGCTGCCGACTGCACCCGCCGCCAGGCCAGTTCGGACATGGGTATGAGGCCTTCTACCCCGCCTATGTCCACAAATGCGCCGTAGGGGGCCAGACTGGCGACCCTCCCTGAAATCACGTCTCCTACACGGAGAGATTTCCGAAGCGCCTCAACCCGCTGCTTCCGTTCTTCTTCCAAAACCTGTCTGCGGGACAAAACAATATTGCGTCCCCCCTCCTCATAGTCCATAATCCGAAAGAGAAGTTTCTTTCCAATATATCCTTCTGGATCGGAGGCCCCCCGCAGGTCCATCTGGGAATAGGGACAGAAGGCCTCTTTTCCGAACACCTTTACCCCATACCCCCCTTTGCGTTCCGAGACCACCGTCCCCTCCACCGGGAGCCCGCTCCTGTGGGCGCCTGCCAGAGCCTGGCCGGAGGCAGCGGCTGTCATCTTGACGCTCAGGACGATCTCGCCGTCTTTCACGCGCACCACGTAGGCCGTGATCCTGTCTCCAACAGCCACCGAAGGCTTTCCATCTTCATCCAGGAGTTCCTGGACCGCGATCACGCCCTCGCTTTTTTGCCCTATATCCACAAAGGCCCATTCCTCCCCCACGCTCACCACGGTCCCGGTCACCTTGCCGTCGGTCTGGACCCGTTGCCTGCCTGCCTTCTTGAGGCTCGCCTCAAAAAGGGCCGAAAAATCTTCTTCCTCCTTCCCCTCTTTCGAATCCGTCAGTTCTTCCTGGGAAAGACTATGGCGTTCTCTCTCTTCCATGTAAATCTGGTCTCCTTGGTGATCGTTTCAAATTCCTCTGCAACCCCCTCAGCGGCAGTCAACAGAGAACCGTCCGATGATTTTTCCACGTCCTCCGCCGACGCTGGAATCAGCCTCTCATGCTATGGCAGCAAAAGCCGGAAAGGGGGCTTCAATCGGTTTTGCCCCCGGTTTTCTGATTCTGTCTTATCGGTGAATAAAACGAAATGGCAAAGATCCCTTAACATTTCATGATAACAACTTTTTTCCGCTGGGAGGATAGGGGATTTGCCTTTTGGTGTCAAGGTCAAGGATGGTTTTGATCTGATGTTTCGAAAGCACGGGTCGGCATTGTGCCGCATGCCGCCCCATGGACCCCTTTGTAAATCAGTACATCTTGTTCGGTCGTCTTGAGACGCGATTTCCCTGTTGTAAGAGGGGTAATTGAAGGGTATAGTGACAAACAAACGAGGAGAGGATAGGGCAGACAACAGATTTGCGGGGGGCGCCTTGGCACTCGATCAGATCGTCCGGCATAACAGCCCATATGGAAAAAACAATCGCTCCGGGAAGACGTCCCTGTGGAGAGGGCTCTGTTTCTTCCTTGGCGCCATCCTTTCGGTAAGCTGCATCGGCTGTTCTGCTGAGACCCAGGGAAACCAAAAACAACAGGCCGCAGCGCCGGTCACGGTGGCTTCCGTAATCCAGAAGGATGTCCCCATCCAGCTTGTCGCCATCGGCAACGTGGAACCTTATGCCGAGGTTGCCGTCAAATCCCAGGTGAACGGCCAGGTCACCAGGACAGGCTTCGAGGAAGGTCAAGACGTGGCGAAGGGCGATCTCCTCTTCGTGCTGGACCCACGGCCCTTTGAGGCAACAATGCACCAGGCCGAGGCCATCCTGGAAAGGGACTTGGCCGCTGTCAAACAGGCCCAGGCCAACCGGATCAGCAACGCGTCGCAGCTGAAACACGCCCAGGCCATCCTGTCCAGGGACCAGGTCGAGGCCAAGACGGCCCGGGTCCAGGCGGAACGGTACGGCATCCTGGCAGCCAAAGGGAATGTATCCAAGGACGAATACGATCAGGTCAAGACAAAGGCCGACGCGCTGGATGCGGTCATCCTGGCCGACCAGGCGGGGGTGGAGGAGGCCCGGGCCGCCCTGCAGGCATCGGAGGCGGCCCTGGAGCACGCCCAGGCCGCGGTTCGCGCTTCCCGGGCAAATCTTGAAAGCGCAAGGCTCCAGCTCGATTATTGTTATATTCATTCCCCTATCAACGGCCGAACCGGGAACCTTTTTGTCAAGGAAGGGAATGTGGTCAAGGCCAACGACGCGGTCCTGGTAAAAATCCATCAGGTGCGTCCTATCCATGTGGCCTTCTCCATTCGGGAACAGGACCTGCACCGGATCCGGAGCCAACTGACGATGGGAGACGTGAAGGTGGAGGCCCGTGTCCCGGGGGATGCAAACGGCCCGGAACAGGGCCGCCTCACCTTTGTGGACAATGCCGTGGACAAGACCACCGGCACCATCCGGCTCAAGGGGACCTTTCCCAACGAAAAAAACCGTCTGTGGCCCGGGCAGTTCGTGGATGTGGTCGTCATCCTCGATACGCAGAAGGATGCCACGGTGGTACCCTCCCAGGCCGTCCAGACGGGCCAGGAAGGGCCCTATGCATTCGTTGTGACCCCGGATCAGACAGCTGAATACCGGAAGTTGACGCTGGGCCGGTCCCTGAACGGCGAAACCGTGGTGACCGCAGGGCTTGCGCCGGGGGAAAGGGTGGTGACGGACGGCGCCCTCCGGCTCCTGCCGGGGGTCAAGGTAACCGTCAAGAGCGGGCTTGAGAAAGCGACGCCTGCCTCATGAACATCGCCGGGATATTCATTCGCCGACCCGTAATGACCACGCTCATGATGGCGGCGGTCCTCCTCTTCGGCGTGATGGGGTATCAGAAGCTCCCTGTCAGCGACCTTCCCAACGTGGATTTCCCCACCCTCCTGGTAATGGCCGACCTTCCTGGGGCCAGCCCCGAGACCATGGCCTCGGCCGTTGCCACGCCCCTGGAACGCCAGTTTTCCACCATCGCCGGCATCGACTCCATGACCTCGTCGAGCACCCTGGGAAACACCCAGATCACGCTCCAGTTCGATCTGAGCCGCGATATCGACGCGGCGGCCCAGGATGTCCAGGCCGCCATCACCGCGGCTGCCAGACAACTCCCATCCGACATGCCCAGTCCGCCTTCCTACCGCAAGGTGAATCCCGCGGATCAGCCGGTGCTCTATCTCTCCCTCAATTCTCCTACCCTTCCCCTGTCCACGGTCAACGAATACGCAGAGACCCTCCTGGCGCAGCGTATCTCCATGGTCACGGGCGTGGCCCAGGTCATGGTCTACGGCGCGCAGAAATATGCGGTCCGGATCCAGTTGGACCCCAAGGCCCTCGCATCCCGCGGGATCGGGATCGACGAGGCCGTTGGCGCCGTCCAGAAGGCCAATGTGAATCTCCCCACAGGGACCCTCTGGGGGAGCGAGCAGGCCGTCACCGTACGGGCCAGCGGCCAATTGACCGAGGCCCGGTTCTACGGTCCTTTAGTGGTCGCCTATCGGGGGGGCGCACCGGTGCGGCTTCAGGACATCGGCCGCGTCATGGACAGCGCGGAAAACGACAAGTCCATCACCTGGTTCAACAACATCCCGGCCATTGTGCTGGCCATCCAGCGCCAGCCCGGAACCAATACGGTGGATGTGGTAAACGCCGTCAAGGGGATCCTTGATGCCCTCAGAAGCAACATCCCGGCCTCGGTCAATATCGACGTCCTCTATGACCGATCCGAATCGATCCGCGAATCCGTGGCCGATGTCAAGTTCACCCTCCTTCTGGCCATAGGCCTGGTGATCATGGTGATCTTCCTCTTCCTGCGCAATCTCTCCGCCACCATCATCCCCAGCCTCGCCCTCCCCATATCCATTGTGGGGACCTTTGCGGCCATGTATGTCATGGATTTCAGCATCAACAACCTCAGCATGATGGCCCTTATCCTCTCCGTGGGATTCGTGGTGGACGATGCCATCGTGATGCTGGAAAACATCGTCCGCCACCTGGAGATGGGGGAAGGGGTATTGGAGGCCTCTTTAAACGGGGCCAGGGAAATCGGTTTCACTATCGTATCCATGACCCTTTCCCTGGTGGTGGTCTTTGTACCGGTCCTCTTCATGGGCGGCGTCATGGGAAAACTCCTCCATGAATTCGCGGTCACCATCGCCTGTGCGGTCCTGATATCCGGCTTCGTGTCCCTTACCCTGACCCCCATGCTCTGCAGCCGCTTCCTCCGCCCCCGAACAGCGGCGCAACACGGCCGACTCTACAATGCATCCGAAAAGGTCTTTAAGGGAATGCTCGATGGGTACCAGTGGAGCCTTCAGAGGGTCCTCAACCACCGCTTGGCCACCATCACGGCAGCCGCTCTGATCCTGGTCGCCACAATCTTCCTGTTTGTTAACATACCCAAAGGCTTCCTCCCCAGCGAGGATGCCGGCAGGATCTTCGCCCTCACCGAAGCGGCCCAGGGGATCTCCTTCGAGTCCATGGTCCGTCACCAGCAGGCCCTGGCCGCCATCGTGGCCGAGGACCCCAATGTGGAGGCCTTCATGTCGGGGATCGGCGGGAGCCGGGTGGGCAGGGCCAACAACACCGGGCGTCTATTTATTCATCTCAAGCCGCGCCACGAACGGGATCTCCATGTGGACGAGGTGATCCAGCGACTCCGTGGCAAACTGGATCAAGTTCCGGGCATCCAGGCATTTCTGCAGAATCCCCCTCCCATACGAATCGGCGGCACCCTCAGCAAGAGCCAGTATCAGTTTACCCTCCAGTCCCCGGATACGGATGAACTGTACCGCTACGCGCCCATCCTGGAAGAACGGCTCAGGGGCCTCAAGGAACTCCACGACGTTACCAGCGACCTGGCCGTTGAAAACCCCCAAATCGACATCGAAATCCAGCGGGACAAGGCCGCAGCCCTGGGTGTGACCGCCCATCAAATAGAAGACGCCCTCTTCAGCGCCTATTCCTCGCGACAGGTTTCCACCATTTTTGCGGCCAACAACGACTACCAGGTGATCCTCGAACTCAAGCCCGAGTACCAGCGCGATCCGGAAGCAGTCCAGCTCCTTTACGTCCGGTCGGACTCAGGCCGGCTCATCCCGCTCAATGCCGTGGCCACCATTGCCAGGGGTTTCGGGCCCCTGACCGTCAACCACCTGGGTCAGCTCCCCGCAGTGACCATCTCCTTCAATGTCCGTCCATGCGTGTCTCTGGGAGAGGGCGTGGCCGTGGTGGAGAAAGTCGCCCGTGAAACCCTCCCCGAAGGGATCAGCACCAGCTTTCAGGGCACGGCCCAGGCCTTTCAGGAATCCATGCGGGGTCTGGGGCTTCTCCTCCTGATGGCGGTCCTCGTCATCTACATTGTGCTGGGGATCCTGTACGAAAGCTTCATCCATCCCCTGACCATCCTCTCCGGGCTGCCTGCCGCAGGATTCGGGGCCTTGGTGACCCTCGTGATCTTCGGTATTGACCTGAATGTCTATGCCTTTGTGGGGGTCATCATGCTGGTGGGGTTGGTTAAAAAGAACGCCATCATGATGATCGACTTTGCCCTGGATGCGGAACGGAGGGAGGGGAAAAACCCGGTGGAGGCCATCACCCAGGGCTGCATCATCCGCTTCAGACCCATCATGATGACCACCATGGCCGCCCTCCTGGGGACCCTACCCATTGCCGTCGGATTCGGGGCCGGCGGGGAATCCCGCCAGCCCCTGGGCCTGGCCACCGTGGGGGGCCTCATGTTTTCGCAACTCATGACCCTCTATCTCACCCCGGTGGTCTACATCTATTTGGATCGGTTACAGAAAAAGGTGGGCAGCCAATGGGGGATCTTTCGCATAAGGGCCTCAGAAGCCGTAGCAAAAAAGGCTGAACCCTGAAAAGCAGGGCTTCCCATGCCCCGTGGTGCGGCAACCGCGCATATCGGGTTTCCCACCGTCCTCACGCTGCGACCCCCGCTCACGCACTGTTGCAGATTTCTTACACACCCCGGCTTTTCTTGGCCACAGTCGATGCTACCTGTTCGCCGGGCGCCTTCTGTCAGCCGCTCAGAACCTGGAGATCCTACGAGACGTTCATTCCATAACCAGTTTCTTGGCGATGCCTGCCACATGCTCCCCCTGGTATCGCGCGCCGGCCAGCTCGTTTTCACTGGGAAAGCGGCTCCCGTCCGGGCCTGCGATGGTGGATGCGCCATAGGGCGAACAGCCGGCGACCTCATCGACCACTGATTGCCCTTGAAATGCGTAGGGGAGCCCCACAATCACCATGCCGTGATGCAAAAGCGTCACATGGAATGTCAAAATGGTCGATTCCTGGCCCCCGTGCTGGGTGTTAGAACTTGCCATCACGCTCCCCACCTTGCCGGTCAGCGCCCCCCTGGCCCAAAGCTGGCCGGTGGCATCCAGAAACTGCCGCATCTGACCGCACATATTGCCGAAGCGCGTGGGCGTCCCGAAGATGACGGCATCGGCCTCAGCCAATTCATCCACCGTGCATACCGGCACATGGGCCTGCTCCTTCTGGGCCTGTACGGCCCCCATCTTGACCAGGACTTCGTCGGGCAGCGTCTCCGGGACCCTGCGGAGCACCGCCTCCACGCCGGGTACCGCCCGTGCGCCCTGGGCCGCGGCCTCCGCAAGCCTGTAAACGTGCCCGTACATGGAGTAATAAACGATCCATAACTTCATAGGGACCTCCTTTCGTAAAGAGCGATCATTATGGGCACCCGCATCCGGCCGAAGCCGGTGGCGGGGCCGGGGTCTTCAGGCCCATGTGCATGTGGGGCACAGGGAAACTATCCCTTACTCCCTGCCCGCGGATTCAAGGATCCATGCGGGTACATCATCTGCGGTGGATACCTTCACGTTATCCTTAAAGGTCATGTCGGTGGGGGCGTTGGGGTAATAGCTGTTGGTGCAGATATCGTAGAAACCCAGGTGATCGCGCAGGTAGTTGGAATCGAACACCAGGTCCCCGTAGGGAACGCATCCCCCCATGTCTGCGCCATAGGGAACAATGTCCGTGGACAGGCATAGCTCGGCAAAGGACGAGGCCTTGAGACAGGGACCGAAATCCACAAAACCCTGGGGATTGTCCAGCGAGACATTCTGGCGCAGGGTCACGAAACGGCTGCCGCCGTCCGTGTAAAAGGTGTTGCCGCCGGCCAGCGGCCGTTTGTTTGTGGCCACGTTCCAGGCGATGAGCTGGCCGTTTTCCGCGGAGCTACCTTGAAATCCTGTGGTGTAAATGGCGCCGCCGTCCCACAGCTTCTCCAGGAAGTGCTCGATCTTGTTGTGAACGATCCTGTTCCCTTTGGCCGCGGAAGGCGTGTCGAAGATGCCCCACGCATAAGGGGTCGCATGGGGCAGTCCTGCAAAGCCGCCCGGATCCAGGAGCCCCCACCCCCACCCGACGGCAATCCCGGCCCAGGGGACATGGCTGATCTCATTGTGTTCCACAAGGGTGCGGGTGGTAAACCCGATATAGACCCCCGGGGCGTCGTAAAACTCCCGGCCCGTGTACTGGATGAGATTGTTGGCGATATGATTGTCCCGGGTCAGCTGGGAGGGATAGTCGGGATGATGATCTTGGGCCGAAATACCGCCGATCTGAATGGCTGCCGCGGAGATATCCGTGAAGGTGTTGTTGACGATCTCGTTATCCTGGCTCCCGGTTCCAAAATTGAGCGCAATGGCCCCCATGTGCGCAAAGACGTTGTCTTTGAAGGTGATGTTCTGGGCATAGCAGAGATTCAGATTGCCCGGGATGCCCACGGCGTCGGGATCGTGACCGATGGTATTGGGCTTGTGGTCCCATCCTCTCAGGTGAAAGCCGCTTTGATCGAGGGCATAACCGTCTTGCGTGTTTGGATCGAACCAGGCGGCATACATGAAGTAGAGGCCTTCAAAGCGGATGAAACCGACGGGCTGCGACATATCTCCGGCCGCGTCCACCAGCCTCTCGAGGACCGGGAGTTCCGCGTCCACGCTTCCCATGTCCTCTCCCTCCCGGGGGATATAGTAGACGGTCCGTGTCTGCGGATCCAGATACCACTCACCGGGCTCATCCAGAAATTCATAGGCATTCTCCCACCAGCTGAGGAGATGGAAGTTCCAAGGATAGGGGAACACATTGGCGTTTTTCCAGCAAGGATCTTCCATGATCACGTTAGCCTGATCCCGGACCTCGGCCACGGGGCAGCGCATCATCTTCCATTGGGTCACGGTGACCGCCTCCACAGCGGTCGGGTTTTTCCAGGTGGGCGGGATCCGGGGATCCGAACCGGAGCTGTATTCATAGGTGTATCCCGTGGCAGTGGGCTTGTAGTAATTGGGGTATTCGGGCGTGCGGGCGCGGGTGGCGCGCTGCCCGTCGACATAGAGCTGTCTCGGCATGGCGTCGGTGGCGACCTGGGCCTGCCAGATGTTGAGATCCGCGTCGGTAAGCGTCCAGCCGGTCACCGGCTGGGAACCCATAATCACGACGCGTTCTCCTGCGGCTGCCTGATAGACGATCTCCGCACCGGAGGCGCCTGAGTCTTCGGCATTGAGGCACAGCGGAGCGCTCAGCCGATAGGTGCCCTCCCTGATGAAGACCTTTATGGTGCAGATGCCGCGATTGGGGTCTTCACGGATGACATCCCGGGCATGTCCAATGGTCAGAAAGGGGTCGTCCGGGCCGCCGCCGGCCTGGTCGCTCCCGTTGGTTGCCACCCAGTACTCTATGGTGCACGTTTGTGACGCCCCATCATCCGAAGAACAGGCCGGGAGGAGAAACCAGAGGAACGCCGCGGTCAGACATCTGAGGAATCGATTGAATCCATGGTGATGGTCAGAAAGCATAGTCTACTCTCCCCGGATAGTGCTGATAGCGGTAGTATGGGATAAGTATTCAGGAAAATGCATTTTTTACATAACAGAGCTTACCGGGTTTCGGTCCATGGGTCAAGAGGAATGATCCTCAACTCCTTCTCCAACAGGCCGCCAGCTTAATGGCTGACAGATGGCGACCAATGGGCTATTCTGATGGTCATCGAATGACTGCGGCCGTCACTACAATGAGGAGATGATGGATGGTGAAAAACCGGTTGCGGCATATCAATGCCCTGCTGCCCATCGGGCTGGCCGCGGAAAGGGAGGGGAAATGAGGTTCTGGCTGCAAAGGGTATTGGCCGTGTTGTTGGTGTCCCTGGGCGCGGCCCTGATTTTTTTCCCGTACAACGACATCCGGTCCGGCCGGATCGCGCATGAAGCGGTCTTTTTGGAGAAGCAGGCGTTCCTGGATCCGCATGCCGTAGCGGTCCGCTTTCCCGGCGAGGAGATCATGGACATCACCGGCCCGGGGTTGAATCCGGACGACTATCCCGACCTGTGGCGGGCATTCAGCAATCTGGGGCCTGACTGGCCTCAGGATACGGCCGGCTTTGAGGAGTGGGACCGGTTCCGGGCCAAGGTGCTGAAGGCCCATTCCGGCCGGCATACGGTGGTATTCCGTAGAATATATGGGGACGTCTATGATTTTATGCTTTTTGGTCGATCAATTCGAGGCGATTCTCTCTTTCAATTTGTTGCCCCCTCATGGATGAACGACTTACGGCCGACTGGCATATATTCAGCCTTCTTCCAATCTCTATGGTCGTCATGCCAAGCCGTCTGTGGGCCCAAAAACATAAAAGACTTCGCGCTTGAACCGTTTGCGGCGATTTTCCGAACGCCGTCACCTTTTCTATCTCCATTCCCATCACTTCGGCAACCCGTGCCGTCAATCTCTCGAAATCATAGCCCCTGGCCTTTAAATCGTATTTCTCCTCAAATTCTTCTTCAGCGGACTTGAGTACCTTTTCAACAAAATCACTGTCCCCCAGTATGCGCTCATCTCCCTTGACGCGGATACCGATCTTCCGAAGCCCTTTGAGACCCGCCCAGCCACCCGCACTTCTCAGTAATCCGCCGCCGACAAGATCGGGGCGGCTGCCATCGCGAATCCCATTTTCGACATATGTTCGATATCTTGTCCGGGCCAATCGCTCTTTGTCGGAAAACAGACCATAAACATAGTCCACATTCTGCCACGCCTGCTTTGTTTTGTTCATAAGCACGCTGTGACCGCACCATGGGTGGTTGTCCAGGGCCTCCATATCCTCAACAAGTCCTCCCCTCAATGGGTTCAGATGGATATAGCGAACCAGCTCCTTTAAATAGGGATCTTCTTGACACAAGATCGATTTATAGCGGTTTTGAAAAAGTTGACCGTGCCGTCGGTATTTCTTGTTGAACCATCCCGCATATCCGGTGAGCAGGCGGCTCATCAACACCGAAATCGGGACCAAACCGGTTCTTAACAATAAATGGGCATGATTTGGAATCAGTGCCCATGCAAAGCAATCAGTCTGCGTTTCGCCAATCAAATCCCCCATGCGATTCACGAAATTTATGCGATCGCAATCGGATCGAAAAATCTTCCCCCCTTCGATCCCTCTGACAATCACATGATGAAGCGCACCCGGGGCATCTATTCGAGCTTTTCTTGGCATGATTAAGACCTACCACATCCAGCCACCAATGAAAAGCATAAAATCATAGACGTCCCCATACTGACCCTATACTGACCTGAGCATTTTAAATTGACTAACGCCTTTTTTCAGATATACTCTTTTTTTTCGGTAGGCCCCCTTCTGCCTCCATCCCCAGGCCATCACAGTGCCCCGGATTCAATCAATGCGGAAGGGATGTTCCATAAACCGGTTCTGTCGGCGCGTCCCTGTGAGCACGCCGCCGGCCTGCATGGAGAATAGAGCATGACGTCATCCGTGACGACCCAAAAGATCGGCAAGACCATGGTCATAGTCCTCAACCGGCCTGAGGCCTACAATGCTTTTGATCTGGACATGATACAGGATGTGGCCGAAATTCTCATTCAGGCGGCAGTGGACCCGGAGACGACCGGCCTGGTCATTTCAGGCCGGGGAAAGGCCTTCTGTGCCGGCGGGGATCTGCGGTGGATTCATCAATGCGGGGGAAGTCACGGGGCCGCATTCCACGAACTGGCAGCCCGATATCACCAGGCCATCCTGGAGATCCGGCGCATGCCCAAGCCGGTCATTGCAGCCATCAACGGATTGGCCGCAGGGGGAGGCTTTTCCATGGCCCTTGCCTGCGATTTCAGGGTCATGGAGAACTCGGCCGTGCTCAGACAGGCCTACACATCCAACGGCCTCAGTATTGACGGCGGCGGAACCTACACCCTGCCAAGGCTGGTGGGGCTGGCAAGGGCACTGGAAATCGCGGCATTCGACCGGCCCATAGACGCCCAAAAGGCCCTCTCGTGGGGGCTTGTGACCGAGGTGACGGATGACGGAAACGCCCGTTCCAGGGCCATGGACATGGTCACGGAGATCCAGAAACGGGCCCTCGCCTCCTTTGCAGCATCCAAACGATTGCTGATCGATTCGTTCCACACCCCCCTCGAGGCCCAACTGGAAAGGGAGCGGCATCTCCTGGCTTGGGTCGCCGACAGTCCTGCAGGAAGGGAGGGGGTGGCTGCCTTTCTGGAAAAGCGAAGACCGGTTTTTAACCCGGACGGTTGACGGGCCGCCCCAGGTACCCCATGTATACGGCATATTTCGGTCTCAATGAAAACCCGTTCTCGCTAACGCCCGATCCCCGTTTTCTCTTCATGAGTCAGCGGCATCGGGAGGCCTTGGCCCATCTTCTGTACGGCATGGGCGACAGGGGGGGATTTGTCCTCCTGACCGGAGAGGTAGGGACCGGCAAGACGACCTTGTGCCGGACTCTCCTGGAACAGGTCCCTGAGGCCGTGGAGGTGGCCCTGGTCCTCAACCCCAAGCAGACCGCCCTTGAACTGGTGGCCTCCCTGTGCGACGAATTGAAGATTGCCTATCCCACCGGCACAGAGAGCCTTAAGGTACTCATCGATCTTTTGAACCGCCACCTCCTCGATGTCCATGCCAGCGGCCGGAGAACCGTGCTCATCATCGACGAGGCCCAGAACCTGAGCGTCGATGTATTGGAACAGATCCGCCTTTTGACCAACCTGGAGACCACCACCAGCAAGCTCTTGCAGATCCTGCTCATCGGCCAGCCGGAGCTGCACGTCGTGATGGCCCGGCCTGAACTGCGGCAGATGGGCCAGCGCATCACGGCCCGCTATCACCTGAGTCCTCTCCTGCACGACGAAACAGCGGCCTATGTGAGACATCGGCTGGAAGTGGCCGGGTGCCAACGACGCCTCTTCACTGATGGATCTCTCCGGCTGGTGCACAGACTCTCCGGCGGGGTCCCGAGGCTGATCAATACCATATGCGATCGTGCCCTCCTGGGGGCCTACGCCAAACAGCTTGAACAGGTCAACCGAAGGCTGGTGCGAAAGGCCGCGTCGGAAGTCATGGGTTCCGCATCCGCCAAAACTTCATTCAGAAGCCTTGCCTGGCCCGCGGCCCTTGTAATATGCCTGCTCCTCTGGGCAGGATGGGAGATCTTGCTGTCGTCAAGTATAGAACAGACCGCATCCGGCCCCCCAAAAGCCGCCAGCCCCCTCAACCATTCGGCCCGGGGGCCGGCCCATCTGAAAACAGGCGCCATACCGTCGGGGAAAGGGATCTCCGCCTCCCCCTCCGGCCAGGGAGCAGGCCCCATACCTGAAGTGCAAGGAGCGTATGCGTCCTCTGTTCTGTTCGAAGGCCTTCTGAAGCAATCCGGACAGACCAGTATGGACACGGCCTTTTTAACCCTCTTCAGACAATGGCAGGCCGAGATTCCTTCAGTTCCAGGCATGACCCCGTGCGAACAGGCTGCCGCTGCCGGGCTCCGCTGTTACAGGGACCGAGGCAACTGGACCACCCTCCGTCATCTCAACAGACCCGCCGTGCTGGAAGTGGTGGACAGGCATCAACAAAGGCATTACGTGGCGGTTATCCGGATGGAAGGGGAACAGATCACGGTGACGGCGGGCGATCAGGAAATCAACATCAACCAGGCCCAGATCGAGCCCTTCTGGTTCGGAGAATTTACCATCCTCTGGAAGCCCCCCACCCTTGCCTCGGCCGTGATCAAAGAGGGCGACCGGGGCCCGGACGTCCTATGGCTGCGGGCGCAACTCAACGGGGTCGGTGCAATGCGGGATGAGGCCTTTGCCAAAGACGCATCCGGCGCACCACCGCCCAGCCCGGTCTTCGATGAGGATCTAAAAAAACAGGTCATGGCATTCCAGCGGGCCAACTTTATCAAACCGGACGGGATCGTGGGCCAACAGACCCTGATTCAGTTGAACCGGGCAACCGCGGGCAGCGCCATCCCCCTTTTGTGCCCAGGACCCATGAACGGAGAGACACATGTCGTTGATCCTTGACGCACTCAAACGGGCGGAGCGGGAACGTCGTCTCAAGCAGGCCCCGGATCTGACGTCGGTATATGAGGAAAATCATCTCCCTGTCAGGAGGGTGCGACCCTGGTTCTGGTTGAGTGCAGCGGCCTTGCTGGCGATCGCGGCCATCCTGGTGGGGTTTGTCCTGTGGCCCGATTCCCCCGATTCCGGCCGCCCCGATGTGCAGGCAGGATCTTCCACACGGTCTGCGGGACCTGCCCGCCCTGCCCTGGCCAAAGCTCCAGCCGCCACAGGAACCGAAATTTCCCAGGCCCAACCACAGCCCCCGTCGGCCCGGGCCCCAGAGGCCGCTGACCCGGGTGCTGGGGTCAAAACGCCCTCAAAATCACGTCCCCAAACCAAGAGACCGCCCATATTCGGTCCGGTCGAACCGGATTCTCATAAGGAGCAGGCCAACACCGATCCGGCAGACACCCCGGCTGCTGCGGCCACGACCCCGGATCAGCCCGCGAACCCGCCAGCGCCGGCAGCAGACGCACAACAAACGCCCCCGACCACCAGGGAGGCAAATCTTTTTTCCAAAGACCCTGCTGTGGATCCGGTCCCTGCCCCCCTCCCCGACGCGCCGGAGGAGGCCCCTCCCCCGCCTCACCCAGAGGAGCTGCCCCTCCTCAGCCAGCTGCCGACAGATGTGAGGGAAAAGATAGGGAACGTCCAGATCAATATCCACTCCTACGCAAAAAATCCGGATGAAAGGCTGATCTTCATCAATATGAAGCGTCTCAAGGCAGGGGATCGAATCACTGAAGAAGGGCCGGTCTTGAAAGAGATTACACCTGAGGGCGCCATCATCGACTATGGCGAGGGACAGGTCCGCGTCAAGGTCTGGCCATAGCAGCAGACAGGCTCAGGTCTGGTCATAATGACTGAACTGCATGGTGAACGTACCTCTTCCGTGGGTGACAGAACGAAGGGCCGTGGAGTAGCCGAACATCTTGGAGAGGGGGATCTTTGCTGTTAAGACCTGCACCGCGCCGCTGCTGGCGATCTGTTCGATCTTTCCCTGTCTGGCGCTGAGATCGCCGATCACCTCTCCTGTAAATTCCTCCGGCGCCAGGACCTCGGTCTTCATAATGGGCTCCAGGAGCACAGGCCCGGCTTTCTGGAAGGCGCTCCGAAACCCCATGTTGGCAGCCGCCTTGAAGGCCATGACGTCGGTCAGATTCTCCTTGATCTGGACCCCCAGCAGGGTGGTCTCCACATCGCATACCGGATATCCCAACAGGGTTCCTCCTGCCTGGGCCTCGCTGATTCCCTTTCTGATGGCATCCAGAAAGACGTCTGTCAGTATGGGATCATCGCACCGGGAAACAAAGGCGTTACCGGACCCCCTCGGCATGGGAGACAATTTGATCCGCACGCCTGCAAAGTGTTCCTGGCCAGCCAGTTCCCTCTTAAAAATGCTTTCCTCTTCCACCGAAACGGTGATGGTCTCCCTGTATACGACCTGGGGTTTGCCCTGATTGACCGGCACCAGGAATTCGCGCTTCAGCCTTTCCACAATGATCTCAATGTGCAACTCGCCCATTCCCGAAATAATGGTCTGGCCAGTCTCCTCGTCGATCTTGAACCGGAAGGTGGGATCTTCATCCGACAGCTTCTGCAGGGCATCCAGAAGCCTGTCGTTATCCTGCACGCTCTTAGGTTCTACGGCCACGCTGATGACCGGCTCGTTGAACTGAATCGGCTCCAGCAAAATCGGATGGGCCTCGTCGCAGAGGGTGTCGCCGGTGCCGGCGAGTTTAAGTCCCATGGCCGCCACGATATCGCCGGCAGAGGCCTCGGGGATTCGCTCCCGCTTGTTGGAATGCATCTTGAGGAGCCGTGCGGGTCTTTCAATCAGACCCCTCCCGGGATTGGCGACCGGATCCCCGGCCTTCACCGTGCCCGAATAGACCCGCAGATAGGTCATCTTCCTCCCCTGATCCATCATGACCTTGAAGGCCAGGGCCGCAAAAGGCCCCTTGGTCTTGGGGGGCCGGGTTTCGGTCTCCCCTGTTGCGGGGTTTGTCCCCATAATGGGGGGAACCTCCAGGGGCGAAGGGAGATAATCCACAATGGCATCCAAAAGGGGCTGGATCCCCTTGTTTCTGAGGGCGGCGCCGCACAGCACGGGCACCACCTTCAGACCGATGGCGGCCTTCCTTATGCCGGTCTTGATCTCCTGGATCGGGATATCCTCATCGGCCAGAAACCGTTCCATCACCCGGTCGTCTTTGTCGGCCAGGGTCTCTATAAGAAGCTCCCTGTAATGGGAGACTTCATCGGCCATCTCCTCAGGCACCGGGACCGCAGTAAACCGCGCGCCCAGGGAGTCGTCCTCCCACACCACGGCCTTCATGGACACCAGGTCGATCACCCCCTTGAAACCGTCTTCCACGCCCCAGGGCAACTGCAAGACCAGGGGGACGGCCGCCAGTCGATCCCGGACCATCTGCACAACCCTGTGAAAATCTGCTCCCACCCGATCCAGCTTGTTGACAAAGACGATCTTGGGGACCTTGTATCGATCCGCCTGGTGCCACACGGTCTCGGACTGGGGCTCCACGCCGCCCACCGCACAAAAAACACCGACAGCCCCGTCCAGGACCCGGAGGGAACGCTCCACCTCAACCGTAAAATCCACATGACCCGGGGTATCGATGATGTTGATGGTGTGTCCCAGCCACTCGCACGAGGTGACGGCCGAGGTAATGGTAATCCCCCGCTCCTTTTCCTCCACCATCCAGTCCATGGTGGCCTCGCCGTTGTGCACTTCCCCCATCTTGTGAACGCGGCCTGAGTAAAAGAGGATGCGTTCGGTCACAGTGGTCTTGCCGGCATCAATGTGGGCAATGATGCCGATGTTCCGGATCTTGTTGAGGGCCTGACCTTTTGCCATGTTCACCGGATCTTTCCAACGGCTTCAAACAGGGCCGCTGAACTCATGAATGAGATGTCCTTTTCGCTTGGTTCCTTGACACGAGCGCAAAATCTAAGGTATCTTCTCACGCCTGTCAAGCCATAAGATCCTTATTTCGGGGGAACGCCTTGGAACACAGTACTTGCCCGGGCAGTGAACACATCCGTCCCTTCCTCACCCAAACCCCTATGGGCCAAAGGCTTATGGAGATGTTTGAGCGCCTCCTGGCCCATTTCGGTCCCCAGAACTGGTGGCCGGCCGAAACGCCCCTGGAGGTCATGATAGGGGCCGTCCTTACCCAGAACACCAACTGGACCAATGTGGAAAAGGCCATTGCAAACCTTAAAGAGCAAGGGCTTATCTCCCTGGATCGGCTCCTTTCCTTGTCCGCAGAAGCACTGGCTGGGTACATCCGGCCGGCCGGCTATTACAACATCAAGGCCAGGCGGCTTCAAAATCTCCTTTGGTTTATCGCGGATCAGTATGAAGGGGACCTTGCGCGTCTCTTCAGCCAGGACGCCTTTGCCATGCGGGAGGCCCTCCTCTCGGTCAACGGCATCGGACAGGAAACCGCAGACAGCATTGTCCTTTACGCGGCCAACAAGCCCCTGTTCGTGGTGGACGCCTACACCTTCCGCATCCTGACACGGCACGGCATGGCCCCTGAAGAGGCGGACTACCATGAGATTCAGGCCCTTTTCATGGACCATCTTCCTGAAGACGTTCGTCTCTACAATGAGTTCCATGCCCTGATCGTTCTGGCCGCAAAAAACTACTGCCGCAAAACACCCCTCTGCTCCCTGTGTCCCCTAAATGGATGGGAGACGCAACCCTGAGCGGTGGAGCCTTTTTGCTCACGCGGTCCTGGATGAATCATTTTGGTTTTCCTATAATTGGAGTACAATGGCATGTCTTTTGATCGCGATGAACTCCATCTGACGTTGATGGAAAACGCCCACCTGAAAGAGACCATTGCGGCATTGCGCGAAGAATTGGAGAACCAGGTGTTCCAGCACGAGGCCCAGCTCCAGAATATGGCGCAGTCGGCCGGTCAGGAGACGGCGGGGCTCAAAGCGACCATTACCGCCCTCCGGGATAAGATGGAACACATGGCATACGAAAAATCCGAGCATATCCAGAATGCGCTGGCATCTTCAAACGATCGGATTGTCCAACTGGAGGCCACGATCACAGCCATGCGCGACCAGTTGGAACAGACTCGCATGACCTGTGATGAGAAGATAGAGCGACTGGAGCAGATCAAGCACGACGAGGTTACCCAGTTGCAGCACATGATTCAGACGCTTCGCCAGGAACTGGAGGACTGCCATGCCGGCCATGTCCAAACACCTCCGAACCGCTGAAGGCGCCGGTCCCCCTTCGGGAACGGGCGACGAGATGAAACTGCTCCAGGCCCAGATGCTTCTGGACGTCTCCAGGACCATCGCCGCCTTTGAGACGCTGGATGAGATGCTTTCCGCACTGGTGGCCATGACCACGGATGCGGTGGGAGCAGACCGAGGGACGGTTTTCCTGTATGACGTCCGGACCTGCGAACTCTACTCGAGAGTGGCCCAGGGAAATCTTCAACGGGAAATCAGGATATTGAGCCACAGGGGCGTGGCCGGTCACGTGTTCACCACAGGAAAAGGGGTAATCGTCCACGATGCCTATGCGGATCCCCACTTTGAGTCCTCTGTGGATGAAAAAACAGGCTATCGGACCCAAAACATCCTGTGCGTACCGGTCAAGACGGTCCGAGGCGATGTAATCGGGGTGGCCCAGGCCCTCAACAAAAAGCAGGGCCGGTTTACAGAAAAGGATCTGGCCCTCCTCGAGGCCATGACCACCCAGGCCGCGGTGGCACTTCAGGGAACCCAGGTCATTGAACAAATGAAGCGGACGGCTCGGAGGGATCTGGAGTTTTTTGATGTCATCGCCGACGTCACATCTGAGATCGACCTCGGCGCCATCCTGGGGAAGGTCATGTCTCAGGCGACCAGGATGCTGAATGCCGAGCGCTCCACCCTGTTCCTAAACGATGAAAAGACCCATGAGCTCTTCTCCAAGGTGGGAGAAGGCCTGGGCGCCGTCGAAATCCGCGTACCCAACCACCTGGGCATCGCCGGGACCGTGTTTACCACAGGGGAAACGGTGAATATCCCGCACGCCTATGCCGATCTCCGGTTCAATCCCGCATTCGACAAGAAGACCGGTTTCTTCACCCGCTCCATCCTCTGTGTCCCCGTGATCAACAAGGCCGGAAAGACCATCGGCGTTACGCAGGTGCTCAACAGACGGGGCGGGCCGTTCAGCAAGGATGATGAATCACGTCTCAAGGCCTTTACCGCCCAGGTTTCCATTGCACTGGAGAACGCCAAGCTGTTCGACGATATCCAGAATATGAAGAACTACAATGAAGGGATGCTGGAAAGCATGTCCAGCGGTGTGATCACCACGAATGAGGATGGAAAAATCATCACCTGCAACTCGGCGGGTCTGCGCATCTTGAAGGTCTCCGCGGAACATATTCTGGGCAAGCCCTACGAGGCCTTTTTCACCGGTCCTAACAGATGGATATCCGACAAGATCAAAAAGGTGGAAAACACCAGGGTCTCGGACGTCACCATGGACGCAGAAATCAACTTTGCCGGGAAACGGATGTCCGTGAATGGAACCGTCCTCCCTCTTCTGAGCGTGGAGCAGAAAGACCTGGGTTCCATGATCATCATCGACGACATCACCTCCGAAAAACGAATGAAGTCCACCATGTCCCGGTATATGGACCCCGGACTGGCCGAGCAACTCCTTGCCGAGGGGCAGGATTTTTTGGGCGGGAGGAGCGCTACGGCCACGGTCCTCTTCTCGGACATCCGCAGTTTCACCAGTCTGACCGAAGAACTGGGGGCACAGGGGACCGTCTCACTTCTGAACGAGTATTTTACCCTCATGGTCGACTGTATCCAGGAGGAAGGGGGAATGCTCGACAAATTTATCGGCGATGCCATCATGGCGGCCTTTGGCGTGCCCGTGCCCCACGACGACGACGAGGACCGGGGCGTGCGGGCCGCCATTGCCATGATCAATGCCTTGAGCGCCTGGAACAAGGGCCGCCTGAATCAGGGGAAAAAACCGTTGGACATTGGCATCGGCATCTCCACCGACCAGGTGGTTTCGGGCAACATCGGCTCGCAGAAACGGATGGACTACACCATGATCGGCGACGGCGTGAACCTGGCCGCCCGCCTGGAGAGCGCATGCAAACAGTATCATGCCAGGATTCTCATCAGCGAAAACACCTACAAAAGGCTGCGCGGCACCTACTGGAGCCGTGAGATCGACCGGGTCATTGTAAAGGGGAAAAGCCAACCCGTGAGCGTCTATGAGATCTTGGACTACCATACCGAAGAGACCTTTCCCAACCTGATGGAAGCGGTCAACAACTTCAAGAACGGACTGATCCAGTACCGGACCTGCAACTGGGACAAGGCCATCCGGGCCTTCCGGCAGGCACTTAGGATCAATCCCTCTGACAGGCTTCCAGGGATGTACATTGAGCGATGTCAAGCATTGAAGAACAACCCTCCAACCCGGCCCTGGGACGGCGTCTGGATCATGCAATCCAAGTAACCGCAACAGGTCTCATCCGTGAACCCTCTCGCTGAAGAAACCAATGGAGGACCCCCTGATGAATCAAACGAATCTGTATGATCTGGTGAAAATGGATTCTCCTGAGGCGGTTCTGGATGAAGTCCTGACCATTCTGCGCCTGATTTCCCCGGATTTCGATGTGGCGCCGGTCATGTCTGTTTTCATGACAACCATTGATCTGTACGAGGGCAGATACACCGGATACAAGGCCTGCAATACCCAATACCACGATCTCAACCACATCACCGACACCTTTCTTGCCATGGCCCGGCTCATCCATGGGGCCGTGGTGGAACAAAACCCCCTTGCCGAGGACGAGATCACCCTGGGCCTCATGGCAGCCCTGTTGCACGATGCGGGATATATTCAGAAATCCAATGACCACAGGGGTACCGGCTCCAAATACACAACCGTCCACGTCTTGCGGAGTATGGCGTTTTTCAGGGCCTACGGCCAAGGCTACGGTCTCTCAGAGAAGGACATCGAGGCGGGCCGGGCCATGATCCTCTGTACAGACCTCTCCGTTGACATGGCCGCAGTTCTGTTTGCATCCAGCCGCGTTGAACTGCTCGGGAAGATGCTGGGGGCCGCCGATCTCCTGGCCCAGATGTCTGACCGCAAGTATCTGGAAAAACTCCTCTACCTCTATTATGAATTCGAGGAGGGAAGGGTGGCCGGCTACGCGAGCGAACTGGACATCCTCCACAAGACCCTCGGATTCTACGACATCGTCTCCCAGCGCCTCCAGACAACATTGGACGGGGTGGATCGGTTCATGTTGCCCCATCTGAAGACCCGCTGGGACATCCACGTGGACCTGTACCAACAGGCCATCCAGAATCAGAAGGACTACCTGGCCCGCATTCTGGCCCTTCCCCATTCAGACCCCCGTCAGTTTCTCAGGCGTGATGGAATCGTGGCCAAGGTCCGGGAGCAATTTGGGGAAGACGCTCCGACCCGTGAACCCTGAGGCATCCGCGATCCATCTTTTGCCTTTTTCTGCGGTTATGCCTGCAGAAGCCATGCCTGAGGCCGGGGGATGGCATATTGACAGCCCCGGACAAAGAAAATAGGATATGTCCAGTCAACAGAAAACGGTTCCGCCGCATGTATCTTAAGAAATGCCTCGTCAACCATCAGAGACACTACATCGTCTGTGAATCCTACTGGGATCGAGACTGCTGGCGATCGCGCGAGCTGGCTGATCTGGGTCCGGACCCCGAACAGCACATCGTTTATCCAGGCGGAAACAGCTTCTATGTGAAGGAATCCTTAGAGGAGATGCTGCGGACCAGAGGGACCGCTGTCAACAGCGATGACATAGAAGAACTTCTGATGCCCTTCCTTGACGCGGACATACGGAGGGTAGTGGAGATGTTCCAGCGGCCCCGGAAAAAGGCACAGACATCAGGGCTGAGCCGGGATGAACTGCTGGCAGCTCAACAAAGGCTCCATCCCTTTGACAAACGCCGGCTCCACTATCTTCGGTGCGGCCGCGTGGATATCGGAAATCTGGACGCCCGGCCCTGGAAATTTTTCAATGTGCTTCTCCACAAGAGCCGCGACGAACTGGAGCACCTCCTCCAGGAGATGGAAAGGGATCTCCCTCCGCATGAGATAGGGGATTATATCTATACGGCGCTCCACATGGAGCGCCATTTCAGCCATCTCTTGACCCGCCATCACCCTGCCTTTCTGGACCCGGAGAAGCTGGACCACTGTCTCATAGAAGATCTCTGCCTGCTCAACAGGGATCCGGCCTTTTTCAAAGGCGTGAGCCCCCATGACCCGGGCCGGCTCCATCCCTATCTGATCAAGTATCTGATCCTCTATATGGACAATCCCTTTGATCCCCAGAACATGTGGCGGGAAACCGTGGATGATTTCATCCGCAGCCACCGTTTCTACCGGCCTCCCAGGCCCCGACCCCAGGGGGGCATGGCCGAAGCGGAGGCCTGCCGGCGCCTGGGCATCCTGCCCGAAGACTTCAGAAAGATGGACCAAAAGGCCCTTCTCCGCTGTTACCGGAAGCGGGCCAAGGAGACCCATCCTGACCGGGGAGGCAACCAGACCGCCTTTATTCAGATCACCAGGGCCTATGAATGCCTCATGGCCCTGAAAAACTGACCAGAAAGCCCAAAACGCTATCCCTCCCTCGCATCAATCCAGCACGTAGTCCTTTTCCTTGAGCTTGGCATGGGCCGCCGCCAGTCTGGCAATGGGGACCCGGGGCGGCGAGCACGACACATAGGTCATGCCGATATGGTGGCAGAAACGGATGGAGTCGGGATGCCCTCCCTGCTCGCCGCAGATTCCCACCTTGAGATCAGGCCGCGTCTTGCGCGCCCACTCCATAGTGATCCTCATGAGTCTGCCCACGCCCTTGATGTCCAGGACGTCAAAGGGATTGTGCTGGAGGATCCCCCGTTCTTCGTACAGCGGCAGGAATTTATTTTCCGCATCCTCCCTTGAAAAGGAAAAGGTGGCCTGGGTCAGATCGTTCGTCCCGAAAGAAATGAACTCGGCCAGTTCCGCAATCCTCCCGGCCCGCATGCAGGCCCTCACCACCTCCACCATGGTCCCGAATTTGCATGGGATCGTGATCTTGTATTTCTTCTCCACATGGCTGTTGATCTGGGTCACATAGCGGTGGACCCATTTCAATTCCTCCAGCGTGCAGACCTGCGGGATCATGATCTCCGGAGAGACCTTTCCCCCTTCCTTCATGTGTTCGGCAGCTGCCTCGAGGACGGCCCGGATCTGCATGGAATAAATCTCAGGATAAGTGATCCCGAGCCTGACCCCCCGGTGCCCCAGCATGGGATTGATCTCGGCCAGGGACTTCACCTTTTTGAGCATGAGCTCCTTGGATTCGATCATGGGCCCTTCCAGATGCCGGGTCTTGAGTTCCTCCAGCCCCTTGATGATCAGATCCAAGCTGGGGGAATAGCGGTTATGCAGTTCCGGATCCAGCATCTTCAGGGTCTCGGGGAGGGTCGCTACGCCCTCCACTGTCTGTTTCAGATCCCTCAGCTTGTTGATCTCGTCCGAAAGCTCCTCAGCAGAGGGGAGAAACTCGTGAATGGGCGGGTCCAGGAGCCGGATGGTAACGGGGTCGCCGTCCATAAGCCTGAAGATCTCCTTGAAGTCTTCCTTCTGAAACGGGAGAAGACGCTCCAGGGCCGCCTCTCTATCCCGGGTAGTCTCCGCCAGGATCATCTCCTGGACCACCGGAAGCCGTTCCGGCTGATTGAACATCCGCTCGGTCCGGCACAGGCCAATCCCCACGGCCCCATATTTTTTGGCCTTGGCCACCGCCTCAGGGGTGTCTGCGTTGGCCATAACCTTCAGGTCGCTGATCTCGTCCGCCCATTCCAGGAGGACCAGGAGATCCTCCACAAACTCAGGCTCGATCGTCGGGACCTTTCCCATGTAGACATTCCCCGTGGTCCCGTCAATGGTGATCATGTCGCCTTCCTTGAGCGTCGCCCCACCGATGACTGCCTCTCGATTGAGATCGTTGATCACAATGGCCTCGCACCCGGAGACGCAGGGTTTGCCCATGCTCCTGGCCACCACGGCCGCATGGGATGTCTTGCCCCCCCTGCTGGTAAGGACCCCCTGAGACGCAAAAAAGCCGTGGATGTCGTCGGGTTTGGTCTCCTCCCTCACCAGGATGACCTTTTCACCCAGTTTGGCCTTGGTCTCAGCCCTGTCCGCGTCAAAGACCAGCTTGCCGGATGCGGCCCCGGGCGAGGCCGGGAGACCCTGGGCCAGGACCGGGGACTTGGCTTCCGGATCGAGCCGGGGATGGAGAAGCTGCTCCAGCATATCCGGCTGAATCCGCAGGAGGGCCTCCTCCTCCGAAATGAGCCCTTCATTCACCATATCCACAGAGGTCTTGATAAATGCCGCGGCGTTCATCTTGGCATTCCGGGTCTGCAGACAGTAGAGTTTACCTTTTTCAATAGTGAACTCGATGTCCTGGACCTCTCGGTAATGATTTTCCAGCGTATGCCGCAGCTTCTCCAGCTGCGGATATACATCCGGCATGTCCCTTCTGAGCTGCCGGATCGGTTTGGGCGTTCGGATCCCGGCCACCACATCCTCGCCCTGAGCATTGATCATATACTCCCCGAAAAACCGGTTTTCGCCCGTGGCCGGGTCCCTGGTAAAGGCCACGCCCGTGGCGCTGTCATTCCCCATATTCCCGAAGACCATGCTGCAGATGTTGACGGCCGTGCCGTTCGCCATCTCCCTGGTGATCTTAAATTCCTTTCGGTAATCCACGGCCCGCTTTCCCATCCACGACTTGAAGACCGACTCTACTGCCAGAAACAACTGGTCATACGGGTCCTGGGGAAAGGCCTGACCTGCCTTATCTTTAAAAAGCACCAGAAACCGGCTGCACGCGGTCTTGAGCGATTCGGCGTTCAATTCCACATCCTGCTGGACGCCCTGTTTCTGCTTCAGCTCGTTGAAAATCTGGTTGAAATCTTCATCTTTCATGTGAAAGGTCACCGTGCCGAAGAGCTGGATCAACCTGCGATAGAGGTCATGGACAAATCGTTCGTCGTTCGTAAGCCGGATAAAACCGGCCACAGTCTCGTCGTTGAGTCCCAGATTCAGGATGGTGTCCATCATTCCGGGCATGGAAATGGCGGCGCCCGACCTGACCGATACCAGGAGAGGATTGGATGGATCGCCGAACCCCTTTCCGGTCTCCTTCTCCAGTTCGGCCATGGCGTTGCGTATCTGTTCCTCCACTTCGGGCTGAAGTCCTCCCTTGCCTTTCCTTTGATCCAAATATGCCAGACAGGCCTCGGTGGTGACCACGAAGCCGGGCGGCACCGGAAGACCGATTTGCGTCATTTCACACAGATTGGCCCCCTTGCCGCCAAGGAGCTTTTTATTCTTGCCGTCCCCTTCTTTAAATGAGTACACATATTTGACCGCTTTCATGGTGCGTTTCCTCCCTTGTTTCTGTTTCTGACATACTCAAACAGGTAGGCGAAGCCAAACAGGGCCGCCCCCAAACCGACAACTTTCAAGACTGACATGTTGGCAAAAAACAGGCGGGAAATGATCACAGCAAAAATCGCGGAGAGGATCAGTCGGATCACAATGATTCGGGCATTTCTCATTGAATCATACCTCGAAACTTCTCTTCGGTTGTTACGGCCGCGGTATCTGTGCCGGCATGTTAAGATAAAAGGCTGACGCCCAGACCGGCCTGACAGCCGCAGCCAAACTTGTTTCGCAGGGGGGTGAAGCATCTATGCTGAAGGCTTTTTAAATGGAATAACCCTCGCCGGCTTGCCGGATTCCTTCTTGGCGCCGGACTTTTTGGGAGGCGCCGGCGCCTCCTCCGTGATAGGCGTTTTGGGGACCAGCTCCAGCCGCATGGACACGCCGCCCATGGTGAACGGCTCCCCGTTAATGTAGATATCCCTCAGTATCCATGTAACGACCTGCGTGGGCAACGTGAGGAGCAACAGGGTAATGTGATACCAGTCCTTCTTCACATCCGGTTCAATATGCTCGACACGCGCAAACACAACAGGTCGCTCCTGCCGGTAAACCAGTACTACATCTCCTTCTACAGCCATTGTCTCCCCTAAAACAATCCGATCCAGCATCCATAATCCTCACACGCCTAATCGCTGTTCTTCAACACAGAACCCGGATCAGTCCTCAGTTTTTCCAGCTTTGATTCAAAACCGCTTCCCGCGTCCACCCCCATCTGCTGCAACCGCTTTTTGGCCTGGAGACCGATGTTCCGGCTGTCCTTGTAGAAGCTGTCGCTCTGGCGGGCCGTGGGATCATAGCTGTCCAGGCGATCCTTTTCGGACTGATGATAGGCCACCCGGGAAATCAGTCGGGTCAGTTGGCGGCTGCCGCAGATCGGACATATCAGCGCCTCTTGGTCGGACCGGCCCATGACAAGCGTCTGAAACTCCCTTTTACAGCGCCGGCATGCATATTCATATATCGGCATGATCGTCTTCCTCCGTAACACACTTGATGCTTCTTATACCACATATCCTGAAAAAGTAGAGCCTTTGTCCGCAACTTCTCCGCAACGTGCGAAGAACTTTGCCCGTAGGGGTCTCTGCCCAAGGGCTGCAATAAAATGCGTTCATATCATTCGGCGACCGCCCCCGGGCTCGGGATGCCGTTTACTGAAAGGCAGCAAGGAATCCCTGTCGACCCGCCTGACTCGCCTCACTCGCATGGCGGGCAGGTGAAAGGGTGTCCTTGGGGCTAAAACAGACTGTATTTTAAAGCCCTGCTGCCGTCCCCACGAGCTCGATTCGGTTTTTGCAGTCCTTGGGCAGAGACCCCCACGCGCGGGCAGAAAGCTGTTTGGTTGCGGCCGTTAGGCCGGCTCGGGCAAATTAGGCGACACACCCTACCTGCGGCCTTGAAGCCGAATCCAGTCCATCATCTCCTGGATGTTTTTGGAAAGATGCCATCGACCGTTGGCAAAGACCCCGTAGTCGGCCCCGGCCATGGCCGAAGCAAGGCGGGTGGAATTGGCATAAAAAAGCCACTGCTCCACCCACATCTTTTCGATGGCCTCGTTGAAGATGCTGTCCTTCTGGGCTGGCCCCCGGGCAAGCCCTGAATCATGGGCCGAAAGCAGGATCCGGGTGGCGGTCATGGTCATGGTGTTGGTCGTCCGGATTGTGTTTTCAAGCCGGTCAAAATGTCCCTTGACCCATCCGCGGCCGTGACAGGCAAGGCAGATTCGCTGCATGTTTGCCTTGCGCTGCATTTGTTCGCTTCTGTCAATGAGATAGTTGGCCACAGGCTCCCCGGTCAGTTCCGTGGGAAGGGGGAAACCGGCCTTGTTTCGGATGGTGGAGGTATCCGGAGACGCCGGATGCGGATGGGCATAGACCAATCCGAAGAGCCGATCGGCGAGACGGTCGTTCATCCGGTGGGTCCGCTCGGCCACGAGCGATCCGTCCCCTGAAACAAGGTGACTGATGTGGCAGCCGGCGCAGGTGGGGGCTGAAAAATCCTTGCCCACAGTCCAGGGCGCCGCATCAAAATCCCAGGAAGGCGATGAACCCACTGACGAAAACATGTTGCCGTGCTTGCTGACCGAATAGACCGGGTAGGCTGGGACATCTGGTCCCTTGTGGCACTCGGAGCAGGTATAGGGCTTCCTGGCCGTGGCCATGCTGAACCGGTGCCTCGGGTGACAGGCGGTGCAAGCCCCTTTTGATCCGTCGGGATTGATTCTTCCCACCCCCTGATTGGGCCACCCCGAGAGGACTGGAAAAGACAACTCGCCGAAATCGGTTTCCTTCTCCACTGTCCCTTCCCGCTTTACATGGGTGCCGTGGCAGAAAAGGCAGGAATCGGCCTCGGTGGCATCATCCGCCGGGGTGCAGGATACGGCGCCGTTTGAAAAAGACTGGAGACCGTTCACCGAGTGCATGAGGTCCTGGTAGAGCGTGTTGTGCTTGAGGTTTCCGTAGGCGTGTGCCATCAGGTTCTGTCCGTATTCCTTTCTTTCCACAGGATGACAGGTGGCGCAGTCCTCTGGCGTCACCACCACGTGGACTTCATAGCCATTGTGCTCAAACGTATCCCCATGCTTTTTTGCATGGAGGGTATGACACTCGGCACAGCCCACCACCACATCTTTAAGGCCATCTGGAATCTTTTCAAAAGACACTCTCCGTTGCGCCTTGGGCTTCTTCATAGCCTCGGCCGGGGTGACCCTGGCCATGCGGCCCGCCTTCCATTCCTCCATAATGCCTGACAACACCATGCCATGGCATTCCAGACACGCCTGTGTATCCTCGCTCATCCTCAATTCCCCGGCCTGGCTTGCCGAAACCAGCCAGAAAAACAGCGATGCCAGTATGACGCCCGTTCTTTTCATATTGCCTCCTTCTGCGGACACGACGCCCCGCACGTGTGCCGAACGCGGGTGTTGATCGCAAAAACAATCGTTTCCGCCACGACCCGGCGACAAGGTAATGTGACGGGATTCTCCGAAATAGTCAAGCCCCTTGCAGCTGTTTGTCAAGACCTGGATCCTTGGGCCAGCAATTCTCATTTTGGTAAAATAGTTCTGTGGGAGCGGCTTCCGAGCCGTCCCGCTATTGGGCGGGATGCGACTCTCACAGAATAATAGCACCCGGTCTGCCTCATAATGAGAATTGCTGTGCCTGAGCGTTAACAATCGACCTTTCCTGAACCAGGGAAAGGCGTTTCCCTGTCGGCGTCAGGGCCTTTTATTCTTGACAAGCCCGGCCGCGCAAAGGATGATCTCCCTCCGGGACAGCCAAGGAGAATCCACAAAAAGCATTCATAGGGCAGGTCTCCAAGACAATTTATGATGGCGCAACGGGAAATGGCGGCAACATGAAATCGAGGCGCACGCAACGGGCGGCGCCGGTGCTGCTGCTGCACAACCTGGACCCCTGCTGGGAATCTGAGGCCATTCGTGCCGCGCTGGACGCTGTCCAGCAGCTCAGGTCCGGCCTTGAGAAACAGGGACACCCCGTTGTAGAGGCCCCAGTGCGCCATACGGACTTGGCTCCCCTGCTCCAAGCCTTCGATCCGGATGAGTTCATCGTATTCAACTGGTGCGAGGAACTGCCCGGTCTGCCCCGAAGCGATGCCAGGGTAGCCCAAATCCTGGAAGACATGGGCTTTACCTACACAGGGTCCCCTTCACAGGTGCTTGCCCTGAGCTGGGATAAACCGGCCTGCAAATCGCTCATGGAGCGGCACGGCATTCCCACCCCCTTCTGGCAGCTCGTGGCCCTGAAGGCCCCCCATCACTGGAACCGGTTCCCGGCCATTGTCAAGCCGGCCTTCGAGCATTGCAGCGTGGGCATCAGTCCTGAGGCCGTGGCAATGACCCGCCGCGAACTGGACCAACGCATCGCGTTCGTCCATGAAACGCTGAAGCAACCTGCAATCATCGAGGATTTTATCGACGGCCGGGAATTCCATGTCACCCTTTTAGGCAACGGCGCGGCCGACATGCTCCCCCCGGCAGAGATGGACTATTCAGCATTTGACAACCCGAGGGATCGCCTGTGCAGTTTTGATTCCAAGTTCACCCCTGGTTCCGTCCCCTATGAATCCATAGAGATCCGCGTTCCTGCCCCGCTGAGCGAAGAGCAGGCTGCCCAGCTCAAAGACGTTGCCTCCAAGGCCTACCACGTCTTCAACTGCCGGGACTATGGACGCATCGATGTGCGCAGCCTCAACGGCCGGATGTATGTGCTGGATGTCAACCCCAATGCGGATCTCAGTCCCGATACCAGTTTGGTGTTAGCGGCCGAGGCCGCGGGGATGAGTTACGGAAACGTCCTCAGTCGACTCATCCGGCTTGCCGCGGCTCGCTATCCCCATCGCCATCGACAATCCTTTCCGTGATCCATGGACCAGAGTCCATTTTGTCACTGGCAAGCAGATCTGCTTCCTTGATTCCCACAGGCTGAAGATACGCGAGCCCTGCACCCCAAGATGCAGCGCCGCGTTACGGTCCCCTGTCCCGTGTCCGGGGCATCCCTGTTTTTTGCCCGGAACATGGATCTGATCAGGGATGCCTGCCATGGACGTCAAAGATGGACGATTTCCACATCTCCCCAGTGACGGGCCAGGTGTTCGGCTACCAACCGGCGGTGGCAATGATCGGGCTTGTCCTCACTGCACAGAAGGCAGGCGTGATCGAGGAGGTCTCTGGAAAGGGTCTCTTCGGGCCTTCGTTCCTTCAGGAGGGACGTAAATGCCTTTTCATATACGGCCCAGTCCCCTTTCTTCTTTTTGAAATCATCCATGATCTCCTGGGTGGGGGCCAGTTCCGGCATATGGAGATAGTCGATCCCGCAGATGGCCTTCAGAAAGTAGCGGAGATCGTCCCGCTTGGCAAACCCTGCAAGCTGCGACACATTGTTGAGCCGGATGTCGATGATGCGCTTCACTCCGGTCTTGCACAGCCTGCCGAAAAATGCCTCGGCCGGTTTCTTGGTGAATCCGATGGTGAACAGTTTGATGCCAGGCATTTTATTTCCCTGTATTCTTAGGGTCAGATATCCTTCAAGAGCCGATTGGCAGGGGATCGATCTATCGCCTCCCTGAAGCTTTTCAGGGCCTCTGCCAGGGCCGCGGACGTCTCTGTTTCCGCCACCGGAATCGAGTTTACACCTCTCTGATCCATGGCATCCAGGACCCGGGCCAACGTGAGATGGTGAAGGCCCATGCCAGGCTGGTAGGCAGGGTCATCTTCACCGGGGGTCTTGATTTCAGAGACAATGCCGCTATGCACCAGATCGGAGAGGATGCGCCGAAGCAAGCGAATGGGAATCTCAAGGACCTGGGAGATCTCCTGGGCGGTCAACGGCCTCTCTCCATCAGTAAAACGACGGGTCAGTAAATGAGCCACCATCAAATAAAGAAGCCTCTTGAAGGAGACGCTGATTCGCTGAGAATCTGGTTCGAATTCGTAGGTGTCCACGTTTTGATGGGCAAAAGCGATCTCTGCGCCGATAAGGACAATAATCCAGCTAACCTGGAGCCATGCCAAAAAAAGGGGAAGCGCGGCGAAGCTTCCGTAGATGGCGTTGTATTTGGAGACCCCCATCTGAAAATGGATATACCCCCACTGAACCGCCTGAAAGACAGACCCCCCAATAACGCCTGCAATGAGACCTGACCTGAAATTTACCTTGGTATTCGGCACAAGGATATAGAGAAAGGCGAAAAGCCCCCAGAGCATGCAGTAGGGCAACACCTTCAGGGAAGCGACCATGAGGTCGCTGACATATCCCAAAATGGCAAACCGGGCGCTCATCGCCTCCACCTGCGTACTGATATAGATGGTGATGCTCCCGGACATGACCAACAGAATGGGGCAGATCAGGATAATGGTGAGGTAATCGCTGAACTTCCTTCCGAAGCTCCGTGCCTCTTTGATGCCCCAAATGGCATTAAAAGAGTTCTCAATATCCCTCAGAACCCGGATGACCGCCCAGAAGAGAACCGCCAGGCCAACGCCCGCTATCACACCCCCCTTGGTCGCCTCCAGAAGGGAATGGGCAAAATCAATGATCCGTATGGCCACCTCCTCCTGGCCATGGAACCTCTCCAGGAGATTCTTCTGCAAAAGTTTTTCAAACCCGAATCCTTTGGCAATGCCAAAGGCCATGGCCAATACGGGTACGATGCCCAAGAGGGAATAGAGCGTCAGGGCAGAGGCCCTCAAATGGATCCGGTCCTCACCAAATCCCCGGGCAGCCAGAAGCACAATCCGCAGCAATCGAATCCCGAAGGACCTTTTCTTCGAAAGGTCCTTCAGACGAATCCTCCAGACATCGGCCTTCAGAAATTCCAAAAGCTTATCAATCATCGCCTTGTGATATCCGATCATCGGGAGGCAGAGACATGGCCCCCGCGGATCGCCTTCTTCTGAGCCAAGGCGCTCCTGCAATCCATACCGCCTGCCCTCCGCCTTTTTGTGAGATGAGTATAAAAGAGGGCGTCATCGGTGTCAACACGAGCTTGTTCTGGATTTTTTTAACAAAGGACAGGATATGGACCGTAATCTCTCCAACCATTTCCTAACCGATTTTTGTTGTCTTCTGACGCTGTTTGTTATATGAAACAACCGTTATCCTTGCATATGCGGCCATATTCAAAACAATCTTAATTGCCATACCAGCAGCACTCTGGGCAATTCCAACTATCAGACAAAGAAAGGAGGTGGGCCAGTTTCAGGAACATCACAGGAGTTACTTGGAGGGTTTCGTCGCCCAAACACATGTTGCTCTACCCTTTAACACGGAGGACGCCACAATGAAAAAAAAGATTTCTCTGTTTTTCTTGATCGGATTCTTGGGGACGGCCTTTATGTGGGCCGGACCTCCCCAGGCACAGGCAGCACCCACAAAGCTCACCTTCAGCATCTTTTTTCCCCCCACCCATGCTCAGGCAATTGCCGCAATGAACTATGCAAAAGAAGTGGAAAAGCGCACCAATGGAAAGGTGCAGATCACGGCCTTTCCCGGGGGCACCCTTACCAAGGCGCCCATGGTCTATGACGGGGTGGTCACCGGCATCTCTGATATGGGAAATTCCTGTTTTGCCTACACCCGAGGTCGCTTCCCGGTAATGGAGGTGGTGGATCTGCCGATGGGATACCCCTCGGGCAAAGCGGCGACCCGCGTGGCCAATGACTTTGCAAAATCGGTCAATCCCAAGGAACTGCAGGATGTCAAGGTCCTTTATGTCCACGCCCATGGTCCGGGCTTGCTCCACACCAAGAAACCTGTGCGCACGCTGGAAGACCTCAAGGGGATGAAGATCCGGGCAACCGGTTTGAGCGCCAAGGTAGTGGAGGCCCTTGGTGCGGTGCCCGTGGCCATGCCCCAGGGCGACACCTACGAATCCCTCCAGAAGGGGGTGGTGGAAGGGACCTTTGGGCCTATCGAAGTGCTCAAGGGATGGAAACAGGGCGAGGTCATCAAATACACGACGGATTGTTCCAGCGTTGGGTATACCACGGCCATGTTCGTGGTCATGAACCTTAAAAAATGGAAGGCATTGCCGGACGATGTCAAGAAGGTCTTCGAGGAAACGGCCGAGGAATGGGTCGACGTGCATGGAAAGGCATGGGATGAAGCGGATGAAGAAGGCCGAAAGTTCACCCTGAGCCTTGGCAACGAGATCATCACCCTTTCAGACGAAGAAAATGCCAGATGGCGCAAGGCGGTGGAGCCGATCATCAACGACTATGCGGCCAAGGCGCCCAATGGCAAGGCCAATGTGGCCAAGGTCAGAGAACTGCTGGAAAAATGCAGGAAGTAGCCTGTCGGTTCTGATCACATAACGGCCCCCGGCCGTGGCAATTTCGGCCTGGGGCCCCAGACAACCGATCATGTCATGAACAAATTCGAAAAGGTGTCAAACTGGCTTGCCAGCAAGGCCTATTGGGTCGCGGGCGGCGCCATTGTCCTGATGATGCTGTTGACATGCGCCGACGTCATACTCCGGCTGTTCCGCATGCCCATCCCCGGGACATACGAACTGGTGTGTTTCCTGGGGGCCGTCGCAGTGGCCTTTGCCATGGCCCATACATCCAACGAAAAGGGCCATGTTGCAGTGAGTCTGATTGTCCGCCTCCTGCCCACCAGGGTTCAGGGCGTCATCGAAATCATCACCAACATCTGTGTTCTGATCCTTTTCCTTCTTATTGCGTGGCGCTCCGTGACCTATGCAGAAAACCTCCGCATCACGCGAGAGGTTTCTTTGACACTCAGGCTCCCATTTTATCCCTTCATTTATGGGATCGCCTTCTCTGCAATGATCGTATGCCTGGTAAAAATCACGGATATCTATAAAAGCTATCTGAAGGTGCTTAACAAATGAGCTTAACAGCCATCGGCATCATCGGCATTGCGATCCTCATTGTCCTTCTCTTTTCCAACATGCCCGTGGGCTTTGTCATGGGCTTTCTGGGATTTCTCGGATTCAGCTATGTGGTAAATGTGGACGCAGGGCTGGCCCTCCTGGCCAGGGATGTGTGGGATGTTTTTTCCTCCTACGGCCTGACGGTGATCCCTCTGTTCGTATTCATGGGCCAGATCGCCTTTCACTCTGGCATCAGCCGCAGACTTTATGATTCGGCCTATGTATTTCTGGGACATCGACCTGGGGGTCTTGCCATGGCCACGGTGGGGGCATGTGCCGGATTCTCAGCCATTTCAGGTTCTACCAACGCCACTGCGGCCACCATGGCCACCGTAACCTTGCCCGAGATGCGGCGCTACAACTACGATATGGGCCTGGCTACAGGCACGGTAGCGGCTGCCGGGAGTCTGGGGATTCTCATACCTCCCAGCGTCGTGTTCATCGTCTACGGCATTCTGACGGAACAATCCATTGGAAAGCTTTTTGCCGCAGGCATTCTTCCCGGGATCCTCCTCTCCTTCCTTTTCCTCCTGGTCATCTATCTTCGGGTCCGGCACAACCCCGCCCTGGCGCCCCCTGGGCCCAAGACCACATGGACCCAGCGCATCAGGTCCTTTGGGGGCGTGGCAGAAACCCTTCTTATATTTGCCCTGGTCATGGGCGGGCTGTTTTTCGGGATATTTACCCCTACCGAGGCTGCGGCCACAGGGGCCTTCCTAACCTTGCTGCTGGCCATGATCCGACGTCAGCTAAGCTGGAACGGTTTTATCCAGTCCCTTGCCGATACAACCCGAATCAGTTGCATGGTCATGATCATCGTGACCGGAGCGGTCATCTTCGGCCATTTTATGGCCATCACGAGGGTTCCTTTTGACCTGGCCGCATGGGTGGCAGGGCTTCCTCTGCCCCGTTTTGCAATCATGCTGGTCATCATCCTCCTCTACCTCTGCGGCGGGTGCTTCATGGACGCCCTGGCGATGGTGATGCTGACCGTGCCCATTTTTTTTCCCGTGGCCGAGGCATTGGGCTTTGACCCCATCTGGTTCGGGGTGGTCATCGTCCTCATCACTGAGATGGGGGTGATTACGCCGCCTGTGGGGGTGAACGTCTATGTCGTGTACGGCGTAGCTAAGGATGTACCGCTGGAATCTATTTTTAGGGGGGTTCTCCCCATGCTGCTCGCCCTGGTCATCTGCAATCTGATGCTTTTGTTGTTTCCCCAGATTGCGCTCTTCCTTCCAAATCTGATCAAGTAGGGGGGATAGATGCCTGGATCAACCTTTTTGATCGCGCTGGCCTGAAGGCGACGTCATAGAAACATGTGCCTCCTCCTCCTGGCCGTTGACGCACACCCTGCCTACAAACTCGTCATTGCTGCGAACCGGGATGAATTCTATGAGAGACCTACGGCCCAGGCCGCTTTTTGGAATGAGGCCCCTCATATCCTGGCAGGGAAAGACCTGCGTGCCGGCGGCACATGGTTCGGGATTACCCGAAAGGGCCGCATCGGGGCCATCACCAATTATCGGGACCCGGCGTCCGTCAAATCCGGTGCACCTTCCAGGGGCAAGCTGATCACGGATTTTCTCATGGGTGAAAACAATCCCGAAACATATCTTTCAAACGTGGCGTTGCGGGCAACGGATTACAGCGGCTTCAACATCGTGGTGGGGATCAAAGACAGGCTTTACTGGTATTCCAACCGGGGATGCGGGATCCGGCGCCTCACACCCGGGATTCACGGGCTCAGCAATCACTTGCTGGATACCCCCTGGCCTAAGGTGATCCGATCAAAGGCCCTCCTCCAGAACATCCTTTTTCATCACCCGCTCTTATCGCCCGAGCCCCTTCTGGCCATGCTTCACGACCCGACCCCGGCAGCGGATGACTCCCTGCCGGACACGGGCGTTGGCATTGAACGCGAGCGGATCCTCTCACCCATTTTCATCGCCAGTCCTGACTACGGGACCCGATCCTCCACGATCGTGCTCCTCGACCGGGAAGATCGCGTCTTTTTCCTGGAAAGGAGCCATGGCCCGGGGCTGGATCAACACAGTGATGCGTCTTTTGAATTTGTCGTCAAGGAGTGATCTCGAATCCTACTTGGCATATCCCACAGCCCGGGTTTCTCGGATCACGGTCACCTTGATCTGACCTGGATAGGTCAGCTCCTTTTCTATCTTTTTGGCAATTTCATTACAGAGCACGCAGGCCTGATCGTCATCCACAAGCTTGCCTTCTACCATAATCCGGATCTCCCTGCCGGCCTGAATCGCGAATGACTTGCTCACCCCATGAAATGAAGTTGCAATTTCCTCCAGCTTTTCCAACCGCTTAACATACGACTCCAGCATTTCCTGGCGGGCCCCCGGCCTGGCCCCGGAAAGGGTGTCGGCCGCCTGGACCAAAACGGCCAGTACTGATTCGGGCGGCACGTCTTCATGATGCGCCGCAATGGCGTGAATGACCTGGGGCGACTCGCCGTGTTTCCTGGCCAGATCGGCCCCGATGAGGGCATGGGGGCCTTCCACCTCGTGGTCCACCGCCTTTCCAATATCATGAAGGAGTCCGGCCCGCTTGGCCTGTTTGACGTTGACGCCTAATTCCGCGGCCATGACGCCACAGAGGAAGCTCACTTCCAAGGAGTGCTGCAGCACATTCTGCGCATAGCTGGAACGATATTTGAGCCGGCCGATCAGTTTGATAAGCTCTGGATTGATTCCGTGAACCCCTACGTCAAAGGCCGCCTGCTCACCGGCCTCCTTGATGCTCGCCTCTATTTCTTTGTCCACTTTGGCCACAATCTCTTCGATTCTGGCAGGGTGGATCCTGCCGTCTTCAATCAGTCTCTCCAGGGAGACCTTGGCAACCTGCCTTCGCACCGGGTTAAAACCGGACAGTATCACCGCCTCGGGAGTATCGTCTATGATCAGATCTATCCCTGTCGCTGCCTCAATGGCGCGGATATTCCGCCCCTCTCTCCCGATGATCCTTCCCTTCATCTCCTCATTGGGAAGGCTCACGACAGAAACAATCTTTTCAGCGGCATAGTCGCCGGCATATCGCTTAACAGCCAGTGCAATGATCTCCTGGGCCTTTCGGTCTGCTTCGGCCTTTGCCTCGCTTTCGATTCGCCGAATCAGCTTGGCGGCATCATGCCTGGCCTCCATTTCCATTGAGCTGATCAGGATCTGCTTGGCCTCCTGCATGGAAATCCCGGCCAGGTTCTCCAACTGCTGCCGCTGTTGAGCAACCAGTTGATTATATTCATCTTCCTTCTTCTGTGTATCCTTCCGGATCCTCTCAATTTCCTGTTCCTTTTCGGATATCTTCTCTTCCCTTTTATCTAACTGCTCAAATTTCTTATCGAACTGTTCTGTCTTGTGCAGGAGCCGCTTTTCCAGGATCAGCAGATTTTCCTTTTTTTCTCTGCACTCCCTCTCAAACTCCAGCTTCATCTGGTAGACAGTGTCTTTGGCCTGGAGTGCGGTCTCCCGCTTAATGGTCTTCGCCTCTTTCTGGGCCTCTGCCAGGATCCTCTTGGAATAGGCTTCAATGGCCTCGATCCTGTTTTCCACAAGCCTTTTGCGGATAAAAAACCCCACAAAGGCCCCAACGATGAGCCCGGCTCCAACCAACATCACTATATAAGCAGCGCTTGTGCCCATCTTGATCTAAAGCTCCTGGTCTTTGATGATAGTCGCATTAAAAAGAATTTCCTTTTCCCCTCAACTTCCACCCAGCCTCTTGCACCCTTTCGACAAAATGGGAACAGGTGCTTTTCCCAGATCTCCAGTCTGCTAAGCATTCAGAGATTCCAGGTTCAAGGACCCAAGGAACCATCCTGCACGTCTGAATCTTGAAACCCCTGAAGACTAATGAAGCCTGATCCCACGGAACATATGAGACACGCCCCGTGTCGCCTGCGGTAGCCGCTTAGCAGTTTGTACCTTCTCTGCAACGTGCGAAGAAGTTTCGCCGTGGGGGTCTCTGCCCAAGGGCTGCAAAAACCGAATACACAGCTCCTGGGAACGGCAGCACGGCTTTAAAATACAGTCTGTTCCAGCCCCAAGGACACCCTTTCATGGATAGGGATTCCTTGCTGCCTTCAATAAACGGCATCCCGAGCCCGGGGGCGGTCGCCGAACCATACGACCGCATTTTATTGCAGCCCTTGGGCAGAGACCCCCATGGGCGGGCAGAACGCTCTTTGGTCGCGGCCGTCAGGCCGCCTTGGGTCAGTACAATACAAGACAGAATGGCCTTAACAGGGATGGGGAACAACGGGAAGGCAACCAGCAGGCAGACTGGATTATCCGGAGGAGGGCAAAGGGGATGAAACGCACACAAAAACACCTATGCAAGGATGGGCTTGCTTTAATGGTTGTTCAACTGCATTTCATTAACCATGGCGCCCCTCAAACCTCATGGATACTGATTTCATACTGGATAGACAAATATATCACACGCACAGTGCAGTTATCCCGGCAACCCTTTCGCACCTGACTTCCGTATACAACCTCCCGCGGACTCCACAGACCCATAGAACATATCGTGAACTCGGGGCAATACGATCTTCAGCACCCTGTCTTTTGATGGTTATACAGTTATATAAAAAATTACAGGGGACTTGCCACCAACAATTTTCCGGCCCATTCACGACCCTGTTCAGGCACTCATGTCCCCGTCTTGCGCAAAAACCCGAATCTCCCACATCGCAGGCTGGAGACTATTGGTCTCACGACCGCCCAACTTCCCTGCTTTTTCAGACCGTTTTTTAAGCAGGACTCAATATGACATCTCAATCGTTGGCTATACTCCCCAGATTTCAGCGTCCGCCGCCCCCTCTGCCTGGCTTATGGAGAAGACGCCCCTCAGTCTGCTAATACACGGAATCGATCTGGTCGTTGAGGGCGCGTATACGCGCCTCAATTTGCTTCGCCAGGGCCTCCCGCTCCTTCAACACCTCAAAATAATCGCTCGCAACGTAGAATGCAGCCAGTATGGCCGCCTTGTCTTCTGAAAGACTCGCACCGCTGTTCTTGATCTCGGTCAGCTTGGCATTTACAAATTCTGCGATCTCTTTAACTCGCTCCTCATCCTCATCGCTCCTTAAAAGGTACTCGTGATCAAGGATTCTGACTCTGATAGGCTTCTTCATATCCCCGACAGATGCGTACTGGCTGTTGACCGATGAGGTGATTCGCCATCCTGCTGCGGCGCCGTCTCATAAATCTTCCATCGCTGGAGCAGACACCACAGTCCTATCCTTCTATCTGCTCAATCTTCTCCAAGAGCGAAACGATGCGTTGTCTGGCCTTATCCCTGCCCGCCTTAAGCCCTTCCACCTCGCGCGTCAGGTCTGTCAGCCTTTCTTCCTGTATGTGCAGCTTCTCGCTAAGCGATTCCTTTTCGGTTTTCAATGTCCTTATGGTGGCGATTAATTTATCGATTTTTTCTTCCAGCAATTGGAATTGATCTGACTCTTCTTCCGTATTGCCGGTGCCCCATCTCATCTGCTGGCTGCTGGCTTCGGCTGTTTCCATAACGTCTAAATCCCTTTTATTATTATAAACCAATGATAAAAAGCATAAACCTTCTCAGAATGCATCTCCATCAGCCGCCATGGAAAAAAGATCCCAGCACAGCTGACTGCCATTTCGGAACTATCTTATCTTTGAAATCAAAAAAGGTCAATAAATAAAAAGGCAAGCGCCCTCGCGCTTGCCTTCATTTTTGAATCACTTACTTAGCTTTCAGTCTATGCTTTCTTTTCCGCAACCCGGATTCGCACAATTGCCCTTTTCAAAGCGGCCTCAGCCCTTAAAAAATCCACATCGCCGGCCGCCCTCTCCCTGGCCAGCCGTTCCTTGGCCCTCTCCAGCGCCTTCCTTGCACGTTCCACATCAATTTCGGCAGCCCGCTCAGCAGCATCCACCAAGACAGATACACGATCTTCAGAGACCTCGGCAAACCCCGTCGTAACAACAAAGCGCTCTGTCTGACTGCCCGATGTATATCGCAATTCCCCCGGTACAATACCGGAAAGAAACGGCACATGTCCCTCAAGTATCCCGAATTCTCCCAAGGATCCTGGCGCCACCACAATGTCCACGTCCTGGCTCACCATCACCTTCTCGGGGGTCACAACCTCCAGATGTAATTTTCCCATCGGATATGTTCCTCTACTTGGCCGAAGCGATCTGCTCGGCCTTTTCCTGGGCCTGCTCTATTGTCCCAACCATATAGAAAGCAGCTTCCGGAAGGTCATCGTGCTTCCCTTCGATAATCTCTTTAAAACCCCGCACCGTCTCGGCCACCGGTACATACGCGCCTGGCCTCCCGGTAAAGGTCTCAGCCACATGAAAGGGCTGGGACAGGAATCGCTGAATCCTTCGAGCCCGCGCCACGGTCAGTTTGTCTTCGTCCGACAGCTCATCCATCCCCAGGATCGCGATAATGTCCTGCAGGTCCTTATACTTCTGCAGGATCTGCTGGACCTCCCTGGAAGTCCGATAGTGCTCCTCACCCAAATAGTTGGGATCCAAGATACGGGAAGTGGAATCCAGTGGATCCACAGCCGGGTAAATGCCCAATTCTGTCAGTGGCCTTGACAGCACCACGGTTCCATCCAGATGCGCAAAGGTGGTGGCCGGGGCCGGGTCTGTCAAGTCATCTGCCGGCACGTACACGCATTGAACCGATGTAATGGAACCCTTGGTTGTGGACGTAATCCGCTCCTGCAGTTCCCCCAGGTCCGTCCCCAAAGTAGGTTGATAGCCCACTGCAGAGGGAATGCGTCCCAGCAAGGCCGATACCTCTGAACCGGCCTGGGTGAAACGGAAAATGTTATCGATAAAAAGGAGCACATCCTGGCCCTTTTCATCCCGGTAGTACTCAGCGGCGGTAAGGGCCGAGAGCGCCACCCTCGCCCGTGCGCCTGGCGGCTCTGTCATCTGTCCATAGATGAGGGCCGCCTTTGGGAGTACGCCTGATTCCTTCATCTCGAGGTACAGGTCGTTACCCTCGCGGGTCCTCTCTCCCACGCCGGCGAACACGCTGATCCCCCCGTGCTGCATGGCAATATTGTGGATCATCTCCATCATGACCACGGTTTTTCCCACGCCAGCCCCGCCGAACATCCCCATTTTGCCGCCCCGAGGAAACGGCACCAGGAGATCGATAACCTTGACGCCCGTCTCAAGGACATTCACGGTGGTGTCCTGCTCATCAAAGGCCGGGGCATGGCGGTGGATCGGATAAAATTCCGTTGCATTGACCGGTCCTAACCCGTCAACCGGTTTTCCCACCACATTGAGGACACGACCTAACCCAGGCTCCCCAACCGGCATCTGAATCGGCTTCCCCGTGTTCTTGACCTTCATCCCTCTAACCAGACCGTCGGTTATGTCCATGGCAATGCAGCGCACCACGTTGTCGCCCAGATGCTGGGCCACTTCCACAACGAGGTTGTCCTCTGTATCGTCAATGGCGGGGTTGGTAATGTGGAGTGCTGTCAGGATGTTCGGGAGCTCCCCATCTGGAAACTCCACATCAACTACCGGACCTATGACTTGTATTAATTTGCCCTCATTCATGGTTAAATTAAGACCTCCTTATGTGTTGAAAACCATTATCCCTTCAAGGCCTCGGCACCGCCCACGATGTCCATCAGCTCAGCCGTAATGGCCGCCTGTCGTGCTTTGTTGTATACCAAGGTGAGACTGTCTACCAGATCATTGCAGTTCTTGGATGCGTTGTCCATGGCGGCCATTCTGGCGGCGTGCTCGCATGTTTCGTTCTGCAGGAAGGCATTGTAGATCTGAACGCTGATATGCTTCGGCAGGAGTTCGATCAAAAGCCCCTCGGGATCCGGTTCGCACAGATATTCGGCGCCGCTGTCGGATCTCTCCTCGCCTGGCTCGGCCTTGGGAGGTTCGATCGGAATCACCTGAACAAGTGTCGGTTCCTGCTTGGCCATGCCCACAAAATGGCTGTAGATCATGTGCACTTCGTCCACCTCTCCCGACAGATAGCGGCCTATAAAACTGTTGGTCATCTGATTGATGAACGATATGTCCACATTCCCGTACAAATTCACATGGCTCTCTGTCAAATTGTAATTCCGCTTACGAAAGTAATCCCTCCCCTTCTTGCCCACTGTAGTGAAACTGACCGAAACGCCATTCGCCTCCTGCTTTTTTGCCCATCTCTCGCCCCTGGTGATGAGATTCATATTGAAGCTGCCGCACAGACCCCTATCACCGGTGAAATGCAGAAGTTCGACATGGGACACAGAATCGCGTTTGACAAGAAGAGGATGCACGTCCGGCTCGATCCGCGAGGCCAGATTGGCCAGCACTTCGGAAAACTTTCTTGCATAGGGCTCAAAGCCCTCCATCCTTGTCTGAGCACCGCGGAGTTTGGCCGCCGCCACCATATTCATGGCCCTGGTAATCTGCCGCGTTTTTTTGACAGCGCCTATCTTCCTGAGAATGTCTCTTAAGGTTGCCATGTACCCTTTCTCTCTTTTTGATGGTTTTGAACGTCCTCGTAAAGCTTAACCACACATTCACCGCGCCTCCCACCTCACGCGGACCTTCCACAGGCCATCCCCGGTCCGTGGTTAAGCAGCAGGCTGGAACATGTCGGCAAATTCGTCAAGGGCCTTTCTCAGTTTCCCATCTGTATCCTCGGAGATATCCCCTGTTTCCTTAATATCCCTCAGGACCTCGGGATGCTTGCTGTCCATAAATTCCAGCATCTGTTTTTCGTAGTCGGATATGGAGGACTCCGGCCATTTGTCCAGATATCCATTGGCCCCTGCAAAAAGTATGGCCACCTCTTTTTCCGCCGGCATCGGCTGATACTGGGGTTGTTTGAGCACTTCCACCAGCCGTCGGCCTTTGTTGAGCTGTCTCAGGGTTGCCTTGTCCAGGTCGCTTCCAAACTGGGCAAATGCCTCCAGTTCCCGGAACTGAGCCATATCCAGTTTCAGGGTTCCAGCCACCTTCTTCATGGCCTTGGTCTGGGCCGCGCCCCCCACACGGGAAACAGAGAGCCCCACGTTGATGGCCGGACGCACCCCGGAGAAGAACAGATTCGGCTCCAAATACACCTGACCGTCCGTAATGGAAATAACATTGGTAGGGATGTAAGCCGAAACGTCGCCGGCCTGGGTTTCAATGATCGGCAGCGCCGTCAAAGAGCCGCCGCCCAGTTCGTCGTTCAGCTTGGCGGCCCTTTCCAGCAGGCGCGAGTGATTGTAAAAAATATCGCCGGGGTATGCCTCACGTCCGGGCGGACGTCGGAGCAGGAGCGACACCTGCCTGTACGCGGCCGCCTGTTTGGACAGATCATCATAGATGATCAAAGCATGTTTCCCCTGGTCCCGGTAGTACTCGCCTATGGCGCATCCGGCGTACGGGGAAATAAACTGCTGAGTGGCCGGGTCGCTGGCACAGGCTGCCACAACTGTCGTGTATTCCATTGCCCCATTGCGCTCCAGGATATCCACCACCTGGGCAACGGTTGATTTTTTCTGCCCTGTGGCCACATAAATACAGTAGATATCCGTATCTTTTTGATTGATGATGGCATCCACACAGATGGCCGTCTTGCCAATCTGCCGATCGCCGATAATCAATTCGCGCTGCCCTCGGCCCACGGGCGTCATGGCATCGATGGCCTTTATCCCGGTGTACATCGGCTCCTTCACTGGCTGACGAGCAATGACCCCGGGCGCCACCATCTCAATACGCCGGAACTCTGTCGCCTCAATGGGACCCTTTCCATCAAGGGGCTGTCCCACGGCATCAATAACCCTGCCGAGAACTGCTTCGCCAACGGGGATCTGGGCAATCCGCCCGGTCCTTTTGACCGTATCGCCCTCCTTGATCATGGAGTCGTCCCCCATAATGGCAACACCCACGTTATCCTCTTCCAGATTCAAACAGAGACCAAAGATCCCGCCCGGAAATTCAACCATTTCCATGGCCATGGCCTTTTCGATCCCATAGACACGAGCAATACCGTCCCCTACGGACAGGACGGTACCGGTCTCACTCACCTCGACCTTTTTTTCGTAGTCTTTAATCTGGTCACGGATTACCTGACTTATTTCTTCTGCTCTGATCTCCATTAGTTGTATTCACCCCTTTTTAATGATTCTTTGAGTCCTTCCAATTGGGCCTTTACACTGCCATCCAATACCAAATCCCCGATTCTGACGACAAGCCCCCCGATCAGAGACGGGTCTTCCTTGACTTCAATTTTGACCTGTTTTGCAGTCAGTCCTTCAAGGGCCGCTGCCAGACGTTTGCCTGCCTCCTTCTTGAGAGGCCTCGCCGTGATAATGTCTGCACGGGTGACATTTGAGATCTCGTCCGTAAGTTTAGAATAATAATTCGTAATCTCTTGAATGCCCCCTATCCGGTTTTTGTCTAAAAGGAGCCTCAAAAAATTTTGAACCAGACCTGCGAAGGGGCTTTTGGTCAAGATGGAGTCAAGGACGGCCTTCCGCTCCTCCACAGAAAATATCTGGTTGGCGACAACCTTCATGAATTCTGGATTTGCTGCGCAAAACTGACTGAATTCATTAAGGTCCTTCCCGTACTCCATGTACTTGCCATCCTCCTGCCCCAAGCTGAGCAGAGCCTTAGCGTACCTTTTGGAAATCCTTGAGCCGATCAATGTAGCCTCTCCACCCTTTCAATGAATTCTCCGACCAGATGGTCCTGGTCGCTGTCCTTTATCTGTTGTGCCACAAGCACCTGGGCCTTTGCCGCGGCCGCCTCAACCATCTCTTTCAACAGCCTATCCTTCGCGGATTGAAACTCGCGCTCAACGGTCAAGCTGGCCTGGGCCAGGATCTGTGCAGCTCGTTCCCTGGCCTCTTTGATGATCTTTTCCTTTTCCGCCGCCCCGTCGGCCCTGAACTGTTCAATAATTTCCTTTTTCTGAAGCTCAAACTCCTTCAACTGCTTTTCAAGTTCGCTGCATCGAAGCTCAGCCGCCTCTTTTTCCTCTTTCAGAGATGCCAGCTTCTGACGGATCTCTTGCTTGCGGTTCGAAAAGAAATCCTTGAGCGTGGTCTTCCGAATGACCACTGCGAGGATGATTACCATCAGGACAAAGTTCAGGATTCGATACAGCAGATTGGTGACATCGCCCCCACTGTGCCCGCCGGCCTCGCCACCGCTGGCCAAGGCCAGGCCGCTAAGGGCCAGCGAAACGCCTATGGTGCAGACAGCAATCAACGACGACCTTCCTCTTCCCGCGTTAATCCCCATTACTGGATGCTCCTTCCCAATATTTTCTGGGCCAATTCTTGAGAAAAACTGGCTATTTGGTCTTCAAGCGCCTTCCTTGCAGCGCCCGTCTTTGCCTCGATATCCTTCTTGGCAGCGGTCAATTTCTGTTCTACCGCAGAGCTGGCCTCCTGCAATATGCCCTTCTCCTCTTCCAGCGCCTGATTCTTCAACGTCTCCTTGGCTGTATAGCCCTCTTTCCTGGCGAGGACCTTGCCTTCTTCAATATCCTTTTGAATTTGCTGAGCGCGAGCCTGATAGTCGTCGATGACGTTGCGGCGGGAACGAAATTCTTCCTCGCGCTGAGAGAGGATCCTTCGGATAGGCTTGAAGAGAATCAGATTAAGGATTAACAGGAGAACGAGAAAATTAGCGATCTGGAGGATGAGGGTACCGTCAATGTTCAGCATTTCAGATACATCCTTTCATTGCTTTTGGTTTGATCGAAACGCACTCGTTTTCTGAAGGAACAAGGCCTTTTACAAAAAAAAAATCCGCTTGTCAAAACATTTTTGCGGTTCTTGTCCCATTTTTTGGCTCGCCGGCCTTCTGGAGAAAGGCCCCTTTTTTAAGACCGGCTTTTTCCCATCGTTGTACAGCAAGGTCTTTCCGTCTGCCAACTGGCATTGATGATCGCCCACTGGCCGTCGTATAGCCAAAAATCTAAGATTACCTCTAACTGGGCGGTTCTGCACCACAAATGGCGCAATTGCATGGTTCCCAGATCCCGGAGCGTCCTTTGTGCTGCCCGATTTATGGAGCCTCCATAACACACCCTATTTTAATATGCAAGAAAAATCACAAAATAATGAGAACTCCTTAAAAAGCACCTTTTTTCCATTAGTTTCCTCAATTGAGCATCTTAATGCCCTACTGAAATGGCAAGAGGATCGCCGAAGGGGGCAACGTCACAAGGCTCCCGCATCCCTCCGATCCGTGAAGTTTTAGATCCGCTCAGGCCTTTGGACGGCATGACGGGTCCGGACGTCTCTGGCGTCCATGCAGACCTCCTCTCCTGCCTGGGCAAGAAAGGGGCACATGGAATCCTCGATATTCTGGACCATTGCATCAGGCCAAATATTGATTGACAAGCGAGGCAAGGATTGCTTAACTACCAAAACCGTATGAGGATAATCTGTTCAGATCGGGCGACTTTGGATGCAGAAACACCTTTTTTGGCCCTCAGGGGCCGACCGGAAAGCATACACGACAGTGCAGTGCACCTCGTCAACCTAGAGGCAAGGGGAGGACAATTTATGGCCATAACAAGTGTAAAAGAGATATTTGACAAGATGCCTGAGGTCTTTAATCCATCAGCAGCCAAAGGGCTCGACGCGGTTTTCCAGTTCGAAATCACAGGAGACAACGGCGGGACCTGGAACGTGGCCATCAAGGATGGGACCTGCCAGGTCAATGAGGGGAGCCATCCATCCCCCTCTGTCGCCCTGACCATGTCCGGAGATACATGGCTTGGGATCGTTAACAACACAACCAGCGGGATGCAGGCCTTTCTGACCGGAAAACTCAAGGCCAGCGGGAACATCATGCTGGCCCAGCGGATCGAGCAGTTGTTTCCTTTGTAGCCGGCCGGTCCTGACAGCCGGGACGTCGGATGCTTAAAACCTCAATTCGCCCACGTCACACCCCGTCCCACAGGGCGAGTCGCAGGAAAAACCCCATGCTCTTTATGCAAAGAGAAGGTGTAGGACATCAGAAAGGCTAAATGAAGATGCAACCGGTGGAATCAGATCAGGAAATGGACGCCTATGCCGAGGCGGGCGTTGACATAGGAGCGGGCAATCGGTTTGTGGATATGATCCGCCCGATTGTGAAAAAGACCCACACATCTGGCGTCATTACAGACATCGGCGGGTTTGCGGGCGTCTACTCCCTCAATGTCGAACATCTCAAAAAGCCCGTGCTGGTCAGTTCCACCGACGGGGTTGGGACCAAACTCAAGATTGCGTTTCTCTTGGACAAACACGACACAGTGGGAATAGATCTGGTGGCCATGTGCGTCAACGACGTCGTGGTACAGGGGGCCACCCCCCTCTTTTTCCTTGATTATATATCCATGGGCAAGCTGAAAGCCGAGCGGGCCGTGGAGATTGTCAAGGGGATCGCCGCCGGCTGCATGGAAGCCAAATGCTCCCTGATCGGGGGGGAGACCGCTGAAATGCCCGGCTTCTATCCCGAGGATGAGTATGACCTGGCAGGGTTTGTGGTAGGATTTGCCGACAACGAGGAACTCCTGGACGGCGCGGAAATAGCCGTGGGTCACAAGATCATCGGCATCGGTTCCAGCGGACTTCACAGCAACGGCTATTCACTGGTCAGAAAGATTTTTTTCGAGGGGCTCAAGATGTCGGTCCATGACTATGTAGCCGATTTCGGCAGGACCCTCGGTGAAGAACTCCTGGAGCCTACCCGCATCTACGCACGGACCGTCAGCAACCTCAGAAGGGACTTTAAGATTTACGGCATTTCCCACATCACCGGCGGAGGCCTGATCGACAATCCGCCGCGAATCCTCTCGGAACGGGTCAAGGCGGTCATTGATCGCTCCACCTGGACCCCTCATTCCATATTTCAGTATATTCAGCGGGCGGGGAGGATATCCGATCGCGACATGCTGCTCACCTTTAACAACGGTCTGGGAATGCTCATCGTGGTGAGCGAAGAGGAGACCCAGGAGGTCCTCGAGAGGCTCAAGGCCATGGGAGAGGCCGCCTACTGCGTCGGGACCATCGAAACGAGGGAACCGGACGAAGATCCTGTTCAGTTTATAGGCAAACCGCTATAACTTAAGGCTTTTTGAGAGCTGCCAGTTTTCTGCGGTCCAATGTATCGCCTCAGTAAAACAGGCTGCAGTGACGGATTGATTTACATGGCAGGACAAAAGGCCCATGCCTGCCCTCTGAAGCGCCTTTACCCAGCAAGAATCGACGCCGTCACTGTTTAAGCATTTGCTGATATTGCCGAAAGCAAAGGAGTAATTATGTTTGGACTCGGTCCCACAGAGCTGATTATCATCGCCGTCATTGTCCTTCTCATCTTCGGGGCCAAACGTCTTCCCGAGATCGGGAAAGGCCTTGGAGGGGCCATCCGGGAACTTAAGAATGTAAAAAAGGAGCTGGGTTCCGACAAGGCCGTACCTCAGGACGTGAAAAAACAGGAAGAAAAAAAAGAGGATCCGCCGACCACCCTCGAGGCCAGGATGGCCGACAAGGTCATGGAGCAGATGCCGGGCGTCAAAAAGGTCATGGATGTAAAAAAGAAGGCCGATACGGTAAAGAATCTGCTCAAGTAGGTCCTGCGGTCCATGCAAAGCCTCCAATGCGAAGTGCCCGACCATAACCCCCTTTCACCGGAGATCCATGACATCCTCGCCCGGTGCAGGACCATCGGGGTGGTGGGACTTTCCCCGAAAGAGGCAAGGGACAGCAACCGGGTGGCCAGATATCTGTTGGCACAGGGCTACGAGGTCATTCCGGTCAATCCAGGCCAAAAGAAAATCCTGGGAAGGATCTGCTATCGATCCCTCTCTGACATCCCCTTTGCAATCGACATGGCTGATCTGTTTGTGAGTTCGACCCGGGTGCCGGCTGCAGTAGACCAGTGCATCGACAAAGGGGTGGGCGTAATCTGGATGCAGTTGGGCGTTGTCCACAACGCCGCAGGCCAAAAGGCCAGGGAGGCAGGCATCCAGGTGGTCATGAACAAGTGCATTATGCAGGAACACAAAAAGATGACAGCGGCTTAGCCTAAAAGGGCGATCATCTCAATTTCCACCGTTGCGGCCAGAGGGAGGGCCGCCACCTGGAAGGCGCTCCTGGCCGGCGGATCCGAGGTGAAATACGTTTCGTATACAGCGTTAAATACCGCAAAATCGTTAATGTCGGCCAGGTAGACCGTGGTCTTCACCACCCTGGAAAAATCGGTCCCCCCGGCCTTTAGAACGGCTCTCAGGTTTTCCATGGCCTGGCGGGTCTGGGCCTCGATGCCCCCGGGCGCCAGGGCCCCTGTCGCCGGATCTATCCCCACCTGGCCCGATGTAAAAAGGTAGGCCCCTGCGATCATCGCCTGGCTGTAAGGCCCCAGGGCCTTAGGGGCATTGTCTGAATGGACCCTCCGCCTTAGAGAAATCTCCCATCCTTCCACCCCGGGCGCCTGATTCCCGAGATATTCCCTCACCGCCATTTCGGCCAGCTTGAACTTCTGTACCTTTCCGCTCTTGGTCATGGGAAAGTCGGAGACGATCTTGAAATAGTGGGGCAGGAGGGACTCGTCCAGATGGTCCTTTGCAAAGGCGGCCAGGGCGATCCCGGATGCGTTAGCGCCTTCTTTCAGCTTCAACCAGGCCGCCACCTCTTGTCCCCGCTCCGGGTGGGGAAACCCAAAGACCTGCACCTCAGATACGTCCGGGTGCCGGTAGATGCACTCCTCCACCTCAACCGGATGGATCTCCGCCCCGTCCCTCACAATGACGTCCTTCAGCCGGCCGGTAATCTTGAAATAGCCGGCTTCATCCACCTCGCCTATGTCGCCCGTGTGGAACCATCCTTCCCGGTCAATGGCAGAGGCCGTGGCGCTCGGCATCCGATAGTACCCTTTCATGAGAAAACCCCTGGTGCACAATTCCCCCTGGGTCTTGGGGGGAACATCTTCACCTGTAGCCGTGTCCACAATCTTGACCTCATTGCAGGGAAGGGCCGTTCCGATCGTCCCCACCCGCAAAGGGATGGGATCCTCTGGCCGGGTCATGGCGATCCAGGACGATGCCTCTGTAATCCCGTATGCCACGGTGATGTCGGCCACGCCCACGTCCTCTACGAGCCGCTTCATGAGCTCCATGGGACAGGGCGCCCCCCCCACCGTCCCCTTTTTCACAGAAGCCCACCATTTTTTGCGGAAGTCCGGATGCCCCAAGAGACCGATGAGCATGGATGGGGAACCGTATATGGCCGTGCAGGCCTCTTTGTGGATCGCCTGGTGCACCTTGGACGGATCAAAGACATCGGAAGGAATGACCAGACAGGCCCCTCTGATAAGCCCGGAAAGGGCAATGCAGGTGTTTCCGAACATGTGAAAAAGGGGGAAGAAGAGACACATCCGGTCCTCATGCCCGATTCCCTGGCGCTCGGTAGAGGCCATTGACTTGTTGATCAGGCCCAAATGATCCAGGACCACGCCTTTGGGGGCGCCGGTGGTCCCTGACGTATACATAATGGCCACAGGGTCTTCAGGAGCGATCCGTTTCTCCATCGCGGCCAGGGCAGCCGCATCCGCATCTTCGCCCATGGCCGTCAGCTCGGTCCAGGGAACGGTCTCCGGAAAGGTCTCATCGGCAATTACCACGACCGTTTCGAGGGACGAAATCACGTCCCTTGCATGGAGGGCCGCATTCAGGCACTCCTCGTCTTCAAGGGCCTTTGAAAGAATAATGCCCTTGCACTCAGACTGTCCCAGCACAAATTCAAGATCATCTTTCCCGGCCCCTGGATCAACAGGCACCGTAAGGGCGCCCATCCTGCTGAGGGCCAGAAAGGAGAGGAGCCACTCGGGAACATTCGGCGCCCAGACGGCGACCCGATCCCCTGTCTCGATCCCGAGGTGAATGAGCCCTTTTGCCGCACGCTCCACTTCCCACGACAGGAGGGCATAGTTGAAACGGATCCCCCTTTCCGTGTGGACAATGGCGTCGCGATCCCCGTACCTGTCGGATATCCTCCCCACCATTTCCCAGATGGTGTTTCTGACGGTTTCCATGACTCCCATCTCCTTTCGCCGCAGGACATTGACCTGTTGAATTCCAGATCCGGCACTTGCCGTCATCCGCCCTTCCCGTGCCTTATGCCTTGGGCCCTAAGGCGGCCTGACGGCCGCAACCAAACAGCGTTCTGCCCGCCCGTGGGGGTCTCTGCCCAAGGGCTGCAATAAAATGCGTTCATATCGTTCGGCGACCGCCCCCGGGCTCGGGATACTGTTTATTGAAGGCACAGCAAGGAATCCCTATCGACCCGCCTGACTCGCCT
>Ga0209270_1000861_pt1 | contig 52026 bp, 47 predicted proteins | sample MTBAKSrepl1MetaG_FD_187456 | JGI IMG/M metagenome (GOLD analysis project Ga0209270, IMG submission 187456) | Enrichment culture microbial communities from Arthur Kill intertidal strait, New Jersey, USA, that are MTBE-degrading - MTBE-AKS1... | ecosystem: Environmental > Aquatic > Marine >... | reverse complement strand
TCCAGCCTTTTTTTTTTGGGGGGGGGGGGGTCGTCTCATGGAGACGACAAAAGAAAAGAGGACCTCCGCCACGCCAGGCGAGCCCCTCTTTTCCCGAGCAAGCAATATCAAATACGGCTTGTCAGCTTTTCTGCCTGAACTTTCGGGAAACCGCAGCCAAACCCATCAAACCACCGCCGACGAGGACGATGGTCGCCGGCTCGGGAACAGGTACGCTGGAAAATTTATCGAGGTGACTGACTTTATAAATGTCTATCGCCGAAATTTCAGCACATCCTTCACTGGCGAAAAATGCTGAAATGTCACGAAGGTCAATGACCGCCCAAGACATTAACGCCAGGTTATTAAACAGAAATACCCTATAATCTAAATCCTCATTTTTATCTTCAGAAATTGCACCGGTCTTAATGAGAAAATAATCCGGATTGTCTGAGAGTAGATCCAATGCCCAGATAGTGGGATATGAATCCACACTTATCCAAGGAGAAGGATCGTCATCCTCGCCATTATCGTCCGTATCATAGTCGAATTCAATTTTTTCGAGAAGCACAACATCGCCAACTTGGTCTGCCGCCCATTCCGTTTCAGCTGTTTCAGAACCAAGTTGCGAGGTTGCGGCCATCAATCTGTCCACAAACCCAACCTCTGTAATCGTGAGCGCCTGAGCCAATCCGGGACATGCCAGTAGCCCGATAAAGATACCAATTAAAAATGCAGTCCTTCTCATTTGTTTCATGCCCCCCGTCCTTTTTATTCTGAAGATTTTTAGTAGAGCAACTCCCATGCCTCAACATTTCTGCAGAAATGCGGGTAAATACCCCTGGCTGAATGATTTTTTGATCAAAAAATCCGGAAGGTAAAAAAAATTCCACGGAGAGAATTTTTTTTCCCTTCCCACCGCAATGCCGCAGCCAGAAAACCGGCAGTTTGGAGTGGTTGAAAGATCAACAGGGGTGCCACACAGGCGTAGTGGTACACTGCCCGTCGCCAGCTTTCATTTCAGGAGTGCCGTGTCCGGGCCGATGAGACTGAAAAGCCCGATCTGATGAGCACCAGTGGCAGCGCGGGAATTCCTTTCATGGGCGCAGTGGAGGGTCGAAAAATGATGAAACATCCAGCAATGAGAATCCTTTTCGGTATTTTTCTCGCGACATTTGGCTCTGTTTTTGCGGAGGCGCAGATCACAGTCACGGAACCAAATTTTCAGCCGAGCATTCTGACAACAGATCTTGCAAACCCCCAGGACATCACCTTTTTTCAGCCAGGCGGGGTCTACGGGCCCAACCTTTTCGTGACGGAATATGACGCAGACGCTGTGAGCCGAATCGATCCGGCCGGCGTGAAAACCACGCTTGCTAGCAACGTCGCCTACGCCGTGGCCATCCTCTTCGGACGGGGGGCCTACGGAAATCACCTGTATGCGAGCGAGTCTTACAGCAGGGACGGAGACATAGTGCGTATCCACCCCGACGGATCCAAGACCGTATTCGCCGGAGGAATCGATTCTCCCCTCGACATGGCCTGGGGAAAAGGCCCCGGCTTCGGTAACGACATGTACGTGGCATCCGCCAATGCCAACAAAATCGTCAGGGTCTCCCCTGCGGGGGCCGTTTCGGACTTCGCCACGAACCTCGACCGGCCGAGCGTCCTGGCCTTCAGCCCCGGCGGGGCCTTTGGAGAGTATCTCTATGTCACCAGCACCGACGACGGTCAAATTGTGAGAATACGCCCAGACGGAGGATCCGAAGTCTTTGTAACCGGCCTCACGCGCCCCATAGGCCTGGCCTTCGGCAACAACACCCCATTCGGGGAATATCTCTACGTCAGCGACAAGACCACTGGAGAGATCCTTAGGATTTCGCCGGCTGGAACCGTCACCGGCTTTGTGTCCGGCCTCGACGGACCTGTCGAGATCCACTTCGCCGAAGGCGGTATCTACGGAAACGACATGCTGATAGCGGACGGCGTATCCGGACAGATCGTGCGGATCACCGCAACCGGCGTTCCCGTTTTCGACCTGACTCCCCTCCCGGGTGAAGTCGGGCGGGCCCCCTTCACCCTCGCCTTCACCCTCACCATGCCTCAGGGGATATCAAGTCTTACCGATTTCCATTTCATCTACAATGGGATCGACGTCACGGCCGCGGTCCTGGACGCCCTTATCGCCTCCATAGTCGGGATGGACGAGACGAGCATTACCATCGCCATACCGGGCATTATCCTCCCCCCCGGGACTCATACCGTGGAGCTGTCTGCGACCGATCTCGGAGGGCGGACGGGCAGCGCCACGGTGACCTATTCCGTGAGATGAGCGGGGCATCGGGCATGAATGGGGAGCGCCACCAGGGACGGCTTCTGCCCTTCATCACGGACCCGTGATCTCGCCGGCTTCCGGGTAAGATCATTCGTTTGATGCCGCTGAAAATACCCATATGGCGTTGTTTCGATTTCCTTGTCATGGCAGCGTACGCCAGGTACGCTCAATTCTCCGAAATCTCGCGCCTTGCACCTGTCTGCCCCAGGGAGGTCTGAGGCATTTTGAGCGGCATCAGCTTTCAATAGTTTTTGCAGCCCGAACATTTCTCTTTGCATCCTGAGGGGAATGGGGGGAAAATGCGCCCCATGAATACCCCCATCCTCCTTGTGCCGATCTTCTTTCTTGCGGGTCTTGTCCAAGGCGTGACGGGCTTCGGCTCCGCCCTGGTGGCCATGCCGCTCCTCCTCTTCTTTCTGGACGCCAGGACATCGGTTCCCCTGTGCATACTGAACGGCCTTGCCATCACCGCCTTCCTCTCCATGCAGCTCAAGCACCATATGGACTGGAAAAAAATACAGCCCCTGTTCGCCGGCTGCATCCCCGGAATCTTCGCCGGGACCGCCTTTCTCAAGAGGGCGGACAACGACACCGTGAAGATCCTCCTCGGAACCATGCTCGTTGCCTACGCGCTGTATCGCCTGTGTGCCAGACCGCGGCCCATAGGCATGCACCGGGCATGGTCCCTGCTCGCCGGCTTCGCCACCGGGGCAATAGGTGCCGCGTTCAGCGCCGGAGGGCCTCCGGCCATCATATACACGACGCTCACGGGCTGGTCCAAGGACGGCATAAAAGCTACCCTTTCAGGGTTTTTCTTGATCACAGGGATCCTGACGGCGACGGCCCATGCGATCATGGGCCTGATCACCACACAGGTCCTGCATCATCTCTCCGTATCGATAGGGGCGGTCCTGCTGGGAACCTGGGCAGGCTCGTTGCTCTACGGAAGGCTCGGGCGGGAAATCTATATCCGGGGAGTCCTCCTCATACTCTTCGCCATGGGATGCGTGATGATCGGCACAGCCGTCGCCTGACGGGCCGACACGAGAACCGTGCAGAGGATGCTTCTCAGGTCCGCCGTCCTGCCGGTAGAGCAAATCCCGACCGGAAGGCTGAAGGCCGGCCTTCACTCCCTTTCCCGGAAGAATGCCCTGCCTCTGCAGCCGAGCACGGCCGCTTCACAAATGCGGCCCTGTACAGGACCGGCGGCCCCTCACAACGACAAGCCGGCAGGAGGACGCCTCTCCCGAGGCCCCATGTTCCGGGCCGGCCCTACTCGGGACGCAGCAGGTACCGCAGAAACTCCCCGTCTGTGGAAAGGATCAGGGTGGTATTCTCGTCCAGGGTCCTGCCATAGCTCTCCATCGTCCGGAGAAAGCGGTAAAACTCAGAGTCCTTGGAATAGGCAGCTGCATAGACGTCCGCCGCCTCGGCATCCGCTCTGCCTCGAATTTCCTGGCTCTTGCGATATGCTTCGGACGTGATGACCCTGAGTTCCCGTTCCTTCTCCCCTTCGATCCGGGCGGCCTCTCCGGCGCCCTCGGAGCGGTACTGTTCGGCAATCCGTTTCCGCTCGGAGATCATCCTGGCATAGACCTCCTTGCGCACATCCTCCACGTAATTGATTCGCTTGAATCTGAAATCCAGTATCTCTATACCCAGGTCCGCGACCCTGGACGACGCAGCCTGGAGGACCTCCGCGGCGAGACGGCCCCTACCGAACTGAATGGGCTCGAGCTGAGTGAGCTCCCTCACGTCACCGGGCTCCTGTTCGAGGGCGGATTCCTCCGGATCCGAACTCCGCACCAGCTCGATGAGCTTGTGTTTCGCTATGGTGTTGCGGGCCTCACCGTCCAGGATGTCATCGAGCCGGGAGCGGGCACGGCGTTCGTCGCGGAGGCGCTGAAAAAAGAGGAGAGGGTCGGCGATGCGCCAGCGGGCGTAAGTGTCGAGCATAAGGAAGCGCTTGTCCTTGGTGGGGATCTGGGTCGGCGTCCCGTCCCAGGCCAGAAAACGCTTGTCGAAATAGTTGGCGTCCTGGATGAAGGGCAGCTTCCAGTGGAGGCCCGGGGTGACGACCGGACCCCCCACAGGTTTCCCGAACTGGGTGATCACAACCTGCCGGGTCTCGTCGACAACATAAAACATGCCTCCCAGGGTCACAAAAACAGCAAGGAGGATCAGGGCGGCGATTGTAGAGATCGATTTCATCGATTCACCTCCGTGCCGAGGGAAAGGAGCGGGAGGATACTCTTGAGCCTGTCGTCGATGAGCACCTTGCGCTCCACCTCGGGATAGATCGCCTCCATGGTCTCCAGATACATCCGCTGCCTGGTGACCTCGGGCGCACGCTTGTACGCTGCGAGGATGGATTCGAAGAATTTGGCATCCCCCTGAGCCCGATTTGTCCGTTCCGTGGCGTAGCCCTCGGCCTGCTGGATCATCTGCAGGGCCTGGCCCCGGGCCTTGGGTATGACCCTGTTGTACTCGGCCCTGGCCTCGTTGATCATCTTCTCTTTTTCCTGTTGGGCCTGGTTCACCTCGTTGAACGAGGGTTTCACCGCATCGGGGGGATTGACGTCCTGCAGCACGATCTGATCCACGGTGATCCCGTTTTCATACTGGTCGCACAGGAGCTGCAACCTGACTTTGACATCCTCGGCGATCCTCTGCCGTCCCACGGTGAGTATCTCGTTCACTGTGCGGTCTCCAACAACCTCCCGCATGACGGTCTCGTTCATGTCCCTGAAGGTCGTGTTGACGTTCCGGACCTTGAAGAGAAACTTGTAGGGATCGCTCACGCGGTACTGGGCAATCCATTCAACAACAGCCACGTTCAGGTCGCCGGTGAGCATCAGGGATTCATCCTCGAAGCTGCCGCCACTGTAACGCGATGGAATCCCGACTCCCTCGGTCCGGAAACCGAATTCCTCCTTGAGCTGCATCTGGACAGGGACCTTGACGACCCGTTCCAGCGGGTCGGGCAACTTGAAGTTAAGACCGGGCTGTGCCTCTCTGACGTACCGGCCGAACCGGGTAACCACTCCGACCTCTTCGGGCTCGACGGTAAACCACATATTCCAAACAAAGACTGCGGCCAAAACGATGCCCGCCATCGCAGCCATGGAACGAAGCGGCATAGGCGGCGGTTTCATGCGGCCAAACTGGGACGTATCGAAATTTCTCAGGTCCATGAATACTCCCTTGCATTGAAATTGTGTGCTGATTGTGTCGGCAGGCGGACCTATTTACTGTAGCATGGCAGGGGCGGCCATGCCACCTTGATACGGTGCGCCACCGGCCGAGGTGCACTTGGACGAATGGATGAAGCCGGTGAAACGGACGGGCCCCCAACCCTCCCGCTAAGGACACGGGTTGCGTTTCGGTGGAATCGGTGGGCATCCGGCCCCACTTGCAAGGCCGCCGCCTTGGCCCAACGGGCTGTCAGCCCCCGGCGGCCTTCTTCAACGCGCCCACGAACTCTCCCACCTGTTGCACGAGGTCGATGCCCGGGACAAGTTCCCCCTCCCTTTCCTCGGTGTTGGCCTCGATGAGCCTGACTATGGCGCTCCCCACGATGACTCCGTCTGCCGTCTTTGCGAGCATAGAGACCTGCTGCGGGGTGGAAATGCCGAATCCCACAGCAACGGGCCGGGGGCAGAGACTTCGCACAGAACGGATCCCCCGGGCCAGATCTGCGGGGAGATCGTTCCTTGCCCCGGTAATCCCGGTGACCGACACATAATACAGAAAACCCCGGCTTGCCCGGGCGATCCTCCGGGCCCGGTCAGGCGGGGTGGTCGGTGCCACGAGGAGGATGTTGGCAATGTCCTTCCCCCGGGCCTCGCGCATCCAGTCCCCCGCCTCTTCAAGAGGGAGGTCCGGGATGATGGTGCCGTCGAGACCGGCCTCCGCCGCGTCTGCGGCAAAGCGGGGCAAACCGTACTGCAGGAGAGGGTTGTAGTAGCCCATCAGAACCAGGGGGATCCGGGTCCGCCTGCGGACCCGGCTGACCAAATCAAGGACATTCGTCGCGTTCACGCCGCGGCGAAGGGCCCTCAGGCTCGCCGCCTGTATGGTGGGCCCGTCCGCCAGGGGATCCGAGAAGGGAAGCCCGAGTTCTATGAGATCGGCGCCCCGGCGCTCCATCTCCAGAATCAGGGCCTCTGTCGTGGCGAGATCGGGGTCGCCCGCAGTGACAAAGGGGATGAGGGCCGCCTCGCCGCGCTTTCTCAGATCGGCAAATAGCCTGTCTATGCGGTTCACTTCCCGGCCCTCCCCCTGAAGATCTCGGCCACGGTGGCGACGTCCTTGTCGCCCCTGCCCGACACATTCACCACCACCACCGTTCCGGCCTGGAGACTCGGGGCGATCTCCTCGAGATAGGCCACGGCATGGGCGCTCTCCAAGGCCGGTATGATGCCCTCGGTTTCGGACAGGAGCCGGAAGGCGGCCAGGGCCTTCTCGTCGTCCACGGCGGCGTATTCCACCCGGCCGGCATCCTTCAACGCGCTGTGCTCCGGTCCGACTCCAGGATAGTCGAGCCCCGGGGCGACGGAGTGGGCCCCCTTGATCTGACCCCACCTGTCCTGCAGCAGATAGCTCATGGCGCCGTGCAGCACGCCAGGGGTCCCGACAGTAAGAGTGGCGGAGTGGTGTTCGGTGTGGAGTCCTTCCCCCGCGGCCTCAACGCCGATCAGCCGCACCTGTCTCTCCTTCACAAAGGGGGCGAAGATGCCCATGGCGTTGCTCCCTCCCCCGACGCAGGCCATCACCAGATCCGGGAGGCGGCCGGTACGCCGATTCAACTGCCGGCGGGTCTCCCTGCCGATCACGCTCTGGAAGTCGCGCACCATCACGGGATACGGGTGGGGGCCGGCAACGGATCCCAGAACATAATGAGTGTGCCCCACATTCGTGACCCAGTCCCGCAGTGCCTCGTTCACGGCGTCCTTCAATGTCTTTGTGCCCGAATCCACAGGCACCACACGGGTCCCGGCAAGCTCCATGCGGAAGACGTTCATGGCCTGCCGGACGGTGTCCTTGCGCCCCATGTACACCTCGCACCGGAGCCCCAGAAGGGCGGCCGCCGTGGCGGTGGCCACACCATGCTGCCCGGCCCCGGTCTCGGCAATGACTCTGGTCTTTCCCATGCGCTTGGCCAGGAGGACCTGGCCTACCGTATTGTTGATCTTGTGGGCCCCTGTGTGGGTCAGATCCTCCCGTTTGAGAAAGAGCCGGATCCCGCCCAGCCTTTCCCCCAAGCGCCTTGCCTCGTAGAGCGGCGTGGGCCGGCCCACATACTCCCTGAGCATCTCTTTCAGCTCCCTGGAAAAGGCCGGATCCCTCCGGGCCTCCCGGTACGCCTTTGCCAGCTCCGTCAAGGCAGGCATCAGGGTCTCCGGCACGAAGCGGCCGCCGTAGACGCCGAAATGCCCCTTCTGATCGACCCGGACCGACTGAGCCGCCGTGCGGGTGTCTCCGGCCACCGGAGGGGCGATGAAGCGTGTCATCGTCTTTGTCTCAACAGAGCACATCGTTGCCTTTCCCCTTGTTCTCGTAGTCATCAGGCCCCATGGGGTCGGACCCGGCCCCCCCGGCCAGCTCCATGCACAATTGCTTCACCGCCCAGAGATCCTTCACGCCGGGACACACCTCCACACCGGAACTCACGTCCACGCCCCACGGGGCGACCCGGGCCACGGCCTCCCGGACGTTGGCAGGATTGAGCCCGCCGGCCAGGATGATCGGCCTCGACAGACGCCGTTTCGCCTCAACGGCGATGGACCAGTCGAAGGTCTCCCCGGTGCCCCCGTGGACCCCGGGCGACCAGGCGTCGAGGAGAAAACCCCGGACCCAGTCCTGATACGGAAGCAGGCCGTCCACGTCCGCCAGCTCCCGGATCCGCCAGGCCTTCATCACACGGGGCCCAAGGGACCTGCACATCTCCGGCGGCTCTTCGCCGTGGAGCTGAACGAGATCCAGGCCGCAGTACGCCACGGCCTCGCGGATCCGGTCCGGCGCTTCGTTCACGAACACCCCCACGGCCTGGATCATGGGGGGCAACACGGCAACGATGCGGCGGCCGGTCTCGAAATCCACGCGCCTCGGGCTCTTCGCAAAAACAAGCCCCACGGCGTGAACCCCCAGCCCGGCGATCTGCACCGCCTGTCCCGGATCCGTGACCCCGCAGACCTTGATGCGCACCACGAGATCACGGCCTCCCGGCGCCGACGAGCGCGGCGAGATGCGCCCTCCGATCCCTGGCCTTCACCAGGCCTTCCCCGATCAGGGCCGCGGTCACGCCGACCTCGCGGAGTGTCCTCATCGCATCGGGGCCCGAGATGCCGCTCTCGCTCACCAGGGGGACGGAATGGCCGGCCGCCCTCTTCACCCTCAGGGTAGTCTCGAGCGATACGGTGAAATCCCTCAAGTCGCGGTTGTTCACCCCGATCAAATCCGCACCGGCCTTCCAGGCCTGTTCCATTTCCCCTTCGTCGTGGACCTCGACCAGGCAGTCGAGACCCCGTTCTCTTGCGTGCGCCATCAGCTCCACGAGTTGGCTCGGGTCCAGGGCGGCCACGATGAGCAGGATTCCGTCCGCCCCCCACGCCGCGGACTCCTCCACCTGAACGTGGTCGATGATGAAGTCCTTCCGCAGGAGCGGGAGGGTGATCTCCCTCCGTATCCTTGGCAGAAACTCCAGACTCCCCTGAAAAAAGGTCTCATCCGTGAGGACCGACACAGCTTTCGCCCCTCCGGCGACATAATCCCCGGCCAGGACCACCGGATCGAAATCCGGGCAGAGGAGACCCTTGGAGGGAGATGCCTTCTTGACCTCGGCGATCACGGAGACGCCGGGATCTTCCACCAGGGTGCGCCTGAAGCCCCGGACAGGGGCGATCTCGTCACCCGGAACCCGCGGCCCCCCTCCCCGCCGTATTGCGGCCACTTCCTGCCTCTTCCGTGCCAGGATGGTCTCAAGCACGCCCATCAGAAGCCACTCCCCTCCAAGCCTCCGGACGAACACAGGGTCCGGGTCATGCGGAACGGGAAAAACGGATCAGCGCCCGGAGCCGCTCCAGCGCCGCACCGGAATCGATGGCCTCGGCGGCCCTCCGCACCCCTTCCCCGAGCGACTCGGCCCCTCCGGCGAGAAAAATGGCCGCGCCGGCGTTCAGGAGGACCATGTCCCGCTTCGGACCCGGCTCCCCTGAGAGCAGCCGCTCCACGATGCGGGCGTTTTCACCCGCGTCGCCGCCCCTCAATGCGTCCATGGTGCAGGGTGCGAGGCCGACATCGCCCGGAGCGACGCGGAACTCCCTGACGGTTTCGCCGTCCCACTCGGCCACGGCGCTCGTCCCGAGAAGGCTCAGTTCGTCGAGACCGCCCTCGCCGTGAACCACCCAGGCCCGGCGGCTCCCCAGCCTCCCCAGCACCTCCGCTAGAGGTCCGGTGAGGGCGGGATCGTATACCCCAAGGACCTGAACCGTGGCGCCTGCGGGATTCGTAAGGGGCCCGAGCACGTTGAAGATGGTCCGCAACCCGATCTCCCGCCTCGGTCCGATGGCGTGCTTCATGGCCGGATGCAGAGCGGGTGCGAAGAGAAAACCGATGCCGACGTCACGAACAGCCCTGGCCACATCCCGGGGAGTCAGCGCCAGGTTGACCCCCAGTGCCTCCAGCACGTCGGCGCTCCCGGACCTGCTCGAAACAGCGCGGTTGCCGTGTTTGGCGACTTTTATGCCGGCACCGGCCACCACGAACGCCCCGGTAGTGGAAACATTGAATGTGTAAGTTCCCGATCCTCCAGTCCCGCAGGTGTCCACTAACGGCTCCCAGGGAGCCATGTCCACCTCAACCCGAAGGGCCTTGCTCCTCATGACCCGGGCGGCGCCCGCAATTTCATCCACGGTCTCGCCCTTCATCCTGAGGCCCATCAGGAAGGCCCCGATCTGGGCCGGTGTGGCGCCACCCTCCATAATCTCTTCCATCGCCATGGAGATCTCCTCTCCGGTGAGATTCACCCGGGCGGCGACCTTGGCGATGGCCATTCGCATCGGTTCCATGAGACTACATCTCCAGAAAATTTTTGAGGAGTGTCCCTCCCTCGGGGGTCATGATGGATTCCGGATGAAACTGGACCCCTTCCACCGGGAGATCCCTGTGGCGCATGCCCATCAACTCATCCTGCTCCGACCACGCGCTCACCTCGAGGCACTCCGGCAGAGAGGCGGCGTCCACCAGGAGCGAATGGTACCGCATGGCCTCGAAGGGGTTAGAGAGTCCACGGAACACGCCCCGGCCATCGTGACGTATCATGGAGGTCTTGCCATGCATGAGCCGCCCCGCCCTCACCACTCGGCCTCCGAAGGCCACGGCCATCGCCTGGTGCCCCAGGCAGACCCCGAGGATGGGTATCTTTCCGGCGAAATGGCGGATGGCGGCAACAGAGATGCCCGCCTCGCTGGGAGTGCAGGGTCCGGGGGATATCAGAAGGCGGCTTGGACTCCAGGCGGCTATCTCTTCGGGCGTCGCCTCATCGTTCCTGACGACGCGAAGGTCGGCGCCCAAAGCACCCAGGGCCTGGACGAGATTGTAGGTGAAGGAATCGTAGTTGTCTATAACGACGCACTGCATCAGCCGCCTCCAGGAACGGGTAATCCCACCCGTGGAGAGACCAAACGCACCTGATCAAGGGATTCGGAACAGCCCCGATGCTGCGCCTTCCCGAACGGGAAGCCTTCACAGGGTGCTGCAGATGCGAGGCGGCTGGCGTGCAGGCGTACTCCCTGTACTCCAAGTGCCCGCCGACAAGGCAGATGCGGCGCCCTGTGAAGGCTTACCACCGGACGGCCCCTACTCATCGGAATCCCCCCCCAGGGCATCCGCCGCACGCCGCACGGGCGCCGTCACCACCTTGACCGCCGTAGATACGATCGTACCGGTGACCTCAACGGCGGTTTCCACCGGGGCCGTCACCAGACTGCACCCCTGGATCCAGAGCGCCGCCACGGGAACCAAGGCCCAACCGAAGCGACGGAATCCGAGCCGGCTCCAGTGCCCCTTCTGTCTCAGGCCGGTCCCCGAGGCGCTCATGATTCCTCCTGGGCTAAGTGTACGGCCCGCATGAGGGCGCGCCCCTTGTTGATGGTCTCGTCCCACTCCCGGGCCGGGTCGGAATCGGCCACGATCCCCGCCCCCGCCTGGAGATACAGCATATCCCGCTTCTGGCACAGGGTCCGGATGGTGATCGCCAGGTCCATGTTGCCGGAAAAACCAAAATACCCGACGGCTCCGGCATAAGGGCCCCTGCGGGCATGTTCGAGTTCCTCGATGATCTCCATAGCCCGGATCTTCGGCGCCCCGCTCACCGTACCGGCGGGGAAACAGGCACTGAGAACATCGAACATGTCCTTGCCGCCGGCCAGCCTGCCGGTCACCCCGGTGACGATGTGCATGACGTGGGAATACCGCTCCACGGCCATGAAATCCTCCACCTGAACGGTCCCCATACCCGCAACTCTGCCCACGTCGTTGCGCCCCAGATCGACGAGCATCAGATGTTCCGCCCGCTCTTTCGGATCGGCGAGCAGATCGGCTTCGAGGCGCAGATCCGCCTCCCGGTCTCGACCCCGGGGCCTGGTGCCGGCGATGGGCCTGAGTTCGATCCTGTCGTCGGTCAGGCGCACCAGAATTTCCGGAGAGGACCCGATGAGCACCTCGTCGTCAAGGCGCAGGTAATAGAGATAGGGCGAGGGATTGATCCGCCTCAAGGCCCGGTAAATATCAAACGTGGGCAGGAGGTTTCTCCCGGAAAACCGTTGGGACAGCACCACCTGGATGGCGTCCCCCGCCGCGATGTATTCCTTCGCCCGCCGGACCATCTTTTCGAAAGCCTCCCGGGGGATTTCGGGCGCGAGACTCGTGGGAAGGGCCTGGCTGACCGGAGGCCTGGGGTAATCGAGACCCCGGCATATCCTCTGGATGATGTTTTCGATGGTTCGGGCCCCCTGCTGATAGATCGTCTCTGGATTTTCGCTCCCGTTCACCTGGAGACAGGCGACGATCTGAAGGCTCTGTCTCACATTGTCAAAAACCAGAAGCAGCTGGGGGATCATGAAAAGGGAGTCGTGAAACCCCATGGTGTCGGGCAACCGCGAAGGCAGACGTTCCATGAAACGGACCATGTCGTACCCCAGATACCCCACGGCCCCCCCGTAAAATCTGGGAAGACCCGGCACCCGGGCGGTAGTGAACCCGGACATGAGATCCCGCATGAACTGGATAGGGTCACTGGAGGAGAAACACCGGCGCTCTCCCCGAATCTCGGTAAAACACTCCTGCGAGCGGCAGCCGAAGACCATCAGAGGCCTCAGCCCGATGAAGCTGTACCTGCCCCACTTCTCTCCGCCCTCCAAGCTCTCGAGGAGAAAGGCGTGACGGCCGTCTCCCAGCTTGGCGAACAGCGATACCGGGGTATCGAAGTCGACCGGGATCTCCCGCCATACGGGTATGGTGTTGGCGGTCCTGGCGAGCGCCTTGAACTGTGTCAGATCCGGCGTCAGCATTATCTTGGTCCTGTCGGCAGCCAGGCCTTCCGGCGTCTCCCTGCGCATGCGGGAAAAGTCGCGGCGGTGAAGCCTCCATGAAAAAAAAGGCCGTGTACACATCATCTGCGTGTCCACGGCCTCGAATCCCAGCCTGAAGACTCAGTCCGGAACGGGTGGACACACGCCCACGCTGCGCCAAGACCACCGTTCATCCGGGATGATCATGAAGCAGGCTGCAGCTGTATCCATCGGTCCCCTTTCCACGGCACTCTGCTCAATTCCCTTCTGTGCCGAGGCTTTGCACTGCTTCCTTATTACCTGCCCGCGGCACCTTGTCAAGGTGTGAATCCACGGCAAGCGTATCCCGGCTGACCGCCGCCGGCCGGGAACATCCGGGGTCGTCTCTCACCCCCTCTCCGCCTGGATCTCCTCCATGCGCTGCAAGGAGTCAACGGCCGTTTCGGAAAGGCAGGCGGTCCCCACGGGCAACACGCCCTCGTCAAAATCGAAGGAGGGGCTGCGGGCCGGGACGTATCCCAGGCAATCGCGCAGTCCTCCGAAGCGCACGAAACATCCGGGAATGCGGTCCAGATAACACGGAAGTCTTTTTTGCCCAGGCTGGGATGGGGCTGAAGGGCCATGTGCGCCTGACCCACCAGCTGTCGAACGTCTCGTGCGCCCTGGCCGCATGGCCTCCCTTGGCTGTGATGCGGATCGGGCAAGAAAACGTATCACAACAAGGCACGAAGGCCCGGGTATGAATCTTGCCGTCCATATGGAGCGTCTGCTGGTATCGCTTTCAGGAGGTAACCCATCATGGACAGGCACAATTATCCGGTAAGGTTCGATTTCAGTCAGTTCGCTGGTTCCGCCTGGATGAGAAACGCCCGGGGGTCAGGCCGACCGGAGCGAAATTTTTTAATAATAATAATTCTCGCCTTGGCAAATATATTGTGGCCGATAGTGCTCTCAGGGGCCGCCCTGGCCGCCACGGCTCTCGTCTCCTGGGACCGCAACCCCGAACCTGACATCGCCGGATACACGATCTTTTATGGCACATCGAGCGGCGCCTATACGGAATCTGTACCGGTGGACTCCCCGGACCAGTTGAGCTGCGAGATTTCCGGCCTCTTCGAAGGCAACACCTACTATTTTGCCGTGAAGGCAATGGACTTGGCCGGACAGGAAAGCCCCTTCTCCCTCGAGGTATCAAAGCACTTCCCGCTTCCAAATCTCCCTCCCAGCGCAGCAATCCAGGTGAGTGCCCTGGACGGCACGGCCCCGCTGACTGTCCATTTCGACGCAGGCGCGTCCTCTGATCCGGACGGGACGATAGCAGGATACAGCTGGCAGTTCGGAGACGGGGGGTCTGACACAGGCGTTCTGTCCTCGCATACTTACATCACCGAGGGAAACATGACGGTGTCCCTCACCGTCACGGACAACGCCGGTGTCTCAGACACCGCAACGGTGCAGATCCAGGTGGGCGCGAATCAGCCCCCAGTGCCCCGGATCTCCGCCAGCACGATGAGCGGCTTCGCCCCCCTGAGTTTGGCAGTGGATGCGGGCGGATCCACCGACGCCGACGGCACCATCGTCGAGTATACATGGGATCTGGGCGACGGCACCACCGCGGAGGGGGTCAGTGCGACCCACATCTTCGAGAACCCGGGATCCTATACCGTCGTCCTCATGGTCACGGATGACAAGGGGGCTGTGGCGTCCACAGACATTACCGTGGAGGCCAGGTCCGGCTATCTTCACACGTGGCTCTTCGGCGACAACAGCCTGGCCCACATTGCCGGCACAGCGGAAGACGCCTCCATCACGCTGGACGCCCAAAACACGGCCGAGAGCGAAATCCTTGTCACATATACATGGCCCACGGACCAGCCGGCCAACGCCATTCTCATGAAATGGAACCTTTCGGCCATACCGCCCGGCGCCGAGATCAGAGAGGCGACCGTGGGTCTGTTCCTGGAAGGGAGTGTCGGCGAGTCCGGTGACGCGCTCTATGACATATCGGCGCACCGCATCGTCGGCGTGGATCCCATGCTGTCGCTCTGTACCGGCTTCACCTATGACGGAGTCCACGAATGGACCGCGAACACCTCCTGCTACGAGGGCATCCCCCTGGCGCAGGCCGACATCGAGGCCGCGAGCCATATCACTGCGGTGGACACGGTGCAGGGCATCAAGACGTGGAATCTCACCGCCATGGCCCAACACTGGGTGACCGCCCCGGCGGAAAACTTCGGCGTTCTGCTCAACGCGGACACCGAGGCATCCGAAGGCAGCAATCGGGCCTTCGTGTCGTCGGATTCCCCGGATGCGTCAAAACGGCCCGTGCTCACGGTGACCTTCGTCGCGGACGCCCGGCTGGACCTCCCACCGCGTGCGGTCACCTCGGCCGCACCTGCACGCGGAACCGCCCCTCTGCCTGTGACCTTCGACGGGACATCCTCCCTGGACCCCGAGGGTGACATCGTCGTGTACCACTGGGCATTCGGGGACGGAGAACAGGCCTCCGGTCCTGTCACGTCGCATACCTTCAACACGCCCGGCACGTTTACCGCCACCCTCACGGTCTCCGACGCGGCCGGAGCCTCGGACACGGCCTCGGTGGTGATCGAGGTCCTCGAAAACATCGCTCCCGTGGCTGTCATGGCCGCCGAGCCGGCCGAAGGCGTGGCGCCACTCGACACCCGATTCGACGGGACAGGATCCTATGACCAGGACGGAACCGTCTCCTCCTATTCCTGGGACCTCGGCGACGGGACTCGCGCCAGCGGCGATGTCGTCCTGCATACCTACGGCGCTCCCGGCGTGTATACGGTCGTCCTCACCGTCACGGACGATCGGGGGGCGACGGCCGAGACATCCGCCCTTGTCACAGTCATGGCCCCGAACAGCGCCCCCGTGATAGAGAGCTTCTCCGCCAGCCAAACCGTGCTGGACAACCCCATGAAGCTCGTCACCTTCGATGCCACAGTGACGGATCCGGAAGGAGACCCGCTTGGTTACCTGCTCGACTTCGGTAACGGCGAAACCGCCACGCAACTGCCGGTCAATTACAAGTACCGCTCCAGCGGCGTCTTTGAGGCGGTGCTCACCGTCACCGACACGGCGGGTCACGAGGCGACAGCAACCGTCACCATCGTGGTCAATGACGCAAAACCCAAGGTGCCCACAGGCGTGAAAGTGGCAGTCTATCAGTAGCCAGAGACCGAAGCCTCGGGCGAAGGGGCCCGGCCGCGGCGTGTGAACCCGCGGACCGGGCTCTCTTGGTTCGGCGGGAAGGGGAAACCCGCGGCATCGGTTCCGGGGAACAGCCCCGGTGGGGACCGCTCTCAGTCCGCCCGTTCGTTCCGGGGGAACAGACGGAAGTACAGAAAACCGGCCAGGACCACCATCACGGGCACCAGGACAGCCTCCGGAAAGACCCTGTTCTCCGCATGGAGCAACGACAAACTCGACAGCACAAACAGAAACAGATAGCCGAGCCTGCGGAACCGCAGTATCTCCCGCAGGATATAGAAGTTTACTGCGGGCACCACAAGGGCGAGAAGAGTGGTCAGGCTGAAAGTGCCGAAGGACAGTGCAAAGAAGAGCTTCTTGATCGTCACATATCCGAGGATGAGAACAAGGACCAGATTCAAATACTGATACCGTGCGCGGTCTGCCGGGTACGCGAGGTTTTTCAGATAAAAATTGAGTTTTTCGCGTTCCACAGAGGCATCGAGCCGCCTGCGGATCTCTTTCCTTGAAAGGCCCTGCCTGAGCAAGGCCTCGACCTTGTATTCAGTCGTGTCGGCCACGGTACGCTCCTTGGCTGTAAGCCTTCACAGGGTACCGCATCTGCTTTGTTGGCGGGCACTTGAAGTACAGGGAGTACGTCTGCGTGCCCGCCGCCTTGCACCTGGAGCACCCTGTGAAGGCTTCCAGTTCGGGAAGTTTCAGCATTGGTGCTGCCGAACCCTGTGATCACTTACCCTTGGCTGTCCTTACGTCATCACGGGACCCCGGCCTCATCGAGAAGGCATGACCCGCGATGCGAATCGGGAGGAACTCTACCCTTTTCCCGCCCGAACGCCAACTGAGGGGGGCCTTGACACAGCCTGTCACGGCCCGCCGAGGACATCGTCTCTTTGCGCCACTCTTATCCCAGCACCCATGGACCCTCCCCGAAAACAGGACGAAAGGCCCTGTTTTCCCGGACGGTGTGCAAAATTTTCCTCACGGGGTATATTCAACGCGCACCGATTGCGAGAAACCATAAAGTATCCGGAGAAGTGAGCGCCGGGACCAGGCATGGAAGAGAAAAGACGATACCTCAAGAGACGGAGCGAGCGGGCTGAGGCCAACGTTGTGCTCCATTTTTCCGACGGGGAGCGACTCTACACCGACCACCTGGTTGATATCAGCATGGGGGGGATTCAGATCGAGACGATGCGCCCCCTCGAGCCGGCCACAGCCCTGACCCTTTCCCTGCCCTGCGAACCACCGGTAAAGGTCAGGGGCCGGGTTCGATGGGCCAGGAAACAGGGGCTGAAATATCGCGTCGGGATCGAGTTCCTGAACCTCACAATCGAACAGGAATACCGCGTTCGGGAAATCACCAGGGCCTTCTTCTGGAATATGAGTCAGACCGGCCTCGACTGACCCTTGAGTTTTCCCAGGGTGGCCCCGAATCCAACATTCCCGGCGCGATGCCGTCGCGCAAGGGGTTGCGCGTTTGGGAAATCGAGTCCGGTGCGGATCGGGCGTTCCGAGGAAATGCGGCGAGGCGTGCACCCGGAGGGCCGATACGGAACCACCGCCCGATGCAACCGACAAGGCCAGGTGCCAGATGGACACATCCCGCTATACCCAGGAATATCTCCTCGCCAGCGTCCCGTTCTTTTTTGCCGTGGCAAGAAGGGCTCGAAGTCTCAACACCCTTCGGGAAAGGCTTTCTGAGCTGGCGCACCAAATGGAGTTCGACGCGTTCTATGACTACACCCAGGTGGAGGAAGGCTCCATAATCCGTGTGCGGGACTGTGCCGACGCCCTGCAGAGTGTGCTGCGAAAGCGATCAGACGACCTGGCAGGTTTCAGCGTCGCCAGGGCGATCCGGGACATCGCCTGGAACAAATCCAGGCCGGACCTCTCCCCCGCCTTCCACGCCGAACTCCTCCACATCCTCCTTGGAGTGCAGGGAAGGGGTCCGGGCAAGGCCCTTATGGATATCCACCTCATCCCGCTGGATCTTAGCGGAAGAGAGGCCGCGGTCGCCCGTTCGCGCCAACTCGATCTCCTCTGGGCGGACGTGGACCGACGAATGAACCGGTACGTTTCCGGCATGAGTCAAGAGGCTGTCCAACGCCGTGCCGTCCGGAAGGAAAGGGTTTTGGCGGCGCTGGGAGCATCGGAAAACGACTGGCAGGACTGGCAGTGGCAGATACGCAATATCGTCCGGGACGTCGAGCCCCTCGCGCGACTGGTCGCCCTCAGTGACGAAGAGAGACACTCGGTGGCGGAGGCGCGTCGTAGAGGGCTTCCTTTTGGAATCACCCCCTATTATCTGTCGCTCATGGACGACCATGGGACCGGTGATGACAGGGCCATTCGGGCCCAGGTCCTCCCCCCCATGGATTATGTGGAGAAGATCTCAGAACTCCGGGGGCGCGACAGTTCGTGTCTCGACTTCATGCGGGAGGAGGATACCTCGCCTCACGACCTCGTCACCCGCCGGTATCCGGCCATCTGCATCCTGAAGCCCTTCAATACCTGTCCTCAGATCTGTGTGTACTGCCAGCGCAACTGGGAAATCGAGGACGCCATGGCCCGCGGGGCCTTTGCTGGAGAAGAGCAAATCGAGAAAGCCGTCGACTGGATAAGGGAACATCCCTCCCTGCACGAGGTACTGATCACAGGCGGAGACCCTCTGGGAATGCACGATGCGGCCCTGGAGTCCATTATCCGGCAGGTCGCTGAGATCCCCTCGGTGGAGCGAATACGGATCGGGACCAGAACACTGGTCACCATGCCCATGCGGATTACAGAACGCCTTGCCGAATTGCTCGGGACGTTCAGGCTGCCGGGACGCCGAGAGGTGGCGGTAGTGACACATGTCCAGCACGTATATGAACTCACCCATGACTGTCTGGCGGCGGTGGAACGGCTCCGCAGCCGGGGAATCCCCGTCTACAACCAGCTCGTGTACACCTTCTACGTCTCCCGGCGATTTGAAGCAGCGGCACTGAGACGCGCCCTCAGGCTTGCGGGCATCGATCCCTACTATACCTTCAACACCAAAGGCAAAGACGAAACCCGGGCCTACCGCGTTCCGATAGCACGCCTCCTTCAGGAGCAGAAGGAGGAGGCACGCCTGCTTCCCGGCCTGGCCCGGACCGACGAGGCGGTCTTCAACGTCCCGCGGCTTGGGAAGAACTATCTCCGGGCCCGGCAGCATCGGGACCTGCTGTCCATCCTGCCGGACGGGTCAAGGGTCTATGAGTTCCATCCATGGGAAAAGAATGTGCTCGCCACGACCCAGACCTTCGTGGCACAGGACGTCCCCGTGCTGGAATACATGCAGCGTCTGGAGGATGCAGGGGAACAGGCGTCCGATTACAGCACCATATGGTACTACTTCTGACAGGCTGACCGGTCCGCTCTTCGAACATGCCGGCAAAATCCCCTTTCCCTCGTTTCCTCGGCGCCACCCGGACTGAAGGGGAAAGTTGCCGTCCATGTGGCGCCTCTTCCCGAAGGCCCCTCTTCCGGTGTAGAGTCGGAGAAAAGCGGCGGCGTGGAGTTCGGGGCTCGGGCCGGCCCGGGCACCCGACCTCTATACAGGATAGCGAAACGAAGATGCGGGCAGTGCTCTTCGACATGGACGGGGTGATCCTCGACAGCATGCCGTTTCACGTCATGGCCTGGCAGGAGGCGCTCCGGGAATTCGGCCTCTCCGTGGCCGAGGAACTCCTCTATCTCCATGAGGGCGCCATCGAGCCCGAAAACGCGGTGAAGATATTCCAGGGCAACGGCTGTTCCATGGACCGCCCGCGCTTCCACGAAATCTTCCGCCGGCAGAGAGAAATATTCGGAGCCCGATACAGGAGCGGCGTGAAACCGTACCGGGAGGTTCCGGCGCTCCTCGATCGCCTCCGGAGCCGAGGGTGGACGCTGGCTCTAGTGACGAGTTCCCACGAGGAGGTCCTCGCCGGCGTTCTCCCCAGAGAAATCCGAGACCAGATGGCGCACGTGGTGACCGGAGACCGGGTGCGGCGGAGAAAGCCCTTTCCAGAACCCTACCTCGCCGCCGTGACGGCCCTGGGCCGCAAGGCCGCGGACTGTGTGGTGGTGGAAAACGCCCCGGCTGGAATTCGGGCAGCCAAGGCCGCATCCCTCCGCTGTGTGGCCCTCACCACCACGCTGGCGAGGGAACATCTCTCGGGAGCGGACACGATCCTGTCCTCCCACACGGAGTTGGGCAGCCTGCTTCTCGGGGACTGACCGCGCCCGGAGAGGAAGAGGCCTCAGGAGTAAATGATCACAGGGTTCGGCACAATCCCGGTGCTGCAACTCCCCGAACTGGAAGCCTTCACAAGGTGCTGCAGATGTATGGAGGACGGCGGGCACGCAGACGTACTCCCTGTACTTCAAGTGCCCGCCGACAAAGCAGACGCAGTACCCTGTGAAGGCTCACCCTCAGGAGGCGCCGGGCCTCTTGAGCCCGTGCTTTGTGATCTTGTAACGGAGGACCCGCTCGCTGATCCCCAGCATCGCAGCGGCACGTGTCTGGATCCAGTCGCTCTTCTCCAGGGCGGAGAGGAGCATCTCCCGCTCCACCGCGTCAAGCCGCTCGCCAAGCGTACCGCGATCCGCCGCATCGTGACGGCGCACCTCCGGAGGCAGGTCCGCCGGCCGGATCATGCTCCCGCGGGCCAGAGTGACAGTACGCTGCACCACATGCTCGAGCTCCCGGACGTTGCCCGGATACGGATACTTCATGAGGGCGTCCATGGCCTCGGGAGAAAATCGGACAAATCTCAAAGCGTACCTCTGGAGGAAGAACTCCACCAGGGCGGGGATGTCTTCCCGCCGGTGGCGGAGGGGCGGAATTTCTATGTCGAAAACGTTCAGGCGGTAATAGAGATCCTCCCGGAACTTCCCTTCCTCCGACAGCCTCTTGATGTCCCGGTTGGTGGCGACCACGACGCGGACATCGATGTCGATCTCCTTTTCCGCGCCGACACGGCTGACACGTTTCTCCTGGAGTGCCCTGAGAAGCTTGGGTTGCAGGGTGAGCGGCAGTTCTCCGATCTCGTCCAGAAAGAGGGTCCCCCCTCGGGCCAATTCAAATTTTCCGCGACGTAAGGCCACCGCGCTTGTGAAAGACCCCTTTTCGTGTCCGAACAGCTCACTTTCGAAGAGGTTCTCCGGAATAGCGGCGCAGTTGACCTCCACGAAGGGATTGTCGCGCCGGACGCTGAGCAGGTGGATGAGTCTCGCCATGAGCTCCTTGCCGGTCCCGGTCTCCCCACGAATGAGCACGGTCCACGGGGTAGCCGCCACCCTCCTGGCGAGCGACAGCGCTTCCTTCATCGCGTGGCTTTCGGCGATGATCTCAACGGGCAAAGGCCCTGCGTCTACCTCGGTCTCGACGGCTGCGACATCCTCTTCCACCGAGAGCACCTGTTCAATATGCTGGATCTTCCGCAAAAGCTCCCGGAGATCCACCGGCTTTTCGAGAAAGTCGTCGGCCCCGAGTTTCATCACCGTGACAGCAGTCTCCACAGCCCCATAAGCGGTGACCATGATGGCCCTGACCAGAGGATTCGCGGCCTTTATCCGCTCCAACACCTGCTCTCCGGTCAGGCCGGGCATCCGGTGATCCAGAACGACAAGTTGAATCGGCTCCTGCCGGATGATGGCCAGCGCCTGTTCGCCGTCCCGGGCTGCGGTCACTGGGTAACCCTGATTCTCGAGAAATCCCCGAAGCAGTTCTCTCTGCTCCTGCTCGTCATCGACTACGAGGATCTTCACTTTGCTCCCGCCTCTCCGTGGCGTTCTGATCCGCCAGGGGGATGAACGCCGCGATTTCGATGACCCCCGGTCCAGGCAAAGCCGCCTCCATCCTCCCTCCATGGGCCTGCACAATACGCTTCGATATGGCGAGGCCAAGCCCACCTCCCCGGGCCTTGGTGGAAAAATACGGCTCGAAGATCCGCTGCAACCCTTCTCTGGAAGGCACCGTCCCCCCGTTTCGCACGCGAAGGACCATGAACCCATCCTCGGCCCCGATCTCCACCTCCAGAAAGCCGCCTTGAGACTGGGCCTCCATGGCATTGCGGATGAGGTTATCCATCACCTGGCCGAGAAGATCGGGATCGGCCAGGACCTCTGCCTCGCCGATCACGCGCTTGCGAAGGGTTACACCCATCTCACCGAAGCGTTGCTGATACAGCCCCAGTGTCTCCTCAACCAGGCGGGGCAGAGACACAGCCCGGAGCCTGGGCGCCGGGGGACGCGCGTAATCGAGAAGTCCCGTCACGATGCCGTTGGTCCTGCGCAGGGCCTTTAAGACAATCGTCACGAGCTCGTGGTGTCCAGGCAGGAGGAGTTCACCGGCCTCGATCTGGAGACGCTGGAGCCCCATGGCCATGGCGTTGAGCGGATTCCTGATCTCGTGGGCGATGGCGGCGGCCGCCCGTCCGAGGGCAGCCTCCTCCCGCTGCCTGGAAAGCCGGTGCTCGTACGCCTTCACCTCCTCCACATGGAAGAGTTGCTGCCTGTACAGCAGCCAGGAGAGAAAAGTGCCGGTGAGGGCGAGTACCACGCAGAACACGAGAAAATCCCGCCAGAGGGTGCGGGTGAGATCACGGAGAGGGCCTGCGTCAAGGCCCACATGGAGCAGCGCCCCGCCGAAGTGCATTCTGACCTCGGCAACGGGACCACCCGCCTGTTCGAGCACGGCGACACTCACGAGGTCCGCCGGAGTCGCGACGCCCGCGAGGGCGTGCCTGTCAAGGGTCTGGAGGCCTTCGACCCGCACGTAGCGTATGCCCTCGATCCCGCCGAGGGTATTGAGGACCCGGGACAGCCCTATCTCCTCTTGCAGGGCTTCCATCCGGTGCGTCTTGACTCCGGCCACGACGCAGGCGCCGCCTTTCCCGCCCGGAGATGCGAGAAGCACGAGATGATACGCCGGGTGATAGGCAAGCCGCGCCGTTTCGCCGCAGATATCCGGGGTGGCAGGCATCCACCCCGCCGGCCCCTCGGCCACCGTCCCTCCGGGACGCAAAATCGCGATGCCGGCCAGGCCGGCCTCCTCGGCAAAGGCGGTGAGTTCCTCCGGGACGAAGGGCTCGACGGCATCCAGATATCTCACGAACCGCACGGTATCCCCAAGAAGGATCCTCAGGATTTCGTCTATCACCTCACGGGAGAGGAGAGCCCCCCGGGCGTGCAGATGGATGACATCCGCCACCAGCCTGGCGTGATTCTTGGCATCGGCCAGAAAGACCGCCCGGGCCTTTTCGATCTGAAACCAAAAGTACGAAATCAGCACGACCAACAGGAGGCCGAAAACCAGGACGTTCCCTCGGAGAGGGGAGGTCTTCACCCATTCGGTCCAGGACGCTCCGCTCCGATTCCTCACAGCCTGCTCCAGCGGCATCCGGCAGGGCGGCACGCGCCCGCCGTCAAGAGTCTTCCGGCCCGCAGCCTCCGGCGGCAGTATCCCACATCCTTCCGGACGGCGCACCCGATCGAACACCCAACGAGTCAGCGCGTCCAGGCACGTCTCCGCGTCCGTACCCGCTGCGCCCACACTGAACGCCTCCTCTAGCGCCTCCATACAGACGCGCTGTCTGCCACAGAAGGCACGCCGGTATTGACAGCCGCTCCTGTACCTGATAGCAGCATGCTGAGGTCAACCAAGAAGGGAGAAGCATCATGGCGATTCGGACCGTGCCCACCCGCCCCTTCCAGGACCAGAAACCGGGGACCTCGGGGCTGCGAAAAAAGGTTTCGGTGTTCCGCACACCACACTATCTAGAGAATTTCATCCAGTCCATCTTCGACGTGATCGAAAGGCCCGCTGGCGGATCCCTCGTCCTCGGAGGAGACGGGCGCCACTACAACCGGGAGGCCCTCCAAACCATCCTCAGGATGGCCGCCGCAAACGGCATCGGGAGGGTCATGGTGGGACGCGGAGGCATCCTTTCCACTCCGGCGGCGTCTTGCGTTATCCGCAAGCATGGGTTGTCCGGAGGAATCATCCTCTCCGCCAGCCACAATCCCGGCGGGCCCGACGGGGACTTCGGCGTGAAGTATAACACGGAAAACGGGGGACCGGCAGCTGAGCAGGTGACCGGCGCGATCTTCAGACGCAGCCGAGAGATCGACCGGTATCGGATCCTCGATGCGCCCGACGTCCCCATAGAGAAAATCGGGGAAAGCAGCCTCGGCGGGACCGTCGTTGAGGTGTTCGATCCGGTGGTTGATTACGCGGCCCTCATGGAAAGGCTGTTCGATTTCGACCGGATACGCGCCCTACTCCGTTCGGGCGGATTCCGCATGGCCTACGACGGGATGAACGCCGTTACCGGCCCCTACGCCACGACCATCTTTGAGGAACGCCTGGGCGCTCCTGCCGGGACGGTCATCCGGGGAGTTCCCCTGCCGGATTTCGGGGGCGCCCACCCCGATCCCAACCTGAAACATGCCGGAGACCTTGTCGAGACCCTCGCGAATCCCGACGGGCCAGACTTCGGCGCCGCATCGGACGGCGACGGGGACCGGAACATGATCCTGGGCCGGCGCTTCTTCGTGACCCCCAGCGACAGCCTCGCGGTCCTTGCCGCCAATGCCCACCTCGCCCCAGGTTACGCTGGCGGGCTCGCCGGGGTGGCCCGCTCCATGCCGACCAGCATGGCTGCGGACCGCGTGGCCGCATCCCTCGGAATCCGCTGCTTCGAGACGCCCACAGGGTGGAAATTTTTCGGCAACCTCCTCGATGCGGGACGGGTGACCCTCTGCGGAGAGGAAAGCTTCGGGACCGGATCCAGCCATGTCCGGGAAAAGGACGGCCTCTGGGCCGTGCTCTTCTGGCTCAACGTCCTCGCGGCAAAAAAGGAGTCTGTGGAGGCCATCGTCCGCGGCCACTGGAAACGCTATGGCCGCAACTTTTACTCGCGGCACGATTACGAAGGGCTTGACCCCGGGACCGCGGAGGGACTCATGGAGGCCCTTCGAGGCCGTTTGCCCGGACTGAAGGGGGGACGTCTCGGGGGTAGAGATGTTGAACTCGCGGACGAATTCGAGTACACAGACCCGGTCGACGGCAGCATCAGCACGGGGCAGGGTATCCGCATCGGCTTCAGCCTGGGATCCCGGATTGTCTTTCGGCTCTCCGGAACCGGCACGGAGGGGGCCACCCTCAGGATGTACTTGGAGAGATTCGAACCGGATCCCGAAAGACAAGGGATGGATACTCAAGAGGCCCTGAGGGACCTCATCGGGATTGCAGACGCGATAGCCGAGATCAGGTCCAGGACGGGCCGCCAAAGGCCCACCGTCATCACTTAAAGGAGTTTCGCATGGACCGATTCCTCTCTTGTCTTCTTGCCGCGGTCCTTTCCCTGGCTGCGGGACCCGCCATCGGGGCGGAGGTCAAGTACAGGCAATTCAGTGCTGAAGAAATAAAAAAAATGGCGGAGACCAGGGCGGTCATAGAGACAACCTCCGGGAACATCGTGGTGAAATTCTTCCCGGACAAGGCCCCGAACCATGTCCACAACTTCATCACCCTGTCCGAAAAGGGATTTTATAACGGGACAACCTTCCATCGGGTCATCCCGGGCTTTATGATCCAAGGGGGAGACCCGAATTCCCGTTCGCTGAACCGCGGTTCCCACGGAACGGGGGGCCCGGGATATTCCCTGAAGGCGGAGTTCAACTCCTCTTCCCACAGGCGCGGTACCCTCTCCATGGCCCGGTCCGCTCATCCCGACAGCGCAGGGTCCCAATTCTTCATCTGCGTGGCCGACACGCCCCATCTCAATGGAAAGTACACTGTGTTCGGGGAGGTGGTTTCCGGCATGGAGGTGGCGGATACGATTGCGGCCCAGCCCCGGGACGGCAGGGACAATCCCCTCGCACGGGTGGAGGTGAAGATCAGGACGGAACCGCCCGTGGACAACGAGATACCAGAAGCCGGCAACCCGCAGTAGTATCCCAGCACACCGGGGCGAGAGCGTCCCCCGGCGGAAGGGACCCCACGCGGGGACAGCATTCCCCTACAGGAAATTCAGACGGGCCTCACCGGGAGGCGCGCAGAAGGGCTGCCCCCTCCTCCCGGAGATCCGGTTCGAGCTGGGGGTCTGCAAGGGCCTTTTCCAGCAGGGGGATGCCCTCCCGGATCCAGCCCTTCGCCGCGTACACCTGGGCGATCCGCAGAGGCCAGCGGGGGTTCTGCGGATCCTGCCTCAGCTCGCCCTTGAAGGCATCGAGTGCCCTGTCCAAGTGCTCGCCCCTCCGCAACCAGAATTCTGCCAGAGCGAGGTTGCACCCCCCCCTGCATCCCCGAACCGCCGGGAGGTGTCCAAGCAGGGCCTCCGCCTCGGCGAACCGGCCTGCGGCCTCCAGCAGCGAGGCGGTGAGGAGGAGGACGGTCGCGTCCGTCACTCCCAGTCTCAGGGAGGCAAGGCCGTGTTCCAAGGCCGCAGCGCTCTCCCCACTCCGGGCGGCGACGCCGGCCAGCTGGGCGTGACAGAAGGCCTCCGAGATCCCCTGCTCAAGCATGCGCTCCAGCCTTTCGGCCGCCCTGTTCTCCTCCCCCAGGAAAATCTCCAAGAGACAAATCGCCTCCATGGCCATGGAGTGGCCGGGATTGAGGGCCAGGGCTTGATGGAGATCCGCCCTGGCCCTGTCCGCCAGCCCCAATCGGGCGCAGAGGGACCCCCGCTCGAAGTAATAGAGATCGTCCCTCCCGCCTGACTCCACCTTCCCGAAGGCCTCCAGGGCCTCCACCTCGCTCCCCTCATGGGACAAAAGAAACGCCTGCCGGAGCGTCCCCTGCAGATCCCTGTAGCGTTCCGCCCATTCCGGTGGGTAAAGGGCAGCGATCAGTTCCGCCCGGCTCTCCGGGTCTAGTTCCTCCGATTCCTGGCCCTGATATCCCACTCCCCTCGGATCAGGCTGGTCGGCGGCAGGGCAGAAGCCGGGACGGCAACCGGCCGGCGCATTCCCTGCGGCCCCGTTGGAAGAGTCATGAAGTCCGGCTAGGGCGGCCTCGGCCTCCCTCCTCAAGGCCTCACTGCAGGCCTGGGAGGCCGCCAGCTCGAAATGCTCGGCAGCCCTGGCCGTGTCGGCGGCCTGCAGGCATGCCTCCCCCTCGGCAAGATTCAACTGCGCGAGACCGTTTCCGGCCGCTGCGAGTAGGCGGTCAAGCTCGGCCCGGAGACTGGCATCGAGCCCAGTCCCCTGCAGAATCCCTCCGGCTGACAGGGCATCGGCCCAGCGCTCCTGCCGCACCGCCTTCCGCACGCCCTCCAAGGGATCTCCTCTCCCTTGGATCCATTTCCACAGTCCCATCATGCCTCCACCTTCAGTTGCGGCCGCCGACAGCGGATGAGCCGGCCGGCGGCCTGCCGCCTTCCCGGGCGTGCTCGATCCCGGCCAAAGTCTCGGCGTAAATGTCCGCCAGAGGACCGCCGAGGGCCACTGCCATCGAGGCGGCCGCGGCCGCCTCGCGAAGGCGCCCCTGCTCGAAGAGCACCTGCGCCAGATTGTTCCACGCCGGGGCAAGGGCGGGGTCCTGGCGGCAGGCACGGCGAAAGGCGCCTTCGGCCCCGGCGATATCTCCCAAGGCATGGAGACAGTTCCCAAGGCCCATGGACGCCACGGTGCTGTCCGGCCACCTCGCCAGGGCGGTCCGGTATCCGGTTGCCGCAACCGCCCTCTGCCCCGCCTGTTCAAGGCCCAGAACGGCATCGAGAAAAGGACCTTCCTCGGCAGAGACCGGCAGCCTAGTCGGATCAAGGACCACGAGGCCCCAGGACCCGCCCCTGGACCATCCCCTCTCGAAAACCCGAAGCGGAATCCTGGAAGCGGGCGTCTTCCCGGTATGGAGGATGATCACCTCATCCGCCAGGTCATACCCCACAGCCACGGCGTAATGCCACCTCGGACGCCAGGGATAACCGACATCCATCAGAACGATGACCGGACGGCCCGCTGCAATTTCTTCCAGAAGTACTCTGGCCTCCAGAAGGGGACAGGCGAGCAGGCCGTGGCGCCGTGCTCCGCTGATCAGGGCATACTGCAAGGTGCCCTTCCGGCCCGGCGTGTACACCTCCGCGGAAAGGGCTGCGGGGTCCACGTCCAGGCCGTTCCACCCGAAAACCATAGCGAGGGCCGCAGGCCCGCATTGATGGTCCGCCTGGAAATAAAACGGCACCCCTTCGACTTCCGCCCGCCTAGGCCATTCCTCTGGGAAGGCGGGCCCGTACCGGCCGGCCACCGTCCCGCATCCAGCGCACAGAAGCGCGCCGCTGAGCAACACCCCCCACCCGGCGCCGACCATGCCGTAGCGGGGCCTCATATCATCTCCATAAACCGCTGAAAATACCCCATATGCGGCGTTGCTTCGATTTTCTAGTCATGGCAGTATGCATCCAACTACGCTTCATTCCTCAAAAAACTCGCACCTTGCACCTGTCTGCCCCAGGCAGGTCCGAGACATTTTGAGCGGCATCAGCTTCAGGAGTTTTTGCAGCTCGATCATCTCCTGGGATGATTCACGAAAGAAAACGCGTGAGTGAGCCCTAAGAGGTCAGTGATGAGAAGAAGGACGAAGATGAAGACGGCGGCCCCGATTAGCGCGCCGACTGCGTCGCCCCCGGCTGGAAGTTCATCCAACCTCTCAATGAGTCTCGCGACCTCCCCGTCCGAGAGCCCGTCGACCCTGGCCTTGGCCTCTGAGGCCGTCAGCCCCTGCGCCGCCATGACCGCCCGGACCTCTTCCCGATCCAGGAAGGCGTGCAGCCGATCACGGACGTCCTCCCCGCGGGAAAGCCGAAGAACGGTCTCGGTATCTACCAGGGCCGCCCCCGCACCGGAGGGGAAAAAACCCATCCACGAGAGGGAAAGGGCCACGACCATACTCACACACTTCAACAGGACGCAGTCTCGTCTCATGACAACACCTTCCTTGCTTCCAATATGCAGCAGCCCTTTCCGGCATGCCCGGCACACGGGACCGGGGAACGCCGGGGACTGCGGCCGGCGTACCTGATCACGGGGTTCGGCACAGGCCCAATGGTGCAACTCCCCGTACTGGGGAAGCCTTCACAGGGTGCTGCAGATGCCAGGCGGCGGGCACGCAGGCGTACTCCCTGTACTTCAAGTGCCCTCCAACAAAGCAGATGCGGTACCCTGTGAAGGCTTACCGGCTGGCGCGTCACCCGAGAAGCTCAGATTCCGCTCTGCTCAGGCGGGCCCTGGCCTCGACCAGTTGGGTGTACTTCCTCCGGGCCTTCCCGGCGTCACCCGCCGCGATGGCTTTGAGAAGGTCTCCTTCGAGTTCCGCCACATCCAGGCGCTGATAATAATCGAGAGACTCCTTCAGATGCGCCAAGACGATCTTTCCCGTCAGGACGGGATGGTTGTTGGTAACGTTCGCATCGTGAAATCTCGTTCCGTGTTCAAGTTCGACCTCGAGGCCCAACCGGAAATCCTCCGGGCGGATCGGCATGCCCTCGACATTGACAAGATCGAGAATCAAGCGCGCCTCTTCCGGGAGCACCTCGGGATCCTTGAGACCGCTCCAGTCCCTGATACCAAGTTCCGCGCACACCCGTTGCACCTCTTCCACGGTAATGTAGTCCGGAAGCTTCATGCGTTCCTCCTCTCAGTTCGAATCCGAAGATCCCTTGTCTGACCTGGGGATGAAAATGAGATACCATAGAGAAAAAAACGGGACCAGGCAAGCCTCAAGGCGGACCGGTCCGTCCCGGCCCAATGAGTCTCCTCCCCTCCGGGGAAAATATCCGGAAGCGGAAGAGACCCGCGCGCTGGAGAAGCATCTTGCAGCACACGCCCAGGACGCCGAGCCCATAGGTGACGCTCCTCGAGAAATCGATGGAACTCGCCTCCTTGAAGTATTTCGTCGGGCAGCTGATCTCCCCGATGCGGTAGCGGAAAAACATGATCTGGGCCAACATCTCGTTGTCGAAGATAAAATCGTTGGAATTTTCCTCCAGCGGGAGCGTCTCGAGAATTTCCCTTGTGAAGGCCCTGTATCCGGTGTGATATTCTGACAACTTGTGATTACAGAGGACGTTTTGGACAAACGTCAGGAGCCTGTTGGCCACATACTTGTAAAGGGGCATGCCGCCCTCGAGCGCGCCTTTCCCCAAGATTCTCGAGGCGAGGGCGCAATCGTAGGTCCCGCCGGCGATCATGCCGGCCAGTGCGGGGACAAGCCTTGGATCGTACTGGTAATCCGGATGGACCATGATCACGATGTCGGCCCCAAGCCTGAGCGCCTCTCTGTAACAGGTCTTCTGGTTTGCCCCGTATCCCATGTTACGGGGATGCGTGAAAAGGCGCACGCCGAGTTCTCTGCCGAGTGCGGCGGTATTGTCGCTCGATGCGTCGTCTACCACGACCACCTCGTCCACGACGGTCCGATCCAGTTCCATGTACGTCCGGCGGAGAGTCGCCTCGGCGTTGTAGGCCGGCATGACCACCGCGATATTCTTGCCGTTCAGCATCGTTCCCCCATCCCGGCGGGCGGATCAGGCCCGGTGTCCTCCTGCCCGACGCCGCGCCGGCCTCCTGCGCCATGAATCCCGCAATTCGCGTCGAGGCGCCCTCTCCCCACCTGCTCAGGACCCCTCTCGGGATCACTCTCCTCGCCGGCCTGATGCTCCTTCCCATGATTGCAGGCCGGTGGTACGCGGGCGGCATGGACTTTTCCCGTTTCGTCGTGGCCGGCGACCTCTTCACGGATTCCGATGCCGTGCCAGTGCCCATCCAGGTCCTGTCCGGCCCGGGATACGACGGCCAGTTCTTCTGCCGCCTGGCCTTCGACCCGTGTACGTCGCAGAAAACGGATTTTGGCATCACCCTGGACTCTCCTTCGTACCGCCACCAGCGGATAGCGTACCCGGCTCTCGCCTGGCTGCTCTCCCTGGGCAGACCACATTTCGTCCCCGCGGCGCTGGTGGCCGTGAACTGCGCGGCCATGCTTGGCATGGCCTGGGCCGTAAGCCGCATCGCCCTGGCGGCCGGCATGCCGGCGTGGGCCGGCCTCCTGCCCGCGCTCTTCGGGGGATTTCTCCTCAGCACCGGACGGGATCTCGCAGAACCCCTCTGCGGTCTCTTTGTCTCGCTGGCCGTACTCGCCTTCCTGCACCGGCACACGGTCCCCTGCGTCGTGTGTCTGAGCGGGGCTGTTCTCACCCGGGAAGCCGCCCTTCTCACCGCCGTTGCCGTCCTTGTGGCATCGATACGCGATGACCTTTCGCTCCGGAAACCGAGACCGGCCGCCTGGATCGCCATGGCAGTCCCGGTGCTCGTCTTTGCGTGCTGGCAGCTCGTCCTGAGACACAACTGGGGGGCATTCCCCGTACTCGACGCACCGCCGAACCGGGGCCTGCCCCTGGTCGGCTTCGCGGAGCAGCTGCTCGCCACGCCCTACCTGGCCAGGCCCCTGGAAAGCGCGGTGCAGATGCTGTATCTGGCATGGCATATCTGGCTCGGCATCGAGGTCCTCACCTCCATGTTCATCTCCCTTCCAGGCCAGGACGATGTACAGCGGAGGACCCTCGCTTGGGTGCGCACCGGCTGGGGCCTCTGGGTAATGCTGGCAAGCTCGTTCACCACCCTGATCTGGGTGGAGGAGTGGGCCTTCGCCCGCATCCTCGGCGAATGGAGTCTTCTCGGGCTCATATCCATGGTGCTCGTCCGGCGCCTGCCCCGCAGGCCCTTCCTTGTCCTGACCCTCATCCTCTATGGAGGTTCTGTGCTGCGGCTCATACTCCACCCATGAGCCCGGGGCGATCTCCCGCACCCCTCAAAAAACCGGGTCGGCATGGGCAGGACAGGGCTGTCTTTCCCGGAGGATCCGCGCGAACAGCTCGCGGTTGAACGGGGTATCCCTGGCGGCCACCACGGTCCGGATGGAAAAGGCCCTCAGGGCGTCGGAAACCGACATGGTCCCCTCGGCCGAATCCTTCCTCCCGGTGAAGGGAAACGTATCCGGCCCCCTCTGGCACTGGGTGTTCAGGTTTACGCGGCAGACCTGGTTCAAAAGGGGCTTGATCAACGGCGCCATGGCTCTGTGATCTCTGCCAAAGATACTCACCTGCTGGCCGTAGTCCGATTCGATGATATACCGCATGGGCTCCTCCTGCGTCTCGAAGGGGACCACGGGAACAACCGGGCCGAACTGTTCTTCGCGGTAGACCCTTGCCCGCGGGTCCACGGGATAGAGGACCGCCGGATAAAAGAGCGTCCTGTCGGCCGTGGCCCCGCCTTCGTTGACGATCCTGGCCCCAAAGGACTCGGCCTCCCTCACGAGCGAGAGAAGGTGGGCCGTCTTCCCATATTCCGGCAGCGGGGTGATGGCGACGCCCCGATCCCAGGGCATGCCAACAGGCAACCGGCGCACCGCCTCGCAGAAACGGTCAAGGAACGGACCCGCCACCCTGGAATGGACGAACACGATCTTGAGGGCGGTACAACGTTGCCCGTTGAAGCAGAGTGATCCGCGAACGCACTCCCCAACGGCGTTCTCGAGATCGGCGTCCCGGAGGACCACTGCGGCATTCTTCGCCTCGAGCCCCAGAACGCAGCGCAGGCGATGGGGCCTTGGATGCTGTCTTCTCAGGAGATCAGCCACCCGGCTCGAACCTATAAAGGCAAGGACATCGACCCTCCCCGAAGACATGATAGGCCCAATAACGGTCGGTCCGTCCCCGTACACGGTGTTGACGACTCCGTGGGGCAGACACTCCTGAAAGGCCTTCAGCAGCGGGCGATAAAACAGGACCCCGTACCGCGGGGGCTTGAAGATCACGGTGTTGCCCATGACCAGGGCGGGCACGAGCATGGCGAAGGCCTCGTTCAGCGGATAATTGAAAGGCCCCATGCAGAGGACCACGCCGAGAGGCGCGCGGCGGATCTGGGCCATGATCCCCTGCTCCACCTCGATCCCGGAGGAGATCCTGTCCAGATCCCGCAATGCGTCGACGGTCCCGCGGATGTGCGCCATGGTCCTGGCGAACTCCTGCTGGCAATCCTCGTAGGACTTGCCCACCTCCCACATGAGCAATTTCACGATTTCCGCCATCTCCTGCCCGAGACGGACCGCGAGGGCCTCGATGTGCCGGATTCTCTCCTCGACGGAAAGGGTGGGCCACAGGCCCCGGCCGTCGTCGTAGGCACGGCGTGCCGCGTCGAGGGCCCCGAGGGCCTCCTTCTCCGTAAGGAGCGGATAGCTGCCGAGGCTCCGCTGCACCGGTCCCTTCTCGGTCCGTGTGCAGACCGGTGAGAGTACCTCCTCCCGGGGTCCGTCCCAGGAGCGGATCTCACCATCGACAAGGTATTCCTGCTGGTCGATCCGGCCGGGCAGCCGAAATTCCCCAGGGATGTCGGCTTCCTCTGGCCATATGCCTTCGATCCGTTCTCGCAAAGTCATCGTCGGTTGTCTCCCTTCTCGATAACCGCATGCCGGGGCGGGCAACGCCTTTGCCGGGATTTCCAGGGGCCGGGACGGCCGCGCTCCCGGCAGGATCTCGGCGGAGCGGTTACGATGCCGCCCGAGGGCTCCCGGCGGCACCCTGAGAGTATCTGGTTTTTGACGCGAACGGTCAAGGGGAGACGCGCACCGACCGGGGCCGAAAATCTGTACCCACGGTACCGACCTCTGTTCGAAGGACCCAGGAGAGACACGCCTGTACCCCCGGATCTGTCCCTGCTCTTCTTCGGACGAGTGAACCCGATTATCCTGAGGCGGAGACGAGTAAAATCCCGGGCCGGAACTGAGGCCTCATTATGCCGCGCAGGAAAAAGCAAAGCCAGCCGCATGAGAGTAACTGATCACGGGGTTCGGCACAGCCCCCAGTGCTGCAACTCCCCGCACTTTTCGCCGACCTCAAAGTCCCTTGCAAAAGCGAACGACTCCACGGGCTGATCATCCACAGGACACATCGGCGCCGGGTTGCTGCCACGTTGCGAGTGCCGAAACCGCTGGCGCAACCCCGAGACTTGACCGGAGCAGACACGATGACGCAAGGAGGGGAAGCAGAACAGGACTCCGTCAAAGAAACCGGGCAGATACATGAGTATCCGGCGGATCTCGTCACCTCCGCCGTCGCCATGTACAATGGGTCTTGAGAGAAATCAGCAAGTCCCTGAACGTGTTGGGGTGAGCGATGGGAATCGAACCCACAGCCTTCGGGGCCACAACCCGACGCTCTAACCGTTGAGCTACGCCCACCACCGCTGGCGGACGACCGGCGGCGCAACATCCCGCAGGCCTTCGCGCAAAAACGCGCTACATTAAAATACACGGCACGCGCATGTCAAGAGGCGGCCACCAGGGTAAACGCCCTCCGAACCGGCCCGAAGCCAGCCGGACCCGGGTATTCAGCGGGCGAAACGCTCCTGCACCCAGGTCTCCACCTGGGCCCTGGAGGGCAGCCGACCAGCGCACAGGACCTCGTCGTTGATCACCATGGCTGGAGTCTGCATGACCCCGTACCGCCAAATCTCGTCCAGGTCGCGGACGTGCTCGATGTCCGCCGCAATCCCCCGCTGATCGAGCACCGAGCGCACAATACGTTCCATTTGCATGCACGTGACGCAGCCGGGACCTAGGATCCGAATCGACAGAGTGCGGGGTTCCTCTGGATGCCCCAGCCCCCTCCTCCGCAGCCACAATTGCCGGAGCGCCGTGCGATAGACCTCCCGCGCCGCAGGCGGGACGTAGTTCCTCTCTTCGATAAGCGCCAGGACCTCGCCCGCCGCGGTATCTGCTGGCACGTCTCCACCTCGGTGCGAACGTTCGACGTGCTCCAAGGCGGCCTCCAGACCAACAAGGCCCACCGCCGTTCCGCCCACTCTGAGCAATGTTCCGCGGCTCATCTCTCTTAACTGATCACAGGGTTCGGCACAGCACTGATACTGCAACTCCCCGCACTGGAAGCCTTTATGGGGTGCTGCAGAAGGCGGCGGGCACGCAGGCGTATTCCCTGTACTTCAAGTGCCCGCCTATACAGCAGATGCGGTACCCTGTGAAGGCTTACCATCTCTCCTTCCCTTCCTCCCCTCTCACGGGCGCCGCTCCCTCTGGCGGAAGATGAACCGTACAGGGGTCCTGGGCAGATCCAGCTGCTGCCTGAACTGGTTGGCGAGAAACCTACTGTACTGGGTGGGAACCCACTTCGGATAGTTCGTAAAGATCAGGAAGGTGGGAGGCCGTGAAGCGACCTGGGTTGTATAGTACAGCCTGAGATGATGACCGTGGGCGATGGGCGGAGAACGCAAGGCGAGCGCCCTCTCGAGTACCTGATTGGCCCTGCCTGTATTCACGGAAGCGCTGAATTCCTCGTACACCGCATCCACCATAGGAAGAATCCTGTCCACGTGCCTTCCGGTCAGGGCCGAGCAATTCAGGTGCGGCATGTGCTCCGCGAAGTGTTTCGCCCGCTTCAATTCGCCGAGCCGGAGCCGCGCCAGGCCTTCGTCTTTCACCACCAGATCCCACTTGTTGAACACGGATATGCCGGCCCTTCCGTACTGGTCTGCATATCCTATCAGGCGTTTGTCCTGATCCGTCACCCCTTCGGTGGCATCCAGCACAATAAGGGCGAGATGACAGTCGCGGATGGCATCAATCGCCTTGAGAACACTGAATTTTTCGATTCTTTCCTCGACCCGTGCTCGCCGCCGGATGCCGGCGGTATCGATCAGCATGATCTCCCTCCGGCCCCGCCGCCTCAGGACCGTGTCCACGGCGTCGCGGGTGGTCCCGGGGACATCGGTCACGATCATCCTGGACTCTCCGACAATCCTGTTGAGGAGTGAGGACTTTCCGACATTCGGCCTCCCGATGACGGCGAGCCGGACGGGTCCGTCACCCTCTTCCTCCGGGGCGCGATCCTCTTCCTCACCCCCCGGACGCTCCACGGCCCAGCCCCCTTCGATCAGGGCTCGGTTGACCTCGTCCATGAGGTCCCGCACGCCTCGTCCGTGTTCTGCCGAAACCGGAACAAGCACGTCGAAACCGAGTTCGTAGAACTCGGGCAGCCCCCTGTCTTGAACAGGACCGTCCACCTTGTTCACCACCCCGAGGCATGGTTTTCCAAAGGACCGGAGGAATTCCATCGCCATCCTGTCCGAGGCGGTGATCCCCTCCTGGCCGTCCAGCAAAACGAGCAGAAGGGCGGACTCCTCTATGGCCTTGATGCTCTGCTCGTGCGCCGCCCGGGATACAATGTCGCCGCCGCGGCCCGGTTCCAGGCCTCCCGTGTCGATGATTTCCATCACGAGGCCTTTCCATGCCACACGCCCGTAACGCCGATCCCTGGTGAGACCGGGGGTGGGGTCAACCAGGGCGTGCCTGGATCCGGTCAGCCTGTTAAACAGCGTGGATTTCCCCACGTTGGGCCGTCCGACCAGGGCCACTCTCGGGGCGGCTTCTTTTTCTTGGGTTCTCATGGTCATCATCGCTCAGGAAAAACCGTACCTGTTGTTTTCTCTACGTCCTTTGCGCCTCAGGAGTGAATAAAAATAGATCTCCGACTTGAGCAGAAGGATTACTGCCCGCGTCTCATTGAACTATATTCGAAACTCCAGGATTTTCACCGGGGAAAGCGCCGGGCTTGACGACAGTGCACATCCTCATCTACCCTTGTAGTGTTTGGAGCGCGCCCACATACTCAGCGGATTCCCTCAAATCCTTCCAGGAGATCAAGGATGCAGCCGTTGTCCGAAAAGCGGGTTCTTGTCCTTCTGGCCCCCGGTTTCGAAGAACTCGAGGCGGTGGCGGTAATTGACATCCTCAGGCGGGCCGGTCTTGACGTGATCTCAGCTGGGACTGTTCCCGGACCCATCGACTCCGCACGGAGCGTGCGAATCGTCCCGGACACGACCTTGGATGCGGTGGTCAACGAGACGTTTGATCTGATCGTCCTGCCCGGAGGTATGGACGGGACGGAAAATCTGGCTGGGGACCGCAGGGTCGTCGGGATGCTCCGGAGCCAACTCGAAAATGGCCGGACGGTCGGCGCCATCTGTGCCGCCCCCATCGTTCTCGACAGGCACGGCCTTGTCCGGGACAGGACGGTGACCTGCCACCCCACGTGCCGCGAGTCGATCATCCGGGCCGTGATCGCCGACGAGAGAGTGGTTCAGGACGGCCCTGTCGTGACAAGCCAAGGCCCCGGCACTGCGGTTGAATTCGCCCTGAGGCTGGTTGAACTCCTGGCCGGACGGGATAAGATGCTCGCCGTAAACTGCGGTGTTCTTGCCCGCATCGACTGAACGCATCACCCCTCTTGATCCACCGGGGCGACACGCATGGTGACTGAATCGAACTCCAGGGATACTGACAACGGCACCCTGCCCGCGATCAAGGACGACGCCCCGGCACAGGTCACTGGGGGCGATCTTGATCTGCTGCGTCACTATCTGGGCGAGATCAACCGTTTCGCCTTGCTGGACCGGCAGGAAGAGGAAGCCCTGACCAGGAAGTATCACGAAACCCGGAATCCCGATCTCGCCAAACGGATCGTCACATCGAATCTCCGCCTTGTCGTCAAGATCGCCCTGGATTTTCAGAAATTCTGGATGCAGAATTTTCTGGATCTGATCCAGGAGGGCAACATCGGTCTCATGCAGGCGGTGAAAAAGTTCGATCCTTACAAAGGGGTAAAATTCTCCTATTACGCCTCTTTCTGGATCAAGGCATACATACTGAAGTTCATCATGGACAACTGGCGCCTCGTCAAGATCGGTACGACTCAGGCCCAGAGAAAACTGTTCTACAACCTCCATAAGGAAAAGGATCGTCTCTTCGCCCTGGGATTCGACCCCGTGCCCAAGCTTATATCTGACCGCCTGAATGTGACGGAAAAGGACGTGATCGACATGGAACAACGGATGGGATCCTGGGAAGTGTCGTTGGATGCCCCTGTCAAGGAGGATTCCGAGGACAGCCACCTGAACTTTCTGCCGAGCGACGACGACCGGGTGGAGGCAAGGGTGGCGAGAAAAGAAATCGAGGCGCACCTCAAGGACCATCTGACGGTATTCCAACAAGGGCTGAAGGGAAAGGAACGGATCATCTTTGAAGACCGGATGCTTGCAGAGGATCCCAAGACGCTGCAGGAACTGGGTGCGGCCTTTTCCATTTCCCGCGAGCGAGTCAGACAGATCGAGACGAGGCTGAAGAAACGACTGCGAAAATTCCTGAGGGAGCGCATCCCCGACATCGAAGCATATCCCGGAGGAGCCGACGAGACATGAAAAGGGCTCCGTTTCGGAAGTACTCATTGCCTCTGGTCTGCTTCCTGGTGCTCGCCCTCACCACCGGCACGGTCGTGGCGGCGCCGCAGCCCTCCCGCAGCCGGGCCTACGCGCATTTCCTCGAGGCATGCCTGGCGCGGACGACGGGAGAGGCGCGGGAATCCGTCGAGGCTTTGAAAAAGGCCTTTGCCCTCGACCCCGAATCAGTATTCCTTGCTCAGGAACTCGCCAGAGCCGCCATTCACCTGGGGGATTTCACCGAGGCGGGTCTTTGGGCGGAACGGGCTGTGACGCTCGACCCTTCAAACATCGGCATCAAGATCGTGCTCGCCAGAATTTACACCAGCGAAAACAGACTTCCCGAGGCCATGGAGATCCTGGAGGAGGTCCTGCAGGAATCCCCGGACGACCAAGAGGCTCTCTTCCTTCTCGGTACTCTTTACGCCCAGGGCAAGGAATTCCCCAAGGCGATCGAGACCCTCGAAAAGGTCACGGAAGACCAGGGAAGACGTTCTTTCATGGCCCACTATTATCTCGGACGGCTGTATCGGGAGACCGGGGACCTGCTCAGAGCAGAAGAAAATCTCAAGGCGGCGCTGGAGTTGAATCCGCACCTGACCGTGGTGTACATGGACCTCGCAGAGGTGTATCTGGAACTCGGTGATCCAGCGAAGGCCCTGGAGCATTACACCGCTCTGCTCGCCCTTGAACCGGACAATCTGCGGGCCAGGGCTCAGACCTTCAGAATCTTGCTCGGCACAGGACGGTTCGACGAGGCGATGGAGGAGCTGAGCCGCCTCAGGTCCAAGGCGGCCGAAGACCCCGACATGGGGATCGAGATCGCCATCCTGTGCATGCAGCTGGAGAAATACGAGGAGGCGCTGGAGATCCTGGAGGAACTGGCGCGGAGTTATCCCCGGGCTGGCCAGATCCGCTTTTACATGGCGCTCGCCCACGAAAAACGAGGGGATCTCGAGACTGCAACGACCCTGCTCCAAGACATCGGCGCGGACAGTGACTTTGTGGTCGAGGCAAAGGCGCGTCTTGCCTACCTGTTGAAGAAACTGAACCGGCAGGATGAGGCGATACGGATGATCGAGGCGAACCTCGACGCCAGACCAGGCACGAAAGAATGGATCCTGGCCCTTTCCGCCCTGTTGGAAGAATCGAATCGACTTGCCGACGCCGAGGCCATCCTCCGTACGGGGGTAGAGCAAAATCCGGACGACACGGAGTTGCTGTTCGATCTCGTCATGGTGCTGGACAAACGGGGGCAGCGGGACGAGGCGATGGAACACGCCAGAGAGATCCTGGAGATCGATTCCGAGCACGTCGCCGCCCTCAACTACCTGGGGTACACTTACGCTGAAGAGAATATCCGCCTCGACGAGGCCGAAAACCTGGTCACGAGGGCACTGGTGCAAAGGCCGGAGGACGGCTATATCGCGGACAGTCTGGGATGGGTCCACTTCAAGAAGGGGGAACTGGAGAAGGCTGTCCTCTACCTCGAAAAGGCCCGAAAACTGGCCCCGGACGACCCGGTCATCGAAGAGCATCTCGGTGACGCATACCGGGCCAAGGGCGCCCTCTCCGAGGCGTTGCGCGCCTACCGGAAGGCGCTGGAGTCTGTGGAGCACGCCGAAGACCGCATCAGGCTGGAACAGAAGATCCGCGAGGTCCAGAAGGCCGTCTCGGACGCGGTGGGGCGGTAATCAGGCCGGGGGCAGCTCTCACGTAAGCCTTCACAGGGTACCGCATCTGCTGTGTTGGCGGGCACTTGAAGTACAGGGAGTACATCTGCGTGCCCGCCGCTTTGCATCTGCAGCACCCTGTGAAGGCTTACAGTTCGGAGATAACAGCATCGGGGCCGTACCGAACCCCGTGATCAGGTTCACTCTCACTGCAGACCTGCGGGATGCGCCGGAAACCTGATATGCACCGTGGTGCCTTGGCCTGGGTCACTCTCGATCTCTATGGTGCCCTTGTGCTCCTCTACTATCTGCCGGACATACGAAAGACCGAGCCCTGTCGCCCCCTCCTTCGTGGTATAGAAGGCATCGAAGATGTGATCGAGGAGTTCGCCGGTGATGCCCGGGCCGCTGTCCTGGATATCGACAGCAACCCATCTTCCTTGCATAGCCGTGCTCAGCTCGATGGTATCGCCCGGCCCGCAAGCGTCCATGGCGTTTCTGAGCACATGGAGGATGGCCGCCTTGATGAAGTGGCGGTTGCCGTGAAACCGGAGGGCGTTCGGCGACCTGTCCAGGAGCAGAACGATCCGCTTCTCCTGAGTCTCCTGCTCTACGGTCCCCAACACCTCCTCCACCAGGACGTTTAGATCATGTGTCGAAAAGTGGTGGCGCGGCGACACGTCCGAGGCTTCGAATCTCGCGACCAGGAGTTCCAGTTTCTCCGCTTGGTCCAGCACCCGTTCCATGAGCGCCCGGTTGGATCCCTCACGAGGAAGGTCCCTGACGATCCGGCGGATCAGGCCCCCGATTATGGTGACCGGGTTCCGAATCTCGTGGGCGACGCGCAGGGCCATCTCCGCCTCGGTTCGCTCGGCGACGATAGCTTCGATGTCCTCATTGAGTTGCAGGAGTGCCTGGCCAGTCTTTTCGATCCTCGCCCGGTCTTCCGCCATCCGATTCATGATCTGCCGCATCCTGCGAAAGAAGAGAGTGACCGACGCGATCACCACGAAGGTCATGGTGTTGATGGCGCCGCTGACCGGAGCCATGCGTCTCCACCACTCTCCGTGGCCTGAAAAGTCCAAAATGTGCCTCAGGATATGGCCCAGCGAGCGGGAAAACGCGAAGGCCGCCACGGCGATACAGAACCAAAGGATGTACGTAGCAAAGGGATTTTCGGGGTCCCTTGCATAGATCTGCCCAGCTGTCCTGAGACACAGAATTGACAGCCCGATCATGACGGCGGACCCGATCAGGTCCACCGTTCGGATGGGGTAGAGGGGCCAGAGCGGCAAGGGTTCCATCACTGTCCGGACCCCGTGCGGGGAGGGGAAACCAGCATTTCCCGCAGGCCTGCATAGAAAAAGAACAGCGCGGGAACGCACAGGAGGTGGTCCATCTTCAAAATGTAATATGCCGCGCTGATCCAGGAGTCCACCCGGAACGTCGTGGGATAGGACCGCTCCCGGGGCAAGAACTGTTCCTCCGAGATGAACAGCTCGACGATGTGACCGGTGAAGGTCCAGAAATTCCAAGCAACCAACAACCAGGCACCCCATGACATGAGTCGCCAGGGCCCGTCTCCGGACAAGGGCGAGCGGCAGAGTCTGCAGGCAACGCTCGCCATGGAAAAAAGGAAAAACAGGTGCGCACCCTGATGCACATAGAGACCTTCCCCCACCCCGTGGACCTGTATGGCAAGGACTGGGGCGGGGAGTCCCAGCAGGATGACAGCCGGAGCCCAACAGAGGACATAGTGCAAATTACTGTAATTCAATGAAGAATGGCCTTGCCTCCGCTGTCCGGTGATCCTTTTGCTTGACTTTATCGCCATGACCATTAAAATATTTTTTATATTTTGCAAAGGTGGTCGAATTTTTGACATGGATCGAATCCCACGAAATTGCATATTCGCGGTCCTGGGCGCATGCCTCATACTTATGACAGCGTGCCAGGATGCGCAAGTGAAGGGCGACTATCGGAATCCCTACACGCCTGCGGAAGTCCGCAGGATGATGAATTTTCACGGCTCACTCGTGGCAAAATTCGACGGCAGACAGTGGTGGTTCCTTTCGGGTGATCGATGGCTGCGCATCGAGAATGCCGGGGCCCACGAAGTGGCCCTCCTGCTTGAGAAACGCGGGTCTTCTCCCATCTGATGCCCACCGGTGCGCAGGTTCTCGTCCGGCTCGCGGCCGGGGCCCGACATCTCCGGAAGTCCCTCCGGAACACAAAGGTGCAGCCGTCGAAAGTGGGCCGCTCACCGTCGGGATCGTTTTGTTCCCGGCCCGCCGCGGCGACCCTGCCGACAGGTCCTTTCCGCTGCATCAGAGGCGGCCGTGTCGGGTCGCGGGAACGGTTCCGAGAGCCTGAGGCGGCATGAACACGCACTCCAAGAACGATGACCTCGGAACAACCGGGGTAATATGGAATCTTGATCATCTCTACCAGGACGTCCGCGATCCTCGCATCCAAGAGGACATGGACAGGTGGACAGCGGTCGGCAGGGAAATCGGCGAACGATACACCGGCAAGGTTGCATCCCTTTCCTCCGCCGAACTCCTGAAGGCGGTGGCAAGACTGGAAGAACTCGCCGCCGGCCTGGGCCGGCTGTGGGCATATGCCCAGCTCAATTTTTCAACCAGGGTCAATCATCCGCCTTCGGGTGGGCTCCTCCAGCGCGTTAAAGAATGCGCCAGCCTCGTGCAGAAAGAAGTCGTTTTCTTCGACCTCGAATGGGCAGCCGTCCCGGACGCTCAGGCAAGGGCGCTCCTCGACGATCCCGTTTTGAGCCCGTACCGCCACTATCTGGAGGCGGCGAGGCGGTACAGGCCCCACCTGCTCTCCCACATCGAGGAACGGCTGCTGGCGGAGATCAGTCCGGTCGGCCGCTCTTCCTGGATCACCCTGTTCGAAAAAATGCACGGGGCAAAACGCTACGGCGAGGCTGCACGCACCCAAGAGGATGTGCTCGCGGACCTCTATTCGCCCCTGCGTGACGTGCGCAGAAAGGCGGCAGAGGAACTCACCGCAGGGCTGCGTGGGGATCTCCACGTTCTGGCCCACACCTTCAATACGATCCTTGCGGAAAAGATGATAGAGGACAGGATGAGGCGCTACCCGCAATGGATCAGCGCCATGAATCTGGCCAACGAACTCGACGACGACACGGTCAACGGCCTGGTCGATGCAGTCACCGCCCGATACGGCATGGTGGAACGGTACTACTCTCTGAAGAGGCGGATCCTCGGGCTGGACGAACTCTGCGACTATGACCGGTATGCGCCGGTACCGTACGTCCCGGAACAGATCCTGGACTGGGCCGCCTGCCGCCGGCAGGTCCTGCGGGCCTTCGAGGCCTTCTCCCCGGAGATGGCCGCCGTGGCCGAGCGGTTTTTCGACGAAGGATGGATCCACGCCCCTGTCCTTCCCGGAAAAAAAGGGGGGGCCTTCGCCCACCCTACCATACCTCAGGTCCACCCTTACGTACTGGTCAATTATACTGGAAATTTCAGGGACGTGGAGACGGTGGCCCACGAACTCGGCCATGGTGTCCATCAGGTACTTGCTGCCCGGAGCGGATATTTCAACAGCGATACCCCCCTCACCCTTGCCGAAACCGCCTCGGTATTCGGCGAGATGCTGGTCTTCAAGGACCTCATGTCCGATATCCAGGAGCCCGGGGAGCGGCTCGGACTGATCTGCGCAAAGATCGAATCCGTGTTCGCCACGGTATTCCGCCAGATCGCAATGAACCGCTTCGAGGAGGGGATCCATACGGCGCGCCGCAACGGAGGAGAACTCTCGGAGGCGGACTTCTCAAGGCTCTGGATGGAAACCCAAAAAACGATGTTCGGATCCAGCGTGACCCTCACCGAGGGCTACGCCGTATGGTGGGCCTACATAGGCCATTTCCTCCACAGCCCCGGCTATGTGTACGCGTATGCCTTCGGGGAACTTCTGGTCTTCGCCCTTTACTCCTTGCACGAACAGGGACATCCTGATTTCGTCCGCAAATACTTGGCCCTCCTTGAGGCCGGCGGCAGCGACACACCTTATGTCCTGCTCGCGCCTTTCGGCTTGGATCTGCGGGACCCTGGTTTTTGGCACAGGGGCCTTGACGTCATCGAGGCGATGGTCCGGGAGGCGGAGGAGTTGGCGCTCCGTATCTGATCACGGGGTTCGGTACGGCCCCGATGCTGTTATCTCCGAACTGTAAGCCTTCACAGGGTGCTGCAGATGCAAAGCGGCGGACACGCAGATGTACTCCCTGTACTTCAAGTGCCCGCCAACACAGCAGATGCGGTACCCTGTCTGCCCAAATGCCGCAACTCCCCGAACTGTAAGCCTTCACAGGGTGCTGCAGATGCAAAGCGGCGGGCACGCAGATGTACTCCCTGTACTTCAAGTGCCCGCCAACACAGCAGATGCGGTACCCTGTCTGCCCAAATGCCGCAACTCCCCGAACTGTAAGCCTTCACAGGGTGCTGCAGATGCAAAGCGGCGGACACGCAGATGTACTCCCTGTACTTCAAGTGCCCGCCAACACAGCAGATGCGGTACCCTGTCTGCCCAAATGCCGCAACTCCCCGAACTGTAAGCCTTCACAGGGTGCTGCAGATGCAAAGCGGCGGGCACGCAGATGTACTCCCTGTACTTCAAGTGCCCGCCAACACAGCAGATGCGGTACCCTGTGAAGGCTTATGGCGCTCCTTTCAGGTTTCCCCCCCTATACGCCCAGCCCCATGTACCGAAGACCTCAGAACATCCTGACGCGCCCGCAGTCAGGACAAATCCAAGTGGGGCCGTTGCTCATGCCCCACAAATTTTCCTTCATGCAGTCGTCACAAATCTCGAAACCACAAGGGCAGTTCCAGCAAAAAGGCAGGACCCGGCCGCAGGCATGACATCGAAACCCGCGCGCCGCTCCCCGGCCGCGGCTCCACCGCTGCGGCCCCGGCGGCCGGTTCTGCGCAGCGTTTTCGTTTCTTTCGACCTTCATGAAACCTCTCTGCGCAAGACGCCCGGGAATAGACCCGGGGCGACCCGGGAAAACGTCGGCCGTGAGACAGGGCCTCACGGTGCCGGTCCTGGGCCCGTCCCGATCGGATCTTTTTATTATATCATGACGGTGGAGATCGGGGAGTGTAGACGGCTTTTTCGCAGGAACACATGCACTGTTTGGAGTTCAACTGCGCGATCCGCGCGCTCATTGGGGCACGGGAAGCCCCTGCGCGGACTGGCAGGCGATAATCAGGGCCCGGCGGTACTTCGGCGTTTGACAGAGACGGGGCTTTCAGTTATCTCATGGATGCGCGTCGAGGAGGAAACACTTCCATGAACCCGGTTCTTGAAGCCATCCGCCAACGCCGGAGCGTTCGTGAATACTCGACATGCCCGGTGGAACGCGAGGTCCTGCTGGAGATACTCCGTGCCGGGGCCTGGGCCCCGTCCGGTCTCAACAATCAGCCTTGGCGCTTTGCGATCGTAAGCCGCGATGACCTCAAGGCCAGATTCGCGTCCCTCACCCACTACCGTACAACCGTGGAGGGTGCCGCAGCCCTCCTCCCCGTCTTTTTGGACAGAAATGAGATGTACCATGAAATGAAAGACTTCCAGGCGGCGGGCGCGTGTCTTCAGAACATGCTCCTTGCCGCCCATTCGCTTGGCCTCGGAGCGGTCTGGCTGGGAGAAATCGTCAAGAACGCCCGGCAGGTGAGGGAATTGCTGGGGCTGCCGGAGAACATGGAACTGATGGCCGTCCTGGCCTTGGGGTATCCTGCCCACAGAGAGCAGCAATCGGATCGGCAACCTCTTGAGCAACTCATCGTCTTTGACCAGTAGCATGGTGAAAGGAGAGCCTTGCATGAACCGGATACACACTGTTTCGACATTCCTTCTTGCGGGGATTTTGCCCTTTGCCGGCGTCCTCGTCATCGCCTCCTGCGCACCGACCGGGACGTACAATCAGGAATCAGCCGCGCAGACCGGCGCGGGTGAATTGTTGCCGGGGAGCGACGCCGCAGGCGCCCCAATGGTGACCTTCGAGTTCCCGGATCTTCCCGTCCCTGTGGAATTGAAAAAGGTCGAGGACAAGACAATGATCCTGAAGACCAATCAGTTCCGGGGAGGTCTCCTGATGATGACAGGACGGGTGACTGCAGATTCATTGGTGGATTTTTTCACCCGGACCATGCCCAGGTACGGCTGGGAACTCAAGGGCACCATCAACGCCAAGAGAAGTCTCCTCGCCTTTTCGAAGGGATCGGGCTCTCATTGCCTCATCGAGATAGACGAAGGCTCCATGGGTTTCAGCACAGATGTGCAGATCTGGGTTCTTGAAGCGCTCCAGGAACTCTAGATGAAGCGCCCGTCCCCCATCGGTGCCATGCGCGATTGCACCGTCCCGGGAGTTGCGCCGCCCCACCGTCCTCTCGAGGCAAAGACCATCCTCTTCGGCGTGACGGGTGGGATTGCGGCATACAAGGCGGCGGACTATGCAAGACAACTGCACAAACTCGGTGCCAGGGTCATTCCGGTCCTGACCGAAAACGCCCGGAAGTTTGTCACACCTCTGACATTCGCCGCCCTCACGGGAGAACCTGTCCATTACGAGCTTTTCGCGGAGAGGGGGCAGGAAGGCATCCCCCATATCGCCCTCGCCAGGGCGGCAGACCTGTTTCTGGTCGCCCCGGCCACTGCAGACTTCCTGGCACGGGCCGCCCACGGGATGGCAGACGACCTCCTCTCCACCCTTCTTCTCGCATATTCCGGTCCTGTCCTCCTGTTCCCTTCCATGAACCCCGCCATGTGGACCCACCTTCAAACCAAGGCGAACATGGAGCGGCTTGGGCGGATAGGGTATCGGGTGGTGGCACCGGCCCACGGCGGCACCGCATGCGGGGAGGAAGGACAGGGCAGACTTCCCGACTGGCCGGTGCTCCGAGAAGAGACACTGCGGGCCCTCACTCCGCAGTCGCTCGCCGGACACACGGTGCTCATCTCAGCCGGACCCACTCGCGAACCCATCGACCCAGTCCGGTACATATCAAATCGCTCGTCAGGCATCATGGGGTACGCCATGGCACGGGTCGCATTTCGCCGTGGGGCAAGGGTTCTGCTGGTCAGCGGACCGGCATCCGTCGAGCCGCCCCTCGGGGTGGAACTCTTGCAGGTTTTTACCGCACGGGAAATGGCGGACGCCATGGATAGGCTATCCGTGGAGGCCGGTGTCATAGTGATGACGGCTGCAGTAGCCGATTACACGCCGGTGCGGCCCGCCGAGCAAAAGATCAAGAAAGGACCGGAAACATTGTATCTCGATCTGACCCTCACCCCGGACATCCTTTCTGCGCTTGTTCGGCAAAGGCGGGGCGGACAGGTCATCGTGGGCTTCTGCGCCGAAACGGAAGATCTCCTTGCCCGGGCGCTGGAAAAGGTGCAGGCTAAGGGAGTGGATCTCCTCGTGGCAAACGACGTCTCCCAAGAGGACGCGGGATTCGACGTCCCTACCAACCGGGTCCTTATCGTCTCGGGAAACGGTGACGTCGAGCCCGTCCCTCTTCTGGAAAAGGAAGTGGTGGCGGAAAAGGTCTGGGACCGTGTCCAGAAACTCCTGAGAGAGGGGGCGGCGTGATTGACATGTCGGAGGAGGTTTGTTATCAGAAACCAGCCGGCCGGAGTGGTGGAACAGGTAGACGCGCTGGACTCAAAATCCAGTGGGCTTCACGCCCGTGCGAGTTCGATTCTCGCCTCCGGCACCATGATTTCAGGTAGTTAGGACATCCTAGCTACCTTTCTTTTTGGGGCGCTCATGCCTATTTTTGCGGATAATTTATTCAGTTCAGTCTGTGGCTTGCTGGATTTTTCCTGCATTTTTTCCGATATATCCGAAATGGAGGTTAGGGCTCGCCGGCGGTATTCTGTTCGGCCTGTGTCGGCATACCAGAGCGGCATTCCGGTATCTTTCCAGTTTTCTGACAGCCGGTCTGAAGCATCAAGGATGCCCAGGTTCGCCTGAAAATATGCCATGCCTTCCTTTGCAAAATCAAAGCTTTACGGTCTGCCGCCGCTGTAATCACCTTATGTAAGTTTGTCTTGAATAACCTGCCGTATAAAAAAAACAACATCGCCTCGCCGATCTTGTTTTGCGATGTTTCCACGGCTCTTGGCCCAAGCTCAGCACCCATTTTCGCGGTGGATTTGACCGCCACGATCACATAACATTTTTGGGTGAGGATCGCTTGAAAACCAGACCCAGATCTGACCCGCCCAGCCAGATTATCGATCTCGAGAATCGATGCCAAGGTACGCCCCGCCGGATCGGGTTATGTGCCCTTCGGGGATAGGTTACTCTTACCTGACGCCCCTTTATCTCTATCGGCTCTGCCCTTGATGAAGTCACGATAGATTTTCGGCGCGTCACAGTCCTCAAAACCTCGAAGATGACGAGCCAGTATGTTGTATAGAGTATCTGCAACCATGGTCATAAGGATATCGAAGTGCACCTTCACCAGGATAGGAGAGGATAGCGAGTTAAGGTTGAAGAATTTCACGGCTTCCGCGATTACGTTTTCTACCCTCCATCTTCTTGCATAGTTTCCAACAAGCAACTCAGTTGGTGTCTCAAAGTCGTTTGATATGAGAAAGGCCGGTTTTTCGTGGCCATTCCCACGAACGATCACCTGGCGCAATTGTCCTGTGTACTTAGGAAGATTGACGAACGATTCGTGAACCAATGGATTTTGATATTTTCTTTTGGCATGAGGGATGGTTATCCTTTTCCATGGCGCCAACTTCTCCAGGCTCCCGATGAGCTTCTTCCCGCGACGTCGCAGTGTTATAAACTTGACGCCCTGCGAATTCAGCTGTGAAAGATTGGCATATGTCGTGAACTTGGAGTCAAACACCAGAGTGGATTTTATGCCCTTGTTGGATTTCCTCCATAGATCCAGAAACCCAAGTACCTGATCGTTGGCTTTGTCATGGTGAATGTCAGCTGATCATAAGTGTACGGAGGTTTTTCTCAAGAAGGAACTAATATTTATTCATATAACATCAAACGATTAAAATATTTAAAGATGTCTATAACTTTGTGATCTCATTAGTAACTGTTCCCGTTGCTCATATCTGGCCCCTGTGCACAGGCCATCACACTGCACTATCTCGAACAGCCGCGACGCGAAAATCGGTGTTCAGTCATCAAGCCTGACCCAGTTTTCGATGTTCCCCATGAAGGCGAACTGCTCTTCTCCTACACACGTCAGAGGATCGGCGTCTCGCTCCTCCCTCGAGATTATCGCGTCGCTTCTCGATTGCAGACCGCGGGCCTGATAGCTGCTGAACACGGTGTCGGTCATAACGTCAAAATATGAGATCAGCCTGTACCCGCCCGGCGTATTCACTCCGACCGCGGTGTCCGCCATAGTGAAGTTCTCGTAATCCGGAGGCGTGCCCAGAAGCTGGCCCGCAACGATCTTTTCACCGACGTTCAGAGCCTTTATCAGCTCGATATGCATCACGACAAAATGAAAAGCCGGATATTCATCGGACTGAATACCTACGTTCGTTCCCTTCCAGCCGATCTCTTCCGACCATTCCTCGGTGGTCGCGATGACCGTGCCGTCGCAGGGTGCGAATATGTTCACCAACGTCCTCTCGTCCTGATTGCCTGGGACGAAATAGTGTTTCATGCTCCTGCAGGATTCAAAATCATCCGAGTAATCATGCCCCTGTCCAGAACGAAATCTGGAGATCCAGGAGACTTTCGAAAGGTCGATAACATCTGCGGAGGCGAAGCGGGGAATCCCCATGCTGTCGATATCGTACGTCGGCCAGATTTTCCGTGTCCCTGTGATGGTGCCCTCATGTTCCCCCGGAACCATTCCCCATCTGCCGGCGAAACTCTGTCCATCCTCCGAAAAGTTGGCAAGGATATTGAGACTTCCCGACATATCGGGCAGTTCCGCTGTCAAAGTCATCGTTCCGCCGCGAATCGTTCCCTCTCCTTCAAAGACACTTCTGTCCCCCTGCAGCGTGAAGACGACATCGGCGCCCGACTGGCTGATATCCAGTATCCATTGGGGCTGGACACTCAAGGTCACGTAAAATCTGCCCGAGTTGTCGGACACGCTCGGGGTCTGGAAAGAAGTGATCCACAGGAAGTGCCCATCGAATGTTCCTGCCGGGGTGACGGCAAGGCAGAGAAAGTATGTCCCTGAAGGGAGAAATGAAAACGGAATGCTGCCGAACAGGGATCCTTCCAGCGGTCCGATGGTGTCCCTCCTCCATGGTTCCAGTCCTGCCTCGGAGCAGGGTGCGAAAACATTCGCCTCCGTGAGTATTAGAAGATCGGGATGGACAGCCGGCGCGTAGAGGCCGAAATACACGTCCACACGGCCTGACATCTCGGGAAGATCCACCCGAATGTCGACCTCATTCCCTCCGGCTGCTGCAGCACCTACGCTCACCGGTTGAGCTGCGGAAGGATCGTTGCTCAACACCGGCGCGAAGACAGGAGGATACACGAAGTTCATGCCTCCCTCCGGCACCGGCATCACGGCCGGAGCCGCTCCAGCGAGAAAAACACTCCACCAGCACACCGTCAGAACAAGGGCCGCCTGACCGCGGGTGAAGGAACTCCTACCGGAAAAAAAGACGCCGGGCCTCGGGAAGGACCTTCTGGTCGGAAGACGCTCTTTCACCATGTTTCACCGTGCACCCGGGTGGGATTGAAGCGGGTGCGGGCCTCCGGACGCTCGGCCGGCCAGCCGAGGGAAACACCACACATGGGAATGATGTTGGCCGGAAGCCGAAAGAGCCGCCGCAGCCCCTCGATCCGCTCCGTTCTCGGGTGGACGCCGAGCCAGCAGGATCCGAGGCCGAGGGCGGTGGCCGCAAGGAGAAGGTTTTCCGTTGCAGCGCTCAGATCTTGAAGAAGATAGGATTCTTGCTTGTCATGGGCTCGCTCGACATCACCGCAGACAATGATGCCGGCCCCGGCCCGGCGGAGCATCTGGCCGTGAGGCAGGACGTCGGCCACGGCTTCGAGGGAGGCCCGCCGCCTCAAAACGATAAACTCCCATGGGTCCTTGGCCACGGCGGACGGAGCCGCCATGGCCGCCTCTAGGAGATCGTGCAGCACGGTCTCCGGGATCTCTCTGTCTTCATAATTACGAATGCTGCGCCTCGAAAAGATGAAGTTCAGTCGAGGGTTCACCGAGTCCTCCTCTGAAAAAAGGCCGTTGTGCAGACACGTTCAACAGTATTACGAATATACACCCCATGCACACTCAGCGCCAGAAACCCGTGACAGCCGCGAAGGCCCCTCCAATCCATGTCTCTTCCGGGCTGAAAATGGATTTTCAGCGCCTCTGTTCGTACTCTTTGTCTTTGCGCGGCCGTTTTCACGGTTCTCACCCGACCTCATCCTGCCATTCGAACCGAACGCGCTTCGTCAAACCGCGGTCCTCAGGGATCTGCTCGATCGTGAGGGAAGAAACCGGGCCGGTGCCCGCAGCATACCGGTCTTCCCTCATCTCTAAATACATGATCCCGCTGAAAAAACCCGATCTGCGGCGTTGCTTCAATTTTCCAGTCACTGCGGCGTACGCTAAGTACGCCTCATTCCTGGAAAATTTCGCGCCTTGCATCTCGGGTTTTTTGAGCGGGATCAGATTTTGAGGTTTTTGCAGTGCGATCAATACATGGGTCCACGAACTCCGCAACCTTTCCAGCAATTTCTTCGGCATTTAGTATTGCAGTTCCAGAAGATTGAGCTGCTTATTTTTTTCTCTAAACATTTTAAACTTACTAAGAATTCCCTTATATCTGAACTTCATTTTAAACTATCTCCAAGTATTATTTCATTAAAAAAATATAAAATGTCAACGAAAATTCTGGCAATATTTATACTATCAGCTGACGAATGTTTTTTGCG
>Ga0209270_1000858_pt1 | contig 52075 bp, 54 predicted proteins | sample MTBAKSrepl1MetaG_FD_187456 | JGI IMG/M metagenome (GOLD analysis project Ga0209270, IMG submission 187456) | Enrichment culture microbial communities from Arthur Kill intertidal strait, New Jersey, USA, that are MTBE-degrading - MTBE-AKS1... | ecosystem: Environmental > Aquatic > Marine >... | reverse complement strand
GGGACCTTTGGCCTTACTCAGCCTGCTATTAGTATTGCAGTCAAAAAAGGAGAAGACCTCACAAGAGAACACAGTTACTCACTGGAAGAGTAGCTCAGTTATATTTTGATGTACGTCCCGTATTTTGCCCTGATTCGCCTGGCCGAAGCCTATGGCGCTCGTGGTGATCAGGGCCATTAAATTTACGAAGGCAAATTAAACAGGATCAAATAAATAAAGGCGACGGGTTTATGACTCTGCGGTTTTAGCCAGCTTGGTTGTCCCCCGCGGCTTATCAAACTGTTGGGAATGATAATCAACAATACGAAGGAGGAAAGTATGAAGAAATATGGCGCAGAGTTTTTTGGAACATTCTGGTTGGTTCTTGGTGGGTGCGGCAGTGCTGTTTTGGCTGCTGCGTTCCCAAATGTAGGCATTGGCCTCCTTGGTGTATCACTGGCATTTGGCCTGACCGTGCTCACTATGGCCTTCGCCATCGGGCATATATCCGGCTGTCACCTCAACCCGGCAGTTTCTTTTGGTCTCTGGGCCGGCGGTCGCTTCCCAGCAAAAGAGCTGCTGCCCTACATTGTTGCGCAGGTCTTGGGCGGGGTTGTAGCAGGCGGTGTTCTGTATCTCATTGCTTCCGGTAAGGCAGGCTTTAATTTATCCGCCGGCTTTGCCTCAAACGGCTACGGTGCCCACTCGCCTGGCGGATATAGTTTGCTGGCCGCCCTGATAACTGAAGTGGTCATGACCATGATGTTTCTCCTTGTCATTATGGGCGCCACTGACAAACGGGCACCACAGGGTTTCGCACCGATTGCAATCGGTTTGTGCCTGACTCTCATCCATTTGATCAGCATCCCGGTTACAAACACCTCGGTGAATCCTGCGCGCAGCACGGGCGTTGCCCTGTTTGTAGGCGATTGGGCGATTTCACAGCTTTGGCTTTTCTGGGTGGCCCCAATCATAGGCGGTATGCTTGGCGCTGTAATCTATCGATTGATCGGTAGTGAAAAGGGCTGACCGGAGAAATGCCCAGCCATGCCTTCCATGCGGACGCAGAAAACCGCGCCGCTAAAGGCTACGTCATTCGCCGGCCATAACCTCACTCATGAGTAAAACTGCAATGTAAAGGGAGCGCTGAGGACGTCTTGACGTCATGGCGACAAGTCACTATAATGTCCTTTGGAATGACACAAGAAGGAGGGCATTATGGCAGCACAAACCAAAAGGGCAACCATCTACTTTGACCCCGATTTGCATAAGGCGCTAAGGCTTAAAGCCGTTGAAACCAATCAATCCCTATCCGAGCTTGTAAACGAGGCCGTAAGAGCGGCGCTTGCCGAAGATGCCGAAGACTTGGCCGCGTTTGATGATAGAGCGGGGGAGCCTGCAATTCCTTACAACGAAATGGTCATGAGACTCAGAAAAGATGGCCGCATATAACCTTTTTTTCAAGGAATCCGTTCAGAAGGATCTCGATGGCATTCCGAAAAAGGATTTAAAGAAGATTCTAACCTGCATTAAATCGCTCGCGGCCGATTCGCGCCCCCCTGGAAGCGAAAAGCTCACCGGCCAGGACCGCTACCGGTTGCGCCAGGGACGATACCGCATCGTATACGCCATCCAGGATGAAGAGCGCACCGTCACAGTGGTAAGAGTCGGCAAAAGCAAGGACATCTATCGCTGAAAGCGAACAAGGGCATGCTCCAGATTGAGCAACGTCATGCAGCCGCGAGATGATGGGGACAATCCTATAACCGCTTCGTGGGAGGGCAAGTGGAAAAGATAGAAACTACCGGGAGAGCACTGGCCAAAGATAGATCTGTGAGCCCAACTGCCCGAAGGTGGATGAGATTGCTGCATGTTATTTTCTCGGCATCGTGGTTTGGCGGGAACTTGTCGCTCATCTTGCTCAATTTCATGACCCCTCGACCTGACACAGCGTCCGCGCTGGTTCTGCAGAATGTAATCTTCCATAGTATTGCCACTACAATAGTTGCCACTGCTTCCATATTGTCGCTTCTTAGCGGGTTACTGCTTTGCTGGAAAAGCAGTTGGGGGTTTTTCCGCCACCGGTGGGTGGTTGTCAAGATTATCGTGACACTTGTGGTGATCGTCTTTTGCGCAACGATCAGCGGACCAGCCATCGAGGAGACGATAGAGTTGAGCCGCACCCTTGGAATGGAAGCTTTGCATAATAAGGCGTATCTTGCGAACGCGATGTTGAGCGCGATAGTTCAACCGGCTATTTTCGCAATTCTGGTATTCCTTGCCTATCTCTCTATCTTCAAGCCCTGGAGCAAACGTAAGTCATCAGAATGAATGCTGCATGATGATAAGAAGATGTGAAGATAAGGATTTCGATGCGATTCTTGAGATCGTCAACGACGGGGCGCAGGCGTACAAGGGCGTCATCCCCGAAGATCGCTGGCATGATCCGTACATGAGTCCGGAGGATCTAAAACACGAGATAGCGGAAGGCGTCCTCTTTTGGGGCTGTGAGGAAGAGGGTGAGCTGGCAGGGGTCATGGGCATTCAGGACAAGACCGATGTGACCCTTATTCGTCATGCCTATGTTCGCACATGTTTGAGGAATCATGGGATAGGCGGGAAGCTTCTTCGATTCCTGGAGTCCACGACCGCCAAACCGATACTGATCGGAACATGGGCTGCTGCAACGTGGGCGATTGCCTTTTACGAGAAGAATGGCTACAGGATCCTGGCGAAGAGTGAAAAGGATCGGCTGTTGCAGAAGTACTGGACCATACCGGAACGCCAGGTAGAAACATCCGTTGTCCTCGCGAATGGCCGGTGGAAAGGCGTATTGTAACCTCATGAAACTGGGTCCGCAGGACAGACTGGAAGTGGTCGATCGTCAGCTCAAGGTGAACGGCAGACTCTTTGTCGTGGAGTCGCCGGCAGAGCCGATATGCACAATCGAAAAGGGCAAACTGGTGACGATCGTTTTCAGGGGGTGCGGATGCACTCTGACTTCATGGGAGCCTGAAGATATAGAAGGGCACTTGGCCTTCTGAGCCCCTAACAGACAGCGGGTTTTGTGCGCAGTCCAACGGTGGTCCGGAACTGCATGTCAAAATGACGGCGTGGTCTCACTCCCGGTACGCGTATCCGGCACCCTGGCCGGTCGCTTCATGATGGTTGTGAGAAGGGCCGAAACCAGCAGCAGAAGGGTTAGGGAGGCAAAGACCGAGGAGTAACTCCCAAAAACGTCAAAGATGTATCCTGCTACATAAGGCATAAAAGCACCGGGGATATTGCTGACTGCGCTGCTGATGCCGAGCAGTTCCCCCAAGGAGCGCATCCCGAAAAACGAACCGATGGCACCATTCAAGGCAGTCGTTCTGGATCCCCAGAATAGTCCAAAGAGGAATGCAAAGCTAAAAAGCATCCACTCCGATCTCGAGAAGAACAGCCATACGCTCGCGAAAGTCAGTCCGAATAGGGAAATAGCGATAGTTCTTTTCCAACCTATACGGTCTGAGAGCGGGCCTGCCAGGATCCTCCCCGGAATGGAAAATGCGCCCATTAGCCCCACCGCTGTGGCCGCGGCTGTCGGAGCGATGCCGATGTCAGTGCTAAAGGGGATGAGGTGAACCGAAAGGATCTGGAAGGCGATGACCGTGACGCTCCCTGCGAAGAGAAGGATCAGGAAGGAGGGGTGGATCAGCACTTTCGAGGTGGGAAGATCGGCTGAGCGTTCCTCGAAATGTCTCCCTGCACCCTTGGGAATCTCTGCAGGGCTCTGTCTTACCAGCGGCGAAGCCGCCACAATGAAAATGAAAAAAATAGTCCCGGAGATCAGAAAGGCATTTCTCCAGCCGTGGTATGAAATCAGATAGTTGATCAGGGGTGCGAAGATCAGCGCCCCGATTCCAACCCCGGCAGCCACAATTGAAAGCGCGAGACCAGCTCTGGGTCTTCCGATGAACCAGCGCTGAACGGTGGAGATGGGAACGGCCCAGGTGGCCCCGGCTCCCAGGCCGGCAAGAAAGAGAAATAGACGAAACTCGTTTACACTTTGGACCAGGCTGCATAAACAAATCCCAAGACCTGCCAGCAGTCCGCTCACCAAGAGAACCGGGCGAGGCCCGTATCGGTCGGAAAGCCTGCCCGATATAACTGCGGCCAGGGAATACGCGATCAGAAACGCTGTGTAACCGGAGGAGACGAGGGATCTATTCCACCCAAACTCCGCTTGCAGCGGTTTGAAGAAGACGCCGAATGACCACATGGTCTCCCCCATGCTCATGGTCACTACGAAGCAGGCCCCTACCACAAACCAGCCGTAAAATATCCTCGATCTGCTCTCTCTTTCAGACATACTCATTTTTCACGCAACGCAGCGTATTGTCGGACCCTGAGCTTATAGCACTCGGTCTGGGTTGCCACAACCACCAAAAGAGAAAACCGAAAATACCCAACCAGGAATGCGGGCTCAAAGGACACCTTATTAAGTACTCCAGGGACACCACACAAGATTGTCACAGTCGAATTGCGAGAACTTGCCTGATGTCGGCCAGAGATATATTCTAAGATGGAGTTATTGAGTGCCCCTTCGGGGATGGTGGAAACCCCTCGCCTTCAGGCGAAGTAAGTCTTCTGTTGTCGCGAAGCGACTTGTCATTCCGGCGAAGGCCGGAATCCAGTGAGTTCTGGATGCCGGGTCGTGTCCGGGATGACGGAGACTGAAGTCTTTCAAAATACCGTGGCCGGCAGCTCTCTCTCTCCATTCAGGCCTGGAATAGGAGAGATTTGTCGGCATGCTCAATTCCCTCACCGTGCAGGGAGAGCAGGTTGTTCATCGTTGACACAGATATGGTGATTCTCTAGACTCCTACCTATCTCGCGCAGGATCAGGAGATAGATCATGGAATGCACCATTGAGGAAGATCTGGGGGTCAAATGGATGAAGGTGAAGGGTCGAATAGACGGTCTGACCAGTGGAGAGGTCCGCCGGCAGATGAATGACCTCATCAACCAGGGCCACAGGATCTTCATCGCCGAATTGGGAGATGTCCACTACATCAGCAGCGCGGGCTTGCGTGTCTTTCTCGAGGCACAGAAACAGCTCAGGAACGTGGAAGGAGAGATCTTCCTTTTTGGTCTTGCAGGGGCCGTCATGAAGGCGTTTGAGATGAGCGGCTTTCTGACACTCTTTAAGACCATTTCGAGCCGCGAGGAAGTCGAGGCCGCCCTCAAACCGGAGGATACAAGCTCATCGGTCGAGTCCAGGGAGGTGATGGGGATCTCGTTTCACCGTATTCAGAGAGAGGGTTCTCCATCCGACCTGAAGATCGTCGGCTCCCAGGAGGGAATCCGTTTTTCAGGATACAAGGAGGCCGATGTCGTCACCCTGGCTGCAAACGACATTCAATACGGTTTCGGCCTCGCAGCACTTGGAGATGAATATGAGGAGTACAAGAACCTGTTCGGAGAGGGGCTGGTCCTGAACAGGAGCCTTTTCTTCTATCCGGCGGCAAAACACCCTGTGGCCGATTTCATGCTGTGCGCCCAGGCTTCCTCCAACCCGGAATACCGTTTTCTGAACGGCGCCCGGTTCAGCGGCCCCTTTCATCATGTCCTTTCCTTTGAGAGCGGTGAGGAGCCGGTGGAAATTGCCAGGCTCATTCATGCACTGTTCGAGTTCTCCAAAGGGAATGTTCTGGGCGTCGTATTCCTGGCTGCAAGCAGGGGGTTCTGGGGGATGAACCTCCGGAAGTCGCCAGTCAGCGAAAACAGGCCGGGGAACGGAAAGGATATCTTCGATCCCACCAATTTCCCTGAATGGATGAATTTTCCTGTGGAGCCCGGCGAGTTCAACCACATCATCGCCTGTGCCGGGATCGCGGTGAGGGATCGGGCCGCAGCAAGAGCGGAAATTGCCGGTCTCCTCCCAGAGGGGTCACCTTTTCACATGCATGGGGCCGTCTTCCCAAAAAGCCCCCTGAGCAAGGAAGTGGTCCAATTCGAAAAGGAACTGAACAGGGTCGTGAACGAGTTGGAGGTATCCAAAGTCCAGCACGTTCTGGGTCAGAGTAAATTCGGCAGCGGCATGGCCGGCTTGATCGAACTGCGGGACTAAAACATGGAACTCTGGATCGGCGCAATCAATCTGGGTTTTTTGTACGCGTTCATGACCACCGGGATTTTCATTACCTTTCGCGTATATGATTTTCCCGATATCACGGTGGACGGCAGTTTCACCACAGGGGCCGCTGTCGCCGCAGTGCTCATCACGGCCGGGGTCCATCCGATTCCGGCCGTTGCGGCCGCGTTCTTCTTCGCGGCAGCCGCCGGGGCGATCACTGCATTGATCCATACGCGGTTCAATGTGAACGGACTGCTGGCAGGGATCCTGGTCATGACCGGCCTCTATTCAGTCAACCTTCATGTCATGGGACGCTCCAATATCCCGCTCCTGAATGAGACCACGCTCTTCACCCATCTGGAGAGTATCAATCCCGGCATGCCTCCCGAGATCTGGATATGCTTCTGTCTGGCGATCGTCATGGCTTTTCTCTGGATTGGCGTTTCGCTGTTCTTCAAAACTGACCTCGGCGTCACGATGAGGATCACCGGCAACAATCCCACCATGGCCGGTGCCAATGGCGTGAACGTGAACCTGATGAAGATGCTGGGCATTGCCCTGGCCAATGGCTTCGTGGGCGTCTCGGGAGGACTGGTGGCCCAGTACCAGGGGTTCGCTGACATCGGCATGGGGATCGGAACCGTGGTTATCGGTCTTGCCTCGGTGATCATCGGGGAGGCGGTCCTGAAAAGGCGGTCGATATACATCAAGATCCTGAGCGTATTCATCGGGTCGATTATCTTCCGGTTCATGATCGCCGTAGCCCTTTTTGTGGGGATGAACCCCATAGACATGAAGCTGCTCACGGCCATTTTTGTATTGCTGACCCTGGTGGCCTCAAAGTCGGTTTCAGGAAAGAAGAACATAAAAGGGTCCATCGACTCCCTCCGCAAGAGGGTCACCGCACCAAAAAAAATCGTCCTCTCCACCAGCGCTGCCATAATCATTCTCGTGGGGAGTTTTTTCGGGATCCGCTACACGGGGCAAGACCCGGCCGCCACATCGAAGGTGTTCAAGATCGGCTTGCTTCAGGTCAGCGACAATGGGCTCTTGAACATCACCCGGGACAGCTTCGTGGAGGAGATGAGGAGGATCGGGTATGAGGAGGGCCGTAATTGCAGGATCTACCTTGAAAACGCCAACGGCGATCTTGCCGCGGTGAGCTCCATACTGGACAAGTTCATCATGGAAAAGGTGGATATCATTGTGCCCATATCCACCGCCTGCACCCAGACGGCCGTGAACAGGGTGAAGGACAGGCCCATTGTCTTTGCAACGGTCGCCAATCCTTTCATCATCGGGACCGGTAGATCCGAGACGGAGCATCTGCCAAACGTCACCGGCGTTTACGGGTGGGTGCCGATGGATGAGATGCTGAGCATGGTGAAGAAGATCGTGCCCGGGAAGATCAAAGTCGGATCCATCTGGGACCAGGCCCAGTCGAATTCCGTCTTCAACGTGGAAAACCTCCGCAAGGCGGCGGAAGCGGACGGGGAGGTCACCTTCCTCGGCAACAATATCGCCAATTCCTCCGAAGTTTACCAGGCTGCACTTGGGCTGGTGAACAAGGGTATAGACGCCTTTGTGCTCAGCCCCGACAATATCGTGTATTCCGCATTTGAATCCGTGGTGAAAGCGGCGAAGCCGAAGAAGATTCCTATAGCGGTGAGCGACGTGGAGCGCCTTGCAGACGGGGCCTTGCTTGCTTATGGATATGATTACACGATCAGCGGAGTTCAGGCCGCCCATCTGGTGGACCGGATCCTGAAAGGGGAGGACCCCGGCAAGATGCCTTTTGAGCGCTACAGAAAAGTCACAATCGGGATCAATATGCGGGTGGCGGAAGAAATGGGTTTTCAGATTCCGGATGAGGTCATGGCAAAGGCCACCTGCATGGTCGGCAGAGACGGCTCGAAAATCGAAATAGAAAAGAAGTGACGGGATTACATCAAAAGTATGTAAGGAACCGTAGGGGTGAGAAGGTGAAAACTCCATGATTGAACTTCAGAATGTTCACAAGAGATTCAATGCCGGTACCCTGAACGAAGTCTACGCCCTCAGGGGAGTCAGTCTGGAGATCGGAGAGGGCGAATTCGTGACCGTTATCGGCACCAATGGTTCCGGGAAATCCACCCTCCTGAATGCGGTGGCGGGAACCTTTCTTCCGGATACCGGAATGATCAGAATCGGCGGGGAGGATGTTACTGGCTTGCGCGATTTCCAGAGGGCCAGGCATGTGGCAAGGGTCTTCCAGGATCCTTACAAGGGCACTTCCCCTGACATGAGCATAGCGGAAAATCTCCACATGGCATTCCTGCGGAACTCGCGCCATTACCCCCGAATCGGGCTGAAGGGTAACCGTCTTGCCGAATACCGTGAGAGAATCAAGTTGCTGGAGATGCAACTCGAAGATCGCCTCGATGACCAGATCGGCACACTTTCAGGCGGTCAAAGGCAGGCCCTCACCCTGCTCATGGCGGTGATCACCCGCCCCAAGGTCCTCCTGCTGGACGAGCACACAGCCGCCCTCGATCCAAAATCAGCCAGACAGGTGATAGACCTTACCAAGAGATTTGTGGGCCAGGGGAACCTCACTAGCTTGATGGTTACCCATAGCATGCAGCAGGCCCTGGAGCTCGGCAGCCGCACAATCATGATGCACAAGGGGGAAATTATCGATGACATACCCTCGCAGCAAAAGAGACTCTCCACCGTGGACGACTTGCTGGAGAGATTCACCGAGCTCAGAAAGGCCGAGAAACTGACCCCCGAGATGTTAGAGGAATTGCGGTGCGAATACATTTAGTGTTCATCACGACCGCATCTTGCTGCTCTATGCCGATGTCGTCAGCGCCGTACGCCGCCAGTGACCGACAGCTGAAAGTCATCATCGCGACCAACGGCAGTCTGCTCAACGAGGAGATGATCGTGGGGTTGAATGACAGCGGGCTGTACAGTATGGATATCTCCCTCCAGTTCCTTGGAGAGAACCGATTGGGGTTTCCCGCTGCCGCTTAGACGTTGACTTATCCAGCAAATAGGCTTATCTATCAGGCGGCCCGATCGAAGCATGCTTGGTGTTCCATCCCGGGAACATCGACATCTAGGTCTATCCTGGCAGCCACATCGCGCATCCGACGGGCGGTTCTCGTTGATCACTTTGGGGAACTCTCTCATCTGAGTTCCTTACGGCTTCCGGCTGACCCGCTCCTCTTGAACCGACAATGGAAGTCGACCGGATGCATCCGATAAATGCCTCGCAAGGAGACTCCTTTCGGAGCTGCCTTGGAAATTCTCTTTTCCGATAAAAGGAGGAAAGTAAAAGATGCGTATTCGAATCATCTCTTTTGCTGTAGCCGTTTGTTTTGCCTTGGGCGGCGCGGCACTGGCCCAGACCCAGATCAACATCGCCTCAGTCACAAGTCCTGACTTGGTGCATACCAAAGCATGTGTCTGGTTCAAGGAAGAAGTGGAGAAGGGTCTGCCCGGCAAATATGTCGTAAACGTCCACCATTCCGCTTCGCTTGGAAGCGAAACCCAGGTGCTGCAGCAGATCCAGTTGGGAACCACCCAGATGTCCGTCTGCACCACGGGACCGATCGAAGCCTTTGTCCCCGAGATCAAGGCCTTTGAGATGCCCTTCCTTCTTCCTTCCTACGAGACGGCAGACAAGGTGCTCGACGGCCCGATCGGAAAAGATCTGGGGAAGCGCTTTGAGAAGGCAGGCTTCAATGCCCTTCATTTCCTGGACAATGGCTTTCGCAACCTCACGAACTCCAAACGTCCCATAAAGACACCGGAAGACGTCAAAGGGATGAAAATACGAACCATGGAGGCGCCTACCCACCTCGCCATCTGGCGAGCTATCGGCGCTAATCCCACCCCAATGGCCTGGCCGATTTTCACTGCCCTCCAGCAGGGAGTCATCGATGGGCAGGAAAACCCGATCGCCGTCATCCACGCGTCCAAGCTCGTCGAAGCGGGCCAGAAATATCTCACTCTCACCCGCCACGTTTACTCGGCACTGGTGTTTGTGGCCAACAAGGCATTCATGGACAACCTTCCCGCAGCCGATCGCAAGATCATCCTGGAAGCCGCCCGGACGGCGTCTCTGAAGGGAAGAGCTTTCATACGAGACAACGAGGTCAAGCAGACCGCGGAACTGAAGGCTGCCGGCATGCAGGTTATAGAAAACCCCGACATAGAAGCTTTCCGCAAGGCGACCGCCCCTGTCGTGGAAGCGACCAGCGGCGATACGAAGAAGCTCGTGGAAGAAATCAGAAAGTCTCTCAAATAATTTTCCTGAGAATGTTTTGAGGAGGCAAAGTCTCTTCTTTGCCTCCTCTTTGTTCGGACCAAGTGAAAGGGCGTTCTTCCATGCAGTCGGTGTTGCAGAGGGCAAGCCACAAAATCAACGCCGTTGTCGAAAAGGTCCTCCTCGTGATCGGATCGGCGATCTGCGTGATCCTTTTCGCTCAGGTGGTCTCCCGATACGCCGGAGCATCTCTGGGATGGTCGGAGGAGGTCAGCCGCCATTTGCTGGTCGCCATTACCTTTCTTGGAGGAACGGCTGCCTACAGACGGGCGGGCTTCATCGGTCTCAAGGGGATTGGCCATAACATAGGACCGGCGACCCAAAAGGCCATCCTGCTTCTGCTCGAGGTGCTGACTCTTTTCTGTTTTCTTGCCATTGCATCCTTTGGAACCGCTTACACGCTCAGGGCATGGCACCATACCACCTCTTCTTTGCAGATCCCCATGTCCATACCCTTTGTGGTGATACCTCTCTCCTCCATCATCTTTGTCGTGCATGTGCTCGCCGATATGGCAGTTACTCTGGGGCGAAAGAAGCCATGATCGTCGTTCTGTTGTTTGCACTTCTCTTCCTCTTCATCCTGCTGGGGCTCCCCATTGCCTTTTCCATCGGTATTCCTGCCATCGGCATCATGCTCACTCCCGGCGTCTTTCCTGCCACCGTCCAGATAACAGCCCTCGGTCAGACCGTCGTGCAACTTCTGTTTGCGGGAGTTGACTCCTTCGATCTCCTGGCGGTTCCCCTGTTTATGATGGCAGGATCGATTATGGAGACCGGCGGAATCTCGCGGCAGATCATCGATTTTTCGGATAGCCTGGTGGGTTGGGCGCCGGGGGGACTGGCATGCGCCTGCATTGTCGCTTCCATGTTTTTTGCCGGCATTTCCGGTTCTGCTGCTGCAGATACCGCGGCCATCGGCGCCGTCGTCATCCCTGCAATGATCCGCCAGGGTTATCCGGCAGCGTTTGCCGCTGCCGTAGTTGCGGCCGGCGGAGCCATCGGAGTCATTATTCCGCCTTCCGTCCCCATGGTCATTTTTGGCTTTCTGACCAATGTCTCCATAGCCAAGCTGTTTGCCGGGGGACTTCTGGTGGGTCTGCTCTTCGGGCTCGCTTTCATGACCGTTGCAGTCTACATATCCTGGCGAAACAACTACGGGGCGAAAAAAAAGTTTTCGCTCCGCAGCGCAGGGAAATCGCTGAAGGAGGCTGCATGGGCGATTGGAGCGCCGGTGATCGTCCTGGGAGGGATACTCGCGGGCGTGGTCACGGTCACCGAGGCGGCCGCGCTGGCCGTGTTCTATGCCCTGCTCGTGAGCATGGTCATCAATCGCGAGCTGAAATGGAAGGATTTGCCGCGCCTCATCATACGATCCCAGATAACCGCAGCAACCATTCTTTTCATCATCTCCATGGCCAAGGTATTCACCTGGCTGGTAGCCATGAAGCAAACGAGCCAACTCGTGGGAAACGCCATCGGCGGCCTGGGGCTGCCGGAGTGGGGAATGCTGCTCCTTGTGATGGCAGGGCTTCTGGTCATCGGCTGTATCATGGAAACCACGGCCGCTTTGATACTGCTGGTGCCGGTGCTGGTCGCGCTGACTCCCCAGATGGGAGTGGACCCGGTGCAGTTCGGTGTTCTCATGGTCATCAATCTGGCAGTCGGCATGTTGACACCGCCCGTTGGGATCTGCCTCTTCGTCAGCTGCGGCATCGCCGGAGTCCACTTGGGGGACGTCAGCCGGGCCATCTTGCCCTTTGTCATAGTCGCCGTTGTTGCTCTTCTGATCGCCTGCTTCTGGCCGCCAATCACGCTCTGGCTCCCTTCTTTGATTTATGGCTGAGTCTCCACCTCTGGTGGAAGACCCGTGGAGGTTCTACCGATCCGGGGTGAAGGTGGAACGCCTGAAAATCCGAATATCGAATATCGAAATCCGAAACAAACAAATTGAAATCCTAATTTTCAAAAGAGAGAAACCGGACTCCCGGCTTTCGCGGGGACAGGTTTCGTCCAGCCGGTGACGAAAAAGTCCGTTTTCCATCTTTTTACGGGGGCATCAATTTTGACAGTCTCTTAAAAACTCGTCGCCCCGGTGAAAACCGGGGTCCAGGTGTTCTGCCGGGTCTTGAAAATGCTGGATCGTCGGTTTTCACCGGGATGATGGAAAGAGGGTATTTTCGACTTCTTACCAGATCATCAATTTTGGGCATTTGAAGTTGTTTCGGATTTCGTGCTTCGGATTTCGAATTTATTGATTGCACCGCGTATGAGCCCCCTTTTGAGGGGGCACCTCAGGCTGCGCGTCTGGTGCCTTGATTCTTCTTTGGCACGGTGGTATGCATCAATCATACTCCTCCACGTCTTCGTGTCAGCCCGGTTTGAAAAACAGTGCAGCCTCGAAGGACAAATGCCATGCAGACGATAGCATCTCTCATTTCAGAATCGCTTCAAAGGCACAGCGGTAAGCCGGCCATTTCGTTTTTTCGAAAGGGAAAGATCGAGACCGAGATGGCATACGGAGATCTCGATCGGGATTCCAATCTCCTTGCCGGTTTTTTCAGGGGACTGGGGGCAAAAAGAGGAGATAGGATCATCTTCTCCTTGGAGAAATCCCTTTTCCAGGTTGTGGCCCATGTTGCCGCACTCAGGATGGGCGCTGTCGGGGTTCCTCTGAATCCGGGATTCAAGAAAGCGGAGCTGACCTATCTTCTCAATGATGCTCAGGCAGAATTGGTTATCGCAGGGCCTGCGCAGCAGCGCACGATTCAGGAGATCGACCCGGCGGCCAAAATCCTGGCTGTGGATTCCGAAGTACCCTATAAAGACATCACCTTTTTCCGCGACGCTCCGGGTGGCCAGTCCTGCGGTTCCATGGCCCCGGAAGACCCCGGGCTGATCATCTACACCTCAGGCACGACAGGGAAACCCAAGGGGGCCGTCCTCACACAGGGGAATCTCGCACATGACGCGGCAAACATCATCGAGGCATGGGAGATTAGAGCATCCGATGTGCTTTGCCATTCCCTTCCGCTCTTTCATGTCCACGGCCTGTGTTTCGCCCTCCATACTGCGCTTATCTCCGGCTCTCATGTGCTCATGCTCGATTCCTTTTCTCCGGATCACGTGCTCCGTCTCTTATCCCAGACAGAGGGGCCATGCCGTTCCACTGTTTTCATGGCCGTACCCTCCATGTACTCGAGGCTGCTGGATGCGCTCGGAGCCGGGTCGCTCGATTTCAGCCATATTCGAATGTGGGCTTCGGGATCTGCGCCGCTTCTTGTCAGGGATTTCGAGCGTATGACAAGGGCGTTCGGCAAAGAACCTGTGGAGCGTGAAGGAATGACAGAGACGGGGATGAATTTCTCGAATCCTCTTAAAGGGAAAAGAAAGCCGGGCTCCATCGGTGTTCCTCTTCCCGGACTTGAAGTCAGGATCGTTCACCCTGATACAGGTCGCGATGTCCCGCCGGGGGAGAATGGGGAGATCTGGCTGAAAGGTCCCTCCATCACCCCGGGTTACTGGCGAAAACCGGGCGAGACTGTGGCGGCATTTGTCGAAGGCTGGTTCCGAACGGGCGATCTGGGAAGAATGAATGAAGAGGGATACTACTTTCTTACGGATCGTCTCAAGCACATCATCATCTCGGGGGGCGAGAATATTTCCCCAAAAGAAGTGGAGTCTGTGATCAATTCCTATGAAGGGGTCGCGGAATCTTCGGTAGTCGGCATTCCGGATGAGCGGTGGGGAGAGAAGGTGGCAGCCGCGATAGTCTCTAAACCGCAGGCTCAAGTGAGCGTACAGGGACTGCAGGCCTACTGCAGAGAGCATCTCCACAACTGGAAGTGCCCGAAGGAGTTTATCCTGATCGGGAGTCTCCCCAGGAACGCGATGGGGAAGATTCTGAAAGACGAGGTGAAGAAACTATTCCAGACTTGAGAACTTCGCGGCACCGATCAGGCAGTGCACTCAGTCACGCATGCCCTTGCTCTCTTTTCGGTAAGCTCGTCTCTTCCATTGACCACAAAAGGCTTTCAGGTCTATTGTAAAAGCAGTGGGATAGACCAAAAGCGACTTTCAGACGAAGGAACCTGCGGGTGGAGCCATGGAAATCAAGCTCGAACCGACTCTTTCGACCTGTATTGAGACCGCTGCAAAAAGGGAATACGAGAAGGTATTGGGCATACTCCTCAAGGGGAAACAAGAAAACAAGGAGTTGGAGGAAACACTGGAGTTGCTGAGACTCTTCCTGGAGTCCGCTGACTTCGGTCAACTGCGGGGCCTCAGTGAAAAACCCCTGCTCGATGACCGGCAGGTCGAATTTGTGCTGAGATCGACCAACAGCGAGCGCGGGTATGAAGTCGAGATGAAATCGCGGAAGCGGCAGTGTTGCTGAGCAGGGTATGTAATTGGGTTCCGTGAGAGAGAAATGAAAGCCATTTCCTGAACTCGATGACGACAAGTCGCGGCAAACCTAGACGGAGGTAAGGCTATGTCCAAACGAATTCTGCTTGTGGATGACGAGGTGGATTTCACGACTTCCCTTTCACGCCTGCTCCTTGTCCGGGGGTATGAAGTGGAGGCTGTGAACAACGGAAATGCAGCACTCAGGCTCCTGGGTGAAACGCCTTTCGATGCGGTGGTTCTGGACCTGAAGATGCCGGGTATGGATGGAATTACAACCCTGGATGAGATCCAGCAGCTTGGGTTGTTCACCCAGACCATTATTCTCACGGGCTATGGGACAGAGGAAACGGCGGAAAGGGCCAGAAAAATGGGCGCGCACGATTTTTTGAGCAAACCCATGGACATTGAGGTGCTCCTGGAGAGCATCGAAAGCGCTGTTCACAAGAAGAGCAGGATCGAGAGAAAAACGGATCTTGATCAGTTGATCAGAAGTTGAAGATGGCGTGCCAAAATAGAGGAGCATGACAATGAACAAAGAAGAACAAGCTGCGCTGGATGCTGTCATGAAGTTCCTGGGCGGCTATTCGAGAAGAAATGTGGATGACTGCATGTCTGCGATGACGACTTCAATGCCTGTCTTTATGCTCGGAACAAACGATGATGAGGTTTTCAGGACAATTGAGGATGTTCGCGCTGCTTTCAAAAGAGACTTTGATAACATGACTAATATCCGCTGGGGAGAACACCACAACACTCACGTTCAAGTATGTCCAACACTTGCCTCCGTATTCATTGAACTCCCCATCACTTACCAGAGCGAAGGAAAAGAGTTTGGAACCCTTTTCAGGTATGCTTTGACGCTTGTCAAAGAAGGCGTGCAATGGAAAATCTGCGCCGGAATGGCGAGCGTACCGTTTGCGTCGGGAACGTACGCATTCACTTAGTTCTCACTCCGGTTCGATTTCGTGGTACCTGGCAGGGATTTTAGGTTCTGACAGCAGCCCCATGATCGGCACCGGATAGCGGAAAGCGCCCTTGGCCCTGACGTATTCCAACCCCTCCACGAGATGGTCGGTCCTCGAATATGGCACGGCAAAGGACATTTCATGGTCCTGCGTGCCGGCAAACACCCTCTCTCCGGGGCCGGGGACCATGTAGGTGCATTGGCCGGCCTGCAGGGCGCCGGCAATCCATGTGGCGCAGCCGTAACGCCCGCTGCTCGTGGAATGGATCCCGGGACCCAGTCGGAAATTAGCCGCCTGAATCAGGGTGAGCACTTGGGCCGGATTCCCGTAAACCACTACGAGATCCGGAATATACTGACAACGGTCAAGAGGCGCCAACCAGATCTCTCGATACGTCCCGGCCGGCCATCTGGGGTACGAAGCCTCCATCTTCTCCATGCAATCCGGCTCATCCTGGTAGTACCCGGCCAGTGTGCCTGCCAGCAATTTACCAGGATCGATGTGCCCCATAAATACGCGGGGCAGCGGACAGGCGTGATCTTCAGATCGGAACCCCACCGTCCAGCCGAAGGTCCTGGCAAGGGTCATCCCCTGGCAGACCGCCAGTTTATTCCCGACATGTTCGAGAGGGTACTTGATTTTTCCGGGGTGCGGCGTCTCCCCTTCCTTTACCAGCTTCACTCCGACCGGTGCTGTTGCCGGCCGGCAGTGCTTTTCCACTCCATGAAAAAGCCTGTTGGTCTGATCGTTCATGCCGGTATCTCCTTTCTACCATGAATCAAAGTCCTTGAAGCCTCTTGGCGCAGTCCACGGAAGGTGGTGACAGGAGGGATCATTGGAAGCCTCTTGAATAATGCCAGAGCGCAGCCATGGCCCGTGCAGCCGATTCGGGCGAGGTGAACACCGGAACGGACGGCCCGCAAAGAAAGTTCATCTCGTTTACAAACTCGGGATGCCCTACGACTACTCCTGCCAACGGTTTGTCCGGGTACTGGCTGCGAACGGCCGATATGTCCCCAAACCAGTCTTTCACGGTGAACCCCACAAACCTGAACTGACGGACAACTGCGTAGGGTATCACCATGACAGCTATGACCATGTCGATCTCCGGATCCGCCATGAGAAGAGGGAGGGCACTGCCGAAGGTTGCGGATGGCCCGATATCCAGAGGATTCCTGACGTTCATCCAGTCAGGGGCCATCGCACGCACCTGATTCACTGTTGAGGATGAAAGCGGCGGCACGGTCAGCCCTGCGGATACGGCCACGTCCGTTGTGAGGGCGCCCAGGCTCCCGCTGGTGGTGATAATCCCAAGACGGTTCCCTTTCAACCGTGGCTGGGTGGAAAAGAGTCGCGCGAGGTCAATCAGGTGGGAAAGGCTCTCGGCCCGAATGGCCCCAGTCTGCGCAAAGATGCCTCTGTAGATTTCGTCCTCTCCTGACATGCTCCCCGTGTGCGATGCGGTGGCCTGCTTGCCGGGCACAGTCCTACCGCTCTTCAGGATCAGCACGGGTTTTTGAAGCGTCACATGTCCGAGTGTCTCCAAAAGCCGCCGACCATCCGCCGCCCCTTCGAGATACAGCAGGATCACTTTCGTGGAGGGATCTTTGCCGAGGTATTCCAAAGAATCGTTCTCGTCCACATCCGCGCGGTTGCCCAGTGTGATCGCCTTGGAGATGAATAGACGGTATTGAGGAAGATGGTCCAGCAGGATGTTTCCGAAGACGCCGCTTTGTGCAATGATGGAGAGCGGTCCAGGGTTCATGGATTCATCGAGCAATTCGACGGAGGCAAACCTGTTTCGGGTATTCACGACTCCCACGCAGTTCGGCCCGACCGCCCTCATCCTGTAGCGGATGGCGATAGCCCTTATCCTCTCCTGCAGACCCCTGCCTTTCTCGCCGATCTCCGCAAAGCCGGCGCTTTCAATAATCACGCTTTTTATCCCGCTCTCCCCGATCTCCTCCATCACGGCAGGAACCGCCTCTGCGGGAACAATGACGATTGCAAGATCGACCGGCGCGGAAACTTCCCTGAGAGACTTATAGACCCTCTGTCCGTGCAACTCCCCTCCGACAGGGTTCACGAGAAATGTCCGATCTCCCCAACCCTGGCTTTGAAGAAAGAGGGGAATGCCATAGCCGAAGCCCGGAGATCTCCTCGCTCCGAGTATGGCAACACCTTTCGGTTCAAAAAAGCTGTCCAGACTGTGGATCGACATCAATGGGCTCCAGGATTGCTCTTTGCCAATCATTACTAATCTCGGTGAAATACCATTGTATCGGAAAAGCCGCAAGACACTTTCAGGGGCAGGATGGTCCTTGCCTGAGATCTCTCGGAGATATATCTACCCTATGGTATCTTGTGAGCAATTCTACATCCTCTGCGTTTTTGCGGTGAACCATCTTCTGTGGAAGGGAAGGGAGTGAGAAGATGAACGGTTGGCTCTTGCCTGCGATGTCGACTCTTGTTTTTTGGGGTATCTGGGGATTTTTGCCGAAGCTCACGACCACGTACATGAATCCCATGAGCGCCGTTGTCTTTGAAGTGGCGGGCGGAATGGTGGTGGCGTTTTTCGTTCTTTTGATCCTTGGATTCAGACCGGAACTGAATCCTCGCGGGATGGGATATGCCGTACTGACCGGGATAGTTGGACTGCTTGGAGCCTTGGGCTACCTGATGGCCGTGAAAAGAGGGAAGGTGTCGGTCGTCGTCACCATGACTGCGCTGTATCCGGTCATCAGCATCCTGCTTGCGCATTTCATCCTCAACGAGACGATCACGCCAAAGGAGTGGGTTGCCATAGCACTTGCCTGTGCTGCAATCGGTCTCTTTGCCATCTAGTGAGAACATGATTCTCTCCGCCGACACTTGACTCCAAAAGGCCGCTCACCTATACTCCGACCCATTCCAACCGAGTTGCTGTTGTCCGATGCAGAGAAAAGACTATTACGGGATTCTGGGCGTAGCAAGAGATGCGGATGAAGGCGAAATCAAAACGGCCTATCGGAGGCTGGCCCTTCGGAATCATCCTGACACGAACAGGGACGATCCACGAGCCGAGGACCGGTTCAAAGAAATCAACGAAGCCTACGACGTTCTGAGCAACGTCGAGAAGAGGAATCGCTACGATCTGGGACGCGATCCCCTCACCGGAGGTTCCCCTTTCCGGCCGCCCTTCAGCCCCTGGAGCGATCCCTTTGGGGAGAATTTTATCTCCCAGTTCAGATGCAGAGGAGGAGGGTTCGGGCGTGGGCTCCGACGTAAAAGGCAACCACCCGCGGCAGGATTCGGTTCTCCTCTATCCGAGCTTCACATCCACGATCTTCCCCTGTCATCCGATGAAGCCTCCAAAGGCGCGGAGAGGGATATTCGGCTTCACACAGGCCGGGGTACGCAGGTCTTCACCGTGTCCATTCCCGCTGGCATAGGAAACGGCTCACTGTTCAGTTGCAAGTGCCCCGTTCACGGAGGGCAGGAGATCGAACTCCTGTTTCGGGTGAGGATCGCGGGATAATGCCTATAGAAACAGCGGAAATGATCTTTCACGCCTTTGGAGCAACCTCCCGGTTGCGATTCCTTCGGCTCTGAGAAGAATCGCGAGCAGGAGTTCGGTCCTACACAGGGTGCTTACCGAAGTGCCGATCGCGCCAGGTGCTAACACTCCTTCCTGTAAAGTGCCAGCACTCCCTCCATGGCCCTTTCCGGCGTAAGTAGACTCAATCCCTTGAACCTCGGGAGGATGGTGTCCAGGCCGTACACCATGAACAGAGAACCGGGCTTTGCCTTTCTTGCAATCAGGTCCGCGAACTCCTCCTGCATGATCAAGTAGGTGTAGAAGAGGTCAAACTCTTCGAAACCGATGCCGGTCTTTGTCTTGAAGGTTTGATGCAAGGCTTCGTCCATGGAGTCGCCATGGAAGAGAAAGATGTTGCCGGGGGGAGCCGGCAGTTGTTCTTGCACAAGGGTGCGCTCCAGTTCCGACTTGAGCGGGCCATATTCCTCCAGGATCCACTCGTTCAGCTCCACCCCTGCGGAGAGTCTCACCAGGTAGCTTAAAAGGATGCTCACCCTTCCGTCCCCGCAGCCAAGATCCAGAAAGGTCGAGTTTCCCGGAATGAGGAATCCCTGTTCAATCATCCTTTGAAGGCACGAGCAGAGCTTCGCCAAATCCGTGGATCTCCTGAAACCGAGAAAACCTGAATCCCCCACCTTTCTTTGATCGAAAAAGAAGGACACTGCGGAAAGGGCTTCGAAGATGCCCGTACCCGTGATGCAAGGGGCAGGATGGTTCACGCCCGGGCGCGCCTTTCGTTGACTGTTTTCTCCTGCTCTGCAAGCAGGCCGAGGATCCTCTCATTCAATTGAAAGAGAAGCCTGACCTCGATCCCCTCCCGTTCTCGGAGCTCGGCAATCCGTTCCGGAGAGAAGCGAGACGTAATTTCCTCGCACAGATAGTTGATGCAGATTACGTCGCGAACAGCAAGGCGGCAACCCTTGTCTCCCAGAAAAAAGCATCCTTTGGGATCGATTCTCTCCTGGGGAACATCGACTCCAAGCAGCAGGTTGATGAGAAGGAGGTTCCCGCTGTAATAGTTTTCAAGTCCCAGCCCGCAACAGGAACCGCCCCGGACGTCTTCACATTCCCTGCATTCTTCGACAATTCCCAAATGGATCATCGCCGCATGAGAATTCCGAATGGCCTCTCTGAGCTCCTGACAGAGAGATGTGACGATCTTGTCTCCTGCCAGGAACTCCCCGAGCGCATGCATGCAATCCCTTGCCCAAGCAATCTTGGTCTTGATGGGGCTGTCAAGCGATATGGGGCGTATTGTCATCTCAGGTTTTTTTCCGAGCCGTCCCTTTCGGTTTTTTCGCAATCTTCTTTTTCTCTTCCCCGAATTCCTTGAGGCCTACGGCGAGTTGATGGAGCTTTTCATTCACCATGGCATTGATCGTCCCTTTCGGGTACTTGCCCTGGCCGTCCATTTTGCCCGCCTCTTTCCCAGTGAGGATCTCGATGCCCTCGTCCACGGTCCTGACGGGATAGACATGAAACTCCCCTTTCTTAACCGCCTCGACCACGTCTTTTCGGAGCATGAGATCCTTGGCGTTGTTTTCCGGGATCATGACCCCCTGATTCCCTGTAAAACCCAGCCTCTTGCAGCAGTCGAAGAACCCCTCGATCTTTTCATTGACCCCGCCGATGGGCTGGATTTCGCCTTTCTGATTGAGGGAGCCTGTCACGGCGATGGATTGTTTTATGGGGAGCCCGGAAAGGCTGGAAAGCAGCGCATAGATCTCTGTCGAGGATGCGCTGTCTCCATCCACACCGCTGTAAGATTGCTCGAATGCGAGGCTTGCACTCATGGTCAGAGGCTTTTCCTGGGCATATTTTTTTCTGAGATACCCGCTCAAAATCAGCACCCCCTTGTTATGGGTGCTTCCTGAGAGATCCGCCTCCCGTTCGATGTTGATAATCCCGGAACGGCCCATGGAGGTGGTTGCCGTAATGCGGCTGGGCTTGCCGAACATGTGATCGCCCAAGCTGAAGACTGCGAGGCCGTTGACCTGCCCCACCACTTCTCCCTCCACGTCGATCATGAGGGTGCCCCGATCGATCATCTCCTGGATAAGCTCCTCGATACGGTTCGACCGGAAGATCTTCGCATCGATGGCCTTTTCCACATGGGAATTCTTTATCACCGGGGATTCCTGCACACCGGCCCAGTAGTTCGCCTCCCGAAGGATGTCGCTGATCGTGGAGAAGCTGGTGGATATTTTTTCTTTTCTACCGGTCATCCTTACCGCCTGCTCGATGACCGCTGCCACCCCTGTTCTGTCAAAGGGCCTGAGACCGTCCTCCTCGGACTGGGTCTTGACGAACTCCGCAAACTTGAGAACGGACTCCTCGTTCTTGTCCATGGATGTTCCGAAATCCGCCCTCACTTTGAAGATCTTCTTCACATCCTCGTCATAGGCGTGAAGGAGATGGTACACGTTTTCATCGGAGATGATGACCACCTTTACATTCATATCGATCGGCTCAGGCTTCAGCCCGGAGGTGGTCATAAGATAAAAAGGATCATAGGTCTGGATCTCCATCTTCTTGGTCCGCAGGGACCTCTTCAGGGCAGGCCATACACCGGGTTCGATAATGGAGTCCAGCAGATTGAGGACGAGGTATCCTCCGTTTGCCTTGACCAGAGAGCCGGCCCTTATTTTGGAGAAATCCGTTCTCCAGACCCCGCTTCTGTCCACGACCCGCTCAATGATCCCGAACAGGTTCCGGTAGGTGGGATGGGACTCGATGATGACCGGCGGCCCTTTCAGGTCAGTGTTGTCTACGAGCAGGTTGACCTGGTAAGGCAGAAGGGGATCTCCTTCGGGGACGATGAACGGCAAGCCCGGGATCTGTGGTTGCTGCTGGGTCTGGAAGACCTGGAGGTTTTCCGTGAGATCATCAAGCATATCCTTCAGATACTTCTCAACCTCCTTTGACGGATATCTCTCTCGAATGGGGGCGGCAAACTCGGTCGCCATCTTCACGAACATCACGCGGTCCATCTGCTCGATGTTTTCCTGGAACTCCTTCTGCAGATCTCGCAACTCGAGAAATATCTGATCGACCTGGTGACGCAGTTTCGCCTGGTTCTCCTTCAGTTGCTCGTACTCCTCCTTTGGAAACCTGCCCTTCTCCACCAAGGCTTCAATCTGATCCAGGTGTGTGGGATTGCCGTCCACCAGGGGCATGACCTCAGGGCGCTTGATTTGCCCGACCTGTACATCCACGAGGGCGAATCCCTGCTCTCGAACTTTTTTGTCCAGATCCTTGAAGAAGTCTTTTCCCTTGTTCTCGTATGCCATCACGATCTCTTTCTTGCGATTGAGATAATCCTGGCCTTCAAAGAGCTGAGGTACTTCCTTCTTGAGCGTGTTCAGAAAATCATGAACATCCTTCTTGAACTTGAGCCCCGTTCCGGCCGACAGCTTCAAGAGGATGGGATTATCGGGATTCTTGAAATTGTTCACGTAACAGAAGTCATCAGGCACGTGTCCGGCTTTTGCGGTCATTTCGTGGAGCAGTCTTCGCACGGTAGACAATCTGCCGGTGCCGGAGATCCCTGTGACGAAGATGTTGTACCCAGGCTGGTCCATTCCCATTCCGAAACGAAAGGCCTCGACCCCTCTTTCCTGGCCTATGATTTCCTTCAAGGGCTTGAGTTCATCCGTTGTCTCGAAAGGAAAGGTGGCAGGATCGATGCGCCATCTCAGTTCCTGGGCCGGAAGCTCTTTGGATCCTCTTTTCTCGGGCATCAAAAACCTCCTCAATTCTCGTGTTCACTCACTGATTCTGGCCGTCTGTATGGATAGATGAAGGGGAAGAGGTGTAGAAAAAAATGAATAGCCGGTTACTCCTGCTGAATCTTCACTTTGACCTCCCGGGGGGGCTCGGTCCTGCATTTGGGCAGAACCACGCTTAGCACACCGCCTTTGTATGTGGCTTCCACCTCTTCGGTCAGGACCTTGCACGGGAGTCGAAACGAGCGGGAGAAGACCCGGATTCTGCTTCCGGTGGTATAGGATCCTTCGGCTTCCTCATCTATTTCTTCCCTGCTTTTCCACTTGATAGTGAGGAGAAGATTGTCTGAAATAGAAATGTCGAGATCGTCGGCCTGCACCCCTGGAATCTCCGCCTGTATCATCAGGATGTCCTCGGTTTCGGACATGTCGAGATTGGAAAAGGCGCCCATTCCGGAAGACGAAAGTCGAATTCCAAAATCGTCCCACATCCTGCTGAGGAGTCGGTCCATATCCCTCTTCAGCTTGTTGATCTCTTCGTTTTTCCACAGAATCAAACCCGGCATCTTCCACCTCCAGCTGCATTTTCTGAACACTGTCTGTTATCGCCATTTTATGAACTAAGAGAACTCGATGCAAGAGGATAGTTCGAAGAGAGGGAAGGAGGAATGTCCAATGTCCAATGTAGAATGTCCAATTTACAAGTATGATGGCCGTGTAATAAGTCAGGAAAAGCCCTTTTCGTCATTCCGGCTGAGTGAAACCTGTTCCGGCGAAAGCCGGGAGTCGGAAGCCAGTATCTATGACTATTTGCGAGCCCTCTGGATCCCGGTTTTCACCGGGATGACGATTTTTTACGGGACCGTCAAGCAAGAAGAAGAGAACTGACTTCTGGTTCCTGGCTTTGACCTTCTGTCTCCTGACTCCTGACTTCTGACTTCCGTCTTCTGCCTCCTGGTTTTAGAAGTTGATTATCCGGATGGGTTTCGGTAGGATATGCGCGGGTGATTTTCAGAATGAATCACTGTGCAGCGCCGGGGCTGCTTTTCCGACTTCAGTCTTGCCTGCATGTTCATGCTCTTTGGATTTGAATCGCGTTCATCAGGGTTTCCTTTTCCGGCCTCATCCTCTTTCTGAACTTGTACCGGGCGGCATTCTCTCCTCCGTCTTTCCGACAGCGAACCGGGAGACGAGGTGCACGCTTACTCGGGTCTGATGCTGAATATCTCCTTTCTGCTCACCTGTCCGCGCTCTGTTCTGCATCTGCATTTTCCTCTGGAGTGACATCAACAGAAATTTCCCGTTATTCTCAACTTTCTGATCCTGGGCATTGAGTCTAAGGGGCAGGGATGTGTAATTTTTTTCTTGACAAGAGAATCTTTTTCACCATAAGGTGTCACAAAGTGATACAAAGTGGGAAAAAGTGGCAAGTACTGGGGTGTTGTGGATGTTCAGGGGCCGTTCAAGACATGCATTGGATGAGAAGGGAAGGTTGGCCATCCCTGCGCGGTTCAAGGACGGCTTGAACGGGAGAGGTATCCACAGCATTGTCATAACCAATCATTTTAATTGCTTGTGGGCTTTTGCCAGTGACGATTGGAAGGCTATCGAGGAGAAGGCCGCAGATCTCTCTCTTTTTGATCAGGCGGTAAATACGTATCGTCGCTACTTTATTTCCGGCGCCCAGGAGTGCCTCATCAAGCAGGGAAGAATCACCATCCCTCCGGATCTCAGAGAAATTGCCGGTCTCAAAAAGGACGTCGTCCTCGTGGGCGGGCTGAAGCTTTTTGAGATCTGGGACAGAGAGAAATGGGAGGAAGAATTCGAAAGGGCCAAGATGAGCTTTCCGGAGGCAGGGAAAGCGCTTTCGGAGTTGGGAATCTGAAGCCGGAAGAGATGAAGTACCCCCACCGGCCGGTCCTTGTGGACGAGGTCCTTCGAATTCTGCTGACAGATGCAGAGGGCACTTACGTGGATGGAACAGTGGGAAGCGGCGGTCACAGTGAAGCATTGGCGAAAAGGCTCGGTCCAAATGGGCGCTTGATTTGTCTGGATCGGGATGCAGAGGCTGTCCGGCTTTCCAAGGAAAGACTGGCTGCATTCGGTGAGAGGGTCACGGTGCTCAAAGGCAACTTTTCAGACCTGCGTACGATTCTCGAAGGCCTTGGACAGGAGAAGGTGGACGGCATTCTCCTTGACCTTGGTCTTTCCACGTTTCAGCTCGATCGCTCAGGCAGGGGTTTCAGCTTCAGCAGGGATGAGGCTTTGGATATGAGAATGGATCAGGATGAGCGCGTGACTGCCGGGGACCTGGTCAATGCGCTTCCTCTCAAGGATTTTGAAACCATTCTGAGAAAATACGGGGAAGAGAGAAGGGCAAAGAGGATTGCCGCCCTTGTGGGAAAAGAAAGGGGCTCGGGAGGTATTCGGAGTTCCCTTCAACTCGCCCATCTGGTGGAATCGGCCGTGCCCCGCTCGAACCGACCCGGGGCGAAGAATCCGGCCACTCGAACCTTTCAGGCCATAAGAATCGCGGTCAATCGAGAGCTCGAAAACCTGGATGGATTCCTGGAAGACGCGCCTTCCTTGATCAGGAAGGAAGGACGGGTCGCGATCCTTTCCTATCATTCCCTGGAGGACAGGATGGTCAAGCAGACCATGGCCCGCTGGGAAAAAGGATGCACCTGCCCCAGAGAGCTTCCCCGTTGCGCATGTGGAAAGAACCCGCTTTTCAGAAGGCTTCACAAAAAAGGGATCAAGCCCACCGAAGGGGAGATCGCTCAAAACCCGAGATCGAGAAGCGCCGTCCTCAGGGCGGCAGAAAGGGTATGAGAAATGGTCAGGCCGAAAAGGGCTTCAGAGGTGGAAGCGGAGCGAAATACAAAGACCAGGGTCAAGGTCAGGAACGCCCGGCGGAAGAGAGAGCGCTCCCCGTTGACCTCCCGCCAGATATTTCTCGTAACCCTGATGCTCCTGCTCTTTATGGGGAGCGGGATCGGTTATGTGTGGTCCAATTTTGAGGGTACCCAGATCGGTTACGATGTGAGCAGGTTGCAGCAGGAGGAGTTGAGGCTGAGAGAATTGAACCAGAAACTCAGGCTGGAGCTGGCCCTGTTGAAGTCACCCCAGTACCTGGAGGAGGCCACACGGAACATGGGGCTCAAGGCCGCATCGCCTGAACAGATCATTATTTTGCCATGAAGGTCAGGGAGAAAAAATGGATTAGGTTCAGGGTTTACACGGTGGCATTCTTTTTTATGGCCGGGATGTCGGTCATTCTGGCAAGAGCCTACCAGCTTCAGGTATTGGAGAGGGAAAGATTGGCCTCAATCGCTCGCGCCGGCTACAGGGGGACCATCAAGCTCCCGCCCAAGAGGGGCACCATTTACGACAGGGAAGGACACGAGCTGGCGATCAGTATTGAAGTTGCTTCCATCTACGCTCACCCCAATCAGATCCCAGACAAGCAGCTCGCGGCAAAGGAGCTTTCATCCATTCTCAATCTCAAGCAGAACGCCGTGCTGAGCCTTCTCCAGAGCAAGCGCTCTTTTGTGTGGATTGCCAGGAAAATCGCTCCGGAAAAGGCAAAACAGATCCTCTCCTTGAAACTGGATGGGGTCGGCACGACCCCTGAGAGCAGGAGGTATTACCCGGGAAGGGAGATCGCGGCCCAACTCATCGGTTTTGCCGGGGAGGACAACCAGGGTTTGGAAGGGGTGGAGAAAAAATTCGACTCTCTGCTGAAAGGCCCCGATTACACCCTTGTTCAAATGCGGGATGCCCTCAGAAGACCGTTTTACATCAGCAGGCCCTCGTCCAACGGTCATGAGATGCGGGATGTGGTGCTGACCATCGATAAGGATATCCAGTACAAGGCCGAGCAGGCGCTCAAGGAGGTCGTGGATAAAACAAGGGCAAAGAGCGGCCATTGCGTGATTGTGAATCCCAGGACAGGAGAAATCCTGGGAATGGCCGTCGCGCCGCTCTTCAATCCGAACGCCTTTGGCAAATTCGATCCGGCGCAGTGGAGAAACCAGACGATTACGGATTGTTTTGAACCGGGTTCCACCATGAAGGCATTTCTCATGGCTGCGGCCCTGGACAGCGGCATTGCAAAACCCGAGACCGCGTTCTTCTGCGAAAACGGCGCGTACACCATCGGCAGCGCCACCATCCACGAGCATGATGCCAAGAAATATGGCTCTATGACGCTGACCGATATCGTGATGGTATCGAGCAACATCGGCGCCGTAAAAGTCGGTCAGAAGCTCGGGTACAAGAAGTTCCACGAGTACCTCAAGAAGTTTGGGTTCGGGGAAAAGACCGGGTTGGATCTCCTCGGGGAGCGCGAGGGATTCGTGAGATCTCCCAAGGACATCAAGGAGATCGAAAAGGCCACCACGTACTTTGGGCAGGGGGTCACCGCCACTTCTCTTCAACTCGTGATGGCCATGTCGGCAATCGCTAATCAGGGATTGCTGATGAAGCCCTACATTGTCAAGGCCGTTAAAGATCAGCAGGGCCGGGTTGTGAAGGAGTTCAAGCCCCGGCTCGAGCGGAGAGTGATTTCCCCGGAGGCCGCACAGAATGCGGCACGGATCCTCGAGGCCGTCGTATCAGACAAAGGCACAGCGAAGCTTGCGGCCATTGGAGGTTACCGGGTTGCGGGGAAGACCGGCACCTCTCAGAAGGTGGATCCCCGTACCAGGGCTTATTCCAGACGTGCTCACATGGCCGTGTTCGTAGGCTTTGTGCCTTCCGACGATCCAAGACTCGCAATGGTTGTCGTGGTGGATGAGCCGGGAGGCATCCCCTACGGCGGGGTGGTTGCGGCCCCGATTTTCAGACAGGTAGGGGCATGGACACTGAATCACCTCCGCATCAACCCGCAAATTAACCTGGCAGAACCGGTTGTCCCACAGGAAACCGCGGATCAGATGAGAGTGGAATCGCTTCCGGCTATTACGACAGAAAATGATGGTGGCCTGCTTCCGAACTTCAGGGGACTGACCATGAGACAGGTCATCAAAGAAGGGAGAAACCTCGGGATCAGAGTGATGGTCGAGGGCACCGGTTTGGCGGTGGCGCAAATACCCGAGGCCGGTTCATCCCTTGAAAGGGTGAGCTCGGTGAGGGTCAACTTCATGCCCTCAATGTAGCAGGTTGCTGAAAACATGAAACTGACTGAACTGCTAAACGGCATCAAGGGGTACAAACTGATCGGGGATCCCGAGAAGGATATCCAGGCCATCGCCTATGATTCCAGAAAGGTTCAGCCCGGAACCCTGTTCGTCGCTCTCAAGGGCGTGGCCATGGACGGACATGCCTACATCCGTGATGCTGTTCAAAGGGGCGCCTCAGCGGTCGTGCTGGAGGACGTTCTTAATGAGAAAATTGACGTCCCCGCTATTCGGGTGTCCGATTCGAGGAGGGCGCTGTCCCTGATCGCCCTCCAATTTTACCGCCATCCATTCGAGGGGGTCGATCTGATCGGGATCACCGGAACCAATGGGAAGACCACCACCAGTTTTATCCTGGAGTCCATTCTCCTCAAGGCCGGGAAGCGACCGGGGGTCATCGGCACGATCAATTACCGCTATTCGGAACTCTCTCGGCCCGCCTCGGTCACTACCCCGGAGTCCATGGATCTTATCGGGCTGGCCAGGGAGATGGTGGACGCGTCCACTACACACATCATCATGGAAGTCTCCTCCCATGGACTGGTTCAGGGAAGGACATCCGATTGCCCCTTCAGGACGGCCGTTTTCACCAATCTGTCGAGAGACCATCTCGATTACCACAAGAACATGGAAGAGTACTTCATGGCCAAGAGTCGCCTGTTCAGGGAACTTGGGCGTGAGTCGGCAGCCGTGATCAACATGGACGATTCTCGCGGCCAGGTCCTCGCTGCCATGACAAAGGCAAAGATCATCACCTACGGGATTCGTGGCAGGTGGGACATTCGGATGGATTCGATTCGGATGGACAAGGAAGGCATACGGGCCGAGTTGATCACCCCCATCGGCAGAAGAGAGATCCGGTCTTCTCTCATCGGGGAATTCAACATCTACAACATCCTGGCGGCTTCTTCATCGGCCGTTTCCATAGGCCTGGATCTCGATACCATAGCCGGCGGGATCGAGAGCCTTCCCTTTGTCCCGGGCAGGATGGAGGTGGTCAGAAACTGTCGGGATCTGACCGTGGTCGTAGACTACGCACACACGCCGGATGCGCTCCAGAAGACACTGCTCTGCCTGAAGCCGTTCGTGCAGGGAAGAGTGATCACCGTGTTTGGATGCGGCGGGGATCGAGACAGGGGCAAGAGGGCGGAGATGGGTCTGATTGCAGGTCGGGAGAGCGATGTCGTTTTCATCACCTCGGACAACCCTCGAAGTGAAGACCCCCAGTCCATCGTTTCGGAAATCGAGCAGGGAATCCGCCAATCGGCCATGAAAAAACTGGAGTCGCCTCTTACCGCAGGAATCGAGACCGGGTATTTCACTGAACCGAACCGGCGCGAGGCCATTCGGAGAGCGATTTCCATCGCCCGGAAAAGGGACCTGGTGCTCATTGCAGGCAAGGGACATGAGGATTACCAGATCATCGGCCGGGAGAGAAAATATTTCGACGACAGAAAAGAGGCTGCACTTGCAGCTTTGGAGGCGGCAGCGTGAGATGAGTGCGCGATGGGGGGAGATTACGGCCGGCGAAATAGCCGACATCATCGGGGGAAGACTCCTGAGAGGCCCCGGTGAAACGGTCTTTACATCCCTGGGCACGGATTCACGCAATATCGTCAGAGGCCAGGTTTTCTGGGCACTGAAAGGGGAAAACCATGACGGCCATGATTTTGCCGCAGAGGCGATCCGGCTGGGCGCCTCGGGGGCGGTGATCCAGGAGAATCGAAGCGGTGCGGTTCAGTCCGCGACCGGGAGCTCGATCATTGCAGTGAAGGACACCCTGAAGGGGCTCGGCGATTTGGCTGCTTGGTGGCGCCACCAGTATCCCGTCAAGCTGGCGGCGATTACGGGCAGCATGGGAAAAACGACCACCAAGGAAATGGCCGCAGCGATCACAGCCGCAGGCAGGAAGACGCTGAGCAACCGTGGAAACTTCAACAACCTGATCGGACTTCCTCTTACACTTTTCCTCCTCGACCAGGAGCACCGCGCGGCTGTCCTGGAAATGGGGATGAACCGCCGGGGCGAGATTGCAAGGCTCACGGAGATCGCGGATCCGGATGTCGGTCTGATCACCAATGTCGCCAGGGTTCATCTCGAAGGATTGGGAAACATCGTGGGGGTGGCAAGGGCGAAGGTGGAGCTTCTGGAGAAGATGTCGCCGGATGCGACGGCAATCCTGAACGGCGACGACGGGCTCCTGATGAAGACAGCTATCCCGTACAGGCGGAGCATCATGACATTCGGGCTGTCCCCCGCGAGTGATGTTCAGGCTCGAAACGTAAGGGATCTGGGCAGAGAGGGGTTTTCCTTTGAACTCTGCCACAACGGCCATACGCTCCCGGTTCGACTCTCAATACCCGGTCGACACAATGTGATGAATGCGCTGGCAGCATCCGCCATCGCACTTTCGTTCGGGGAGTCCTATGAACATATTTCCAATGGTTTGGCAGGTTACCAAGGTGTCAAGGGGAGATTTACGGTCACGAGCCTGCCCTCCGGCGCCGTGCTTGTGGATGATACCTACAATTCCAATCCCACCAGCCTGCGTGCTGCAATGGAGCATTTGGAGAATCTCGTGCCGGAAGGCGGTCGAATACTCATCGGACTGGGCGATATGCTGGAACTCGGGGCCGAGACGGAGCCCGCCCACCTGGAGGCAGGCGCTCAGGTCGCAAAGCTGAACGCGTACTTGTTCGTTGTCATGGGCGATCACGCGGGACTCATGCTCCAGTCCGCCGTGCTGAACGGCTTGCCTAAGAACAAAACGGCAAAGGCCGGTTCTCACGAGGAAATGGTTCAAATCTTTCAAAAGGAAGTGAAGAAGGGGGATCTCATCTTCCTCAAGGGCTCTCGTCGAATCGGACTCGATCGGGTGGCACGAGCTCTGAGGGACGGAGAGATCGAAGGAGGTAAGCAATGAACGATCTGAAGGAAATCCTGGTCGCGGATGATGATTTCGGAATGAGGGATCTGCTCTCTCAGGTCCTCTCGACCAGAGGGTTCAATGTGACTCTTGCAAAGGATGGGGCCGACTCGCTGGATCAGATGAGGGACCGCCGGTTCGACCTGCTCATTACGGACGTCAGCATGCCGAGACTGACCGGGCTGCAGGTCCTGAAGAGGATGAAGGAGGAGGGTCGCAGTGAAAGGGTGATCGTTATGACAGGAGATCCCATCCGGCATTCGGAGCTTGGCAAAGATCTCCAGCCTGTGTTCACCCTGCTTCAAAAGCCATTTCGTATCGGCAGCTTTCTGGATGTGGTGAATTCCGCATTGTCCGGATTGGCAGGTCATGGGAGTGGAGATGTCTCCGAGGTGCAGCAGGGATGCTCTATAAACTGATTTACCATTTTCATGCGGATGTGTCCTGGCTGAATGTCTTCCGCTACATCACCTTCAGGACCATCCTTGCCACGCTTTGCTCCCTGATCCTCCTTTTCGTTTTCGGAAACTGGATGATCCAGAGACTCAGGCTCATGCAAGTGGGGCAGCACATCCGTGAAGACGGCCCCTCGAGCCACAAGGGCAAGGCCGGCACACCGACCATGGGAGGCTGTCTTGTCCTGCCCGTGGTGATTGCCTCTACGCTGTTGTGGGCGGAGATCGGCAACATCTATGTTTGGCTGCTCGTTTTCGTCATCTTTTCCTTCGGCGCCATCGGCTTCATCGATGACTATCTCAAAGTGGCCAGGAAGAACAGCAAGGGGCTCACGGCAAAATCGAAATTCGGGCTTCAGGTTCTGGTGGGCGTTGCAGTGGGGATAATCCTCCATTACACTCCCGGGTTCGACTCGAGGCTCAACGTCCCCTTCTTCAAAAACATCACACCGGATCTCGGCTGGGGGTATGTGCTGCTTGCCGCGTTCGTGATCGTAGGGGCGTCCAATGCCGTGAATCTGACCGACGGCCTGGACGGCCTGGCCATGGGGCCGATCGTGATCGCCTTCACCTGCTACCTGGTGTTCAGCTACCTTGCCGGCCACTCCAGGATCGCCAATTACCTGCAGATCCCTTATGTGTCGGGAACCGGCGAGATCGCGATCATCTGCGGCGCGGTCCTCGGCGCCGGTCTCGGGTTTTTATGGTACAACTCTTACCCTGCCGAGCTGTTCATGGGGGATGTGGGGTCATTGCCGCTGGGGGCTGCCCTCGGAGCCATCGGGGTAATGACCAAGCAGGAGATCGTCCTGATTGTGGTGGGAGGTATATTCGTTGTGGAGGCCCTTTCCGTCATTATTCAGGTTGCCTACTTCAGGGTGACCGGAGGGAGAAGGATCTTCAAAATGGCCCCCATCCACCATCATTTTGAACTCTTGGGATGGCCGGAGTCCAAAGTCACTGTTCGTTTCTGGATTATTGCCATTATCCTGGCGCTCCTGTCCATGAGCACACTGAAGTTGAGGTGAGGCGGAAACCGGAGGTCGGAGATCGGAGGTCGACAAGGGCAAAAAGCAGGACGTCGGATGTCAGAGCGTAGGATGGGTTGAGCGGCCCGCAGCGCGGGCGTGAGCGAAACCCATCAGGTTTTATTCAAGAGCTCGGAAGTCAGCATGATGCACAAATCAGTATGACCTTCGTGCTCTTCGTGTCCTTCGTGGTTAAAACAAACTGTCTCTCAGCGCGGGTATCTGACCACGAAGCACACGAAGAGCACGAAGAACACATTACAGGGCGCACAAAATCGTGATGGATGTGAAAGGAAAAAAAGTGACGGTGATCGGCCTGGGGAAATCCGGATCTTCGGCCGCGAAATGGCTTGCGCTGCAAGGCGCGGATGTCACTGTCAGCGATATCAAAGAGGCGGGCGCGCTCGATCCGAACCTGGCCGCCGGGTTGACAAGGCTGGGAGTAAAGCTGGAGACCGGCGGTCACCGGCATGACACTTTTCGCCTTTCCGATATCATTGTCATCAGCCCGGGCGTCCCCCTTGACACGGTTCCTCTGACGGACGCTCGAAGAGTAGGGATTCCCATACTCGGGGAACTGGAGCTGGCATCGAGAGGAATCGAAATCCCCATTGTGGCCGTGACGGGAACCAACGGCAAATCCACGGCCACCTCCCTTCTGGGCGCGCTCATCAGGAGTGCCGGATATGAAACCTTCGTAGGGGGAAATATCGGGACCCCTCTCATCGATTACGTGGCAGACGGCCGCAGGGCGGACTTTGCCGTGGTCGAGGTGAGCAGTTTCCAACTCGATACTGCCGAGAGGTTTTCACCCCATGTGGCGCTTCTGCTCAATATCACACCGGATCATCTTGACAGGTATCCGGATTACGAGGCCTACGAGCGATCGAAGTTGAGTATCTTCCGCAACCAGGGGGAGGACGGGTTTGCCATTTTGAACGATGACGATCAAAGGCTTTCCAGTTTCAATCCGGCCGGACCCGCGGTTCTGCGCTACGGAATGGAGCGGAGGGAAAACCGTCAGGCGTGGATCGAAAACAAGGAATTGTGCGCCCGCTCCCTGGACGGAGCGGAGGTCTCCTTCGACCTGAAGGATTTCGCACTTCCAGGGAAGCATAACCTGGAAAATCTCATGGGGGTGGTTCTTGCAGGCATGGCCCTGCAGATCGAGTCCCATGTGATTCAGGACACGATTCGGTCTTTTCGAAGTCTTCCTCATCGGATGGAGCCGGCAGGCCGGTTCCGGGGTGTCTCCTTTTATGATGACTCCAAGGCAACCAATGTGGATGCAGCCCTGCAGGCCGTGCAGAGCTTTGAGAGCCCGATTGTTCTCATTGCCGGAGGACGCCACAAAGGAGCGGACTACGGGCCGCTGGTGAGAGGCGCCAAAGGGCGTGTGAGAAGGGCCGTCCTGCTGGGCGAGGCCGGCCCTCTGATTGCCGGTTCCTTCAAGGGAGAAATCCCTTTTGAGTTCGCACGGGATATGAAGGATGCCGTTGCCCGTGCTTTCTCTTCAGCCGGGGCCGGGGAGGTGGTGCTGCTGGCGCCGGCCTGCTCGAGCTTTGACATGTTCACGGATTATGCCCACAGGGGGAGGATTTTCAAACAGGCTGTGGAGGATCTCCGTGGCGGAAGCTAGCAAACATCGGCGGTTTGGATACGACTATGGAATTCTGATCCCCACGCTCTTGCTCGCGGGGTTTGGACTGGTGGCGATTTACAGCGCCAGCTCTTTTCTGGCCGAGCACAAGTATGGGGATTCCTACTTCTATCTCAAAAGGCAGGGGATCTTCTGCCTTCTGGGCCTCTGTTTTCTGATCATGGCCAAGAACATCCCCACGGGCTTCTACACCCGGCTGGTCTATCCCTTCCTCCTGTTGAGCCTGGCGCTCCTGGTCAGCCTCCTGATTCCGGGGGTCGGCATGAAAATAGGCGGGGCAAGCCGCTGGCTGCGCGTCGGAGGACTCTCCTTCCAGCCGTCCGAACTGGCAAAACTCTCGCTCGCCCTGTATGTCGCCTATTCCATGGCCAAGAAGACCACGGACATGGCGCTGTTTACAAAAGGATTTGTTCCCCACCTTCTTGTCGCCGGACTTTTTATGGGCCTGATCATCCTCCAACCCGATCTGGGAACCTGCATCATCATCGCCTGCTGGCTCATCGTTCTTCTTTTTGTGGGAGGCGTGCGAATAGTTCATCTTGCGGGGCTGGTCCTTCTGTGCACGCCGGTGGTTTTCTGGCTCATCTGGAAAGCGGACTACCGGCTCAAAAGGTGGTGGGCATTCCTCAACCCGTGGGAGGACCCTCAGGGGCTGGGTTTCCAGATCATACATTCCTTTTTGGCTTTTGGTTCGGGAGGGTTGTTCGGTGTGGGCCTCGGCAACAGCAAGCAGAAGCTCTTTTATCTGCCCGAGCCTCACACGGATTTCATCCTTTCCATCGTTGCCGAGGAGCTCGGATTGGCAGGACTGGCGGGGATTGTCATTCTCTTTTCCATTCTGATCATAAGGGGAATCAGAGTATCCCTTGACGCTCCCGACCTTTACTCCACTTATCTTGCTCTGGGGATCACGAGCTTCATCGCTCTTCAGGTTCTGGTCAATATGGGTGTTGTGCTCGGGCTGCTGCCGACCAAGGGGTTGACCCTGCCTTTGATCAGTTATGGAGGCTCTTCGCTGGTGATCACCCTCATGGGAATCGGCATGCTTCTGAACATTTCATCGAGGACGTCGTAGGTAGGGCATGCGGGTTGCGAGTTGATAGCGAAGGAATCGCAAGCAGGAGGTTGCTCCTACAAATGATAATTGTTCTCGGGATGCGGCATTTGAACCGAAACAGCGAGCGCTGACCCCGCAGCTTGCTGCGGGGTTAGCGAGCGAATCGAAGCAGACACAAAGTCCTCTTGAGATCGAAGATTCCCTGCAGCTTTGCTGCAGGGAGCTTCAATACCGAGAAGGTCTTGGCCGCCGCAGAAGGGGCACCCTCAGGCAGCTTGTGAATGCAAGGGAAGTTTCGGGTTACCCGCTGATGTTTGAGGCTGAAGCCTCGGAGACTCGAGTGGCGAGTGAAATTGACAAAATCAGGATGGTTATCGCCGGCGGCGGTACCGGAGGGCATCTCTTTCCGGCCATAGCCATAGCAAAGGAGCTCTCCACGCGGCCCGGGGGCGCGGAAATCCTCTTTGTGACGGGCAGACGGAAACTGGAATCGCAGGTGATCGCACGCTATGGGTTCAGGCAGACATCCATCGACGTTGAGGGAATGAAGGGAAGAGGGTGGAGAAGGGGAGCGATAACTGCCGTGAAGTTGCCTTGGAGCTTTTATCAGGCGCTTTCCATCATCCGGGGATTTTCTCCTCACCTCGTTGTAGGAGTAGGAGGGTATTCCTCCGGGCCTGTTTGTGTCGCGGCCAGATGGAAGGGAATCCCTTGCGCCATCCAGGAGCAGAATTCCTTTCCGGGGCTGACGAATCGTCTCCTCTGCCGGCTTGTGGACAGGGTGTTCATCGCCTTTGAGGAGAGTAAGGCGCATCTTCCTTGTGCTTCGGTCCTCTGGACGGGCAATCCTGTGCGCAAGGAGCTTCTGGAGAAAAGGGATGTTGACGTGAGGAAGGATGGAAGATTCTGCGTCCTCGTGGTCGGAGGAAGCCAGGGAGCCAGGGCGATCAACCAGGCCTTTGTCTCTGCGCTGGAAATTCTCGTTCGGGAAGGAAAAGCGCTGAGAGTGATTCATCAAACCGGTGAAACGGATTTCGAGCTTGTCGCCCGGGAGTACAAGGAAAAGGGGCTTACCGGGGATGTAAGCCCATTCATACTGGATATGGGAGATGCCTACAGACAGGCAGATCTGGTCGTAAGCCGGGCAGGGGCGACCACCCTCTCGGAACTGACGGCCCTTGGGAAGCCTTCGATCCTTATCCCTTATCCGTTTGCGGCCAATAACCATCAGGAGCTCAATGCCCGCTCCACGGCACAGGCGGGCGGTGCTGAAATAATCCTGCAACAGGAGTTAACCGGCGAGAGGCTTGCCCGGGTTCTGGTGAAGTACATGGAAAACCCTGAAGCGCTCAAGACGATGGCGCGGCAGGCCGGAATCCTGGGGCGGCCCAATGCCGTGGAGGTCATAGTGGACAATCTCATCGGGATGATTCGAGCATGAAACCCTTCGGAAAGGCCAAACAGATCCATTTTGTCGGAATCGGGGGGATCGGAATGAGCGGGATAGCCGAGCTTCTTCTGAACCTCGGCTATTCAGTGACCGGCTCGGATCTCAAGGATTCGCCCGTGACGCGGAGACTCGTGAGTCTGGGGGGCAGAGTCTTTGCCGGGCACAGGAAGGAGAACATCCAAGGGGCGGATGTGGTGGTCTATTCCTCTGCAGTTTCGCGGGACAATCCGGAGATCGTCGAATCCAGGGAAAGAGCCATCCCCGTGATCCCCAGGGCGGAAATGCTCGCGGAACTGATGCGTCTGAAACACGGCATCTCCGTAGCCGGTGCGCATGGAAAGACCACGACCACGACCATGATCGGCTCCATTCTGACCTGCGGGAGGCTGGATCCGACTGTCGTGATCGGGGGTAGGCTGGATATCTGGGGCGGCTCCAATGCCAAGCTGGGGCAGGGTCTGCTCCTGGTGGCGGAATCCGATGAGAGCGATGGATCCTTCATGCTTCTCTCTCCCACGATCGCAGTTGTCACCAACATCGACTGCGAGCATATGGATTACTACGGGAACATGGACGGACTGCGGAAAACATTCGTTGATTTCATCAACAAGATTCCCTTCTACGGTCTTGCAGTGGTGTGCCTGGACAATGAAGAGATCCAGGGAATCATCCCCCGCCTGAGGAAGAGGTGCTTTACGTACGGGCTCAGTTCTCAGGCAGACCTCAGGGCAAGAGGCGTGGAAAAGGGGATGTTCCAGGTGAGCTTTGAAGTCGTTCTCCACGGGGAGTCGCTGGGGCGCGTGACCGTGGGGATGCCCGGAGATCACAATGTGCTGAACGCCCTCGCGGCGATCGCCGTGGGACTCGAGCTGGATGTCCCTCTGGAGGAGATCCGGAAGGGGCTTCTGAACCTGGGCGGTCTGGCGCGGCGTTTCCAGGTAAAGGGGAAGAAGGGCGGGGTCACTGTGGTGGATGATTACGGCCATCATCCGACGGAGATCATGGCGACACTGTCAGCCGCAAGAGAATGCTGGCCCGATCGTAGGATCATCGTGGCTTTTCAGCCCCATCGCTACACCCGGACACAGCTCCTCTACGATCGCTTTGTGATCAGTTTCAATCATGCTGACATACTTATGGTGGCGCCGCTCTATTCAGCCGGAGAGTCGCCGGTGGAAGGGGTGAATGCGGAGTGGCTTTGCCGCGGAATCAAGGAGCACGGCCACAAAGAGGTGGTCCTCTGTGAAAACCATGAGCACATCCTGGGGACCCTCCAGGAAACGGTGAAGCCGGGAGACATCGTTCTCACGCTGGGGGCGGGCGACATCTACCATGTTGGCGAAGAGCTGCTCAAAAAACTGACTGACTAGAATATCGAATGTCGAAGGAAGATGGGGTCAGGAACGCCCTTTCCGTCATTCCGGCGAAGGCCGGAATCCAGATATTCTGCAAAGTCTCGAAAATACTGGATCCCCCGCACTGCAGTGCGGGGGATGACGAAAAAAGGGTATTTTCGACTTTTTACGAGACAATCAACTCTGAACGCTGAAACCTGAACGCCGAACCCTGGTTTGCAATGGATGAGAGACAGAAAAGAGAAATCCGGGAGATCTTTGGAGAGGACGTTCTCTTCGACTGCCCCATGAGCAGATACACCACCTTCAGGGTGGGAGGAAATGCAAAGGCGCTTTGCACATGTCGCGAGATGTCCACGCTCGAATGGGTGGTTTCGTATGGTGTGAGGGAACAGCTCCCCTTCCTCGTCATCGGCAGAGGAAGCAACCTTCTCTTCAAGGACTCCGGGTTCGACGGGATCGCGATCAGGTTGGCCGGAGACCTTGCAGGCATCGTAGAAGCGGCACCGGATCCTCCTCTCCTCAAGGCGGGGGGAGGGGCCCCGCTTTCGGAACTCCTGTCCTATTGCAGGGAAAGGGGTTTGAGCGGGCTCGAATTTCTGGTCGGGGTCCCGGGCACTGCGGGAGGCGCCGCTGCCATGAACGCGGGAGCTTGGGGGATGGAGACGGGGCAAGTCATCAGGGAAATCTCCATGGTGGATCCTGGAACCGGCCTCCTTTCGAGAGACCGGTCGGAACTCCGATTCGGCTACAGGTCTCTTTCCATCCCAAAGGGCGCGGTGATCGTCCGGGTGATGCTGGGCCTGGTGCGTGACGATCCGCAGGCTGTTTCCGGAAGGATGGCGGAATATCTCTCCCGGAGGAAAGCCGGCCAACCCCTCGATCATCCGAGCGGAGGGTCCGTATTCAAGAATCCTCCGGGCGATTTTGCAGGGAAACTGATCGAGAAAGCCGGGCTGAAGGGGGAAAGGGTCGGGGGAGCCATGATATCCCCGAAGCATGCCAACTTTATCGTCAATGTGGGGGGGGCGAGCGCGGGGGATGTTCTCGCTCTGATGGAACTGGCGAGAAAAAGGGTCTGGGATCTGACGCGCGTGGAGCTTGAACCGGAAATCAGGGTGGTGGGGTGAGGTGGAAAACCTGCGGCCAATGGATTTGTTCGACGATCCTGCTACGAGAAGAGCCATTCTCAAGCGGCAGTCCGTCCGGCGGGAGGGCGAACCGATCTTTTCCAAGATCTGGAAAGTGGTCCATTTCGCACTCTCCTGCTTCCTTAAATTTTCCTGCCTGGTCATGGTTCTCGCCCTTATCAGCGCGTTGTTTGTTTTCCTGTACGACAATCTCCTCCGATCGCCCTACATCAAGCTGGAAAGGGTGGTTGTGCTCGGAGTGGATGAGACCATGAGGGAAGAGTTGCTGGAAATAGCCCAGGTGGACTTCGAAATGAGTCTGTTCGCAGTCAATATGGATGAAATGAAGGAAAGGCTGGAGAAACATCCCTGGGTCAAATCCGTAAGCCTGGAGAAGCAATTCCCCCACACTCTGGCTATCCGTGTGGAAAGAGAAGAACCCTGGGCCATCGTGGCCGGGGACAAGCTGCGATACATGAATCGCCGGGGAAGAATCTTCAAGGAAGTGGAAGAGGGGGATCCGATCGATTTCCCTGTAGTGACCGGCATCCCTGTGACAGGAGAAAATGTCGGCAAACCCGTGGACACCGCGGTTCATGTGCTCGGGGTGCTTGAGGCGGAAAAAGGAAACTGGTCCATGGAGCACCTTTCCGAACTCCATGTAAGAGGAGACGGGAGCGTCTACCTGTACTACCCCTCTCTGCCTTGCGGGATCAAGGCCAGGGCGGACGAACTGGCGGACAGGATGGATGACCTCAAGAAGGTGGTGGAGCATTTGAACCGTTCCGGCCGCATCCGCACGGCAAAAGGAATCAACCTGGAGTATGCGGACGGCGCAGTGGTTTCTTTCAAGAAAGGCTAAGGAATGGCGACAGGAGAGATCATCGTAGGCCTGGATATCGGAACAACAAAGATGTGCGCAGTCGTGGGCGAGGTGCGGCCCGACTCTATTGAAATCATCGGTATCGGCAGCCATCCCTCCGAAGGGCTTCGGAAGGGGGTGGTGATCAACATCGAAAAGACGGTGGAGTCGATCAAGGAAGCTATCGAGGAAGCCGAAACCATGGCGGGGTGTGAGATCAGCTCCGTCTATGCGGGGATTGCCGGAGGCCACATCAAGGGCTTCAACAGTCACGGCGTGATCGCCCTCAAGGAGAGGGAGGTGACACGCAAAGACATCGAAAGGGTCATCGAGGCGGCAAGCGCAGTGGCCATTCCCATGGACCGGGAAGTCATTCATGTCCTTACACAGGAATTCATTGTGGACGAGCAGGACGGGATCATCGATCCCCTCGGGATGGCAGGGGTCAGGCTTGAAGCAAAGATTCACATCGTGACCGGGGCCGTCACCTCTGCGCAGAACATCATCAAATGCGCGAACAGGGCGGGTTTGGACGTGTGCGACATCGTGCTCGAATCCCTTGCTTCGAGTGAAGCCGTGCTCTCCGAAGAAGAGCGCAACCTTGGCGTGGCCCTACTCGATTTCGGCGGCGGCACAACCGACCTGGCGGTCTTCTCGAGGGGAACGATCAAGCACACCTCGGTGCTCGCGCTCGGGGGAGACAATCTCACGTATGATATTTCCATCGGGCTGAGGACCCCGAAGAACGAGGCTGAAAAGATCAAGATGAAATATGGCTGCGCCCTCTCCTCGATGATCGGAAAGGACGAAACCATCGAAGTTCCGGGAGTTGGAGGGAGAAAACCGAGGGTGCTGTCGAGACATATCCTGGGAGAAATCCTGGAGCCGAGGGTCGAGGAGATATTTACGCTTATTCACAACGAGCTTGTGCGGTCCGGCCACGACAACATCATCAACTCCGGTGTAGTGATCACCGGCGGCTCGGCCGAGCTCTCCGGCATTCCGGAGACCGCCGAACAGGTTTTCAATGCCCCGTCAAGGATCGGGTACCCGCAGGGAATCACGGGACTTGTCGAGGTCGTGAACAAACCTATGTATGCAACCGCAGTCGGGCTGGTGCTGTATGGGGCCAAGCGGCTGAAGGAGGGCAAGAAGTTCAGAATACGAGACACCAATATTTTTGGCCGTGTCATGGATAGGATGAAGAGATGGTTCAAGGATGTGATCTGAGTTTATCTTAAGGGGCCTGAAGGGAGGGACATGTATGAGATTCGAATTCGTAGAGGACAAGGACAAGTACACAGCCAAGATCAAAGTCATCGGAGTGGGGGGAGCGGGCGGAAATGCCATCAACAACATGATCAATGCCAAGCTCAAGGGGGTTGAATTTGTGACCGCCAACACCGACATCCAGGACCTGGAGCGGTCGATCTGCCCAACCAAGATCCAGCTCGGGGCATCGATCACCAGGGGGTTGGGCGCCGGCGCGGATCCGGACATCGGCCGGATGTCCGCAGAGGAGAGCGCCGGTGAAATCAAGGAGACCATTGGCGGGGCCGACATGGTTTTTCTCGCGTCAGGCATGGGAGGGGGAACAGGGACAGGCGCCACTCCCGTGATTGCGCGGGAGTGCAAGGAGAGCGGGGCGCTCACCGTTGCGGTGGTCACAAAGCCGTTCGGCTTTGAGGGCGACAAGAGGATGAGCCGCGCCCTTGCGGGAATCGACAGGTTGAAAAAGGAAGTGGATACGCTTATCATCATCCCCAACGAACGCCTCAAGGCCGTGGGTGGCAAGAGCAGCTCCTTCAAAGAGCTGATTACCCGAGCCGATGAGGTCCTCCTGAACGCGGTGAGGGGCATCTCCGACCTGATCGTGAGCAGTGGATTTATCAATCTGGATTTTGCAGATGTAAAAAAAGTCATGGAACAGATGGGTACCGCTATCATGGGCACGGGAAGGGCGAGCGGCGAGAACCGCGCAGCGGAGGCCGCGCGGGAGGCCGTCAACAGCCCGCTTCTCGAGGATATCTCCATCAGCGGGGCCAAGGGGCTTCTGATGAATATCTGCGGGTCTCCGTCCATGACCATGGAAGAGATCGACCAGGCGTGCACGTACATCAAGGGCGAGGTCGACAAGGATGCCGAGATATTCTGGGGCGTCGTGTTCGACGAGAACATGGGCGACGAAGTCCAGATCACGGTCATCGCGACGGGCATCGACAAGGAGAGTTGCGGAAAGGTCGTAAGGCTCAGGGATCTGACTCCTGACGAGGAACATGATCCCTGGCTGGTGAGGGGGCCAAACGGGGAAAATCTGGAGATCCTGGATACGCCGACCTTCCAGCGCCCGAAGATCACTGAGGAGCCCGCAGTCATGTCCTCCAGGACTGAACAGCCTCCTCATCACGGCAAGAGAATGAATATTTTCAGAAGGGGTCTTTTCAAAGAGAGCCTCGATTATCCCGCGTTTCTGAGGGTAAAGGCGGACTGAGAGGGACCCCAGAGGTGATCGACCGTGCCGGACAAGATCGCTTCCCTTTACCGGGCGAGGCTTTCAAAGGAAAAAGGGACGATAAGAAAGGAGTGGGGCGGCAAGCTTTCCATTGCGCTCTGCTATCCCAACTCCTATCGGATCGGCATGTCGAGTCTGGGTTTCCAGACAATTTACCACCTTCTGAATAGAAGAGAAGAGGTTGTTGCAGAACGCGTTTTTCTTCCTGAAGGCCCTGAGCTGTCCCTCCGTCTGGAGGAGGGGAAAGGGCTCGTGTCCCTCGAGTCCCTTTCCCCCCTTCAGAGATTCGACGTTGTCGCATTCTCCCTCTCCTTTGAGAATGACTTCCCGAATATCCTGAGAATCCTGGATCTGGGAAGAATCCCCCTCCTGGCTGAAGAAAGAGATGAAGCCCATCCCCTGGTCATGGCGGGGGGGGTGATCACCTTTCTCAACCCGGAGCCCATATCGCCCTTTTTTGATCTTTTCCTGACAGGCGAGGCCGAGCCGGTCCTCGATCCCTTTCTCGATCTTCTTTCAGGGCTCAAGCGGAGCCGCAGCCCCAGGAAAGAAATCCTTCTGAGACTGGCAGGCGAAATTCCCTCCGTCTATGTCCCTTCGTTCTACAGTGTAGAGTACAACAGGGACGGAACAATTCGTGAAAGGAATCCCCTGGAAAGTCCGGCTCGCGAGAGAATAGAGGTTGCAAGGCTCAATCCCCTGTGTGAGGCTCCGGCCATCTCTGCAATCAGAACACCGGACACGGAGTTTGCGGGCAGGATTCTGGTCGAGCTCGGACGAGGGTGCGGTCGATCGTGCCGCTTTTGTGCGGCGGGTTACGTATACCGGCCCCCAAGGGCCCATCCATTGCCGGAGATACTTTCGTCCCTGGAAAAATCGATCAAAGAAGAGAAAAAATTCGGTCTGATGGCGCCCTCCATCTCCGACATTCCCGGTGTGGATGAGGTCACCGGGTTCATCCTCGACCGGGGAGGCTCTTTCTCCGTTTCTTCCTTAAGGGCGGACGGGCTGACACCGGAGATGATCGAGAACTTGAAGAGGAGCGGCCAGAAGACCATGACCATTGCCCCTGAAGCCGGATCCGACCGGCTCAGAAAAGTGATCAACAAGCATCTGAGCGAAGAGCAGATCATCGAGGCTGTTGGGAGGATTGCGTCTGCAGGCCAATTCGCCGTCAGGCTCTATTTCCTCATCGGCCTTCCCACGGAGACGAGGGAGGATGTGAACGGTATTCTCGATCTCGTGAAACATATCAAGCACCGTCTCGTCAAGGAGTCCGCCACGAGGGGAAAAATAGGCCAGCTGAGGCTCAGCATCAACTGCTTCATCCCCAAGTCCTTCACCCCTTTTCAGTGGTTCCCGATGGAGAGCCAGGCCACCCTGAAGGAAAAGCAGAAGTGGCTCAAGAAGAGTCTGAGCGGGGAAGGGGGGATAAAGGTCAATTTCGATGTGGCAAAGTGGGCCAATATGCAGGCCATCTTTTCCCTGGGGGATAGAAGGGCGGCTCACCTTCTCAGGCTTGTCCACGAGCACCAGGGGGATTGGAACAAGGCGCGCCGGTTCTCCGAATTCAACCCCGACTTTTTTGTTTACAGGCCAAAGGATCTGAAGGAGGTGCTCCCCTGGGATTTTCTGGACCACGGAATCCGCAAAGAGCACCTCGTGAAGGAATACAAGCTTGCCCTCAAAGGAGAGGAGTCGGAGCCTTGCCACCCCGGCGACTGCATCCGATGCGGGGCATGTTGAGGATGAAGGTCGATGGTTGCGGGTTGCTGTCGACAGCACCTCCGGCCCGGCTCCGCGCGCAAGTCCCTCGGCCAAATGCCGCATCAAAAAATAGTACAACACTGAGTTTGAACTTGGAGGTTTCTCCTCACGCCCTGTTCTCGACCTCTTGAGTGATCTCCTGTGCGTCGTGAAGGATCTTTTCCTCTTCCTCGTGGAGTTGCTGGCCTATCCTGTACAGCCTTTTCCTTTCCGTCCGACCTCCGATGCCGTGCTCCATGAACTCCCGGTGGTTCTTTTGATGTTCTTTGTAAAGACTGTCATGCCTTTTTTTCAGTGCCCTCAGCTCGCCCATGAGGTCGCCGAGACTGCGGTTCTCTACGATTTTCTCCATTCTCATTACGATCTCCTTCCGGGGAGAGGTACGGTTTAACAACTTGGTTCTCCACTTAATTGTTCCCTCTGTCGAATCATGGTCGAGTGAAGCTGTAGGGGATTCGAGTGCACGTTGGGAAGCGGTTCGGAAGCTGTTAACCCGTGATGTGAACTGAACTAATCCAGGGCTGCGTATTTTAATTTGTACTAATTTTCTAAATTAAAAATGCATTGACAAATTTTGGATTATATATTTAAACTTATATACTTTTTGGGCAAATATCAATAATCTTGGCTAAAAGTTCTAGTGTCATCTCTTAAGGCTGAGCGATTCTCCCCTTTCTCTCTGTGTTTCAGTCGCTTCCCCTTATCCTTCACCTCCTCACTTCCAGCAAAACGTGTCTCAACACTTCGTAGTGCCGATAGGGATACACCTTCGAAGCCATCTTCTGTTTCATCGGTCGACTCCTGCTCCCCCGGAGCAAGGAGGTCTCTTTGATGAACCCTTTTAATGGATGGAGGATCCTAAGATGAAGAAACAAGAGATTAAACCGTTTGTGTGGGGAATGGTGGTCGGTTCGGTCGCACTGCTTATCGTAATTTTCTCGGCAGGATGGGTAGTGACCAGTGTATCGGCCGAGGCTCAAGCCAAGAAGATCGCGGCCGAAGCCGTCATCGATCGTCTGGCGCCCATAGCCGTGGCACAACACATGATAGACCCAAACAGGGAAGCCCGAGTCAAGGAGATGATAGGCATGGACTCCTGGAAGAGGGGTGACTACGTGATGGCACAGGGTTGGGCGAAGATGCCCGGTGAGAAAGAATCCGACAGCAGGGTTGCCTCTGAGTGCGCCCGACTGATTGAGAAGCTCAACAATATGTAAAGAGTTCAAACCGGTGTCATCCCCCCGAGCTGCAGCCCAGGTCTATGATGCTGGGTTGCAGCTCGCGCAGTTATGTTCAAGATTTTTCCTTTTTTCCTCCTTCAACATTCTTTCCGGAAAATTGAGAGAGTGGACACGAGGGTCATTTTGGCACAGATCATGACGACCAGAGAAATGGCCGGGTATTTAAGGCTTCATCAGATTACTATCTGCAGATTATCCAAAGAAGGCAAAATCCCCTCGATTCGCATCGGGAGGGTCTGGCGCTTTGATAAGGAGGTCATCGATAAATGGATTGCCGCCTCTCATGCGGAATATCTCGGCACGGATGGCAAGAACAATCATGAGTAATCACATTATTATCGGACCCTCTGATAGCAGGTTGTCTGTTGCTATGAGGACTTAAGGTGCCTTGCCATGATTATAATTTTTAATTATTTTTTAATTAAATTGGATAAATTTGAGAAAAAACTTATAATTGTTATACATCATGAGTGTCCGCATCTAAATGCTGACCGTTTCCTTCCACAGGAATCCATTTGGCAACAGTGGCAACCCGAAGTTTGAAACCATGAAAATTCATCGGAAAGGAGGGTGTCACCATGGCCAATGGAACAGTCAAGTGGTTCAATGACCAGAAGGGCTTCGGCTTCATCGAGCAGGAAGGCGGTAGCGATGTGTTTGTGCATCATTCAGCGATCGCCGGAAACGGCTTCAAGTCTTTAAAAGAAGGCGATAAAGTAACCTTTGAAGTCGAAAAAGGGGAAAAAGGCCCCGCTGCAGCGAATGTCCATCTAGTTTAGCTGTAGTCCTGAGGATAAAAGGGCACCCATCGCATCTGGTGGAGTGCCCTTTTTTGCCCCTGTTATCAACCATTGAAAGGAGTCTCAATGAATATCTACATCGGTCAACTCCCATACAGTGTGACGGAGGACGCTCTCAGAGCCATGTTCGCTGAATTCGGAGAACTGGAAAGCGTCAGGGTCATTTCGGACAGAATAACAGGTCGTTCCAAAGGCTTCGGCTTTGTGGAAATGGTGAGCAACTCCGAAGCGGACCAGGCGATGAAAAGTTTGAACGGGAAGATGGTTGATGGGAGAAGCATCAAGGTAATTCCTGCGGATTCAGGAGCCAAACGTTCAACACGCGAGAAAAGACCATTCGGCAGAGATAGATTTTGAACCGAAAACAGCGAGCCCATTTTCTCCGCGCTTCGCTTGGAGTCCCACCCCTTCACCCGCCCGAAGGATGGGATGTTCGAGCGTAGCGAAGAAAAATCCCGCTAGCGGGGCTGCAGGGGAGCTTCAATCCGATTTCCCGGACCGGCAACTTCTACGGGCCTTCCAAAAGAGGAGGGGGTGCATCACCGCCGGAAGCCTGCAATCCGGGGTAAACCGCCGACAAGGGCAACTCTCACCAAAAGACCCATGAGGGATACATTCCATTGAAGATTCCCAATAAAACACATATTTTTGTGATCGCCGGCATGCTTTTTCTGATTTTCCTCTCTTGGTCCTTCAATCGCTCGGACAACGATACCTCAATCATCTACAGTGAGTTCTTGAACATGGTTGAGAGCGGGAAGGTCATTCAGGTCACCATAGAGGGAGACAACATATCGGGCCTGAGCGCACAAGGGGTGTTTCGAACCTTTGCCCCAAGAGATTCCGGCCTGCTCATATTGTTGAAGAACAAAGGTGTTCGGATATCGGCCAAGTCCCAGGAAGTTTTTTCATGGGTCGCCCTGTTCCTCTCATGGATACCGATGGTTTTGCTGGTCGGCGTTTGGATATTCTTCATGCGCCGGATGCAAGGTGGCGGAGGAAACCCGCTGTCCCTTGGGAAAAGCCAGGCAAAACTCGTTTCGGACGGACGGGAGAAAGTCACGTTCGAGGACGTAGCGGGGATAGACGAGGCCAGAGAGGAATTGCAGGAAATCGTAGACTTCCTCCGCGATCCGAGAAAATACACACGGCTGGGCGGAAGGATACCGAAGGGCGTGCTTCTCGTGGGGGTTCCAGGCACAGGCAAGACGTTGCTTGCCAGGGCGATAGCCGGGGTGGCGGGTGTTCCGTTCTTCAGTACAAGCGGGTCGAGCTTTGTGGAGATGTTTGCCGGTGTCGGCGCATCCAGGGTCAGGGATCTTTTCACACAGGGAAAAAGAAATGCCCCGTGCATCATATTTCTGGACGAGATCGACGCGGTTGGTCGCCACAGGGGCGCAGGTTTGGGAAGCGGGCATGACGAAAAAGAACAAACCCTCAACCAGCTCCTCGTAGAAATGGACGGCTTTGAATCCAATGAGGGCGTGATCCTTATCTCCGCCACGAACAGACCCGATGTGCTCGACCCGGCCTTGCTGAGGCCCGGGCGATTCGACAGGCAGATCGTTGTCCCGGTTCCGGATATGAGAGGGAGGGCCGCAATTCTCAAAATCCACGTCAGGAAAACACCTTTGGCCGGTGATGTGGATATCCACCATCTTGCCAGAGGGATCCCGGGGTTTACCGGCGCAGACATTGAAAACATGGTCAACGAGGCCGCTCTCATGGCAGCCATCCGCAACAGCAGCGAGGTGGAGATGGCTGATTTTGAGAGAGCCAGGGACAAGGTCATGCTGGGAAGCGAGAGGAAAAGCATGCTCATCAGCGCCGAAGAGAAAACAACCACCGCCTATCATGAGGCGGGGCACACCATTGTGGCCGTGCTTCTCCCCGATACGGACCCTATACACAAGGTCACGATCATCCCCAGGGGACGTTCCCTCGGGCTGACCAGGCAAATTCCCTTGAACGAAAAACAAATCTACACAAGAAACTACCTGCTGAGCAACATCTGCATTCTGATGGGTGGCAGAGCGGCGGAGGAAATCGTATTTCACACTCAGACGACCGGGGCTCAGAATGATATTGAAAAGGCTTCCGACCTGGCGCGAAAAATGGTTTGTGAGTATGGCATGAGCGAAGCGTTGGGTCCCGTCTCCTTCGGCAAGAACGAAGAGCACATATTCCTAGGCAGAGAGGTCACCCGGCACAAGGATTACAGTGAAATGACGGCACAAAGGATCGACGAAGAGGTGAGCGATATAGTGACCGCTGCCCACAAGAAGGCGGACGGTCTTATTCGGGAAAGCGGCGATGCGCTTCACAGAGTCGCAAACGGCCTTTTGGAAAGGGAGACATTGAGCGGCGGAGATATCGATGAGTTGATGGCATCCACGGCAAAAACCAGGTGAATCCTCTCTACGTCTCTCCTCCCGTGCCGCCCCCCACATTTGTGATTCACCGGGTGATTCACCGGGTTGCTTTTTCCCGGGAGCAGGTATAATATCACCCCATTCGAACTCGCCCGGAACCTAGGGATGGTAAGATGACATCATGCCCGGCGCCTGTCAAATCTCCCTTATTAAAATTTTCGTTGCTCCCTTGGCTTATTTTCTGCTTCGCTTGTATCTTTCAACGGTAAGGGTCCGTCCGCTCCACGAGGATGCTCTTCTGCAATTCCTGGAGGGCGGCGGAAAAGGCATTGGGGCAATATGGCATCAGCGCTTTTTGGGGGTCCTGGGTTATGTGACGAAGTTCCGCCATCTATCCCTGTCGATCATGATCAGCATGAGCCGGGATGGGGACTGGATCGCCCCGGTGGTCAAATTTCTGGGCCTGCGGCCCGTTCGGGGCTCCAGTACGCGGGGGGGTAAGGAAGCTTTGGCGGCCATGGTAAAGGACCTGGCCTCAAACCAGGCCGCCCTCCATGTGGTCGATGGCCCCCAGGGGCCCAAAGGGGTGGTCAAGGCGGGGTTGATCCGGCTGGCCCAATTATCCCGGGCCGCCATCATCCCGGTTTATATCTCTGTGGATCGTGCCTGGACCGCCCGCAGTTGGGATCGTTTCCTGATTCCCAGACCCTTCAGCCGGGTTCGGGTGCGCTTTGGCGAACCCATTGATGTGCCGGAGCAGATGGATGAGGGAGCCTTTGAAGCCCTTCGCCTGGCCGTGGAGAAAAAGATGATTCAGGGTCACGCCCTGGATGACCGGCATTGTGGATGGGGGAGACCCTTATAGATTCAGGGAACCAACTGCCAGATAGAAATTCGTATAGATTAGAGCCCTACGGTGCCGCTCACTGCGTGGCCGAAAGCCGAAAGCTGGAGGCAATCCGAACTATGCGGTGTCATGTGTACTTATCCATCCCTTCCGCCTCAGCAGATTCCTTCAGCCCTTATGCTGGATCGGGCCGTTTCCACTGGTAAGGAAGCTCCTTGATGGTTCCCGGTTCGGTCATTGTTTTGAGGGCCGCGAACGCGTCCAGAATGATCCGCCTCTGGCGGCTCACGTTGCCGGGCTCACCGAACATGCTGCCTCGCGCAAACTTGACGAGCAAGGCGCGAGGCGGTTTGATGCGTGCCATCCGGTCGGCCGCGTTCCCCATGGAGATGGTGGGTATTCCCGCTTCCTCGACCATCCGCTGAATCAGACCCACGGTCTGATGGCACTTCGGTCAGACCGGCACAAGGAAAAGCACATCGATCGCCTGTCCCTTTATCCGCGAAATGAGCTCGGGAACCGTCTTTTTGACCAGGGTTACCGCGTCGTTGACATAGCCGAAGCTGTAGTTGGTTTCCGCGAGTCTGCCGATGATTTTCTCTTTTTCCAGCTCGATGAAGCGCTGGAGGGGGAAAATGATATTGATGTCCTGCTCGGCCAGGCTGTGATCGTAATGCGGATGGGCAATTCCGAGATCTTTCTGCCTCACCGTTTTGGGAAGCTCCCGAAAGGAAGTATCCCCGTGAATTGAAACGATGTCGTAGGGATGCTGGCTTTCCTTGAGATAGAGGCCGCCACTGGTGACGAGAGCGAAGGTCTGCGTGGACGGTTCTCCTTTGTAGGGAGTCCAGGGTATGTCGTCAGGGACGATGAAAGGATACTTCTTTACGATCTCCTCCATTTTGCCCGCCTGGTAGTCCGGCAGGCTTTCCTCCACCCACCTGTCATAGGCGGCTTTGAAGTTCTCAATATCAAACGGCATCTTCTTTTGCCTCTCGGATTTGATTGTTCCTATCAACAGCCTTGAGTTCCGAAAGAGAGCGGATCATCGGGACCCCCTCACAAGAACCCATACCACGCCGATTGAGCCATTTCCCTTTATTCCCGCAGAGATGCTGCCATGTACATCTTTCTCCAGATCGTCACCGATGTGCCGGCAGTCTGCCGGATTAGCCTGGGGCAGCAATTTTATGCGTCACTTACCCTTTAGATACTGCTCGATCTCCTGCCTGTGTTTTGCAACGTAACTGCAACTCGGCTCCTCACCGCACTTTCGACATTTCAGGTCGTAGGTGGAATTGAGGGTCTGGCATCGAGCGCAGGTATAATTTCCCCTGATTTCTTCGAGCCATTGCTTATACCCGACAGACCTGATTCGTTCAAGGTTGTCCCAAAGCTCGATCCGATGAGGCATTGCAGATTGAAACTGTGTCAGATCATCGCAGGGATACTGTTCACATTCGCTGCAAAAGTCGATCCCCCGTTCAGCGGCGCAAGCAAACATCTTGCATTTCTCGCAATAGGGCAACCGCTTGTCCGACCGACATCCGAAGCACTTGCTTTCATCTACTGACCAATTTCGGTGCGCCGCAAGCCTTTTGAGCCTTTCAAGGTCTTCAGTGGTGGAAATAAACCACGAGCACGCTTCACAGTAAAGGCCGCACACAGCAGCCATTCTCTTGTCCGACTCACCCATTTTTTCCACTTCCCTTTGCGGATAACGATTGAACTCACTTGCCGCGCCACATTGCTTGCATCCCAAAACCGCGGCGGAACCGCGGGCAAGTAAAGTGAGTTGTTATGCCATCATCAGCTTTACACCCATTCAGGGTTTACGATTGTGATTTCGCTCTGAATGTTACCTGTATTTGGCACTCCCTCCGGCTCAATGAGGAGGGCCTTGTACCCCGTCTCGGATGACGGCTTGTGCTCGACGCCTTTCGGGATGACTATCATCTCTCCAGCGTGTACCTCTACCTTCCGGTCCTTGAAGTTCATCACAAGCGTGCCCTCAATGATGATGAATGTCTCGTCTGTTTCAGGGTGGCAATGCCAAACAAATTCCCCTTTGAATTTGACGATTTTGAAGTCGTAGTCGTTCATCTTGGCGATCAGCCCCACAGCATAGTCGCCCACTGGCAGCTTTCCGAACTTGTCAGAGAGGTTGATTTTCTCTAATTTCATTTGCTGTCCTCGTATAACGGGGCAAATAAGGCGCGTGGTGTGCAGCAAGGGGACGCTGTTAGGTTTTTAGGTTCCCTAATAGATGAAGCTTCTTTTCGTCCGCAATCCTGCGTCCTCGGGTGACGGATTCACTGACGGATGGAACCGAAATCCGCAGCCTTCTTGA
>Ga0209270_1000853_pt1 | contig 52369 bp, 42 predicted proteins | sample MTBAKSrepl1MetaG_FD_187456 | JGI IMG/M metagenome (GOLD analysis project Ga0209270, IMG submission 187456) | Enrichment culture microbial communities from Arthur Kill intertidal strait, New Jersey, USA, that are MTBE-degrading - MTBE-AKS1... | ecosystem: Environmental > Aquatic > Marine >... | reverse complement strand
AGCCATGGCATTTGTCAAAGGAAGGCTGTTGGGATACGACGCAGAAATTACAGCCTAGCCGGATTCACTCACATGCGTGGGATACACAATCGAAATTATACCTCTCGAAACCTGACTGATCTTGCCAATCCTAAAAAACTGCCATTTTCTTATATAGCTATACTCTATCCCAACCACTTTTTTTTCCATCCCACCTGGTCCATTTCTCAATGGGACACCCGGCCTTCTGCTTCCGGTCTGCCGGCAGTATGAGACCGCTATTGTCGCGAATGACGGTTTTCAAATCAAGAATCCGACTACTAAAACGAATTAGCATGTTCCCGGACGAGGGCGCTGGTTAATCTCGTAGAGGTAATTTTGGCGGATAGAGAATCAACTGGAGGCAAATAGCCCCGAAATTCTGAGTTCTGCAGGGAGAATCGGTCAGATGTACTGGCGAGCGTACCGCCTTACATGATGGCCGTCGAGGACATGAAATTCCTTCAGTTTTTTCAGGGTCACGGGGGAGAAGGTGCCGATGGGAAGGTAGATGATCTTCTTTCCGGTCTTTGCCGCCATGCTGATGCACCATCCTGAAGGAGGGTCCGCGGCCACATACACCACGTGCTTTTCCACACTGTAATCGATCGCGGCCAGGAGCAGTCTTTCGGGCTTGCTCCTTGCAAAATCGAAGAAAGGGTCCTTCCAGATATCGTAAACACGCATGGGGGGGTAAGTGAGCATAAAACCGCCGTACTGGCACCTGGATATTCCGGGCCCGTCCATCGTCTCGCCCGCAGGGGTGCTGTAAAAGGCCATGTCCGACTCCTGTGAATGCTCACCGAGCCATGTGACCCTCCAGGGAAAGCGCTCTTCTTCCCCGCTTCCGGGATCCGGATCGAAGATCACCGCCACGGAGCCTACCTTTCCGCGAAGAGGTCTACTCTCCTTCACATAGATTTTTCCCATGGCCCACTCTCGGATAGTCTGCCGGATGTCTATCCCGTCCAGCATGGAGCTTTCAAAGGGAACGATCCTTGCGTTCTCCTCCACCTTGATCTCCATGGCCCGTTTTTGCAGGTATTTCCCATACCCTTCTATCAGCACGTCCTCCGGCGGATAGGAGCAGATAAAATCTCCCCTGAAGGCCTTCTTCCACTCCCCCGGAACCTTTTCCCTCGGCTTTCGCTTCACGGGAACAGGCACCAGCCTCCTTCTAAAGGACTTGATCCTCCTGTGAAAACGAATTCGTTTCTCGTCGAGGTAAATATCCTCGCCGCTCAGCCGCAGGACGGGAAGGCCCGGGTCATCGCTTTGCCACGGGTATTCGCTCCCCCTCTCCCACAACTCATACGCAAAGTTGTCGTTTGCAGCCCCTCTGGCAGCCACAATGAGCTGATAGAAGCTGGGTACGAGCCCTCCGGAGAGCAGGGCATAATTTCTTGCAAACTTGTGGAGCACCCTTACCTGGCTTCGGGAGAGCTCCTCCTTGCTGTTTTTCAGATGATTCTCCCTGGCCGCAGAGACCAGCTCCTGATTGATATGAATGCGGTCGATCGCTCCTCCCTTTTCTCGAAAGCTCTCGTAGCGGGAGGTAAGAAAAGGCATTTCCGAGAGGATTTCACGGCTGGAGTCCTTGTGCAGATGTGCGAGCCCCACCCCTTCCCGGTGTCTTCTTCCGATCACCTCGGTCTGGGGCTGATCCAGCATGGACATAAGGCCGGGAAAATGGAACATGCCGCACACGAACAGGATTTTCTCGCGCGACTTTGCCAGCTGCTGAAGATGAAAAGCCATGGTTTTTTCCCTGAGGTCGTCTTCCAGAAAGCGCGTGGTATCCCCGCCCGCCCGCAGGTACGCGTGGCAGTACATGTAATGACCGACCTTGGTGATGGCATAAGAGTCCGGCATGGGCGAGCGGTCGATCGGATATCCTTCGGTATCCCGGTCCACCATATGTACCGGCAGGTCATGCTCTACGGCCAGTCTCAGCGCCTCAACCTGTCCATCTGTAGGTTCAAGGGGGAGGTAGATGAAGGGGTCTTCGTTTTCCTGATAGTGAACGACCGAAAGAAGGGGAAGACGACGGATCCCGGCAAGGACGACCTCTTTGAGAGTGGAAGGGTATTCGACAGCCACATGAAGGGGCTTGAACTCCTCGAACTGTCTTCTGACCTCAACCGCGAACTCCATCCGGTTATGAAGGATCGGCACAATGCGCACATTGCGCCATTCAATCACCTGTTTCTTCTTCCTCGTCATCAAACAACTCCCGGAAATACTGGGCTGCATTCGGGTCCAGGATCATGTCCGCAGACTCCTTCATGTACTGGCTGATCCTGGCCCTGCGGCGGACTGCAGTCATTTTCTCTCCGCTCTCCACAAGCCTCTTGAGCGCGTAACGGGCGATGTTGATCCCGTCCCGCACCGAGTAGCGTTCGTCCGCCTCATGAGCGCCCTGAAGAAAGTCCACTATGTATTCCAGGACCTCGTCGTCGGCAAAAGGAAGATTGGATTTCAGAATCATCAGTTCATCTTCCCTTTCAGGGAAGTCTATGAAGATCTGGGGCTGGAGCCTGGAGTGGATGTATTCAGGAAGCTCGAAGGTGCTTGCGTCGTCATTCATCGTTGTGCAAAGACGGAAGTCATTGTGGGCCTTGATCTTGATCCCCGCGACGACCGACTCCACATAGCGGCGGCTGTCCATCAGGGGAGCCAGAGAGGCCCAGCTCTTCTCGCTCATCCTGTTGCCTTCGTCAATCACCGCGACACCGCCCTTGATCATGGCGGAGACCACGGGGCTGGCCATGTATCGCACCTTTCCCATCTCTGAGATGACCGGGGTGACGATGAGATCCTCAGGCCTCGTATCCATGGTTGCCTGGAAAAGATAGACCGGCCTCTTCATCATACGGCCGGAATGATAGGCCAGCGTGGTCTTCCCGACCCCGGGCTTGCCGACCAGCCTCGGGTTCAGAGGAAGATCTTCGTCTCCGATCACCATCCAGGCAGCCAGCACCTGAGTCACCAGCTCCGGCTGACCCACCCACTTCAAGGGGACATCGTCTGGCTGCGTCAGGTTGAGCTCCACACCCTCAATAACGACCTTTTCCATAACCGATCAGGACCTCCTGATTTTGACTCTCTCGATTGATCTCGAAAACCTGTAAAAAACTCTAGCTCTATGAAAAATGGAACTCGTCAGCCGATCTCTCACAGAGCTTAAGGGTTACAAAGATTTTGAATGAATATAATCCCTTCAAGACCTTATTACAAGGAGAAGCCCCGGAATAGCGGCCGCCGTGGCACCTGTTTGACCGAAAAGGCCGCTCTGTTGTAGCCGTACAGGGCAGACCAGTGCGCCTTCGCTCTTCTCGGTGAATATCCCTTTCTCGGAAGAGCGCTTTGTCTCGTCACGAAGACCACGAAGGGAGAACAGCATGGTTTGCCAGGGAACAGAACCACCTTTGACTTCCCCGAAATATCCAGCAATACCAGACTACTGCAAAAACAGCCCCCCGCATATTTCCGGTTACCCCTTGTCACGCGGGAGTTTTTTCACTACTTAATTAGAGAAAGAAGCCGCTATTGCCTTACACCTTTGAAGGGAGCCCGCTATGGACGATATGCCTCATACCCACGAGAGCGAAGAGGTGAACGGACGCACAGAGGAACTGAAGGAGGAATTGTCGAAGATCCTGGAAGCACTTCCTCATGAAATCCCCATTTACCTTTTCTCGCGAAAGGGAGAAAGGGATCTCTTCACAAAAGCCGCAGAGCAGGTCGTCACGCTTTTTCAGAGTCTCTCCTCCAAGATCAAGCTCAGGCTGTATGATCTCGACCACAAACTGGCCGGGAAGTACGACGTCACCCGCGCGCCAACCCTTGTGCTTTGCCCGGACAAGTACAGCATTCGATGGCTGGGAGCGCCCCTCGGGGAGGAGGGAAGGACATTCGTGGAGGCCCTGCTGTTGATGGGGTCAGGCAAGAGCGGGCTGAGCGAACAGTCCATCAGGATGCTCAATCGAATGGACACCCCCAGAAACATCAAGCTGTTCGTGAGCCCCACCTGCCCTTATTGTCCGCAGCAGGCGGTAAATGCGTTGAGAGCCGCTGTGGAAAAACCCGATGTCGTTACGCTGGAGATTATCGACATCCAGGCAAACCCCGATCTGGCCGACCAGTACGAATCCCAGTCCGTTCCTCAGACCTTTGCGAATGACATCCTGATCGCCAGGGGAGCCCAGCCTGAAGAATTGTTCATTTCCTCCCTTGAAAAAATGGAGCAGCAAAGCGTCTACATTCCGGAAGTGGATGCGGATATCGTGGAGGCCGATCTTGTGATCGTCGGCGGGGGCCCTGCAGGATTGACGGCCGGCATCTACGCATCCAGGAGCGGGCTGAAGGCGGTTGTGGTGGAAAAAGGGGTTCTCGGCGGTCAGGTGGCCACCACTCCTGTGGTGGAAAATTACCCGGGCTTCACACAGGTCGGAGGCAAGACTCTGGTCGATCTGATGGTGAGCCACGCGCTCGAATATGCACAAATCTTTCAGGGCGAAGAAGTCATGGAGATCAAGCCCGGAGAGATCATCGAGGTTTTGACCACCCGCAGAAAGTTCCTCGCCAAAGCGGTTCTTCTGGCCACAGGCGCAAACTACCGTAGGCTGGGAGTGCCGGGGGAAGAGAGGTTGGCCGGGAGAGGGGTGAGCTATTGCAGCACCTGTGACGGGCCTCTTTTCAAAGGCAAAAAGGTCATCATGGTCGGAGGGGGAAACAGCGCAATCACGGAAGCGCTCCACCTTCATCACCTGGGGGTACAAATCACGATCGTTCATAGAAGGGAAACCCTGCGCGCTCAGGATTTCCTCGTCAAGAGCGTTGTCGACAACAATATCCCTGTGCTGTGGAACACGGAAATCAAGGAAATAAAGGGTCAGGACAGGGTGCGCGAAGTTCTCCTGTACAACAACAAGACCGGAAAGACGACGACCATGGAGGCCGACGGGGTGTTCATAGCCATTGGATATGCGCCCGCCGTTGAGCTCGCAAAGAAAATCGGCGTGGAGCTGACAAAAGAAGGATATGTCAAAAAAGATGCCAGACACAGGACCAACATCCCGGGGGTCTACTCCGGGGGCGATGTGGAGGGCGGCTACAAACAAATCGTGACTGCAACCGGGGAAGGCGCGGCAGCAGCAATGGTGATTTTCGAAGATCTCATCCATCCTTATTGGAAAAAGTCGAAAGAAGAACTACCCTATGCGGGGGAACCGGCGGTTTGATACCCGCGACACCACCATACGGAGGAACTCATGGAGGAAAAAAGGATCAAGGTTTACACTCTGAGCACTTGCGGCCACTGCAAGGCCGCGAAGAAACTGCTGGACGACTGCTCCGTCGCGTATGAATTCACTGATGTGGATCTACTCACCGGAGAAGACAGGGCCGAGGTCCTGGAAGACGTAAAGAAGTTGAATCCCCGCTGCTCGTTTCCAACCATCATCATCGGCGATCGCGTCATCGTGGGGTACAAGGAAAACGAAATAAAGGAGGCGCTCGGCATGTATGAGTGAGACGCCTGTCTCTGCGTCTCGGAATGAACAGAAGATCCCCGGTGGATACCAACCCCTTCCCGCGGAACGACTCCTCCCGTGATAAGGACGGAGGGTTCTATCTCGAAAAGGGCTCTGACCGGGCTATCAGCCTCTTTTTTGTTGCATTCTCTGCAAAACGCCTTTATAGTGCCGTCATCTTGAAGCCGCGTTCGCTTCAAGACCACCCTGTACCATTTCCGACAAAATTAGAGTAGACTGAGCTGGTTCAAGTGCGTAGGCGGGTGGGGGATCTCCGTCCTGCATCAGGAACACGGTATGTTTTCTTTTCCTGACAGGAGCAGCTCCCCTGATCCGGGGAATTCCGTCACCTCTCCCGGAGACAAATTCTTGCTGCACTCTGTACCTATTTCCAGCGCATTGCGGCGGCTCGCCTCAGCGAGGCGGCCACCCCGTCCTATTTCTTCGCCCCAAAATAGACAACCCCAAAAAGCCAAGGAGGAACCGCTATGAGGAAGTACCTTTTTCCGGCAACCGCTCTTTTCTTCTGGTTGGTGTTGTTCGACTCGTCACTCTATGCGCAAGAGAAGCTTAGATACAGCTGCTCTGCCCAGGTGTACGAGGCCTTTGAGAAGGAAAGGCTGGGTGTTTTTACCAAGGCCACCGGCATTCCCGTGGATCTCTTCATCGCCTCTTCTTCTTCATCGGTTAACCGGCTCATGTACGGGTACAGCGATGTAGCGAGCACCGCACGCGGGCTTTTCTATCCGCTAAAGGAAAGCGGCTACCTGGAAACTCCTTTCTGCAGGGATCCGCTTGCCGTTATTGTTAACAGCTCTTCCCCCTTGAAAGGCATCATGGAAGAGCAACTGGTCCGGATATTCAGCGGCGACGTGAATAATTGGAAGTCCGTTGGAGGGCCGGACGAGCCGATCGTGGTCGTTATCCCTGCCAAGAACACTGCCGCCTTTGAGAACTTCGAACGAATGGCCATGAAAAAGAAGGATATCCGGTATGACCTCATGGCCTATCAGTCCACGTTGGTGATCGACGTGGTCAGACGTTTTCCTTCCGCTATCTCGTTTATTGCCTCCGGTGCGATCGCAACGACCGAAGGAGTGAAGGTTCTGAAGGTCAACGGACTCAGCCCCAAAGAGAGGGGATATCCCTTCTACCAGGAGTTCTATTTTGTGACAAAGGGTAAACCGGAAGGCGCGGCAAAGACCTTCATCGATTTCGCCCTTTCCGAAAAAGGAAGGGCCATCATCGACAAGAGAGGAATGATCCCTGTCAAACCCTGAGATATCCCAGATTGCCCCACGTACCATGAAACAGTGAGGCCCATTCTCCTGCTCGCCCCCCTCGAACCTTCTCATCATCGATTCGGGGCATCTTTGGAATAAAACCAAAACGCTTCAGGAGGTGAAAATGGAAAAGGGATTCTATGCGCGACTGGAGGAGAAAGGGGTCTCGAGAAGGGACTTCATGCGCTACTGCACCTTTCTCACGGCGACCATGGGGCTGTCATCCTCTTTCGTGCCGAAGGTGGCGGAGGTATTTGCCGCCCCTAAGCAACGGCCTCCGGTGGTCTGGCTTCACTTTGCCGAATGCACGGGCTGTACAGAGGGCATCCTTCGATCCATGTACCCCTGGATCGACGAGCTCGTTCTCGATATCCTCTCTATTGAATACCATGAGACGATCATGGCCGCAGCAGGACATCAGGCCGAGGAGAACCTGAAGGCTGCGGTTGAAAAATACAAGGGGAAGTTCATCTGCGTCGTTGAAGGCGCCATCGCCACAGGGTTTGACGGCGCTTACGGGAAAATCGGCGGCCGCACCTTTCTGGAGATCGCCAGGGATGTGATTCCCAAGTCCCTGGCGGTGGTTTGCCTCGGCACCTGCAGCAGTTTCGGCGGCGTGCAGGCGGCCAAACCCAACCCCGGAGGATATAAAGGGGTCGGCGATGCACTGGGCATCAAGACAGTGAATATCCCGGGATGCCCTGCAAACCCCGTGAACCTGGTCGGTACCGTCGTCAACTATCTTCTTCTTGGGAAGCTTCCCGCCCTCGACCCCATCGGTCGTCCGCTCTTCGCCTATGGAAAGACCATTCACGATCAGTGCCCCAGGAGGTCCCACTTTGAGAACGATGAGTTCGTGACGGAGTTCGGCTCGGCAGAGGCAATGATGGGCTACTGCCTCTATAAGCTGGGATGCAAAGGACCCGAGACCTACAACAACTGCCCCATTGCCAAGTTCCACGGCGGGACCAGTTGGGCTATTCAGGCTGGGCATCCCTGCATCGGTTGCGCAGAGCCGGATTTCTGGGACAACATGAGTCCCTTCTACAAGGAGAAATGAGGATCCTGCGGTCCACATCCGGATACTTTCCAATAAAAAAGGAGAGGAGAAGCTATGGGTACAAAGATCACGATCGATCCGATCACCAGGATAGAAGGCCATCTCCGAATCGAGGTGGAGGTCGCAGGGGGAAAGGTAGTCAATGCATGGAGCTCCGGCCAGATGTTCAGGGGAATCGAAATGATTCTGCAAGGCCGGGATCCCAAGGATGCCCATCATTTTGTGCAGCGTTCCTGCGGGGTCTGCACCTACACCCATGCCCTTTCCTCGGTAAGGGCGGTTGAAAGCGCCGCTAAAATCAGGATACCCGAGAATGCCCGCATACTCAGGAATCTTCTCCATGGAGCGCAGTTTCAGCAGGACCACATCGTTCATTTTTATCATCTGCATGCGCTGGACTGGGTGGATATCGTGAGTGCGCTGAAGGCCGATCTCCCGAAGACTGCGGCTCTTTCGGACAACGTGAGCAATGCCCCCTGGGGCGGCACAGCCTACTTCAAGGGTGTCCAGCAGAGACTGCAAAGCTTCGTGGACAGCGGGCAGCTGGGCCCGTTCAATAACGCCTACTGGGGACACCCTGCGTACAAACTGACGCCCGAAGCCAACCTGATGGCCGCTGCGCATTACATCGAGGCCCTCAGGCTTCAGGCCAAGAGCGCAAGGATGCATGCCATCTTCGGCGGGAAGAACCCGCATCTTCAATCGCTGGTGGTCGGTGGCATCACCTCTGTCGGTGACCTCACTCCCGACCGCGTCGCGCAGTTTCTTTATATCTGGAAAGAAACCCAGGATTTCGTGAAGAACGTTTACATCCCGGATCTCATGGCGGTCGCCTCCTTTTACAAGGACTGGGGAGCCATCGGGGGTACGACCAATTTTCTGGCCTGGGGGGACCTGCCTCAGGACGAGAAGGAGCCCGAAAGCCTGTTCATGCCGCGAGGCGTCATCCTGAAAAGAGATCTCAAGGGCGTGAAAATGGCTGAACAGGATAAAGTGACGGAGCACGTCGCCCACGCCTGGTATGAAGAGGGTGCTCCCAAACATCCTTACCAGGGCGAGACCCGGCCGAAGCACGGCCATTACAAGCCCGACGGCAAGTACTCCTGGTTCAAGGCGCCCCGATATGAGGGTGAGCCGTGTGAAGTCGGGCCTCTTGCCAGGGTGCTTGTTGCCTACGCGAAGGGAAAGCCGGAGATCAAGCTGGCTGTGGATGCGGCTTTGACCAAGCTGGCTGTTCCTGTGGAAGCCCTCTTCTCCACGCTCGGCAGGACCGCGGCCAGGGGGCTCGAGACCGTCGTCATCGGAGACGCCATGGAAGGATGGATCATGGAACTGGTCGGCCGTTTGAAAAATGGCGATCTCAAAACCTACCAGCCTTGGGACATGCCGTCCGGCACCATTCGGGGATTCGGACTGAACGACGTCTCCAGGGGGGCGCTCGGGCACTGGGTCGAGATCAAGGACAAGAAGATCAGCAACTACCAGTATGTGGTTCCCTCCACATGGAACCTCTGCCCACGGGATGAAAAGGGGAAGAAAGGTCCTGTCGAGGAGGCCCTTATCGGAACTCCCGTGGCAGACCCGAAGCGGCCGGTGGAAGTGCTGCGCACGGTCCACTCCTTCGATCCCTGCATTGCATGCGGGGTCCATGTGATCGATCCTGATTCCAACCAGGTTTACAAGGTCAGGGCAGTATAGACCGGAGTCCATCTCCTCCCGGGGTCTCCGGGGGGAGATGGACCGGTTGACCCTCCTTTATATTCAGCTTCCGGAAAGCTATGAGCAAAATCGTGATCCTGGGGATCGGTAATCTCCTGTTCAGAGATGAAGGGTTCGGCATTCACGTGATCCGACAATTGCAGGAGCTGCTTGAATTTCCCGAGAACGTCTCCATCATAGACGGCGGCGTCCTGGGGATGAACCTCCTGGGGGTCATGTCGGAAGCGGAACACCTCGTTGTCATCGACGTAATCAGGAACAAAGGGAAGCCCGGCGATCTTTACCGGCTGTCAGGGGAACAGATTCCTTCGCGGATCCGCGCAAAGAACTCCCTTCACCAGGTGGATTTCCTGGAGGCCCTCACTCTGTGCGAGGCAATCGACGGGATTCCGGAGACCGTGATCCTCGGCGCCGAACCTGAAGACATCGATACCCTCGAAATGGAACTCACCCCCACGCTCCGCGAGAAAGTGGACAAGGTCATATCCATGGTGTTGGACGAGATGGATCGTCTTGGTGTATCCTATCGAAAAAGGAGCTGAGCATGTGCCTTGCGATTCCATCCAGAATCGTGGAGATCAACAACGGCGTGGCGGTTATCGACGTGGAAGGCATCAGGAGAGAGGCGAGTCTTCTCCTCCTTGAGGACCCCAAGGTGGGAGACTATGTAATCGTTCATGCCGGGTTCGCCATACATACCATTGACGAGGCGGACGCCCGGGAAACCCTGAAGCTTCTTCGTGAAGCGCTCGAACAGGAATCATGAAGCACGTTGAGGAATACCGGGATCCGGAGATGGCGCGAAGGATCTCCTCACGCATCCGGGAGATCAACAGAAGGGCGGTCCGGATCATGGAGGTCTGCGGGACCCACACGATGTCCATATTCAGGTACGGCATACGCTCCCTTCTGCCGGACTCCATCTCTCTCATCTCGGGCCCTGGATGCCCGGTTTGTGTCACGGCCCAGCGGGAAATCGATGTCTGCATAGAAATCTGCCGGATGAAAGACGTGACGGTCGCCACCTTCGGCGACCTCATGAGAGTTCCGGGCACAGAGTCCTCTCTTCAGAAGGAACGGGCGAACGGCAGGGATGTCCGGGTGGTTTACTCCACATTCGACGCAATGGACCTCGCACGAAAAAACCCCGATCGCAGAGTTGTTTTTTTAGGTGTGGGTTTTGAAACCACAGCGCCTACGGTAGCGGCTTCCATTCTCACGGCCAGAAACGAGGGAGTGGTGAATTACCTGGTTTTCTCCGCACACAAGCTTGTTCCTCCCGCCCTTGAGACTCTGTTGGGAAGCGAGGGACTCGCAATCGACGGGCTGATACTCCCGGGCCATGTCTCTGTGATCATCGGTGAAAAGCCTTACGAGCCCCTTGTTGAGAAGTACCGGACTCCTTGTGCAATCGCCGGATTCGAGCCGGTGGACATCCTGCGCGCCATCCATTCTCTGACTGCCAGGATTGAACAAGGAACTGCAGGACTCGACAACTGCTACCCCAGGGCGGTCTCCTTTGGCGGCAATCATAAGGCGCAGGACGCCATGGATGCGGTGTTTGAAAAACGAAACACCCAATGGCGCGGGCTCGGAATCATCCCAATGAGTGGACTTGGCATCAAAGAGGAATTCTCATCGTTCGATGCGGAAACATTTTTCAGCCTTTCCCTGCCCCAGCCCAAAGAACCGGCAGGCTGCTCATGCGGCGAGATTCTCACGGGCAGGAAGATCCCTCCTGAGTGCCCCCTCTATTCGAAGGTCTGCACCCCCACCGCGCCTGTTGGCCCATGCATGGTCTCAAGCGAGGGAACCTGCGCGGCATACTTCCGTTATTCGTAGAAATTTCTTCCGCGCCGCAGTAAATCCTCTTATTTTTCCAGATATTGCGAAACTTGACATTGTATAACCGCATTCTTATCATGGAGTGGCTGCATTCTCGTGGGCGCGTTTCAAAAACTATCGGACAAACACAGGTCACAATCGGAAGGAGCTTTAATGCCATGGCGAATGAATTCAACGCGGACGAAGTCTTCAAGATCGCTGAACAGATCGAAAGAAACGGGGCCGATTTCTACAGCCGGATGGCGAAGAAGGTTGCCGGAGATCCCATAAGCCGCTTATTCCAGGATCTCGCCTCCATGGAGAAGGAGCATGAGAAGGCCTTCACGGCAATGCGATCGTCTCTTTCGGATCAGGAGCGCGAAGGGACCACATTCGATCCGGAGCAGGAAGGTTCACAGTACCTCCAAGCCCTGGCCGGGATCAGCGTGCTGGATGACAGGGCAAAGAAGGCGTTTTCGTTGGTTGAGGGCCTCTCAGGGGAAGAAGGACTGAAGAGCGGCCTGAAAGCGGCCATTGACCTCGAAAAGGATTCAGTGGTCTTTTACCTTGGCATGAAAGAGCTCGTTCCCGGGCGATTGGGAAAGGACAAGCTGGACTGGATCATAAAAGAAGAGATGCGGCATATACGAATCCTGGGAGCGAGGCTCCTGTCACCGAAGAAATGACTTCTCCGGAGGGTGCAGCGGGAAGCCCTCAGGGTAAGAAGGGAACAGGGATCGGTTCCAGGAAGAGGATTCTCGAGCGACTGCTTTCCGCTCGTATTGATCAAACCGACTCGGAGTTGAACAGGTTCACTCCCATGCAGTTGATCAATTCTCTCTTTTCCTTCCTTTACCACGGCGATGCATCCATGAAGAGCAGGGCCGTTTCCATTTTGGGGTCAACGGTCGCAGCACTTGCAGAGGAAGATATGGAGAGCGGTCGCAACGTGGTCCGGAGGCTCATGTGGAACCTCAATGATGAGTCCGGATCGATCGGGTGGGGGTCGCCCGAGGCGATGGGAGAAATCCTTGCGCGCCATGAAAACCTCGCCCGCGAATATGGCCATGTCCTTGCGTCCTATACCCGGCCGGAAGGTAACTACCTGGAGAATGAGATCCTCCAGAGAGGGCTTCTCTGGGCTCTTCTGAGGGTCCGGAGAACCCGTCCTGAACTGTTTACGAGATGGGATCCTCTCATCCTCCCTTACCTCGAATCCGGGGATCCCGCTGTGAGAGGTCTTGCTGCAGAGCTGCTGGGTGAACTCCGGGAAAAACAGGCATATCATGCATTGTCCGGTCTCATGGAGGATGACTCAGAGTATGAGAACCCGATGGAACAGGACGGCTTGAAACGAAGGGTGAAGGACGCAGCCCGGGAAGCGCTTGAGAAAATAGAAAGTGAAACAGAATGAACATCGAACGCCCAACGTCCAACTTTGAATGAAGCGTAAGAAGTCGAAAATACCCTTTTTTCGTCATCCCGGCGGATGCCGGGATCCAGTATTTTCGAGCCTCTGCAGAATATCTGGATTCCGGCTGGAGTTTATCCCGCACTTGATGCGGGGCCGGAATGACAACTTTTTACGAGCCTGTCAACTTCTGAATGTGAAAGATTGGAGCAGGGCATGGGGTGGTCTTCGGAGAAAAGGTCGCGTCCCCCACTTGGGTAACATTGAAAGGACACTGAACATGAATTTCCCTGCTCTCGCACTGATTCTCTCAGCCCTTCTCTTCCTTCCTTCCCTTTCTCATGCTCGAGGAAAGGTAAGCGACGCCACCGCTTCCTGTATTGAATGTCACAGCGCCATTCATCCCGGCATCGTTGGAGACTGGGATAGAAGCCGCATGGCCCGCGTCACGCCTTCTGAGGCCAAAGCCGCAGATACAAAGGCGCGGAGGGTCTCCTTCACGGAAATCCCGAACGAACTTTCGGACGTGGTCGTCGGTTGTGCGGAGTGCCACTCGAGGAACTCCGATGGTCGTAAGGACAGCTTCGAGCACAATGGTTTCCAGATCCATACAGTGGTGAGCCCGCGGGATTGCGCGGTCTGCCATCCGGTGGAGTCGGATCAGTATGGGAAGAATCTCATGTCCCATGCCTACGGCAACCTTATGAACAACCCTGTCTATCTCGATCTGGTCAAATCGATCAGCGGCACCTGGCTCTTCAACCAGGGAAAAATCCTGTTGAGCGAACCGGATCCCGAATCCCTCGCCGATTCCTGCCTTTCATGCCACGGGACAAGTGTAACGGTGAAGGGGGTGGCTGCGAGAGAGACGGAGTATGGAGAGATGAGCTTCCCTGTCCTTTCCGGTTGGCCCAACCAGGGGCCGGGTCGATTGAATCCGGACGGGACCAGGGGCGCCTGCACCCCCTGCCACACCAGGCACCAATTCAGCATGGAGACCGCCAGAAAACCCCACACCTGTTCACAGTGCCACAAAGGCCCGGACGTTCCCGCGTATAAGATCTATGAGGTAAGCAAGCACGGGAATATTTATGGATCCGTGGGCAAGTCCTGGGACTTTGAATCGGTTCCGTGGAAGGTTGGAAAAGACTTCACAGCACCCACCTGCGCAGTATGCCATGTGAGCATGGTTGTTTCAGAATCCGGTGAAGTGGTTGCCGAGAGGAGCCACCAGATGAACGACAGGCTCCCGTGGAGAATATTCGGACTGGTCTATGCCCATCCTCATCCCGGTTCACCCGATACCAGCCTTATCAGGAACAAGGGAGGGCTCCCGCTCCCGACCGAGCTCACCGGCGAACCCGCTTCCGATTTTCTGATCGACAGCAAAGAGCAGCAAAAGCGGGAACAGAACATGAGGCGCACCTGCATGGCCTGTCACAGTGAAAACTGGGTGGAGGCACACTTTGCCAGACTCAAGAATACCATCAGGACCACGAATGCGATGACGCTGACAGCCACCCAAATTTTGCTCCTGGCCTATGAAAAGGGAGCGGCCCGAGGTCTGCAGCATAAGGACAGCCTCTTCAATGAGGCCATTGAGAAGAAATGGGTGGAGCAATGGCTTTTCTTCGCCAACTCGACCCGCTATGCCTCAGCCATGTCGGGCGCCGATTATGGTGTGTTCGAGAAAGGGCGTTGGAACATGGCCAGGAACATTCAGGAGATGATGGACTGGTTGGAGTTGAAGATCTCTGTTCTGCGGGAACAGCGGCTGAACGAGTGAAGGAGAGAGGAATCCAAAATGGAGAAAAAATATAAGTTTTCTATTTGGTACATCCTGCTTGGGATCTGGGTCGTGTTCCTTATACAATCCGTTCTTTCTTCAGCGTTTGCCGTTAGAACTATTCCGTACAGCGAGTTTCTGAATCTGCTCAAGGCGAATCAGATTACGGAGGTTGCCATTTCCGCCAACCGGATCCAGGGCAAGATGAACGTCGACGGCCGAGAGCAGATGTTCAAGACCGTAAGGGTCGATCCCGACATTTCCGCACTGCTCGAACAGCACCATGTCACCTTCAAGGGCCAGATGGAGTCCACCGTGCTGCGGGATCTCTTCTCATGGATCTTCCCCATCATTCTGTTTGTCGGCATCTGGTACTTCCTGATCAGGAGAATGGCAGGGTCCCAGACGGGGTTCATGACGCTGGGAAAGAACAAGGCCAAGATCTACATGGAGAATGAAATCAAGGTCACCTTCAAAGATGCCGCCGGCGTGGATGAGGCCGAGCAGGAGCTTGTGGAGGTCATTGAGTTTCTCAAAGAGCCCGCGAAGTTCACCCAGCTCGGCGGCAAGTTGCCCAAGGGAATCCTGCTGGTCGGCCCTCCGGGAACCGGTAAGACCCTCCTCGCAAGAGCGGTAGCCGGCGAAAGCCACGTTCCCTTTTTCAGCCTCAGCGGCTCGGAATTCGTAGAGATGTTTGTCGGACTTGGAGCAGCCAGGGTGAGGGATCTGTTTGAACAGGCCAAGCAAAAGGCGCCCTGCATCATCTTCATCGATGAACTGGATGCACTTGGAAAGGCAAGAGGGATAGGCGGTATGGGAGGACATGACGAACGGGAACAGACACTAAACCAGCTTCTGGTGGAAATGGATGGGTTTGACCCCAAGGTCGGCGTCATCCTGATGGCCGCCTCCAACAGGCCTGAGATTCTCGATCCTGCCCTGCTCAGACCCGGGCGTTTCGACCGCCACATTCTGGTGGATCGCCCGGACAGGAAAGGGCGGGAAGATATCCTGAGGGTTCATCTGCGCAATATCACTGCAGCCGCAGATGTGGACGTGGGGAAGCTCGCCGGCATGACCCCGGGCATGGTTGGCGCCGACCTTGCCAATCTCGTAAACGAGGCGGCTCTTCTGGCCGTGCGAAGGAACAAGACCGTTGTAAGCATGGCGGAGATGGAAGAGGCGGTGGAGAGGGTGATGGGGGGCCTTGAAAAGAAAAACCGCCTCATCAACGTGGAGGAGAGAAAGATCGTGGCCTTTCATGAACTCGGGCACGCAATCGTTGCCCTTAGCCTCCCCGGTACCGACCCTGTGCAGAAGATCTCAATCATTCCCAGGGGAATAGCAGCGCTCGGATACACGATGCAGGTTCCCACCGAGGATCGATTCCTGATGAAGAGGACGGAACTTCTCAGCAAGGTGGCCACTCTGCTCGGCGGCCGGGCCGCCGAGGCGCTGATCTTCGGAGATATTTCTACCGGCGCACACAATGATATCTCCAGGGCTACCGACATAGCCAGGAGCATGGTGACCGAATATGGGATGAGCAGCAAGGTTGGCCAGGTTTATTTTTCCAGGGAAAAAAGGCCGCTTTTCCTGGATGTGACCATGGGTATGAGGAATGAGGTCGAATACAGCGAGGCCACGGCCCAGTTGATCGATCAGGAAGTGCGGCAGATCATGGACGAGCAATACAAAGTCGCTTTTGAGATCCTGAAGGAAAAGAAAGAGTTCCTCGAAAAGGCCGTCCATCTGCTTCTGGAGAAGGAGAAGATCCACGGTGATGAACTCAGGGCGCTCATGGGCATTCCGGCGCAAAAACCAACAACAACACAACGTAATCCTTAGCTTCCAAGAGAGCAGATCGGGTCGGCCGTGGTTCTATTTTCAAAAACCAAGACCTATTGGGGAAAGCTCATGCACAAGGGGTTCTTGTACTCGCTCAGCGGCTTTCGTCTATGATGGTAGTGCGCGCTCTACGGCTAATCTCTTCAATTTTTGTCAGTGATCGCGAAGGATGAAGAGCATGAAGAAAAAATTCTGGACGATGACCGAGGTTATGGAGATCTATGAAGTCGATGAGACATTCGTGCTGGACCTGGAAAGGGAAGAAATTCTATGGCCGGTTCGCAGAAAAGGCTCATCAGCCAGACTCTATTCGGACAGAGACCTCGAATCACTGCGGCTTGCCAAGATTCTGGTAGAGGACATGGGTGTGAATCTTGAAGGGGTCGAGATCATCCTTCGAATGAGGGAAAGTATGTTTCAGATGAGATCCCAGTTTGACGACATCCTCGAAGACCTTGCGAGACAACTCAGGGACCGGATCAACGAGTAAGGGATTTTTCGTTTACCCCGCATAAGACCTAATATCCCTACCCTATCAACCCCCCAAAATACAGGATTCCCCCCATTTATATTATAGCCGCCTCGTAGTACTTGCAGAGGGTCGCTCTAAAAAGATGAGTAAAAGCAAAGAGGATGGGGTGCGTCCAGTCTACGGCTTGTGCAGATCGAGTCAGGAGCGGGAGATAACTCTCCTCAGGAAAAGTCGCAATTCACTAACATCAATGCATGTCCTCCTCAGTGATTAACCTGATTAGAAGGGGGCCATGTAATTCCGGGAGCAGGAAATGGATTCTGACCAGCAGAGGACAAAGCTCATGGAGGAGATGAGGGCTGAGAAATCCAACAGGTACTTTGAGGCCATTGTCATGTCCATGAGCGATCCGGTGATCATCGTATCCCCCCAAGGCACCATCCAGGATGTAAACAAGGCGACACTGTCCCTGTTTGGATGTAGAAAGGAAGACGAATTACTTGGACTGCCGGTCAATAGATTCTTTTGTTGCTGTGGAGATTCGGCTCACGTCCTTTTGGACTTTCGCCTGCAGACCCCCTCCCGGACACAGGATTTCCACAATATCGAGGTCCTCCTCAGGATCGGTGAGGATGTTGGGGTTCCGGCGCTCCTGTCGGGCTCGGTGTTCCGGGATATCGAAGGAAAAGCCATGGGCACTGTGCTTCTGGTGAGGGACGTCACGGAAAGAAAGTGCATGGAAGAGCAGCTCAACGCATACATGCGCCGCCTCGAACAGAGCAACCGCCAGCTTCAGGAATTTGCCGCGGTGGCATCGCATGACCTCCAGGAGCCTCTTCGAAAGATCAAGGCTTTCGGCGACCTGCTGATTTCAAAACACGGGAAGGTGTTTAACGAGGAGGCCATGGATTTTCTCGAGCGCATGAGAAATGCTGCGGAACGGATGCAGATCCTGATGGAAAGTCTCCTCACCTATTCACGCGTGACCACCAAGGCGGAGCCCTTTACCAGCGTTGACTTGAACAGGGTTATACGAAACGTCTTGAACGATCTGGAATGGCGCATCAGGCAAACGGAAGCAGTGATCAAGGTGAAGGACCTGTTGACGATCGAGGCTGAACCCAACCAGATGCACCAGCTTTTTCAAAACCTTCTTGGCAACGCCCTCAAATTCCACGGCGACAGGAAGCCCATCGTGAAGGTCTCTTGCAGTACACGGTCGAGTCCAAGGGGAACCCTTGGAAATGAAACCTGCAGAATTTACGTGGAGGATAATGGAATCGGTTTCGATGAAAAATACCTGGACCGGTTATTCGCACCCTTCCAGCGGCTGCACGGGCGTAACGAATACGAGGGGACCGGTATGGGACTTGCCATCTGCAACAGGATCGTGGAACGCCACGGCGGTAGCATCGAGGCATCGAGCTCCCCCGGGAATGGCGCAAAATTCACGGTCACCCTGCCCCTCAGACAAAGCGGTGAAGACTTCAGAGGCATATGCACAACGGGCAGCCAATTGACCCTTTATGACGAAGTGAAGCGGGCAAATAGTAAGCAGTAGGTGCTTACTTTTTTCTTTACAGCCTTATGCTCTTTCTCACATCTTCCTCGTAGAGCATGTCCAATCTTTTTACCGACTCGAGTGTCTCTTTGTCCTTTGTCTTTGGCACCTTCACCACCAGCTTCACCAGAAGGTCGCCGTGCTTCTTTGTCCTGGTATTCACTGCCCCTTTGCCCTTCAGTTTCATTACCTGACCGCTCTGGCTTGCCGGCGGAATCTTCAGGTTCACGGCGCCATCCACGGTGGGTACGGTGATTTTCCCCCCGGCCATGGCTTCTGAAACGGTGATCGGGACCTCCATGAGGAGGTCATCCCCTTCCCTCTTGAGGACAGGGTGGGGAAGGACCCGAATGACCAGGTAAAGATCGCCGGGGGGACCGCCGTTCAGCCCCGGCTCACCCTTGCCCGCTACACGCACCCTTGACCCCTCCTTCACGCCCCTGGGTATGGTCACTCTGATCCTCTCCGTACCGGCCGTCTGCCCGCTCCCGCCGCACTGAGGACAAGGTTTGCCGACCTGGCCATGACCTTTGCACGTGGGGCAGACTCTGGTGAACTGGACCGGCCCCCTCGCAACGTTCATTCTGCCCGATCCCCCGCAGGTGGGGCATTTCGAGAGGACCGATCCGGTCTCCACGCCCGATCCCTTGCAGAGGGAACAGACCACCGCCTTCTGCATCGAGACTTCCGTTTCAAAGCCCCTCAGGGCCGAAAGGAGTTCAATAGACATCTCATATTCCAGGTCGCTGCCCCTCGCGCTCTGACTGAACGGAGAGCCCGCCCCACCGAAAGCCTCCCCAAATATATCCTCATAGCTGTGATAACGACCGAAAGGCTGCCCCCCGGCTCTGTACGCCTGCTCCCGGGAACCGGCCCATCTCTGGTACTCTCTCGCCTTTTCCGCATCGAACCCTGAGCGAAGCCCTTCCTCGCCGAATTCGTCATAAAGCTTTCTTTTTCCCTTGTCCCCCAGCACGCCGTACGCAGCCGAGATGTCCTTGAATTTTGTCTCCGCTTCCTTGTTTCCCGGGTTGATATCGGGGTGCCATTTTCTGGCGAGTTTCCTATAGGCCTTCTTGATATCCTCTTCAGAGGCGCCCTTTGAAACACCCAGCGTGGAATAGTAATCTTTTGCCATGACTCCAGTGCCTTCTGGGGACATGCCGAGAATCAGTCCCCGTTACCTGACATGCTCCATTCTTACAGAGCCAGGGTGTTACCTCTTTTTTCCTGTCCCTGCCAATCCAGGAATTCCCGGATCTTCCTCAACATATCATTGTAATGATACGGCTTCGCAATGAATCCGGCAGCCCCTGATTTCAAAGTATCTCTTACCTTCCGGTTGGCGGAATATCCGCTGGCGATGATAACCTTCAGATCAGGCTTCATTCCAAGCATTTCCTTCATGCAGCGATATCCCCCCATGCCCGGCATGCTGAGATCCATGATAACCAGGTCGATCAGACCTTTTTCCCCTTTGAGAATCTCAATGGCCCTCTCGCCGCTCTCTGCTACAACGGGCACATACCCGAATCGGGTAAGCAAATCGCCGACCATCTCCAGGAGAAGCACTTCATCGTCGACAACAAGAATCCTTTCACCCTTTCCACCGAGGACTTCATCCTTCTTCCGGTCGTCGGGCACAAAGACCTCTGTCTCAACACTCAGGACGGGGAAATAGATGTTAAAAGATGTCCCCTTTCCGGTTATGCTCTCGAAATTGATGTACCCTCCATGATTTTTCACGATCCCATAGACCATGGCCAGACCCAGACCCGAGCCTTCGCCGATCCCCTTGGTCGTAAAAAAGGGTTCGAATATATGTTCCTGAAGTTCCGGTTTGATTCCATGCCCTGTATCGGTGATCTTCAGTTCTACATACTCCCCGACCCTTGAACCAACATGTGTCCTGCAGAAGGTTTCGTCAAGCGCCACATTTGAAGTTTGCAGGAAGAGGCGCCCACCTTCCCTCATTGCATCCCTGGCGTTGACGCCCAGGTTCATCATGATCTGTTCGAGCTGGAGAGGATCTGCATTGATCACCTTCAGCTCGGGCGCAAGATTGGTTTCAATCTGAATCATCTTGGGGATGGTCCGCTCCAGCAGTCTCACAACCTGGAGAACAGCATGGTTCAGATCTACCGGCCTGAGCTCGGCCTCGACCTTTCTGCTGAAGATGAGGAGACGCTTGGTGAGATCGCTCCCTTTCTGCGCCGCCTGCTCTATGGCCTGAAGTTTGTAGTAGTCAGGGTGAGAAGAACCCATGTTCAGGAGGAGGATCTGGACATAACCGGAGATGATCTGAAGGATGTTGTTGAAGTCGTGGGAAATGCCCCCTGCAAGTGTCCCGACCGCCTCCATTTTGTGGGCCTGAAGGAGTTGGGCCTCAAGCAGCTTCTTTTCGGATACGTCACGCAGAATCGAGAGGACACCGGCAGGATTCCCCTCCTCATCCAGATACAGGGATGCGGCCATACTGACATCCAGTAAGCGGCGATCTTTGGTGTATCGCCTGGTTTCAAAATTCCGGCACGGCTTTCCGCTTGCCAGCAGATCCCTGAAAATCTCGGACGTGGCATCCTTCTCCGATTCGGGCACAAAGGGAATAAGTTCGCCCTTGAGTTCCTGAAGGGTCCAGCCGAAGAGGTCCGTGAAAGCGGGGCTCGTATGAACGGTTCTTCCATGGAGGTCGTAGATCACAACTGCATCCGCAGAGGAGTTGAGGAGAGAGAGATACACCTCTTGAACCCTCTTCGATTCCTTCGCCTGTTCGAGGGCCTCTCTCTCCAGGTCGGCAACACGCTTTTCCAGTTCTTCGTAGGTGGGTTTAGGGGACATTGGAGGCCTTCATGTTTTGTGAAATAGGAAAGATTTAGTAAAATATTTTTCTTTTAGTATAGTCCCTGCGAGTTGCCAAGAAGAAAAGAGCAGTAGGCAGGGAGCAGTAGGCAGTAAGCAGAATGAAGAATGGAGCAAGGTGCGAGAGCTAGGATCTGCCAGTACAAGTGAATTCGCGATGTCATTGACACGCCATATGGCAGCCATATATGTTTTATGCATGCTCGACTCGTGGGAAAGGAGGGGAATTATGGGAATGAGAATTTTGGTTGCTCTGGATGATTCGGAGAACGCCATGAGGGCGGCGGAATTCGTAGCCGGCAATTTCACCCCGGAACATCAGATCACCATCTTCAGTGTCTTCCTGGATACGGCCATGATCTGCGATTACTACAGTCCGGGACTGACTCCTTACTTTTTGACCGAACAGAAGTCTTTTTGCGACCTGGAGGACAAGAGAAGAGCGGCATTGAAAAGCATTCAGGAAAAGGCGAAGGCTTTATTCATTGGCGCAGGTTTTCCAGAAGAGAGCATCAACATCAAGATGAAGGCCAAGAGCAGAGGGGTTGCCAGAGATATCATCGACGAAGCCTCCTCAGGTTACCAGATCGTAGTGCTTGGCAGGAGGGGGCTCTCAGGTATCGGGGAGTTCTTCCTGGGCAGCGTTTCTCAGAAGGTCCTGCACGGCTGCAAGGAAGCATCCATCCTGCTGGTCAGTTAGCAGGCTTGCTGAAAAACGCCCATCTCCCCGCACAGGCGCGGGATCTTCGAGCGGCGTTGCCCTCATCCTTTTCTTCGCTTCGCTCGAACACCCCACCCTCACGGGCGGGACCCATAGTCGTCGCTGCGGCGTACTTGACGGTACGCCTCACTCCTCAGGACTTCGGGCGCCCCCGCGAATAGCGGGATCTGCGACTTGCATCTGGGCATTTTTGAGCAACCTGCTGCTGCGTATCATGCCGCCAGTTTGCTCCGTTTGCAGATCTCGCCTCTCGGGGTAAGAACCACCTCCTCCAGGGGGATTTGCTTGGACGCTTCCTCCATGCCCTGCCTGACTATCTTTGGCAGTGCGGAGCAGCAGGGAACCTCCATGTCCAGGACCAGGACGCTCTTGATGTCTGCTGACCGGAAGATGTCCCTGAATTTCTCGACATAGGACTTCACATCGTCAAACTTGGGGCACCCGAGAAGAACCACCCTTCCCCTTAAAAACTTCCCATGAAAATCCGGACTGGCCACGGCAGCACAATCGGCGGCGACGAGGAGATGTGCTCCCTTCAGAAAAGGGGCAGCGGGCGGCACGAGCCTGATCTGCACAGGCCAGTGGGAAAGGGCAGACTGACCGGTATCCGACTTGCCGATCCGATCCGGTTTTTCCGATGGGGCGAAGGTCCGGATGTGTGTGGATGGGCATCCGCATGCCATCGGGATCTCCTCAGGCTTGTCTCTTTCAATTTCGGCCAAACGTTCCTCCACCGCTTCCGCGTCGAAATCGTCCGCGGCTCTTTCCTCTATGGAGAGCGCTCCCTTCGGGCACTCCTTGAGACAGGCTCCCAGGCCATCGCAATATTTCTCCGCAATGATGGTGGCCTTTCCATCCTGCACCTCGATGGCGCCTTCGGCACAGGACGGCACACACTGCCCGCACCCGTCGCAGAGTTCTTCATCTATCCTGATTATCTTTCTGTTGATCTTCATAGCGCTCTCCTATTGTTTTCCTTGCTGCGGGAGAAAAAGCTCCCTCGCAATCTGAATACCGCTTCCGGTTAAGAAGATCTTCTCAAGCACTGCCTTTAGCTTGTCTTCCGGAAGCGGCTTCTCCTTGAGATCATCTTCCATATTGACGAGCCTGTCCGCATCATAGAGGCACTTGAAATTCATACTCTCTTCTCCGGAACGGGGATGGTGGTGATGCGCAATGATGTCGCACACCTCCGCGATCATCTCCTCCCCTGCGCCCAGAGAAGAAAGAAGCTCCCGCGCCACGGGCGGTCCTTCTTCCTCCTGGTATCGGGCGGCAGAGGACTGGTGTTTCCTTTCCGCCTCCTTGATCCCGATGTCATGAAGGTAGGCGGCCGTCAATATGATCCCCAGGTTCCCGCCTTCCTGCCTGCCTATTTGCTCAGCGTACCGGGCGACACGGGTGGCATGCGCGATTCTCCGGAAGTCGTTCTTGAAGTAGCGCTTCATCTCCACTGCCACCCTGTCCTTGAGAAGGTCCTGCTTCTGTGCGATGAGTTCAGGGGGCAGATTCCCAATACATTGTTCCGCATACTGGCAGTAAGAGGCGCAGCCGAAATCCATGGCCGGATTTAAAAACCGGTGTCCGCAATTCTTGCAGCGCCTGGTGGTGTCGTCCTTGAAAAACTCCACCTCTGAATCGCATTTGGGGCACTTGGCATCGAAGATCGCCCCCGGTTTCCAATAGCGGCTATCCTGTCCCGGGCATTTCATGGCGGCTCCCTTCATCATTGTTCATTGGACATCGATCATTTTTCATTTAACTGAATCGTATTTCTTACTTGGACATTGGACATTCAGTTGCGGGTCGCTGGTTGTTCAGAACCAACAACCCACAACCTGCAACCATCTACCCCAAAATCGCCTTCAGATCCTGTTCCGGCGTGGTGATGGGCATGATGTTGAAGTTCTTGACCAGCACATCCAGAACATTGGGAGTCACGAACGCGGGCAGGCTCGGCCCCAGCCTGATGTTCTTGATGCCCAGATAGAAGAGGGTGAGCAGGATCGCCACCGCCTTCTGTTCATACCAGGAGAGGACCATGGACAGGGGCAGCTCGTTTACACCGACATTGAAAGCCTTGGAAAGGGCCACGGCAATCTGGATGGCCGAGTAGGCGTCATTACACTGCCCCACATCCAGGAGTCGGGGAATGCCGCCGATGTCGCCGAAATCCTTGTCGAAGAACCGGAATTTGCCGCAGGCCAGCGTCAGGATGACGCAGTCCTTGGGAACCAGCTCGGTGAATTGGGTGTAATAATTTCTTCCCGGTTTTGCCCCGTCGCAGCCCGCGACCAGGAAGAAATGCTTGATTGCCCCGCTCTTGACCGCATCGATGACCTTGTCCGCAACGCTCATGACCGTATTCCGGCCGAACCCGCAGGTTACGGACTTCCCGTTCACATCCTCTTTGAAGCCCTCCATTTGCAGGGCCTTCTGGATCACCGGGGTGAAATCCTTGTTCGCGATGTGAGTGACCCCAGGCCACCCGACGAGCCCGGTGGTGAAGATGTTGTCCTTATACACTTCCTGCGGCTTCTGGATGCAGTTGGTGGTCATCAGGATAGCCCCTGGGAACTGGGCGAATTCCTTGGCCTGATTCTGCCAGGCGGTCCCGAAATGGCCGTAGAAGTGGGAGTATTTCTTGAGCCCCGGATAGGCATGGGTAGGAAGCATCTCTCCATGAGTGTACACCTGGATGCCCTTCCCTTCGCTCTGTTTCAGAATCTCTTCCAGATCCTTCAGATCATGACCGGATACCAGGATGGCCTTGCCCTTCCTGGCCCCGAGAGGCACCTTGGTGGGTACAGGATGGCCATAGGTCCCGGTATTAGCCGCATCGAGGAGTTCCATGGTCCTGAGGTTGATCTCCCCGCACTTGAGCACCAGATTCACCCAATCGTTCAGATCGAGGTCCTTGTTCAAAGTTGCAGCCAACCCCTCCTGGATAAAGGCGTACACCTTTTCGTCTTCCTGGCCAAGAATCCTGGCATGGTCGGCATATGCGGCTACTCCCTTGATACCGAAAAGAAGCGTGTGCTGGAGTCCCAGAATGTCGGCATCGATGGTCGTATCGGATTTGATCCCTACCGCTTCACCCTGGCTCACCATGCCCTGGAGGGTCGACTCGGGTTTGAAGGAAGCCGGACCGTCCGGAAAATCGGCCTTCCCTCCGGCCGCCTTCACCTTCCCTTTCAAGCTCTCCCGCAGCTCGACGCAGCGGTTGATAAGGGGAAGGAATCGATCCTGATCGAAATCCACATTGGTCAGGGTCGAAAACGCCGCCTCTGCGGTAAAACCATTCACCTCCCGGTCGTTCACCCCGGCCTTTCGCCCCTCCACCGCTACAAGCGAGAGACCCTTCAATGCATAGATCAGAAGATCCTGCAGGGCCGCCACATCGGGCTGCTTCCCGCATACGCCTATCTTTGTACATCCTGTTCCTTTGGCTGTCTGTTCACATTGGTAGCAAAACATGTTGTATCTCCTTTCTGGTGTGTGTGATTTATTACCGGAAATCGTTTACTGTTGCCCGAATGATAACCAAAGAAGGTGTGGCTGGCCTTGACCTAAGTCAACAGAATCGCTTTTTTTTCGAAAATCGAAAATAAGGTGGGGGCAGTATTTTTCGGAACATGGGAGCCTTTTAGTGGCGCTGGATGTGGTGAACAATCTTTGACGGTTCTGGTGACGCTTCGGCGGCAAACGGATATCGGCATTGACGACGAACAAATGATAAATGACCAATGACCAGATGACTTATATCTTCGCCTTGGACAGCCTGAGACTGTTCAATACTACCGTGATGCTGCTCATAGCCATTGCAAAGGCAGCCAGGATGGGGTGGAGATCCCGCAGGAAGTATGGGAGAAACTCGAAGGGGTAAAGCACGCCTGCCGCAATGGGGATGAGGATGACATTGTAGAAAAAAGCCCAGAAAAGATTCTGCTTAATGGTTCTCATGGTCGCCCTGCTCAGGTGGACTGCCCTCGGGACGCCTGCGAGGCTCCCGCTCGCCAGCACCACATCCCCGGTCTCTATGGCCACGTCCGTACCGGTGCCGATGGCGAAACCAACATCGGCCTGTGCAAGCGCAGGGGCGTCGTTGATGCCGTCTCCAACCATCCCCACTCTTCCACCCTTCTCCTGCAGCTCTTTGATTTTTTGAGCCTTTTCCTCAGGACGAACATCCGGGATCACCTCGTCGATGTTCACCTGCATGGCGATGGTCCTTGCCGTCTGAGCATTATCCCCCGTGAGCATTACAACCCGCAGGGACTCCTCATGGAGTTTCCGGACTGCGGCTTCAGATTCCGGCTTGAGAGGATCGGAAACAGCTATCATCCCTTGGGGCCTTCCATCTATGGCAACGACCATGACCGTCTTTCCCATGTCCTGCATAGACTGAATCTGATCTCTCAGTCCATCCATGGAAAGCCCCGCCTCCTCTATCCACGCCGGTCTCCCGACCATGATTTCCCTGCCGTTGATCCTGGCCTGGACGCCCAGCCCGCGGACCGCCTTGAAGGAGTCCGTGCTGAAGAGCGGGATCTTTCTTGCTTCCGCTTCCCTGACAATGGCCCGGCCGATGGGGTGTTCGGACCCTGCTTCCGCCGAAGCCGTGAGCCTGAGGAATTCCCCCTCGGTTAACACGTCTGAGTTCAGCAGAGTGACATCCGTTACAGCCGGCTTTCCCTGTGTGATGGTGCCGGTCTTGTCTAGCACAATGGTGCCGAGTTTTGTGGCCATCTCCAGGGCTTGGCTGTTTTTAAAGAGCACGCCCTTTTCCGCTCCCTTGCCTGTACCAGCCATGATCGCTGTCGGGGTGGCAAGCCCGAGGGCGCATGGGCATGCGATCACAAGGACGGCAACCAGGCGAATCATTGCAGGAACAAAATTGCCTCCGACTGCCCACCACAGGAAAAAGGTGATGAACGCAATGGTGATCACACCCGGGACAAAAATGGCCGCCACACGATCGGCGAGTCCCTGAATCGGCGCCTTGCTCCCCTGGGCATCCTGAACCATTCGGATGATGCGGGCAAGGGCAGTGTCCTTTCCAACCTTTCTGGCCTCAAACCTGATGAATCCCTCACCGTTTATGGTTCCTGCCGCAACACTGTCGCCCGGTCGTTTGTCGACCGGTATGGGTTCGCCTGTCAGCATGGATTCATCGATGCTCGAATCTCCGGCCAGGATCACGCCGTCAACGGGTATGGCCTCGCCCGGTCTGACCACGACCTCATCGCCCACGGCCACGCTTGAAAGGGGAACGACCTTTTCACGCCCGTCCATCATGATGGTTGCGGTCTTCGGACGAAGCGCCATCAGCTTCCTGATAGCCATGCCGGTGCGGCCCTTGGTGCGCGATTCCAGCATCTTGCCCATTTTGATCAGCGTAATGATCACGGCCGAAGTTTCAAAATAGACATGCATGCCCAGGGACGGAATGAGAAGCAGGAACAGCGAATAAAAATAGGCCACTGAAGAGCCCATGGCGACAAGCACATCCATGTTGGCGCTTCCGTTCCGAAGGCTTTTCCATCCCCCTGTATAGAAATCCCATCCGGTGTAGAACTGGACCGGTGTGGCCAGGGCGAGAAAAAACCAGTTTACCCAGGCAGCATGGCTCCACTGGCCGAGGAGCCCAAAATCCCTTCCCATGCTGATGACGAAAAGGGGGAGTGTAAACAGGACTCCTATGACAAACTTCCGCGTCTGGGCGCGGATCTCGGCATTGCGGGCAGCGAGCTCCGCGTCCTCCACATCCATGGTTTCAGCGGGCATCACTGCGCCATATCCGGCCTTTTCTATGGCCGCAGCAATGTCTTCCAGCGTGACCATGCCGGGGACATACTCCACATGCGCCTTTTCAGTGGCGAAGTTGACCGAAACGTTCTGCACGCCCGCCACTTTCTTGTTGAGGGTCCTTTCAACCGCTGCAGCACAGTTGGCACAAGTCATCCCGGTGACCGGAATATCCACGGAAGCGCTCGCGACTCCATAGCCTGCGTCCCTGACCTTCTGGATCACGCTCTGAACCTGCACCTGGTCGGGGTCAAAGGAGACGGTTGCCTGTTCGGTGCCGAAATTCACGTTGACATCATGAACGCCCTGCACCTTCCTGAGCGCTCTTTCTATGCTCATGGCGCAGTTGGCGCATGTCATTCCGGTCACTGGTACCTGTATGCTTTTCGCTGTTGCCATAAGACCAAGCTTAATATCCGATCGGTCGGATCAGTCTGATCAGTCGGATCGGTCCGATTCATCTTATTCTTATTCAGCTTCTCATTCTGCGGGCGAGTAATTCATCTCCTTCAGAGTCGCCTTGATTTTTTCGAGGGTGGCGGGAGGCTCCCACGAGACGGTAATCTCCTTTTTCCCGGGATCCCCTTCAACCTTCTTCACGCCCTCCAGGTCTGTCAGCTCCCTTTTGATATTCATGACGCAGTGACCGCAACTGATGTTCGGAATAGAGAACTTTTTGTCTTCCATGTACGGTTACCTCCTTTGGTCGATAGTTAGTATGGTAAGATTAAAACGGGTTGTGTCAAGAAAAGAGAACATACGGGGGCATTCTTGATGGCGGGAAGTTGCAGTTGCTACTGCGGAGGAGTGCCGGTTGCGATTCCTTCGCCTCTCAGGGCATCGCGAGCAGCCGTCCACCGCATAACTGAGGCGACAACTGATTGCGGGATGCGACAGTCAGCGTGCACTGTAACAAAACGGAATGGCCGACTATATCGAGCGATCAATCAATGACATGAATATTTTTCTTCCGGCAGATCTCCTTCAGGACTTTAGGCCATACCGTGACAGTCACTTCTCCGAGATGGGCTTTCTTGAGAATGAGCATCTGGGTGCGGGCCTGGCCGATGCCTCCTCCTATGCTCAGAGGAATATCATTGTTCGCCACCGCCTTGTGATAAGGAAGGTCCAACCAATCGAGCTGCCCGGTCATTTCGAGCTGTTTCCGGAGAGTCTCCGCGTTTACCCGTATGCCTCCTGACATGAGTTCATGGCGGCGCTTCGTGACCGGATTCCACACAAGGATATCCCCATTGAGGCCGTGCATGGGACGGCCGTCCTCAGATACGGTCTCCGTAACCCAGTCGTCGTAGTCGGCGGCGCGCATCTCGTGGGGATAGCCATCGCTGAGAGTCCATCCGATTCCGATTATGAAAACGGCCGGATATTTTTGCAGAATCTGATTCTCCCTCTGCTTGCGGGGCAGATCCGGAAACATTTCCAGGATCTCTTCTGCATGAAGAAAAGTGATCTCATCCGGCAAATCGGGGTACTTGTCCGTTCTTAGTTGAGGGAACCGGTCCTGGATGAAGGTCTCCGCCCCCTTGATCACCTTCCAGATCTTTCGGACCGTATTCTTCAGAAAATCGAGCGTGCGCATCTCCGCTGTGACAGACCTCTCCCAGTCCCACTGGTCCACATAGGCGCTGTGGTCATGATCCAGGAAGTAATCCTTGCGCACGGCGCGCATATCCGTGCACAGCCCCTCCCCTGTTTTCATCCCGAATTGCTTCAGGGCCATTCTCTTCCATTTGGTGGCAGCCTGAACGATTTGGGCATCCACAGGATTTTTGTCGTGGTCATTGGTGATATGGAATTGAACAGGGGTGCGTGAGCCGTCGCGGTCAAGCATGTCATTGACCCCGCTGTCGATGTCCACGATCAGCGGGACAGTGACCATCATGAGATTCAGTTCCCGGCAGAGGTTCTCTTCTATGTACTGTTTGATCGCAAAAACAGCCTTTTGGGTGTCCTTTGGGCTGAGGAGCGAGTTGTAATCATCCGGCAGAATCTTTTCCAGCTCGCGATAATCGCCAATTCCGGGTCCGGCGAGGTCCGCCTTTTTTAAATCCACTGCTGTAGCCATTCTGGTGGGATCCCCCTTGTTCGTAAAATAGAAAAAAACGATCTGAATCTCCGGCAGGTTTCAGGGCTTATACATGAAAAACAGTTTGAATGCAATTTCAAGTTGCCTTCCGGGTTCATTTTGACAGCCCCCAATCAACCTGGATCCTGCATCCTGCGATCAGGCGTCCCACAGAAACAACAGCGCCCGCCCTGCTGTAAAACCCGGTGCAGGACGGGCGCATTCAATCTGCCGACATCAGCCTCTAGTTCCAGCACCTCCCCGGACCGTAGCCTCCGCCCATGTGCCTCCCGTAGCCCCTCCCGGAACCGGGACCCATGCCCCAACCGTTTCCTCGACCGTATCCTCCCCGGCCGTACCCTCGACCGTAGCCGGCCCCAAAACGGGCATCGGGGTTGATCTTCCTTTCTTCCAGGGAATAGTTCAGCCTCTCCTGTTTCATTTTCGCCTGGAGGTCGTTCAACTCATTCTGGAGAGCCCTCGCCTTTTCAGGATCCGGAGTGGGAGAACTCATAAGGGTCTGGAACTCACCCCTCTTTGCCCAGATCTGGGTTCTGAGCTGAGCTGTGTTGTCATAATATTTCTTTTCGAGCTCCGAAAGTTGGTTACGCTGTTCATCAGTCAGATTCGCACCCGACGGGCCATAGTTGGGACAATCGTACCCCGGACCGCCACCCCACCTTCCTCCAGGGCCGCCACCCCAGCCCGGTCCTCGGGCAAATGCGGGAAACGCCAAGGCGGCAATCATGACGGCAATTCCACCCACTGTAAGCATCTTTTTCATCTCGTTCTCCTTTCTGTTTTGCCTGCTTTTTGCTTGTTATAGAAAGCAAGCAGCGTGCCGTTTACTGCCATATCTTGTAAGTTATTTATTTTGTTGGATAACAACCTTTTATCATGTTCAATGCTTTTGTTGGAGTTCTGACCACGTGGATAGTTATTACCCGGATTCGAGTATCCAATCGGGTAAAAAGTATACAACTTCCACTTGCTATTTGCCGCTCTTGATGGCAGCCTCGGAGAAATGATGAATAAGACCCCAAAAAAATCCTGGCTTGCGATCCCTCCCTGGATCGTCCTGGGAGCAATCGTTGTGCTGGTGCCCATCTTCCTGTTCTGGACCATCCAGAACATCAGGAAACAGAAGGAGAGCATGTCCCTCCTGCTTTATGAAAAAGGGGCTGCGCTGATTCGCTCCTTCGAGGCGGGCACCCGGACCGGGATGATGGGAATGATGGGCGGCATGCGGGGAGGCGGATTTCAGCTGCAGAGACTTCTTGTGGAGACGGCCCAGCAGCCGGATATCGTCCATCTGCTGGTTACGGACACCGAAGGCAATATTCTCGCACATAGCGATGGTCAAGAGATCGGGAATACCTATGGCCGGGATCTCGATCTGGAGGAGCTCGCCCGCCTGGAAAAGCCGCGCTGGAGGCGCATTATCACTCCTGACGGAACTGAAGCGTTCGAGGTTTTCCGCAGATTCAGCCCAACCCAGTCCCCTGGACGGCGTTTCGGCAGGACGCAACACCTGCGGCCAATGGATCCATCCCAGGAGCGGTGGGCGGAGGAACAGAAGTTTGTGATCTTTGTAGGGTTTGAGATGGACACCGTCGAACAGGCAGGCCGGAGGGACGTCAGGCAAAGCATACTGACTGCCGCGGTGCTCCTGTTGATAGGGTTTGCAGGGATTGTCCTCCTGTTCCTGGCCCAGGCCTACCGATCGACAAGAACCTCTCTCACCAGGATCAGGGCTTTTTCGGAGAAGGTAGTGGAAAGCATGCCCATCGGGCTCCTGACGCTGGACAATACAGGAACCGTCATCACCGTGAATCACGCGGCCGAGGATGCGCTGGGCATCAGCTCCGGCACTGTTTTGGGAATAAGCGGTCGCGAAGCCCTCCCTCAACCGCTCTGGGCTTTATTGAACAATCCCGGAACAGGAAAATGGATGATAGGAAGGGAAATCGAGGTTGCAAACAGCCAGGGTAGAGTCGTTCCGCTCGATGTGTCCATTTCGTTTCTGGAGGACGAGGAAGGCGTCTTCCTGGGGCATATCATCCTCTTTCGCGATCTCACAGAGGTACAGAGCCTGAAGAGAGAGATCGAGACCAGCAGGAGACTGGCTTCACTGGGAAGACTCGCAGCCGGAATCGCCCATGAAATCCGCAATCCCCTCAGCTCGATCAAGGGTTTTGCGACCTATTTCAAGGAGAGATACGCCGATATACCCGAAGATAAGGGAACTGCCGAGATCATGATCAAGGAGGTGGAACGGCTGAACCGGGTAATCAGCCAGTTGCTCGAGTTCGCCCGCCCCATGACGGTTGCCAGAAGGCCGTCCTCTCCCCAGGACCTGATTCGTCATTCCCTCAGGATGGTTCAGAGGCAGGCCCTCGAAAAGGAAATCCGCATAAGGACCGACCTGCCGGAGGAGGTCCAGGAGGTCTCGATGGATCCTGACAGGGTCAACCAGGTTCTCCTGAACCTCTATCTGAACTCAATAGAGGCCATGGAAAAGGGAGGCGAATTGACGGTGGATCTGCAACCCGCTGTCGGCCGCAGGGGTATCGAGATCTTAGTGAGCGACACCGGTGCAGGAATTCGAAAGGAAGACCTTGTCCATATTTTTGATCCTTATTTCACAACCCGCCCTTCCGGAACCGGCCTGGGTCTGGCAATCGTCCACAATATCATGGAATCCCACAAGGGCGAGGTAAGGGTGGAGAGCGAACCCGGGAAAGGGACGAAGGTCACCCTCTATTTCCCTCGATCCTTAATCTAAGAAGGTGATCATGCGGACAGCTGATCAGTCGTTATTTTCCATTAGTCGTTTGTCCTTGGACATTTGTCATTTGTTGAAGAAAGAAAATTCAGATCCGCCAGAGGACGTTACCCTGAGACAAATGACAAATGACCAGTGACAAATGACCGTCTGAGCTCCTTCCAAAGTTGGAGCGCGGTCGAGGTCGTAAAAAAACCAAACCTGGGAATGCTTATGAAGCGCAACAATTCCATTCTCGTCGTGGACGACGATCTGACACATCGCACCATGCTTCGCACGCTCTTGAGCGGATGGGGATACACCGTCGTGGAGGCGGACGACGGATCCACTGCAATTGAAAAAGCGCGCCAGCGTCCATTTGATCTGATCCTCATGGATATCCGCATGATCAAGGTATCGGGACTCCAGGCTATGATGGAGATCAAGGCCTATAATCCTGCCATTCCCGTGGTGATCATGACAGCGTACGCCTCTGTGGAGACCGCTCTCGATGCACTGAAAAACGGGGCCTATGATTATCTGACCAAACCTCTCGATTTTGACGAACTCCGCCTTACCCTTGAACGCGCCATGGATCACACCCGGCTTCGCGAGGAAAACCGGCAATTGCGGGAGAGCATCGGGAACCGGTTCGACAGGCGAAACATCATCGGCCGGAGTCCTGCCATGGTCAGGCTCCTGGAGACCGTGGCCCAGGTGGCGGCCTCGGAGGCGACCGTTCTGATTACAGGCGAATCCGGCACCGGGAAGGAGATGATCGGCGGCGCCATTCACTTCAACAGCCCGAGGAAGGACGGCCCTTTCGTAAAGATCAACTGCGCGGCAATTACCGAGACCCTTCTCGAATCCGAGCTTTTCGGCCATGAGAAAGGGGCGTTTACAGGGGCCTACAGGAGAAAGGAGGGGCGGTTTGTCCAGGCCCATGGGGGCACACTCTTCCTGGATGAAATCAGCGAAATGTCCATGGCCATGCAGGTCAAATTGCTTCGTGTCCTCCAGGATATGGAAATCACCCGCGTCGGCGGCGAAGGCGTTATCAAGGTGGATGTCCGGATCGTGGCGGCAACCAACAAAGACCTGCTGAGACTGGCGGAAAGCGGCCGCTTCAGGGAGGATCTTTACTACCGTTTGAATGTCGTCGGGCTCACCCTGCCGCCTCTCCGGGAGAGGAAAGAAGATATCCCCTTGCTTGCACAGCAGTTCCTGCAGACTTTTTCAGAGAAGAACAACAAGACCATAAAGGGATTCACACCGCAGGCCATGGATCGGCTCATCCGCCATGACTGGCCGGGAAATGTAAGGGAGCTGATGAACGCCGTTGAACGATCCATTGTCCTCTCCCGGTCCGAGTATCTCGGAGAAGAAGACCTGCCCCTGGTACCCCCGGAGCCGAAGACGGAAAGCTGCCCGCAGACAGCGGAAAAGATCGACGGCGATCTGTCCCTGGACGAGATCGAAAAGGCCGCTATCATGAAGGTTCTGGATGCGAGCAACGGCAACAAGAGCGAGGCGGCAAGGCGGCTTGGAATAACGAGAAAAACGCTGCTCAAGAAGTTGAGAGAGTATGGGGCGGCATAAGAAGAGGATCCAAGATACAGGATGCAGGATGCAGGACACAGACGGGGTTGGATCAACGTCGAACATCGAACATCGAACGTTCAACGTCGAATGAAAAGACCGAGGACAAATGACCAATGACCAATGACAACACACAACCCGCCGCCGGCAACCGGCAGAGTGATCGATGGACATGTTAAGGCAATTCAGCCTGCGATTCAGGGTATACTCGGTTCTGATCGCCCTGGTGCTCATCACCCTGGTGGGCGGTCTCGTCATGGTGTGGTATACCTACCGCATGGAAGGGCTTCTGACTCAATTGATCGACCGGAACCTGGCAGCCTTTCAGACGGCAGAGGACCTTCAATCGTCTCTCGCGAATCAGAAGGGGTTTGTCTCCTACTATTTCCAGGACTCGGATCCCACCTGGCTCAAACATCTGGAGGAGTACCGCCGGAAGTTCGAGGAACGGCTGAAGGAGGCCATCGCACTCGCAGAGACGGAGACCGAAGGCCGGACCGTGGCGAAAATAGAGGCGGAATACAGTGAGTACACCGCTCTCAAGGACCGGGTGATCGAATACTACAGGGAAGGAGACAGGGAGACCGGGCTCATGCTCCACAAGCAGGTGCGGGAGCATTTCTTCAAGGTTCTCCAGCTCTGCGACGAATACAAGACCTTCCACGCCATCAATATCGGCGAGGTGAAAGACCGGAGCCTCTCCCAGGCAGGAAGATTGAGGGTGATTGCCGGCTCCGCCATTCTCTGCGTTCTTTTTCTTGCCGTGCTCCTCTCCTTTGTTCTCGTGAATCAGATCCTGGGGCCGGTCCGCCGACTCGCCATGGAAACAGACCCGGATTCATCCAGCCCCGGAACCGATGACGAGGTCAAAGCGCTGAGCCGAAGCGTCAGAGGACTTCTGGAGGAGTTCGATTTCACCCAGACCGAGTTGGAAAAGAGCCGTGAGCACCTGGTCCAATCCGAAAAGATGGTGGCACTGGGCAAACTCTCGGCCAGCATGGCCCACAGCATTCGAAATCCTCTGACCTCAGTGAAGATGCGGCTCTTTTCCCTCCAGCGGACGCTGGACCTCAGCAAACTCCAGAAGGAGGATTTCCAGGTGATCTCGGAGGAGATCCTTCACATTGACGCCATTGTCCAGAATTTCCTGGAATTCTCACGGCCCCCCAGACTCAGGATGCAGAAAATCAGCCCTTCCGAAATCGTAGACCACGCTATTCGGCTCCTTTCCCATCGCTTTGAGCTCGCAGGTGTGGAATGCAGGGTGGATCGGAAAGAGATCCTGCCCCGGATTCACGGCGATCCTGAGCGGTTGAAAGAGGTACTGGTAAATCTTCTGGAGAATGCATGCGAGGCCATGGTCAAAGGGGGGGCCATTGTCATCCAGGAGGAAGCAGTCAGGAAAAATGCCACAGGCAGTGCCGCCGTTGTGAGGGTGAGTGACAATGGTCCGAGGATCCCGGAGCCGATACGGAAGAGGATATTCGAACCTTTCTTCAGCACAAGAGAGGAAGGCACAGGACTGGGGCTGAGCATCGCCACCCGCATCATCCGGGAGCATGGCGGCACTCTGGAACTGGCGTCCCAGAAAAGCGTCGGAACTACATTCGTGATTACCCTTCCGATAAAGGAGAAATCCGTTGAGCACGATTCTAATCATTGACGACGACGATCAGCTTCGGAGGAGTTTCGAGAGACTCCTTGCCGAAGAGGGATATGAGATATTGTCCGCCCCTTCCGGGGAAGCCGGCCTCAACATCATTCAGGAACGGACGCCGGATCTGGTCATTCTGGACATGCGCCTTCCCGGAATGAACGGGTTCGAAACCTTCAAGGCCATTCATGCCACGGAATCGAAGCTGCCCGTGATCATCATGACCGCATACGGCACAACAGAGACCGCAATTGAGGCCACCAAAATGGGTGCGTTTGATTATATCCTCAAGCCTTTCGACATCCCGGATATGCTTTCGGTGATAGGGCAGGCGCTGGAAGCGGCCCGTTTCATGAAATCCCCGGTCGATATCGACTCCACTCCGGACAAGTACTCGGGGGAGGCGATCATCGGCAGAAGCAGACCCATGCAGGACCTCTACAAGGCCATCGGCCGCGTGTCCCCCACGGATGCGACCGTACTTGTCAGGGGAGAATCCGGAACAGGAAAGGAACTGGTCGCGCGCGCCATCTACCAGCACAGTCTCAGAGCGAACGGCCCATTTCTCGTCATCAACTGCGTCGCCATTCCTGAGACACTTCTGGAGAGCGAGCTCTTCGGTTATGAGAAGGGGGCCTTCACAGGCGCCTCCTATCGCCGGGTCGGGAAGATCGAACAGGCGAATCGCGGGACGATCCTTCTGGACGAAATCGGAGACATGCCTTTCACCATCCAGTCCAAGATTCTCCGTTTGCTCGAGGAAAAAAGCATCGAAAGACTGGGAGGACGGGAAACCATCCCTGTGGATGTGAGGATCATCGCCGCGACCAACAGGAACCTGGAGACGGCCCTTGCCGAGGGGCGTTTCCGTGAAGACCTCTACTATCGCCTTAAGGTGGTGACGCTCTGGCTTCCTCCGCTCCGCGAAAGGCCGGGAGACATCCCTCTCCTTGCCGAGTACTTTACGGCCAAATTCGCGTCGGGTATGGGCATGGACAACCCGGGGATTACCGGAGATGCCCTGGCTCTGCTGAACAGTTGCCCGTGGCAGGGAAATGTGAGGGAGCTTGCAAATGCCATACAGAAGGCTCTTATCTACAATCGGGGGGTCCCCATCAACAGCGAGACCGTGACCCGGGCGATCAGCGGGAGATCGGGTACGGAACTGGTGAGCGAAGGAGTGGAGCAACCGCTCAGGCAGTGGATAAGAGAAGGGTTGCTTTCTGAGAACCGGGAAAACCTGTTCGATACCTACATGGACCTTTTTGCCGCTATTCTGGTCAGCGAGGCACTGACCCTGACCGGAGGGAACCGATCCCAATCCGCCAGACTTCTGGGGCTTTCGAGACCAACCCTGCATTCCAAAATCGAGAAGTACGGCCTCAAGTTCGAAACCTCCGTAAAAAAGGGGTAGCGTGGCTATTTGATTTTTTTCCGTTTGCTTACGCCCGCGAGTTTCTGTAGATAAGTGAGGTTCGCGCTCATACGGAGCTCTGAGATCATCGCAATGGACGCCTGGATTCATCACTACGTTTATGGCGGGAGTGAAGTTCATGTTTCTGAATGTGCTAAAGGGTACGCTATCCGACGGTCTGGCAATCGATCTGGGTACGTCCAACACCTTGATATACGTGAAGAGCAGGGGGATTGTTCTGAATGAACCTTCGGTTGTTGCGGTGAAAAGCGTGGACGGAAGGATGAACAGGATTCTTGCGGTGGGTCGGGAAGCCAAAATGATGCTCGGCAGGACACCCGTGAATATTGAAGCCGTTCGTCCCATGCGGGACGGGGTCATAGCGAATTTCGAAATAACGGAGTTCATGCTTCGATACTTCATTCAGCAGGTTCATAAACGGAGAAATTTGTTCAGGCCGCGCATCATGATTTCGGTTCCCAGCGGGGTGACCCCTGTGGAAAAAAGAGCCGTCCGTGAATGCGCCTCCGCCGGTGCGAGTGAGGTCTTTCTCATCGAGGAGCCAATGGCGGCCGCCATCGGCGCGGGACTTCCCATCACAGAACCCAGGAGCAACATGGTGGTGAACCTCGGAGGAGGGACTATCGAGGTGACCGTCATCTCTCTGGGCGGAATCGTATACAGCAAGTCTGTGAGGGTCGGCGGAGATAAAATGGATGAATCGATCATGCAGTATATCAACCGGAAGTACAACTTTTTGATCGGTCCGGGCACGGCCGAAAACATCAAGATGACTATCGGCAGCGCCTTTCAGACGGAACAGCCGGAAGAAATGGTTATAAGAGGGCGCGACCTGACAACAGGCACTCCAAGGTCGATGGTGATCACCTCCAATGAAGTGGCGGAAATGATTTCCGAGGAGGTCAGCACGGTGGCGCAGACCGTCAGACTAGCCCTGGAGCAGATGCCTCCCGAGCTTTCGGCGGATATTCTGGAGCAGGGAATTGTGTTGACCGGAGGAGGAGCGCTTCTCAAGAACATGGATGTCCTGCTGCAAAGGAATGCCAATGTGCCCGTGACGGTTACGGCAAGACCCCTTGAAGCGGTTGCAATCGGCGCAGGCATTGCCCTGGAGAATTACTCGATCCTCAGACAGGTTGCCATTGACTAGCGCCGTTCTCACAGATTCTGTCCGTGGCCGGGTGGAACCGAATCGCTACAAGGAGAATCCTGGTCCTGCTCAGACAGGATTTCCATTACTCAATGTCGTGGATTAAGGCTGTTGAATCGCTTCTGGAGGATCATTTCTATTGAACGCGCAGATATTCCTTGATTTTTCTCTTTGCACGGTCTAGAAAAGTCTTATCAAGCCGGTTGGCATGCAAAAATCACACATCCTGAATGCACCGGCAATCCGAAAAGTCCTAGTACGAACCAGGAGGATAGGAATGACCCTCACAAAGGCAGATCTCATCGAATCCATATACAATCAAGTCGGATTTTCCCGATCAACTTCGGCCCGCATGGTTGAGACCGTTCTGGAGATCGTAAAGAACAAACTGGAAGACGGGGAAGACGTGCTCATCTCAGGCTTTGGAAAGTTTTCTCCCAGGAACAAGGAACAGAGAAGAGGAAGAAATCCGGCCACCGGCGAGAGCCTGACTCTCAAGGAGAGAAGAATCATCACTTTCAAGTGCTCCTCGGTTCTGAAGAAAAAGATCAACAGGGACTAAACCATCTAGAAGGGTTCTGCGATTTCTTCCGAATCCGACCAACTCCCTTATAGCATTCCTCCAGTCACTACTCTATCCGGGACTTCCCATTCATTCCGCGTCCTGCGGAATGAATGTCCGGCGGTCTCCCTCGAACCCGACAGGGGGAGTATGCTGAGCAACTTGTCACCGTTGGGAGTCGCCAATGATCAAGAGCCTTGAGCAGAAATTGATCGTTTTTCTGCTGCTTCCTGTTGCAGCGCTCCTTTTTGGCATTGGCTTTCTGGGATTCTACTATGCCAGGGGAATCCTGCTCAGCGAATGGAGAGAGGGCGCCATCCTGAAGCTGGAAAGGGCTGCTCATCATATTGAGATGCGGCTCACCCGCCCCATGCAATGGATCCAGATGTTCCACAAAACTGCAGAAGGACGCGGTGGAGCCATTGCGCAGGAATGGTTCATAGAGCAACTGGTCAGGATGGAGGGAGTTGCCAATGTGGATCTGCAATGGCTTCAAGATCCGCCTGAACCCCCGGAAATGAAGATGGGACCGGGAAGAGGCCGGATGATGAGGTTCCACCGGGCTGCAATTTCACGTGTCACTCCCCCGCGGGTGGATGCCGTGACCGGCCGGAAGACCGTGGATCTCATATCTGATCTCAAGAACGAATCGGGCGAGGTAATCGGAAGGCTGAGGGTGTCTCTGGGGTTCGATTATCTGATGCAGGACATTCTGGAACTGGGATGGTCGCAAGGAGATCAGGCCTGCCTGGTGGATGAGTCCGGCGATTACCTGGCACACACGTTTGATGTGGAACACCGCACTCGTTTGGCAGAGACCGGGGACGAAGTCGAAACATCCATCCTCCAGGCTATGAAAGAAAAACCATACGGCACGGTTTTGGGGCCGGGACTTCCTCCGCAGATGGTGGGCGGTTTCTACAAAATAAGCCAGGCGCCCTGGACGATGGTCATGTTTGCGCCGGGGGAGAAGATTCTTGAGCCGATGATCAAATTCAGGCTCTACTACTTTGTGGCCGGGTCGTCCTGCACCCTGCTCATCCTCGTGCTGATCCTTCACATGGGAAGGAGGATCGTTCAACCCGTTCGCGCGCTCTCCGCTGCGGCTGAAAGGATTGCAGAAGGGAAATATGGGGAACCCTTGCAGCCCAGGACCTCCGACGAGATGGGCCAACTGACTCGGAGCTTCAACAAGATGGTGGAAGGGCTGAGGGAAAGGGATTTCATCAGCAATACCTTCGGGCGATATGTGGACCAGGAGGTTGCCAAAGAAATACTGGAAAATCCCGAAGTCGGGAAGCTTGGCGGGGAAAAGAGGACAGTTTCCATTCTCATGTCCGATATCCGCGGGTTTACCCCTCTGGCCGAGTCACTGAAGCCGGAAGGCACAATCAAGGTTCTAAACCTCTATTTCGCCCACATGGTGGAATCCGTTCATAGGCACAAGGGAATCATCGTGGATTTCTTCGGCGATGGAATCCTGGTATTCTTCGATCCCCTTGGCGGTCCCCTCATCCCCTCTCTCCGGACAGCGGTGAAATGTGCTATGGACATGCAATCTGCGATGAAAGCGTTCAATAGGGAAATGAGAACAGAAGGTCTTCCGGAATTCCAGATGGGCATAGGAGTGAACGCGGGAGAAGTGGTAGTCGGCAACATCGGCACGGAATACCGTGCAAAGTATGGAATCGTCGGCTCGGCCGTGAATATCGTTCAGCGCATCCAGTCCCTGGCAGCAGGCGGGGAAGTCGTGATATCCGAGGGCGTGCTCTCCCCTCTTTCGGGCGAAATCCGGGTCAGGAAATCCTTCGCCTCACAATTGCGCGGGGTCCATGAGGAGATGAAATTGTTTGTTGTGGAAGGAATCGAGTCTTAGGGTTGGTCTGGTTGCTTTAGTGGTTTTCAGTTTCCTTGGACATTTTACATTGGACATTGGACATTCTGCGGTTCTCTCTCTACCCCAAAACCCGCATCACAAGCGGACCCACCCCTTTTTCCACCAGGGACAACTTCTGCGCAAGGCCGTAGGACAGATCCACGTCCCTCCCCTCCACGTAAGGTCCTCTGTCCGTTACCACCGCCTTTACGCGCTGCCTGGTGAGGGGATTCTCCAGTTCCACCCTGGTTCCCAGAGGCAGGTCCTTGTGGGCAATCGTGGCCCCGTGCATGTTGTATTTTTCTCCGTTGGCCATTGGCTTTCCATGATGCTCACGGCCATACCAGCTCGCGATCACATCAGTGCGCTCCGGATAAGAGGGCAGTCGGATGCGAATCTTCTGGCCCGGCTGGATCTTGCGGGGGTCTTCAATGGAGTTGTCCTTGATGATATCCTCGACATTGACGTGGTACCGTTTGACTGCCAGATTCCACAAGGTATCGTTTTTTTTGATGGTATACTCTACCCAGCGCTCACTGGCGCTGCCCTTCTCCCCTTTTCCTCTCTCCACGTTGAAAACGGATTCGAAGTTGTTCGCCTGACCGATCTCTTTCATCTGCCCAGCCCCTTCGGAAGCCGCCGATGATGCGATCTGCAGTTTTTCCTGGCGCGGCCGATCGATTTTCATTCGAACGCTTGGGACCGGCATGGAAATGGACAATAGCGGGTTCCTTTGGATATGAAAACCCATCCCTTCGCCTCCTGGTCTGGTAGTAGGTGACTTGCGCTTTCTTTGATTAGCAACTCCTGTGCCAGGCGCCCCCCTGCAGTCAAAGGCGCTTCCGCTCGGGCTTTCTGGTTCAAGGTTAGCGGATCGCCCGAAGCGGCGCCAAAAACATGACGGGTCTGACTGCCGCCCGTTCACCTTTGCGTTGATCTTCCCGAAAGGGAAACCTTGACACCGGCACTGCTCTTTCCTATGGTTAATTGAGTCAGCCTTAAATTCGCATAGGAGGGATAATCATGGCTGTGAAAGTCGGAATAAACGGATTTGGCCGTATTGGAAGACTGGTTTTTCAGGCGATTTGCGATCAAGGGCTTCTTGGAAAAGAAATAGATGTAGTGGCTGCGGTGGATGTCTCAACGGACGCTGAGTACTTTGCATATCAGTTGAAATATGATTCGGTTCATGGAAAATTCAATGCTTCGGTCGCCACCGAGAAGAGCGACCCTGCCAAGGGTGAACCGGATATCCTGGTGGTCAATGGCCACAAGATCAAATGCATTCCCGCCGGAAAGGGTCCTGCCGATCTTCCATGGAAAGCGCTTGGAGTGGAGTATGTGATTGAGGCGACCGGTCTCTTCACCGATTCGGAAAAGGCCAAGGGACATCTTTCGGCCGGTGCCAGGAAGGTGATCATCACCGCCCCCGGAAAGGGAGAGGTGAAGACCATCGTCATGGGGGTGAACGAAAAGGAATATGACCCGGCTGCGCACCAGGTCGTCTCTAATGCATCCTGCACCACCAACTGTCTGGCCCCACTGGTTCACGTGCTTCTCAAGGAAGGAATCGGGATAGAAACCGGTCTGATGACGACCATCCATGCCTATACGGCCACTCAGAAGACCGTCGATGGACCGTCCAAGAAAGATTGGAGAGGAGGACGTGCCGCTGCCGTAAACATCATCCCTTCCTCAACCGGAGCGGCAAAGGCGGTCGGCGAGGTTCTCCCTGCCACCAAAGGCAAACTCACGGGCATGTCCTTCCGGGTGCCGACGCCCGATGTTTCGGTTGTGGATCTGACCTTCAGGTCCACAAGAGATACATCCATAGAGGAGATAGACCAACTGCTCAAGAAGGCTTCGGACAGCTATTTGAAGGGGTATCTGGGATACACGAATGAAGAGCTGGTCTCGACTGATTTCGTGCATGACAACCGCTCTTCCATTTATGATTCCAAGGCTACCCTGCAGAACAATCTGAAGGGCGAGAAGAGATTTTTCAAGATCGTTTCCTGGTACGATAACGAGTGGGGGTATTCGAACCGGGTCGTCGATCTCCTGCGTTATATGGTGGGCAGGAAGTAGACAGTCAACCCATGCCGGTCACTCATCCGGGGTCCACATCCGTGGACCCCAACTTTTTCGTTCGAACCAGTTTCGTCCAACCGAGCGCTGAATGATGACATCTTTATCTGGGTAATCTGTGTAATCTGTGGATCAGGAATTTGAGTGATCTGTGGATCAGGACGGTTTTTGCAGCCGCACGTCACCGGAAACCACCCTGACCCTTCCCGCTCTTGGATCCTGCACGATCAAGGCTCCGTCCTCATCCAGACCCTGAACGAGACCGCCGGACGTGCGACCCGCACTCTCGACTACGACGTGTCTCCCCATGATCCCGGCAAGATCCTTCCATCTTGTCAGGAGACGTCCGGTGACCCCCCTTCTGTAAACCCTGCAGTACTTCTCGAAAAGAGCGAGATATCGGGTCAGGACCATGTTTCTGAAAACCCTTGTTCCCGTTTCCAGGAAAAAAGAGGTGGCCGATCTCTGCAGTTTTTCAGGGAACCTGACCGTGTTCACATTGATTCCCACGCCGATGATCATGTAATCCACGGCATCCATTTCCGCTCCCACCTCGGTCAGTATTCCTGCGATCTTCTTTCCCCGGACCAGGATGTCGTTGGGCCACTTGAGGCTCACGCCGGAAAGCCCGAGGGAAACAAGACTCTCTGCAACGGCGAGAGATGCAAAGATCGGGATTCTGCCGGCCTGGCTGAGCAGAAGGTTGGGCCGCAGAATAATCGATGCATAAAGGCCGTCCCGAACAGGGGAATACCACGTTCTCCCTTTCCGCCCCCTCCCGCTAGTCTGCGTATCCGCAACAACAAGGGTTCCCTCGGGTGCGCCCGCCAGGGCCATGGATTTTGCAGTGGTGTTGGTGGATTCGATCCGGCTGAAAACGACGACCTCCCGCTTCCCGAAAACCTGTGTCCGAAGCGTGCTCGTGATGATCTCGGCATTCAGCCTGTCCGGGGATTCTCTGAGCAGGTATCCCTTCCGCGGCGATGATTCGATCGCACAACCCTCTTCCCGAAGCCGGCGCACATGCTTCCACACGGCCGATCTCGTGATCGCAATCCTCCCGGCAAGATCATCCCCGGAAACCCAGGTCCCTTCGGCCGCGCGTAAAAATTCCAGCAGTTGTTCTCTCGTATCCATAGGGATTTTTCACGCCCGCTTCGCTCTTATTCAAGAAGAGCTCTCGAAATAATGATCTTCTCGATCTCCTTCGTGCCCTCGTAGATTTCGATGATCTTGGCGTCCCTGTAGAAACGCTGCACCGCGTATTCTCCAATGAACCCGTACCCGCCATGGATCTGCAATGCCTCGTCCGCCGAGCGAACGGCCGTTTCGCCGGCATACCACTTCGCCATGGCGGTCAGCTTGTGGTCCGGCTTTCCCTTGTCCGCCCTGCAGGCAGCCTCGTGAACGAGATTTCTCGCAGCCTGGATGCGTGTGGCCATCTCCGCGATCTTGAACTGGGTGGCCTGAAACGAACTGAGGAGTTTCCCGAATTGCTCCCTGCTTCTGGCGTGCTTGATGGCGAGATCCATTGCGCCCTGGGCGATTCCAATCCCCTGGGCCCCCACATGGATCCGGGTGCGATTGAAAAACTCCATGAACTGATAGAACCCTTTCCCCTCATCACCGATAAGATGATCCAGGGGAACACGGACATCCCTGAAGTAGAGTTCAGCGGTGTCGGATGCTCGAATCCCCATTTTGTTATGGATTTTTGTGGCCTCGAATCCCTGGCGATCCCTTTCAACCAGGATCACGCTGTGCCTCCTGTGGCGGGATGGATTCTCCGGCTGTGTCAGGCAGATCACGGCGAAATAGCTGCCGACGGTGCCATTGGTGATGAACATCTTGGTTCCATTGATGACAAACTCGTTACCCGCCTTTACGGCGGCGGATGCGATGGATGAAACGTCGCTGCCCGCATTCGGTTCGGTGATGGCCGATCCCATCACCGCATCCCCCTTTACCAGGGGCGGGATGTACTTCCGCTTCTGATCATTGTTCCCGTAAAGAAGGATCATGTCCGCACCGAAGGTCGCTGCGGTCACTGCGGAACCAAGCCCCGGATCGACCCGCCAGAGTTCTTCATTGACCAGACATTTTTCGAGGTAGCCGTAGCCGCTTCCGCCGTACTCCTCAGGCAGACTGATACCGACGAATCCGAGCTCGGCGGCCTTTCTGACCAACTCCTTTGGATATTTTTCCTCACGATCGCACATTTCGGCGATTTCCGGAAACTCCCCTTCCGCAAATTCCCTTGCCGCTTTCTTGATATCCAGTTGATCCTTGCTCAGATCGAAATCCATATCCGTCTCCTCTCATTCCGAGGTCGAAATCGATTACCAGGCCGGGGTTGCCCTGATCTACTTGTTACGTAGGGTAAAGGTCCAACTCGAAGTGGAGGGTTTAGTGACAACTACGCCTTGCTGGGTAGAATGAACTCACCCTGCCTGGCACGCTTTTCCAGCTCCTTCCTGATTTTGTAAGCCAGCGTGGAGGTGTCCAACTCCACGTCGGAGTAGGTGAGGATCTCTCCCTTGGGGACAGGCCGCACCATCTTGGCCTTGCCTGTAAGCCCCATCGGCAGGACGCTGCGGTCAAGGCTCTCCCCTGAGTCCGTCAGGGTCCCGAAGACGGTGAATCCGCCCTCCCCGTCCAGAACTTCTCCCGGCTCCAGATCCCTTTTGGCCGTGGCCGCCACATCGCCCATGAAGTACCGGCTGGTTCCGGTGGGTTCGCCCCTCAAGGCCACCGATGCAATGCTCATGTTCAGCTCCAGACCGATGAAGTGATAGGGCCGGTAGAGGGCCGTATAACCGCCGGTACTGTCTGTCTTCATGCCGTACTCTGCAAAACAGCGCTTCACATAATCCGTGGGGGCGCCCACCACCACGTAAACCCCCCAGCGCAGATCGTCGTGCACCGGCGCGTTGAAACGGTCCTCACTGGCTACGCACTCCACTGTGCCGGCATGGGGGAGGATTCCGCCGTCCTCTCTCGGCTTCAGGACGTGGTGAAGGTGGTGGATGCTCACAGGGGGAAATTTCAGCCCTCCTGCCGGCGGCCTGAGTCCGCCGCCATTGGCAACAGCGCACATTTCAATAGCGCTCTTGGTTCCGTCCAGAAAGGAGTTGAACATCTGGGGGTTGTAGCCGCCGGTGGCGACCATCTCTTCTGAAAGGCCGTAGAACTTCCAGATGGTTGCGGGGGTGGAGTAGTGGTATTGGGGCTGGTAGCGGGTGCCCTTTCCGGCGCAGACCACCTCGAAGCCCACTGTACGGGCCCAATCGATCAGCTCCATGATGAGGGCCGGCTGGTCGCCGTATGCCATGGAAAAGCAGACGGACGCCTTGGAGGCCATTTTGGCAAGCAGAGGTCCGGCGAAGCAGTCCGTCTCCACGTTGGCCATGACCAGATGGCGGCCGGCCTTTATCGCCTCGACCGAATGGAGTGTGCCGGCTTCAGGGTTGCCGGTTATCTCCAGTATCACCTCGCAATCGGCCCGGATCAGCTCCAGCGCGTCCGGGGTAATCGCAGTGATCTTCTTGGCCGCCAGATCGCTGATCGCACCTGATTTCTCGGCAAACTCGGTGGAACCCTGTGGCCATCCTACTGAAAGGCAGTTTTTGGCAGCCTTTTCCGGGAGCAGGTCGGCGATGCCGACGACCTGAATGCCCGGTGTAAGCCGGGCCTGGCTCAGAAACATAGAGGAAAACTTCCCCGCCCCGATCACCCCGACCTTCACGGGGTTTCCCTTGGCAGACCTCTCCTGAAGCATGGCATGCAGGCTCATGTCGCTCCTCCCGTCAATTTATTCTCAGGTGGCATAGTTCACAAAATTCATTCAGTGACAAGCATCCGCGACTGCTTTTCCTGCATGGCTCAAAAGGCCAACTTTATGCGGTCGATTATCCGCTTGAAAAAGCCGCCGGGGCCTACTGCAGCCTGGGTCTTGATCGGGATTCCGGCCAGTCTGTTTCCTTCGGTCGTGACCGTCAGTTCGCCGACAATCGCACCCTTGGCTACGGGCGCAACGAGATACTCTGAAGGAAAGGTCGCTGTCAGCCCGAGCTTTTTCTCCTGCCCTTTCAGAACGGTCACGCGGGGGGTTACGGCAGGGGCTATGGCCACCTGGTCGGCGTCGCCCCCATACACCGGCAGTGTTTCCGCCACGTCCCTGGGCCAATCGAGGCTCACGGTTGAGAAAGTGCGGAAGCCCCAGGCGAGCAGCTTCCCGGTTTCTATGCGGCGTTTCTCGGCATTAACCGTTCCGAGCACGGCCGCAATGAGCCTCATCTCGCCCTCGCGCGCGGTGGCAACGAGATGATAACCGGCTTCCCTGACGTGCCCGGTCTTGAGGCCGTCGACCCTTGCATCGTGGAAAAGGAGGGAATTGAAATTGGGCTGCTTTATCTTCTGGAAGGTGAATTCCTTCGTGGCGGTGTAGGTGACGGCCTCGGGAAAGCGCTCCAGAATAGCGCGCGCGAGAATTGCCATATCGCTTGCTGTCGTGTACTGGCCCGGCACAGGCAGCCCGTCCGGATTCCCGAAATGACTTTCCGTGAGCCCGAGCTCTTTTGCCTTTTCGTTCATCTTTTCCGTGAAACCATCGGGACTGCCGCTCAGATGCTCGGCGAGCGCCACCGCCGCGTCATTGCCGGATGACACCATCAGCCCATAGAGCAGGTCCTGAATCGAAACGCTCTGGCCGACTCTGAGGAACATCCGCGATACAGTCGAATCCATCGAAAGACGCCAGGCCTGTTCGCTTATAATGACCGGGGTGTCAAGCTTTATTCTGCCGGTCTGAAGCGCTTCGAGCGCCAGGTAGAAGGTCACCAGCTTTGCCAGGCTTGCCGGCTGCATCTGCTCGTGCTCGTTGAATGCGTACAGCAGGGCGCCGGTATCAGCGTCGATCAGGAGCGCCGCCTTTGCATCGAGGAGAAAGGGCGAGGAAAGGCTGCCGAACATAGTGATATTCTTCGGCGTAACGGCGGGCGGCGTCTCGGCCTGCCGGGCGCGAGCCTGAACCCCACGGGTCCGTGGCGCAGCGAATGCGGAAACGGCCTGAAACAGTACGCAAAACAACAACAGCCCGACAAAACGGTCAAACCACTGCTTGCGAGAAATCATCAGCTACTCCACTTCTTCAAGGTGAATTCTGTCGGTTCCAAGAAGAGTTCTAGCAGGTTGCTCAGAAATGTCCAGAAGGCATTGACCCGATAAGGTCCCGCTATTCGCGGGGACGGTCCATGACCGGTCTCCCTCTCGCCAAATCACACCATTTCACGTCCAGTCTATGATATGGTTTGGCAGAGAGAAGGGTGGTAACAAAGTGTCCCAAGGGAGGCGAAACATGCAAACACCGCGTTCGTTCAAGATCCATGTCCCCGACGAAACGCTTGCCGATCTAGGTATGCGGCTCGAGCGTACACGATGGCCCGACGGGAATCAGGGTGAGCCCTGGCAGTACGGAAGCGATCTCCAATACATGAAGGATCTCGCCGGTTACTGGCAAACGGAATACAACTGGCGCGTTCACGAGGCGCGACTCAACAACCTGCGCCAATTTGTCACGTCCATTGACGGAGTCGAACTCCACTTCATCCACGAACCGGGTGTAGGCCCGGATCCCATGCCGCTTATCCTGATGCACGGGTGGCCGGGATCGATCGTCGAGTTCGAACGGTTTCTTCCGCTGCTGACCGATCCGGGCCGTTTTGGCGGCAACCCGGCCGACGCCTTCACCGTTGTTGCGCCCTCGCTACCGGGCTACGCCTTTTCGTTTCGGCCCGACCAACCGCGGTTCAGTGTCGCCCGCATGGCCGACATCTTCGCCAAGCTCATGACCGGGGTGCTGGGTTACGATCGGTTCGCCGCACAAGGCGGCGACTGGGGCGGCTACATCAGCGCGGCACTCGGCGCAACACATGCGGACAAGGTTCTCGGCATCCATGTCAATCTGTTGTGGGGACCGCGTCAGGACACGCCCACTCCAAAGACGGAGGAGGAGCGAGCATATATGAAGGAGTTGAACCAGTGGCTGAAAGAAGAGCAGGCCTACGGCCTGATTCAGGGGACCAAGCCGCAAACGCTCGCGTATGGTCTCACCGATTCGCCGGTCGGGCTCGCAGCCTGGATTGTGGAGAAATTCCGGACCTGGAGCGACTGCGGCGGCATCGTCGAAAACCGTTTCTCAAAGGATTTGCTGATCACCAATGTGATGCTGTACTGGATCACCGGCGCGATAAACTCGTCCTTCTGGCCTTACTGGAGTCGACTCCATGAGCCCTGGCCCATCACCAGGGAGACCCCTGTCCGCGCGCCCACAGCCTTCGCCTCTTTCCCAAAAGAGATCCTGCACCCGCCGCGCGCGTGGGTGGAACCGGCATATCCGAATATCCGCCGCTGGACCATGATGACGGCCGGCGGCCATTTCCCCGCTCTGGAGGAGCCGGAAGCACTCGCGGCCGATGTCCGCGCCTTTTTCAGGGATCTCCGGTAATGGAAGGCTTTTCGTCCGCCAGAAGCAGCTCCTCCATATTTGCCGGAGTCAGGCTGCGCCTTCCTTGCTCAATCTCCTTGATCATCCTTGTCAGGGTTTCGTTGAACGGTGTTCTCACGCCTGCATTTCGGGCCTGCTCAACCACATAGCCATTGAGGAAATCGATTTCCGTCTTCCGGCCCCTCTCCAGGCTCTGAAGGCTGGAGGATTTTAGTTTCCCGTGCTTTCGTGCCGCGATGCGCACCAGAATGTCTTTGACAAAGAGGGTAACGGCGCCTGCGCTCTCAGGCACATAGAGCAGCATGGGGTTGACTGCTATCCGCTCCGGGCGAAAACCGAGGGCAAGGGCAGTATCAATGACCTCCCGGTATGTGGACATGAAAGCATGCCGTACCCGTCTGTCGCGGAGCATGCTCTCAAGAGTTTTGCCCGATACGACTTGGATATGACAGGAATTGGAACGAATCAAACTCTGGTTAGGTGGCAAGTTGTGTTGCGAGTCTGGTTATGTTGATTGTATTTGGTTGATGTGATTCCGTTCGAAGAGGTGAGGGAAGATGGATATAGTTCCCCCTCCTTCAGTCGTTGGATTCCAACTCCGTGGGTGGAGGGGATGCTCTTTTGCAGTTCAATCGGCATCAGAAGAGGTGGGAATCAAACCTGGATGAGGCAGTTATTCGCTTGAAAAGTTGACAGCTTAATTTTGAAAGGAGCGCCTCCCTCGCACCTTTTAGCAGACTCCACTGAAAAGAGGTCCTGCGCCTGCCTTCTTCTGAAAGCCAAAGGGACGGTTTCAGATTGATCAAGTGTGGGGAAAGATCAGGTCAGAGGTGGAGGGGTAAGCAAGAACTAAGCAGAAGATGCGCGCACCGGGCGAACCGCGGTGCACGCACCTTTGAAAACAAGCGACGAAGCAGAGGAAGCACTCCGGCGGAGGCAGCTCTGACTTTCAACCGATCTTGAGGATCAGGGCGGCCGCAGCGTCGCCCGCGGCGCAACCGGTAAAAAGACCATACCCGCCGCCCAGGAGAACCAGTTCCTCTGTCATCTCCATAACGGCCCTGCCGGCAGTAGGGCCTTGCGGATGACCGTAGATGAGGGACGAGCCGTTGTTGTTCATCTTCATGAGTTCATAGCCCGTTTTTCTGGCAAACGCGATATCGTTGACCGCGAAGGGGTTGTGGGTCTTGACCGCCTTGATATCGGTTATTTTCAAACCGGCATTCGCAAGGGCCATCTCTGCAGCGGGTATGGGCGCTGCAGGCATGAACATCGGCTTCACCCTTGCAAAGCCATAGGATACGATCCGCACCTCGATTTTGGGATCGATGCTCAACTCCCTGGCCTTGTCCCTGGTGGTTACGATGATGCCGCAGTTGCCGTCTCCCGGGAAAGTCTGGGCCCCGAAACTCAGGCAGCCTCCCGGCCGTACCGGCTTCAGCTTTGCAAGTCCCTCGGCTGTTGTGGCCGTCCATCCCTCATCCTCTTCCACGAACCTGGTCTTCTTCTTGCTCACCGTGACCTCCGGCGCGAACATGTAACGGTGCTGAAACGCCCTGTCGTTGGCGCGTCCTTCCATGAACTGGCTGAACCGCCGCAGCACAACCTCATCACACTCCTCCTTGGTGATGCCGATCTCCTTGGCCACGTTCTCGGCCGTCTCCACCATGGCTGCACGATGACGAGGAGTTCCGCCGAAGTTATCCATGTTCCAGTCTTCCCTGTCAGGTTGGCCCCCGGGACCTAAGGGATCCGCCCAGGTAGTGTGGGGCCCGTTGGAACAGCGGTCGGCCATGAGCCCGTAGCCAAGCTCGTACGCACCCAGCTCTATGTCCTTGGCAAGCAGGTTGATCACGGTCGTGGATGTGGCACAGGCCTGGTTGACAAACAGCCCCGGAAGGAACTTCTTGTCGTCCGTGAGCATGGAGCCGGCCCAGTTGTGAGCGCAGAACCAGTGATTCTGGGCAACGGTAGCGCCGAAGTAGAGGTAGTCGATAATGACAGGGTCGAGGTTTTTCTTCTCCAGGAACCATCGCCTCGCGGTCGTCGCGCCCAGGCTCACAGCATTGTCGTACTGCATGCTCCCCTGCCATCGGGTAAACGGGGTCGAATAATAGCCCCCATAGGGGATGTACGGTTTCGTATAACTGTTCATGTATTATCTCCTCGCATCGATCATGTTGAAGAAGGCGAGTTCGCCGTTCTTCTTCTTTTCCACGGACCGCCCTGGAATGTTGGGGCGATTTGTCGGAAGACACAAGATAGAGAATTTAGCGCGATACGTCAAATGATGAGGAGTAAAGACCGACTATTTGAACTGGTCATTTTGACGGCTAGTTTGTCCATGGCACCATTGAACTGAGTCCCGCACCTCGGATGAAGAGAGACGGGCAACTCCTTCAAGGCTCGGAGACTTGGCAAATACTCCAAGTTCAGGGGTACAGGGCTTCAGTGATGAGCTCTGAAAAGTCGAGCGATGCCTCCGGTGCGACCTGGAGGCATCGCTCGCAAAGAGTTGCGGAAAACTCCTGATACAGTTTACCCTAACGTTGCAGAAAGCTTGGTTTCGTAGATACTATGCGGGTCACTTGGAAGTCATTTGTGATAACCTCGTTTAAGATTCCAATCAAAAAGGAGGCTCCAAATGAGCAATACGCAAGTGACCCAAGAGAAGAGTAACACAAGAAGTGCAGAGTTGTATATGTCCTATGAGCTGGCGAACAAGGAATGGAAGCTGTGTTTTGGT
>Ga0209270_1000848_pt1 | contig 52476 bp, 48 predicted proteins | sample MTBAKSrepl1MetaG_FD_187456 | JGI IMG/M metagenome (GOLD analysis project Ga0209270, IMG submission 187456) | Enrichment culture microbial communities from Arthur Kill intertidal strait, New Jersey, USA, that are MTBE-degrading - MTBE-AKS1... | ecosystem: Environmental > Aquatic > Marine >... | reverse complement strand
AACAAGCGTCGGCTGCACTCTGGTTGTGGCTTCCGACCGCCGACAGAGTACTACCAGGCCACCCAGGACGGCCTGTTGCCAAGAGCGCAATTGCGCATCTAGTGTCCAATCAACTGGGGTCGGACCGACTGGTGGGCGGTCACCGCCCGCAGGTGCGCGCCCGCAACGAACATTTAGGTCTGTTGGCCACTGCTGCGCAGTCATGGCACCGGACCGCGGAACTGGTGGGCGCTCACCGCTCGTGGGTGCACGCCCGCAACGAACATTTAGGTCTGTTGGCCACTGCTGCGCAGTCATGGCACCGGACCGCGGAACTGGTGGGCGGTGACCGCCTGAGGGTGCACGCCCGCAACGAACATTTAGGTTTGTTGGCCACTGCTGCGCAGTCATGGCACCGGACCGCGGAACTGGTGGGCGGTGACCGCCTGAGGGTGCGCGCCCGCAACGAACATTTAGGTCTGTTGGCCACTGCTGCGCAGTCATGGCCCCAGACAATCGGGCAATCGGCCATTTGCTTTCCGCCCATGCGCCGTCTATAATCAATCTGCGTTGTTTGATGCGCCTGTAGCTCAGGGGATAGAGCACCGGCCTCCGGAGCCGGGAGCGCAGGTTCGAATCCTGCCAGGCGCGCCATTTCTTTGCCCTCATCGCAACGGCCCGGGGAGATCCTCCCCGGGCCGTTGCTGTGCCTCTCATCTTTATGCCTCTCGCACCGCCGTAGCGGCGTGCGGTGTGCTCCGCCGGCTCATCTCTGCGCACCGCCGACTTCGCATCGCACGGCTTGCTCGGCCGGCTCATCTATATGCGTCCCGCACCGCCGACTTCGCGTCGCTTTGCTCGCTCCGCTGGCTCAGACTTTGAGCTGGCCGATCCGCTCGACGGCCTTCTGCGTCAGGTCGACGTCGACCGTCAAGGCAAAGCGGACGTAGCCTTCGCCCGCGGCGCCAAACGCGCTGCCGGGCATGGCGATCACGTGGGCCTGCCGGAGGAGCTTGGTGGCAAAGCCGGCGGAGGTTTCACCGTCGGGCACGGGGCACCATACGTAGAACGTGCCCTTGGGTGAGTCTGGGTGCAATCCGACGGAGCGCAAGCCCTGGATCAGGGCGTCGCGGCGGGCGGTGTAGATGTGGTTCATGTGCGCAAAGAAGGCGTTGGCGTCGCCTTGGAGGCCAGCCACACCGGCCATCTGTACGGCGGTGAACTGACCGGAGTCAGTGTTGTTTTTGATCGCCTTGAGGGCGTTGATGGCCATGGCGTTGCCGACCATGGCGCCGACGCGCCAGCCGGTCATGTTGAAGGGCTTGGAGAGTGAGTAGGCTTCGACGGCGACTTCTTTGGCGCCGGGCACCTGGAGTACGCTCGGGGCGGCGTAGCCGTCAAAGGTCATCTCGACGTAGGCTGCGTCGTGGCAGAGCAGGATGTTGTGCCGGCGTGCGAAGGCCACGGCAGCGGCCATGAACTCAAGCGATGCGACCGCTGAGGTCGGGTTGTTGGGGTAGTTGATGAACATGAGTTTGGCTTTGGCGGCGACGCCGGCCGGGATCGCGGCGAGGTCGGGCAGGAAGTCGTTGGCCGCCAGCAGCGGCATGGGGTAGGGGGTACCGCCGGCGAGCAGCGTCTGCGACGAATAGACGGGATAGGCCGGGTCGGGCACCAATACGACATCGCCAGGATCGACCATCGCCCAGATCAGGTGGCTGAGGCCTTCCTTGGAGCCGATCAGGGCGACGCATTCCTTGTTGGGATCGAGCGAGACGCCAAACCGCCGCCCGTAGTACTCGGTCATGGCAGCCCGAAACTCCGGCGCGCCCTCGTAATCGGGATAGCGGTGGTTGGCGGTCTGGTTTGCTTCTTGGATCAACCTGGCGACGACGTTGGCCGGCGTCGGCTGGTCAGGATCACCGACACCGAGGTCAATCAGATCGGCGCCTTGGGCGACGAGTTCGCGCTTGGCGGCGTTGAGCTCGGCAAACGCGTAGGGTGGGATGCGCGACAGCCGCTGAGCGGGCTGCATGGGCATGGTTGTGTCACTCCTCGTCATTTACTTGGTCGGGCAGAACCGCCGGCCGTTAGGCCGGCAGGCAGCCGGTCTGGCGCAGCAGCTCGGCAAGCTGGGCGCTCTCCTGCGCCGTCAGCTCACACAGCGGCATGCGCGGCTTGCCGGCAGGGATGCCAAGCATGTTGACCGCCGCCTTGACCGGGATCGGGCTGGTCGTCGCAAACAGGCCCTTATATAGCGGGAACAGCTCGCGATGGAGCCTCGCCGCACCTGTCGTGTCGCCGGCCACGTATCTCTGCATCATCGCCGCGATCCGGGCACCCGCAACGTGTGACGCCACGCTGACGATCCCGTAGGCACCGACACTCATCATCGGCAGGGTCAGGCTGTCGTCGCCGCTGTACACCCGAAACCCATCGGGCACGCGGCGCAGCGTCTCCGTCGTCTGGTCAAGGCTACCGGCGGCGTCCTTAAGAGCGACGATGTTGGGTACGGCAGCGAGTTGTTCGACGGCCGGCGGCAGCAGGTTGACGCTCGTACGACCGGGCACGTTGTAGACCATAACGGGCAGCGTGGTTTCGGCGGCGACGGCGCGGAAGTGCGCCACCAGGCCCGCCTGCGGCGGCTTGTTGTAGTACGGCGTGACGAGCATTATGCCGTGTGCGCCGGCTTGCGTGGCCCGGCGAGTCAAGGCGATCGACTCGCTCGTGCTGTTGCTGCCGGTGCCGGCGATTACTGCAATCCGATCGCCCACGGCGGCGAGCACGGTTTCTAGCAGCGCGATCTTTTCGTCAGCGGATAGGGCGGGTGATTCGCCGGTCGTCCCGGCGACCACGATGCCGTCCGAGCCCGTGTCCGCCAGGTGCCGGGCGAGCTGTGCGGCAGCCGGGTGGTTGACCGCCAGGTCGTCGTCAAACGGCGTGATCATCGCGGTCAACAGCCTGCCCCATGCATGTGTGTTTGTCATGTGGTCATGCCTCCTTGGTCTTGCTCGAAGTGTTCGAGCCGGAACCGGTGATGCAATGCCCTGATCGCCGCCTGTAGCTGGGTGGCGTCGATCAGGCACGAGATCGTGTTGAGCGAGTCCGAGGTCTGGAGCATGCCAACCCCAGCGCCGACCAGCGCCTCGGAGACCTGGGCCATGACGCCGGGGGTGTAGCGCATCAAACGGCCGACGACGACGACCTTGGCGCAGCCTTCGCGGACGGCTGGCGAGATTCCCGCCCGGCTGAGGGCGGCGACTGCAGCGGGCGTGTGTTGAGCGTCAACGACAAACGAACACATCGCCGGCGTGACCGCGATCATGTCCACGTTGATGCCGACGTCGGCCAAGGCCCGAAAGGTCCTGGTGTACGGGGCCTCGTCGCCGCCCTGCGGCGTCACCGCCAGGAGGGCGAGGTCCGTCGTGTGCGTGATGCCCGTTACCGGTCGGTGGCCGTTGCGCTGGCCCCAGGCGCCGCCGGCGCTCTCGGCGGTGACCAGCGTGCCACCTGCCTCGGTGAACGTTGAACGGATGCGGACCGGTTGGCCAAATCGACCGGCCAGCTCAACAGCCCGCGGGTGCAGCACCTTGGCGCCTTCGTATGCCAGGTAGCTGGTTTCGTCGTAGCTCATCTGGGGAATTGTCTTGGCGTCCGGCACCATCCGCGGATCGGCCGTCATCACGCCGTCGACATCCGTGTAGATCTCGGTCAGTTCGGCGTGCAGTGCGCCGCCGAGCGCGACGGCGGTGATGTCGCTGCCGCCTCGTCCGAGCGTGGTTATCTCGCCGCTCGCCGTCACGCCCTGGAACCCCGCAACAACCGGGATCTTGCCCTGGCCAACCAACCGCAGGATCCGCTCCGGCTGGATGTCCTGGATCGTCGCCCCACCATGCATCTCATCGGTCCTGATGCCCGCCTGCGCCCCGGTCAGCGCGATGGCGTTGAGTCCAGCGGCTCGCAGGTCGGCGGCAAAAATCGTCGCCGAGACGATCTCCCCGCAGCTCATGATCAGGTCAAGCTCGCGCCGGTCAGGTTGGCTCTGGTTTGCGGCGAGCAGCCCTGCGAGCGTGTCCGTCGCGTAGGGCGCTCCGCGCCTACCGATTGCGGAAACCACCACCACCGGTGACCATCCGGCCTGCAACGCGCGAGCGACGTGGCCGGCGGCCTGGCTTCGCGTCGTAGCGTCGGCGACAGACGTGCCGCCAAACTTCTGGACGATCAGTCGCATCAGGCCTTGCCTCCCGCCGGAGTGCGCTGGACCAGCACCGGCTGCAGTTGGCGCCCTTGCAGGGCCTCCGCTGCAGCGTCGAGCAGCAAGTCCAAATCAGCGTCGAGCGAAGCTGGCTTATCCTGCGGCCGGTCTTGGCCGAACGGCACGAAGAACACGTTGCGCACCGGCAGCAGGGCGCCGAGATTGCGGGCGTTGAGTCCCAACCCGTCGTTGGTCGAAATCGCAATCAGCACCGGCCGCTGGTTGCGCAGGTGCGCCTTGACTGTCATCGGCACGGGCCCGTCAGTGATGGCGTTGGCAATCTTGGCCAGGGTATTGCCGGTACAGGGCGCGACGACCACGAGATCGTACAGCTTGCCCGGCCCGGTCCGCTCAGCCTCGGTCATCGTCGTCAGCGGCGCACGGCCGGTGGCTGCCAGGACTGCGGCCGCGATGCGGCCCTGCCGCTGCTGCGCCTGCTCGATGTCCAGAGTCGCAGGCGACACGACCACTGATACTCCCGCACCTTCGGAGCGGCATTGCGCGGCTAGATCGATGACCGCCGGTACCTTATGGTAGGCGCCGGTAATGCAGAACGCGATGCGTTTACCTTGAAATCTCAACTTGACTATCCCCTCGTGAAGTAATCTTGCTGTCACCGTACGAAAAAGCAGCCATCGCAGCACCCTTGGGCGCGTGTAGCTGCTCGGAAACGAAAGCATCACCTTTCCCCTCATTGTGAGATAGCGCTCCACAGCGGACAGAACAAGGGGTGTCGGCTGTGACAGTGCTGCACCTGTTCGGTGCAACCCCAGCCGGATTGGCTGCGCGCCTTGCCGGCTTCGGCGGCGGCCCCTTTCGCGCCCGTCTTTGATGCCATTCTCAGGGCGTTACTCATGGCTACCGCGCCTCTACCTCACCGTAGCGCTATGCGCGCCAAAAGATGAGGCGTCTCGTGCATTTTATGTTTGGTGGCACCATAACACGGTTTGCGGCAGGCTGCAAGCGGTGGGAGCGAGGCTGCCCGCGGGCGGTGACCGTCGAGTGGGGGGATGGCCATTGTTAAATTGCGTGACTCATCGCCGACCGATGTCCTGCCCATTTTGACGAATTTGAGGCAGATAGGTCAGGGAACGCAACGCTAAGCCATCACACGTCAGGGATTTTGACCTATTTGACGCAGTCTGGTCAGAACCACAATGACTCTGTCGCCAGATAGGTCAGGCGGCCTAACCATGACATCCTCATCCTTGAGTCCGTTGCCTTCGCAAGCCCCTCTAACCATCTGTCTCCCGGCTCAGCCCGCCGCCATGACTGCGCAGCAGTAGCCAACAAACCTAAATGTTCGTCGCCGGCAGGCACCCGCGTGCTAGCTCTGCCCGACAAACGCCCCGGCGGCCGGGTTGAACTCAAAGGCGATGCCAGCGCCTTCGCGTACCAGCCCGTCCCGCACAACCGCGGCCGGCGCCGTGCCGCTCATTATGACAGATGGGGCGCGCTCAAGCGGTCCCGAGACCCTAAACGCCGGTCCCCACGGCGCGATCCGCGCGACCGTCGCCGCAAAGCGGATGCTGCCGTCACGCGCCGCTGCCGGCAATGCCGCGAGCGGCGCCGCGGCCACATCCTCGGGCCGGATGCAAAAGGACTTGTCGGCGAGCTCGGCCCCGAGATAGGCAGCGGGCTCGAGCAGCGTTGCCGGCAGGATGTTGTCAAAGCCGAGGAAGGAGGCGGTTTCGCGGTCGGCCGGGTTGTCGATGACGACATCGGGCCGACCCTGTTGGCGGATCCTCCCGCCGCCCATGACGATCATGCGGTCGGCAAAGTAGGGAGCCTCCCGGACCTCGTGGGTTACGAGTACTGCGCTCGCGGCGACTTCCGCCAGAATGCCCCGCAAGTCGCCGAGCAATCGCGCCCTCGTCGGAGCGTCGAGATTGGCAGTTGGCTCGTCGAGCAGGAGCAGGTCGGGCTTGAGCACCAGCGCACGCGCTAATGCGACGCGTTGCGTTTCGCCGCCTGACAGGCCGAGTGGGCGCCGATTGGCCAACTCAGCGATACCGAGGCGGTCGAGCCAGTAGTCAACCTGGGCCTCGACCTCGGTGCGGGGCAGCTTGCGAAACTGCAGACCTGCCGCGACGTTGTCGCGCACGGTGCGGGCGAGCAGGACCGGGCTTTGGAATACCATCGTGACGCGACGTCGGAGGGCAAGCAAGCTTGCATCGTCTGTGCTGCCCGGGTTGGCCCGTACACCGTCGAAAAAGACTTGGCCAGCCGTCGGGGCAAGAACCAGCGCCAGCACGCGCAGCAGAGTACTCTTGCCTGCGCCGTTAGCACCGATGACCGTCAGCAGCTCGCCAGGCGCAATCGTCAAGGCCGGGATATCCAGGATCGTCTGGCGGTCTCGCACCACGCGCACATCGGCGAGGCGGACCAGTTCGATGCCGCTCATCGCCGCGTCCCCTTTTGCTGCAGGTTAGTCAGCAAAGCCGTTGCGACGTAGGCCAAGGTCAGCAACACTGTGCTAAGGGCGATCGCCAGGCCAAAGTTGCCCTTGGAGACCTCCAGCATGATCGCCGTCGTCAGCACCCGTGTGTGCCCGGTGATGTTGCCGCCAACCATTGCCGAGGCCCCGACCTCGCTGATCACGCCGCCAAAACCGGCGATCACTGCCGCAAGCAGGCCGATCCGGCATTCGTTGAGCATTGCCCAGAGCATCTGGCCGCGCGAGGCGCCGAGGGAACGGAGCTGTTCGCGGATGCTCGGATCCAGGCTCTCCACCGCCGACCGCGTCAGTCCGATGACCAACGGCGAGGCGATCAGTCCCTGCGCGATGACCATCGCCGACGGGGTGTAGAGCAGACGCAGCACTCCGAGTGGCCCGTTGCGCCACAGCAGGATCGAGACCAGAAGCCCGGCGACCACCGGCGGCAGGCCCATGCCGACGTTAACCATTGTCACCAGGGTACCGCGACCCCGAAACCGCGATACCCCGAGCCAGGTACCAAGAGGAATACCCACGATCACCGCGATCAGGGTGGCAGTGCCGGAGACTTGCAGCGTTAGACCTGTGACGCGTAGCACCTCAGGATCCAGGCTAAAGATGAGGCGGAAGCCCTCGATGACCCCCTGCCAGATCAGCTCCATCTAAGCAAACGGCCTCCTATCGGCCCCTGAGTGGACAGAGTGGCCCGGCCACCGCGTGGCGGGCCACCCAATTCAGTCTACCTTGCCGGGCTGCTACTTGGGTGCGTATATCGCTTCGGTCTTGCCACCGTCGGCAAAGAACAGCGGCTCACCATACTTGTCGACGCCAAATGCGGCGATAATTGCCTGCGCTTCGGCGCCGAGGAGCCAGTCGGACCAAGCTTTGGCGCCCTTGGCGTTTACCTTGGGGAATTTCTTGCTGCTGACCTCCATGACATGGTAGAGGTTGAGCAACACCGGGTCGCCCTCGCTGACGATCTCGAGCTCAAGCGTGGACTTACGAGCCAGGTAGGTGGCACGATCAGTCAAGGTGTACCCTTCCTTCTCGGAGGCGATGGCGAGCGTATCGCCCATGCCGAGGCCGGCTTCCTGGTACCACTTGTTGCCGCTTGGCGTAAGCTCCGCGGTCGTCCAGAGGGACTTTTCCATCTTGTGCGTGCCCGACTCATCGCCGCGCGAAATAAAGACATCCTCACCAGCTGCGATCGCCTGCAGTGCCTCGACCGCGCTGGCGGTCTCCTTGACCGCCGCTGGATCGGCGGGCGGCCCGACGATGACAAAGTCGTTGTGCATTACCATCCGGCGGCTGATTGCCGTGCCGTCCTCGACCAGGGGTCGCTCGGACGAAGGCGCATGCACGAGCAATACGTCCGCCTCGCCCTTGATGCCCATCTCCAGGGCCTGGCCAGTGCCCACGGCCACCGACTTAATGATGAAGTCGCTCTTGGCCTCAAACGCGGGGATCAATACGTCGAGCAGACCAGAGTCGCGTGTGCTGGTTGTCGTCGCCATGATCACTTCCTTGTTGACTTTGGCCCACGGCAGCTCGCAACCCGAAAGAGCGCCCACCAGTACCGCAAGCAGCAACGTCGTCCCAATCGCCTTGCCCAAACCCGTCTTACGCCAACTCGCCAACAAACCGCACCCCCATCCTAAGTACATTCAAAGGGGTGCCTTTCGTTGTGGGCGGTTATGTTCCTGCAAGCATAACCACTGATCATCGGCATCGAGCGTAGGTAATCCGGTTGCCGGCCATGCGCATGCCCGGCGCTCAGATCTCCTTGAGATGCTGTTCTTCGAGCCCAGCGACGAAATCCGCCATAGCCTCGTCCACCGCCGCAAAGGCGGCCAGCAGTTTCTGCGCCGCCGGGGTCAGTGCCGTGCCGCCACCGCCGCGTCCGCCAGCGTGACGTTCGAGGAGGGGAGCGCCAAAGGCGGTTTCGGCAGCGCGCAGTCGACCCCACGCCTCGCGATAAGCCATGCCCATCGCGGATGCAGCGCGGGCGATGGAGCCGGTCTGGCCGACACGGTTGAGGAGTTCATTAATCCCTTCGCCGATAACGACGTTGCCTTTGTGCTCAATCCATGCCTTGTACCGCAGTCGCATGTCAGATGTTCCCCCCTCGCAGGGTCTGCTTCGCCGCGCGAGGGTCCGCTTCCCGCTGAACGCACTCAGCGCGACTCCCGCCCCGATAGGGGCTTTGCGTCGTCCGCCGTGTTGAGAGCGCCGGTGGCGACAAACCGTGCCTCGACAAGCTCGACAAAAGCCTGGACGGCCGCCGGTGGCTGCGCCTGAACGCGGCGCAGGATCAAGCTGGTCGTCCGCTCCATGACCGGCCAGTCCCGCAGGCCGATCGTTGTCAGTGTGCCAGCCGCCAACTCGCGCGCAACCGCGATCTCCGGCACCACGGAGAGGCCAAGTCCGGCCAGCACCATTTCTTTGATCGCTTCGATGCTGTCGAGTTCAAAGTCGGCATGCAGGAGTACGCCTTTGCCCTCAAAAACCTCCTGGAGGTAGGTGCGGAAACCCGACCCTCGCTCAAAGAGGATCAGGCGCTCGGTGGCGAGGGCGGCGGCATCGACCTCGGCTGCCGGCGCGAGCGGGTGGTCGGGCCGGGCGACGATGACCATGCGATCGTGGTAAAGGGGCACCGTCTTGATCGCCCGGTGCTGCACGGGCGATGTGACAAGGCCAAGGTCAACTTGCTCGTCGAGCACCATGTCGACGACCTGTTGGGTGCGCCCGCTACGGACGTGCAATTCGATGCCGGGGTGGTCGCGGCGGTATTGGGCGAGGAGGCCGGGCAAGACAAAGATGCAGATGGTCAGGCCCGCCCCGACCGACAGGTGACCGGTCGTGCCACTCTGCATGTCATCGAGCTGGCGGCGCAGGTCGACGGTCGCACCTTCGACCTTGCGGCAGTAGGCGAGCAGCCGCTCGCCGGCCTCAGTCAGGCGCACGCCGCGGCCGTGCCGGTCGAGCAGGCGACAGGCGAGCTCCTGCTCCAGCGAGGCGATGTGCTGGGTGACGGCCGGCTGCGAGAGATGCAGCTCCGCCGCAGCCCTTGTCAGGCTGCCGTGCCGGGCGACGGCGGCGAAGGTGGTCAAATGGGGCGTCAGCATCTGGATACTCACCGTCCCTTATGCGGTGCGGCAACGCTTGGTCGAGCCGCGGAGCAGTCATGCACGGACTCGGAACCTGGCCGCCTGGATTAGGGCGCATAGACATCGTATTTGCTTATAGCAAACATATCAATCATCAATTTGCGTGATGGATGCGGCGGGAGTAAGCTACTGATGGAGTTGAGCGCGCGGGCAGCGCAGTGCGCGCAGAACATCGACGACAAGATCAATCGTCTAGGAGGATGACCATGGCGGCCATCGTCGTTATTGGCACCCAGTGGGGTGACGAGGGCAAGGGCAAGGTAGTCGACTGCATGGCCAGCGGCACAGAAGTTGTCGCGCGGTTCCAGGGCGGCGCCAACGCAGGGCACACGATCATGAATGACTTCGGCACATTTCGGCTGCACCTCGTCCCGTCCGGCATTTTTCGCCCGGGCGTGCTCAACCTGCTCGGCACGGGTACCGTCATCGACACCAAGGCTCTCCTGGGTGAGCTGGACGATCTCGTGCAGCGGGGCGTTGGGATTGATGGTTTCCGGATCTCGGACCGGGCGCAGGTCGTCGCGCCGATCCACATGAAGGTTGAGGCCGCCGAAGAACGCCTGCGCGGCGGGCAGGAAATCGGTACCACCGGACGTGGCATCGGCCCCGCCTACGCAACCAAGGCGGCCCGGTTTGGCATCCAGGTCGGCGACCTCCTGGACGGCAAGCGGCTGCGCGAGATGGTTGCGCTGCTGCTCGGCCGCTACGAGGCATGGATCGGCATGAGCGCCGCCGATACCCTCGCCCAGATCGAGCCGCTCACCGAGTCCCTGCAGGCAGATGGGGAGCGGTTGCGGCCATACATCGTCGATGCGGTGCCTCTGACTGCCGACTGGGTACGCAACGACCGGCGGGTCATGCTCGAAGGCCAGCTGGGCATCATGCGCGACCTCGACTGGGGCATCTACCCGTTTGTCACCTCCTCCAACCCCACCGCGGGCGGAGCGAGCGCCGGATCCGGCCTGCCACCATCGTTTATCGGATCGGTCATCGGCGTCGTCAAGGCCTACACGACCGCGGTCGGCTCCGGCCCGGTCCCGACCGAAGACGACGGCGAATTCGGCGAGATGCTGCGGGTTCGCGGCGGCGAATACGGCGCCACCACCGGCCGGCCGCGCCGTTGCGGCTGGCTTGACCTGGTTGCCGTCCGCTACGCTTGCCTCATCAACGGCGTCAACAGCCTTGCCGTCACCAAGATGGACGTCCTTGACGAGTTGGACGAGATCAAGGTGTGTATCGCTTACCGGTCCGGCGACGACGAATTCCGCTACGTCCCGCAGGCCCGTCACTTCGCCAACCTTGAGCCAGTCTACGTGACGCTACCCGGTTGGCACACGCCGACCAACCACATCCGCAAGCTGGCCGACCTGCCCAAGCAGGCGCGCGCCTACCTCGACTTCATGAGCGAGCAGGTCGGTGTCGCTCCATCCCTGGTCTCCGTCGGCCCGCACCGCGACGAGACGATCTTTGTTGAGGCCTGAGGCGCGCCATGACGACAACCGCGCCTAGCGGAAACGCACCGCTGGCCCAACGCCTGCCGCGAATCGCCATCACGATCGGCGACCCGGCGGGCATCGGGCCCGAGGTCGTGGCAAGGGCTGTGCTCAGCCCGGCCGTGCGGGCCCAGTGCACGCCAGTGATCTACGGCACCGGCGCGGTCATGGATGCGGCGATACGGCTGGTGGCCGGGCTGGAGCAGGGGTGCGGCGCGGATATTGGATGGTCTAGGGATGGCATAGAGATGGTCGAAGTCGCCGGGCCTGCGCCCGGCGACTTCGCGCCCGGCCAGATCGATGGGCGGTGCGGCATGGCCAGCTTTGCCTATCTGGAGGCTGCCGCCCTCGACACGCTGGCCGGCAGGTGCGATGCCCTCGCGACAGCGCCGATCAACAAGGAGTCGACGGCCCGCGGCGGTTTCGCGGATGTGGGGCACCTCGAATACCTGACCAGGATGACCAAGACCCGCGAGAGTGGCACGGTGCTGGTAGCTGGCCACTTGCGGTGCCTGCACCTGACGACGCACAAATCCCTCGGCGATGCCGTGCTGGCGGTCACGACGGAGCGCATCCTGGCCAAACTGCGCCTGGGGCACGCGTCGATGCGGCGATTTGGCGTGACTGAGCCCAAGATCGCGGTTGCGGCCCTCAACCCCCACGGTGGGGAAGGGGGCCTGTTTGGGCGCGAGGAGATCGAGGCGATCGGGCCGGCCGTAGCCGCAGCCCGGGCGGAAGGCATCGACGCGCACGGTCCGCTGCCCGCCGACAGCCTGCTGCCGGCGGCGACGAGTGGACGCTGGGACCTGGTCCTAGTGTTGTACCACGATCAAGGGCACATCGCTGTCAAAGTGCACGACTTCCATCACAGCTACACGGTCGCCTTTGGCCTGCCGCTCGTGCGCACGTCGGTGGACCACGGGACTGCCTTTGATGTCGCCTGGCAGGGCAAAGCCGACGCGCGCAGCATGATCGCGGCGATCCTGGCGGCGGCGCATTTGGCCCGTGGTCGGTGGCCGGCGCCTGCCGAGGTCAGGCTTGCTGGCGATCGCTAGTGGGGGGCTGGCAGGTGCTGCTCGCCGGACGGGAGCGTCCCCCGGACGCAATTGTCAAGTTGTGTTGCCTGACCTATCGGGCGCCAAACGCGCGACGACTCTGACCTAATCGCCGCCGATAGGTCAGGCAAGGTGACCTCGGGGGTCGATATGGTTGGGCGGATGACGTGTTTGCCGGCTATAGGTCAGGCTGCCGGCACCTTGCGGCTCCGATAGGTCAAAACATCTGACGTTTGCCATCTCGCCTCACCTCACCTCACCTCACCTCGCCTCGCCTGCCGTGGCTCGCCTCACGCGACGTCGCCCTCCCCGTCCGCAATCCGCCACAAACAACAGTTGACACCAGTGTCAGCAAAGCGCATACTCGAGATGACATCAGTGTCAGCATGTAGTTGGAGGACCAGTATGCCGACCAAGCGATTTGCCAACCTACCTGAGGAAAAACGCCAACGCATCGCCGAGGCAGCGATTGCCGAGTACATCCAAAACGGCATTGATGCCGCCGAGGTCGCCGGTATCGTACGGCGGGCGGGGATCCCGCGCGGCAGCTTTTACCAGTACTTTGACGACATGAGCGATCTCTTTGGCTACGTGTTTACGCATCTGGCGACGATTAAGATGGCCCGCCTGGGCGATGTCTTGGGGCAGGCCGGCAAAATTCCGTTTGTCGACTACGTGGAGAGCACCTTCCGCGCCGGCCTCCAGTTTGCGCGGACTTACCCGCAAGGCATGGCGTTTGCCCGTCGGGTCTACTCGTCTGTCGACCCGGTGGTTGCCGCCCAGGTCAAATCGGCGATGCAGCTCGGCGTTGATCACTATTTGCCGCTGATCGACCAGGACAAAGCCAAGGGCCTGATCCGGGCGAGCGTTGATTCGCTGGTCCTGGCCCGCTTTGTGATGGCCGTCTTTTCCGATGTCGTAGCGAGCGCGATGCTGCACGAATCCGGCGATGACCAGGAGAGCCTGGCCATGGCCGACACGCTATTCGATATCCTGCGTCATGGCATTCAAGCTCACGAGGGGGCAAGCTAGATGTTCGAAGTAGCCGATCTTCGTTACCGGTACCCGACCGGCAAAGACGACGTAATCCGGGCGATCTCGTTTGATTTCGCCAAGGGCGAGATTTTCGGGTTCCTGGGCCCGTCCGGCGCCGGTAAGTCGACGACCCAAAAGCTGTTGATCGGGATCCTCAAGGGGTTTCGGGGCAGGGTGATGTACCAGGGCAAAGATCTCGCGTCCTACGGTCGGGACATCTACCGCGACATCGGCGTCGGGTTTGAGGTGCCGGTCCACTTCTCCAAGCTTACCGCTATGGAAAACCTGGGCTTTTACGGCAATCTCTACCCGCAGCGCATCGACGTCGAGCCCCTGATGCGGCAGGTCGGCCTGTGGGAGGACCGCAACAAGCGGGTCGCCGAGTATTCCAAGGGCATGAAGGTCCGCCTTAACTTTGTCCGCGCGATGCTCAACGATCCCAAGATCCTCTTCCTCGACGAGCCCACCAACGGCCTTGACCCACAAAATGCGCGGATCATCAAAGACATTATCCTTGACTATCGGGCCAAGGGCGGCACGGTCTTTTTGACCACGCACGCCATGCACGACGCCGACGAATTATGCGATCGCGTCGCCTTCATCGCCGACGGCGAGATCCGCGAGATTGACTCACCAAAAAGCCTCAAGCTGCGGTTTGGCAACCGGCTGGTCAGCGTCGAGTACCGCGACGGTGCTACGGCCAAAGAGACCTTTGCCCTCGACGGACTGGCCGACAACGAGGCGTTCTTGACCCTGCTGCGGACCAAGGAGATCGTCACGATCCACAGCGGCGAAACCACTTTGGACGACATCTTCATCAAGGTGACGGGAGTGAGGCTGCATGGGTAACCTCGGCCTTCTCTACCGGGGCGAAATGCTGCGGATGCGCCGATACAACGTCACGGCGGCAAGCCTGGTTGTCGTTGTGATCTGGATTGCGATGCTCTACTTTGCCGGAACGGTCAACGTCGGCGTGTCGCTGCCGCTTGTGCTCTTTGCCGACTCGACGATGATGTCGGTCCTCTTGGTCAGCGTGATCATGCTGTTTGAAAAGCAAGAAGGCGCCACCCGATCGATGCTGGTCCTGCCGATCTCCAAGAGCGAATACCTCGGCGCAAAGATCCTCGCGACGGCGACGTCCAGCGTTGTCACGCTGGTCTTGCTGCTGATCTACGCGGTTGGTTTCCGTGGTGTGAGCGTCAACATCCCCGGCCTCTTTGGGGCGGTGCTCCTGGCGGCCGGCGTGTTTTGCCTGATGGGGATCGTCTTGACCTACCGGGTCAGGGACTTCACCGGTTTGCTGATGTCGGTGTTTGTCCTATTCCTCGGCCTTGGCGTCCCGACGATCCTGGAAGCGCTGGAGATGGTCGACAGCGATTGGCTGACCAGGCTGCAGTACCTTAACCCGATGAAGAGTGCGCTGATTATCCTCTCGGCAAGCGTTGAGACGATCCCGGCTAATGAGGTCTGGACATCGTCTGCGTACCTGGCCGGGCTGGGCGCTGTGATGGCCTGGCTTGCCTGGCGCCAATTTGATGCATACGCAGCCAAAGAGATTGGGGGTTAGGGCCATGGAGTTAGCCGCCTATGCCGGATACGAGGTTCGCAAATGGTTTCGCGACTCGTTCACGGCGTTCATGCTGCTGTTCTTCTTTATGTTTGGCGCGTTGGGCCGCTTTTTGGTGCCGGCCATCGAGAGCCAGTGGAGCCTCAACCTGGCGCCGTACTACCACGTTGTCCTGGCTGGACTGGTCCTGGTCGCGGCGAGGATCGCCGGTGCTGTCGCGGGCTTTTCGATCCTCGACGACCGGGATGACAACATCATGCTGGCTGTCAAGGTCGCCCCGATGTCCCTGGAGGCGTTTATCGGGCTCAAGATGGCGATGGTGTCGCTGCTGAGTTTTATGGGTGGGGTGTTTGTCCTCTGGTTCTCGCAGTTGCTGCCTCTTACCTGGGGCACGATCATCGGTGTGGCGGCAGTGTCATCCCTGGGTGCTCCCCTGGCGGCCATGCAGATCAACTGCCTGGCGAGCAACAAGATCGAGGGCTTTGCGATGATCAAAGGCCTCAACATCCTGGTGGTCGTGCCGATCGTCGCGCTCTTCCAGCACGGGGCGCGCGAGTTCCTGTTTGCGTTTGAGCCTGGTTTTTGGCCGGCCAAAGCCCTGGCGGTTGCGACCCTGGGCCCCGCGGCCGGGCAACTGAGCTTTGGCGCGTATCTGGCGATCGGCCTTGTCTACGGGATTGCGGTCAATATCGCGCTTTACCAGGTCTTTCGGCGCCGAGTCTAGGCAGCCTGATACCTGTCGCCCGCGTGTGACCGGGTAAGTCGAATTAGGTCGAACGACAGCTGATTTTTCCGCGTACTCCTTATGGTAGATTTTACCTATGAACACTCCCCCTCTCTCCCCTGCGACCGGCACAACCCGGCGGCAGATCGCCGCCGGGTTGTGCCTATTGCTGTGTCTTGCGGGTCTTGCCGGCTGCGCGGAGCTGATCGTTAGCCGCGCAGTGCCCTGGGGCCAGCACGTTGAGCTGACTGTGTGGACATCGCTTGTCGTACCGCTGCCGCTAGAGGAGGCCATGATCCGGACGGCTGTAGCCAGCACAACCGAGCTCCCGCTTGCCGAGCGAATCGCTGGTTGGCTGGGCCTGCTTGCGCGCTGGGCCTGCCAGGTGGAGGTGACGGTGCGCACCGACCAGGCTGCCGTGATCGTCGAGGACCGTCGCCAGCTCGTCACTCGGCTGCCACAGCCCGTCCTCCTTCACGGCGACGCGACGTCCTTGACCATTGAGTCCCTGGGTGATGCCGGAGCGGTCCAGGTCAGGGTTGGTCGGGGGGAGACGTTGGCGATCGCAGCGGGTATGACGGCCGACATTGCACTTGCGCCGGCGCCCAGCGGCGACGGCTGGGTTTCGCTTGGCGGCGAGTGGCGCGCCATCGTGGAGGACCGGCTCATTGCCGGACTGCCTGTCGGACGGTTGACGATCATAAATCTGGGCTTGCGGCCCGCAGGCCAAGGTAGGTAGCGATTGAGATGAAACCACGCAATGCCCGAGTGGTCGTCGTGCTGCTGACGTTGATCGTGGCGATATTGACCAACGGTGCCTCGGTCTGGGCGAGATCGCCCGCTTGGCCCTCCGCGTCCCAGGGTGCCGACGTGGCCGCCACGGAGCCGTTCGGCCCCGACGATCTAGTGCCGGTCATTCTGGTGCACGGCCTTGGCGGCAGCGCCGCAAGCACGTGGGGCGCCCCGGCGGACCAGGCTGATTCACCAAGCGGCATGTACCTGGCTCTGTGCCGGGCTGGCTACGTCCCTGGCCGTACCTTGTTTACGTGTGACTACCATTCCGACAACCTCGGCGACTACCGGGAGGTCGGGCAGAGGTTTCTGCCTGCAGTGATTGACCAGGCCCGGGCAGCGAGTGGCGCCAGCCGGGTTGATCTTATCTCGCGCAGCATGGGCGGCCTCGTCGCACGATCGTATGTGTCATCCGCCTCCTATCGAGGCGATGTGCGGACCCTGGTTATGATCGCGACGCCCAACCGGGGATCGTTTGCCGCCAACATCGTCAAGGCGATGGAGATGATCCAGCTGCAAGAGCAGTTGCGCGACCGTGGCAGTTTGCATCGCCGTCCCCTGGCCAAGGCCGCCTTGCCCGCGCCGGGGGAGCTTTTTGGGCAGTTTACGGACGAGGTTGAGTACGTGCGCAGCCAGAGCCAGCAGCTCTGGGAGCCGCTGTTTGCGGAGTACTACTGCAGCGCCTGGCTGCTGGGCAACCGCTCTACCGGACGGCCGTCAGGTCCGCCTGACTTTCTCAGTTGGCTCAAGACCAATCATACGTGGGTCTATCAGGCGGTGGTTTCGACGCAGCGGCCGCCGGTGGATCCCAGCTATGTAGGCAGCGGCGGCTTCACCGGTGGCATTCCGGGCGACGGGCAAAGCCTGACGCGGGCTTATTACGAGGCGGTGAGCCTCCAGTGTGCCCGGCACAACTTCTTCCTCGCTTTTGGCGGGCAGCCGGCCGAGGCGTTGCCGCCCGCCCAGCCCAAAGGGCTGCTTGAGCGCCTTGTCGGTTGGGTTGAGGGCGCGGTCGCCACGCTGTTCGGTCGCCTAGTCCGTGACCACGGCCAGGGTCTGCTGGTGTGGGCGCTGGAGCACCTCACCGGCCTCGACCCCAAAGCGCGGGCAGCGGAGTGCCTGGTGGAGGAGCAGTTTAAGTTGTCGCTCGGCGGACCGGTCAGCTTGCCGACCGGATCATCGGGCCAGGCCTATGCCATGGCTGGCGCTGCCGCACTCACGGAGCCCGACTTGCGTGGTAACTACTACCTGGCAGCCTGGAATGACGCCGACGCGGCCTCCCGGCGCTCAAGTCAGGTCTTTGGCGCGGCACTCGGCCGATGGCCGCCGACGGTGCGCTACATCTCGATCGCCGGGCAGGTAACCAATCTCTGGTCACGGCTCTGGCCGGACATTGGGCCTAACGACCTCGTTGTCGAAACCGACTCTGCCTTTCTCCCGTTGTGCGAGAACGACGCATATCACCTCATGCCATCGCTCGTGGCAACAAACCACGTCTGGATCGGCGGCGCGGGCAAGGCGCTGGACGCCTTGCTGACATCGTTGCGCAACTACTACCCGGTTGAGGCCTCGTTTGCGCCTAAGTTTAACCCTGCCGGATCGCCGATCAAGGAGTACAGCAAGGCGGGGATGATCCGGGCTGAGGTCCACACGCCCAGCTACGTTGAGTTTAAATTGCCGCAGGCATACGGCGCTGCGGTGATCAGCCTGGCGGCAGAGGGTGCGGTTGCCGACGGCGCGGGGCTCGCAGCCTGGGCCTACCTCGAGGTGCCGGGGGCAGGGCTCCGGCGATACCCGCTGTCGTTCATCACAGGGCAGGGCGGTGCGACGACGGCATCCGCCACCATCCCGGCGCCAGGCGTGCCGGGTGCCCGGGTACTTGTGGGGGTCCGAGGATGTGCTCCGGCCAACGGCTCGTCGCCGCCGGCAGACACGCAGACCAAGATTGCGTGGCGGCTGGCGTATCTACCGGAGGAGTTGGCAAACTCGCTCGGTATCCTTGCCACCGGACCGGCTGACACGGGCGCGGCCCGCCAGCCGACAGCGGATCAGTCGCCGACCGGCACTAGCGCAGCCATTCCACCTAACCTGGTGGCACTGCCGCCCGCGGCGATCCCGGTGATCCGGGCAACCCACCGGGACAAGCAGACGATGACGCTCGAACCGAGCGTGACTCAACACGTGCGCTGGCAGTGGGATTTTGGTGATGGCACCACCTTGATTGACGATCAGGTGCGCAACGTGGATTGCACTGTGGCGCACGACTACTCCCAACCAGGCCGATACGTCTGTCGTGCCAGGTCATTTGGCGAAGATGGCTCTGCGCTTGCCGATTACCAGTGGCTGGCCGAAGTCCAAGGTGATGGTGGCGGTCAGCGGACCTTTGCCGCAAGCACGGTGCCCTGGGCCGACGTCGAGCTCGAGCTTGTTGGACCACTTGCCTGGGTCACCGGGTTGCCGGCCGAGTACCAGGTCAAATATCGTCTGCGTCTCCCGCCCGGCACGCCGGCGGAGGACTACACGGTACGCGTTGAGCCGGCGGAGCAGTTTGAGATGATCTGGGAAAAGCCCGGCGAGTTTACGGTCAAGGCCGCATTGGTGCTGCGGTTGCGCTATGACGCGGGGCAGGGGCGGGCCAGCGTGGTCAATGTGTACACCGTGGAAAAGCTCGTTCGCGTCCATGCGACCGTGGTGACTGACTAGCCGATGGCGGGGCGTGCTCGTCACGCCCGCCCTGAGGCAGCGCCATCAGTTGGTAGGAGTCGCACCTCGACTCGGGGGATCGTGATATGGATTACGATGGTAGTACTCGTCGTAAGAGACCAGATCGGCGTATTCAACCACGGTCGAGCATTGCCACCAACTGCCTCCCAGGCGATGGACGTAGAGTTGAACGGGGCTATCCTGGTCCGGGCAGTAAAGCAGCACCTCATCGATGTCGATGGCCGCACCGGCAAAGCCGTCGGGGAGGGTAAAGCTAAACCTGCTAAACAGCACCCATACTGATTGCCACGGCATGGCGCGAATTGCATCGTCCTGGATGGGGTGTTCCGTAGCCGGCAATACGACCTCTTGAGGCAACGCCGTGAGTTCCTCTCCCTGGGCCCAGTCTGTACCCCAGAACGCCAAGGTCAGCAGCGCAACAAGCCGGGGGTAGGATATCTCACCTCTCCATGGAGGAGTCTCCTCTGGGCCAATGTCGCCGCTCGCGCTTGTCTTGGTGGATACAGTTGTCGGGACGATGCCGAAGTCAAGGCCATTGCCCTTTTGCTGGATTGTCACGAGTGACCCAAGGTAGGCAAGCTGGCTTTCTAGCTCGCCTATCGTGGATCGAGCCCACCAGCCGCCTGCCGCGAGCACTACGACCAGAAAGAGGGGAACCAAGTTTCTGCGCATTTCCAGCCTCCTCGCGTAAGCTCTGTGGTTGACGCTTAACAGTGGAATGAGCCTTCACAACCAACCCGTGTGCAAGCACCCAGAGAGTCGGCGGCAGCGAAGAGAAACATCCGATCTAGTTTACGTGTCCCGATTTGGATTCTGCCGAAAGTACTCTCCGTACGCTACGAGATCGTCGTACTCAACCACGGTCGGGTACTGCCACCAACTGCCTCCCAGGCGATGGATGTAGAGTTGAACGGGGCTATCCTGGTCCGGGCAGTAAAGCAGCACCTCATCGATGTCGATGGCCGCACCCGCAAAGCCGTCCGGAAGGGTAAAGCTAAACCTGCTAAACAGCACCCACACCGATTGCCACGGCATGGCGCGGATCGCTGCGTCCTGGATGGGATGCTCCGTAGCCGGCAATACGACCTCTTGAGGTAACGCTGCGAGTTCCTCTCCGTGGGCCCAGTCTGTACCCCAGAACGCCAAGGTCAGCAGCGCAACAAGCCGGGGGTAGGATATCTCACTTCTCCAAGGAGGAGTCTCCTCTGGACCTCGGTCGCCGGCAGCACCTGTCTTGGTCGACATAGCTGTGGGCACGATTCCGAAGTCAAGGCTATGGCCCTCGTCTTGGATCGCCACGAGTGACTGAAGGTGGGTAACCTGACTGTCTAGCTCGCCTATCGTAGACCGAGCCCACCAGCCGCCCAGCGCAAGCACCACGATTAGGATGAGCGGAACCAGGTTTCTGCGCATGGCCTTCGTCCTCCCAGTGGATTGGTTTATGTCGTTCTGGCTAACAAGGTCCGTGGTCTTTATGCTACCAGATACTACCTGTGAAATACTCGAGCGGGGGGCGGCCATCCCATCTGCCGCTGACGTAGTCCATCTTGTAGTACACCGGCCTGTAGACCTTTGCCAGAAACCGTCATGGATAACCAGGAGCCGTCCAGTCTCGTGAGCTCGAGTTCGGTGGCAACGGACTTACTCACACTTCCACTACGGATCAAGACCTGAACATCCCAAAGGCCACTCCGCTGAATAAGGAACGTGGCGTCGGTCCCGACATAGACCTCTTGTGGGCCGTAGATCCTTGCCTCTGGCGCCGAAGAGGCATCTGCGCTTGCGGACAGAGGTGCGAAGAGCGAGTGGGCGAGGAGCAGCACCACAATCAGACCCAGATCGCTTTGCTTGCGCACTACCATCATCCGCCTTTGCCGTTAGTTGCCAAGGCAATTAAAGTAAGTATTGGCATATTCCTGCAAGGTTAGCGAGTATGGCAGTGTGTTTTTGGTGACGTTGCAGGAACTGGAATCGCTCCGGCGACACACCCCATCCGGCAGGTTCACCGCGCCCCAACGTACAATAGCCCTGGTTAACTAGGTTAAGGGGCGATGACGGGATGAATGCGTTTGACGTTCTGCAGGAGCGCGGTTTCGTCAGGCAGGTCAATGATGAAGGGTTGCGCGATCGCTTAGGTCGCGAGTCGTTGACCTTTTACATCGGTTTTGACCCGACTGCGGATAGCCTGCATGTCGGCCACTTCATCCAGCTGATGGCGATGAGCCACATGCAGCGAGCCGGGCACCGGCCAATTGCGCTGGTGGGCGGTGGGACGGCGATGGTCGGGGATCCTTCCGGCAAGACCGACATGCGGACGATGCTAAGCGCCGACGACATCCGCGCCAACAGCGAAAAAATGCGGCTGCAGATGGCAAAATTCATCGATTTCTCGGATGGCCGGGCGATCCTGGTCAACAATGCCGACTGGCTGCTCAAGCTCAACTACGTTGAGTTCTTGCGCGACGTCGGGGTGCACTTCTCGGTCAACCGGATGCTCGCGGCGGAGTGCTACAAGAGCCGCCTGGAGCAGGGCCTGACGTTCTTTGAATTCAACTACATGCTGATGCAGAGCTATGACTTCCTGCATCTTTTCCGTAACCACGGGTGTACCTTGCAGCTTGGCGGCGATGATCAGTGGTCCAACATCCTCGCCGGCGCGGACCTGATTCGGCGGGTGGAGCGGACCGAGGCGTACGCCATGACCTTTGCCCTGCTGACCAACTCGGATGGCTCCAAGATGGGCAAGACCGTCGGCGGCGCGCTCTGGCTTGACCCGGCCAAGACCAGCCCGTACGACTTCTACCAGTACTGGCGCAACGTTGAGGACGCGAGCGCTGCCAAGTGCCTGGCCCTGCTCACGTACCTGCCGCTCGCCGAGATCGCCGACCTATGCCGCAACGACATCAACGAGGCCAAAAAGCGCTTGGCCTACGAGATCACTTCGCTCATCCACGGTACCGGCGAGGCGGATAAGGCGGCCGAGGCGTCGGCTGCGCTGTTTGGCACCGGCGGCAGCCTTGACCACATGCCGACGACGTACGTCACCGTGGAGGACTTCGCCCGCAGCGACAAGGTGATCGACCTGATGGTCCTCTGCGGTCTGGCCAAGAGCAAGAGTGAGGCAAGGCGGCTGATCGAGGGTGGCGGCGTTACAGTCGACGGCGTCAAGGTGGCGGACATCTCAACCGCGATCAAGCGAGGCGCCCTTGCCGACGGCGTGATCATCCGCAAGGGCAAAAAGGACTTTCACCGCCTGATCCTCAGCTAGGGCAGGGGATCTGGACCCAAAAGGAGGAGTGCCGGTGGCAGCCTGGCCGCCAGTCCATCCCTACATCCCCAACTCGGCGCCTGGGGTACGTGGCGAGATGATGCGCGAGCTCGGCATCGCCTCGGTCGACGAGTTGCTACAGGATATCCCGGCCCACCTGCGGCTCGGCCGGGCACTCCACCTGCCGGAGCCGTTGACTGAGATGGAACTGGCCCGCCACACGCGCGAGGTGCTGGCCGTCAACCGTGTTCCCGGCGACGGTTTGCTCAGCTTTCTGGGCGGCGGCTGCGCGCAGCATTTCATTCCTGCCGTGTGCGATGAGATCGCGGGACGCGGCGAATTCCTAACCGCCTACACCGGCGACACCTACGAGGACCACGGGCGCTGGCAGGCCCTCTTTGAGTTTGCCAGCCAGCTCGGCGAGCTACTGGAGATGGACATGGTCAGCACGCCGACCTACGACTGGGGCCAGGCAGCCGCCACCGCGATGCGCATGGCCGGCCGCGCGACCGGTCGCCGCGAAGTCCTGGTGCCCGCCGCGATCTCCCCGGAGCGGCTGGCGATCATCCGGTCTTACCTCCACCCGGCAATGGAGGTGCGTACCGTCGCCGCAGACAAATCCGCCCAGCTTGAGCCGGATGCGCTCGCGGATCACTTGGGTCCCGCAACTGCTGCCGTTTACCTGGAAACCCCCTCTTACACAGGCCTCGTCCAGGTCCATGGCGCGGCCATCGCCGCGGCGGCGCACGCCGCCGGCGCGCTCTTCATTGTCGGCGTCGACCCGCTCTCGCTCGGGGTCCTGGCGCCACCGGCCGCGTACGGCGCGGATATCGCCGTCGGCGACCTGCAGCCGCTCGGGATCCACATGAACTATGGCGGCGGCCTGGCCGGCTTCATCGCTCTGCACGACGACCCACGCCTGGTCATGGAGTTGCCGACCCGCCTGGCTGGCATTACGACGACGGCGGTACCGGGCGAGTATGGTTTCGGCGAGGTGGCGTTTGGCCGGACGTCCTTCATCGAGCGCGAAAAGGGCAAGGAGTACGTTGGCACCGGTACCAACCTCTGGGGCATCGTTGCGGGGGTCTACCTTGCGCTGCTGGGGCCGCAGGGCATGCGCGAGCTGGGCGAGGGGATCATGCGACGCACCAGGTATGCGATGGACCGGATCGCTGCGATTCCGGGCCTGAGCGTGGCCGATGCCGCGGAGACGCACTTCAAAGAATTTGTCGTTTCCTTTGCCGGTACCCGCCGCACCGTCGCCGAGGTCAACCGCGAGCTGTTGGCCCGGGGTATCCACGGTGGGCACGACCTTGCGCGGGACTGGCCGGCGGTCGGTCCGAGCTCGCTGTATTGCGTCACCGAAGTACACCGGCAGGCCGACATCGACCGGCTCGTCGACGCCTTGGCGGAGGTGACCCGGTCGTGAACCGTCCGCCAGAGGTCCCACAGACCCCGCAACGCCCGCGCCAGGCGGCCTGGCACGAGCCGATTATCATGCAGATGAGCACCCCAGGTGCCCGGGGCGTGCTGCCTCCGCCCGTTGAGCCTGGCATCCTTGCGGCAACCGGAGACTCGCTGGCTGGTCTGCCGCTGTCGGTCCGCCGCGTGACGCCGCCAGCCCTGCCGGAGCTATCGCAGTATGAGGTGCTGCGCCACTACGTGCGCCTGTCGCAGGAGACGCTCGGCAACGACGTCGGCGTCCAGATCGGCAAGGGCACGACGACGCTCAAGTACAGCCCCAAGGTGCAGGAGCACGCTGCTCGCCTGCCAGCGGTTGCTGACCTCCACCCCCTGCAGGTGGAGGAGACCGTCCAGGGGATCCTCCGCGTCATGTACGAGTTTGAGGGCATGATCAAGGATATCTCGGGCATGGACCGATTTTCATTCCAGCCGGGCGGCGGCTCACAGGCGATCTACACCAACGCCCTGATCATGCGCGCATATCATGAGGAGCGGGGGCAATTTGGTCCGGGCGGCAAGGATCAGGTGCTGACGACGATCTTCTCGCATCCCGCCAACGCGGCATGCCCAAAAACGGCCGGATTTGACGTTGTGACGCTGTGGCCGGGGCCGGACGGCTACCCTGACCTCGCCGACGCGCGCCGCCTCATCTCCGAGCGGACGGCGGGCCTTTTTATCACCAACCCTGAGGACAGCGGCATCTTTAACCCGGTCATTGACCAGCTGGTCGGGGCGGTCCACGCCGCCGGCGGCATCTGCGTCTACGACCAGGCCAATGCCAACGGGCTGCTCGGCATCACGCGGGCGCGCGAGGCAGGCTTTGATCTCTGCCACTTCAACCTGCACAAGACGTTTTCGTCGCCGCACGGCTCGGGCGGACCGGGCTCCGGCGCGTCAGGAGCCACCGACCAGCTAGCCAAGTACCTGCCGGTGCCGACGGTCGAGTTTGACGGCACGCGCCACTGGCTCAACTACGAGCGTCCGGCGTCGATTGGTATGGTGCGCGGTTTCCACGGCGCGGTGCAGGGCGTCCTGCGCGCCTGGATGTGGATCCTCAGCCTTGGTCCGGCCGGGCTGCGCTCAGTCGCCGAAACCGCCATACTCAACAACAACTACCTGCTCAAGCAGATGCTTGCCATCCGCGGCGTCGACATCCCGTACCCGCACATGCGGCGCATCGAGCAGGTGCGGTACACGCTGCAGGCGCTGTTTGAGGCGACGGGCGTCAGCACCCACGACGTGCGGGCACGCGCGGCGGACTACGCCACCCACTACTGGACCAGCCATCACCCGTTTGTCGTGCCAGAGCCGGCGACGTTTGAGCCGACCGAATCAAGCAGCAAGGCGGACCTTGACTGGTACGCGGGCGTAATCCGCGAGATCGCGGCCGATGCCTACGCCAATCCGGCCTTCGTCCGGACGGCACCGCATAACGCCCCCGTGCACAAGATCGATCCAGCGCCGCTCGACGATCCGGCTCGCTGGGCAACGACGTGGCGTGGTTTCGTGCGCAAGGGGGGCCGGTGAGTGGCGGTGCCTCACCGGGCAGGCCTGCCGCACCTCGCCGCCGAAACCGCCATCGTTTAGACTCGCATTGCCCAAATAGTGTACGACGGGGAGGAACGACCATGCCGTATACCACCGTACCCGGCCGCAAGGCCGCCGGCGTCCTGCTCTACGCCCTCAGCACCTGTCCCTGGTGCCGCAAGACCAAGGAACTGCTCAACAGCCTTGGCGTCGAATACCTGTACATCGACGTCGACCTTGCGGCCGGCGAGGAGCGCGACGACGCGGTCGCAGCGGTCAAGAAGTGGAACCCGCCGATGTCCCTGCCCGTGATCGTGATCGACGGTCAACGTGCGATCATTGGTTACCGCCCGGACGACATCCAGGCGGCACTGGGCCAATGAGCGCCGGGCCCACGCTGCCCGATCCGGCAGTGGTGGAGCGCCGTCACGCCGAGCTCACCGAGCAGGCGGCCGCGAGCGGCTACCTGCTGACGCCGGACACGCAGTTTGCCCGCGACCTTGTCCGCGGCCTGCTGGTCAACCAGTCCCGCTACGGCTATGAAGCCTGCCCCTGCCGGTTTGCGACCGGGACGCGTGCCGACGATCGCGATATCATCTGCCCCTGTGACTACCGTGACGACGACCTGGCCGAGCACGGGAGCTGTTATTGAGGCCTCTACGTGTCGGCCGCGGTCGCGGCCGGAGAGGTCAGGGTCGGCTCGATTCCCGAACGTCGTCTGCCGGCGGAGCAGCGTGTTGCCCAGGCGGTTTCGAGTGTCAATCAATTAGCAGGGGACACGGCGACCGCGCCATGTGCAACCGTCAGTCTGTCCCAGCCCGTCTGGCGCTGCCGCGTCTGCGGCTACCTGTGCGCGCGCCCGGCGCCGCCGGCGGTCTGTCCGATCTGCAAGGTGACCAGCGACCGCTTCGAGCGGTTTATCTAGATCAATCAGCGGAGGCGATGATCAGTGGCCAGGCCCTTTGTGCTCGACAAGATGACGTGGCCCGAGGTGGAGGCCGCGCGCCAATCGATCCAGCTCGTCGTCGTGCCGGTCGGCTCGACCGAGCAGCATGGCCCCAATACGACCTTTGACACGGACACCGTCCGGGCCTACGGCTTCTGCAAGCTGCTGGAGAAGGCCATGCACCCGCGCCTGCTCGTCGCCCCACCCGTGACGGTCGGCATCTCCTACCATCACCTTAAGTTTCCCGGCTCGCTGACCCTCAAACCGGAGACGATGATCCAGTATCTCGTTGACCTGGCCTGGAGCTTTGCGCAGCATGGCTTTAAGCGACTCCTGTTCATCAACGGCCACGGCGGAAACCGCCCCGTGCTCGAACTAGCCTGCGTCCGGATCAAGCATGAACTCGGCATGGTCGTCGGCTGGGCCGGCCTGATGGGCGACACGGCGCCGGATGTTGTCGCGGCCCACGCGCGTACGCCGGTCAACGGCCACGCCTGCGAGATCGAAACCTCGCAGTTGCTCTATCTTGGCGGCGCTGACAGCATCCGCAACGAGACCCTGCGGGCGGCCGACATCAAGCTGCCTGGCTGGAGCAAGTTGCCGATCAAAGTGCCACGTGGTTTCGACGAAATCACCGAACGCGGCGACCTTGGCGATGCGACGCAGCACAGCATGGAGATCGGGCGTGCGGTGACTGAGGCAGTCAAAGACCGGCTCGTCGAGGCGATCGAACGGCAACTCCTGACGCAACCGGTGTGAGCGAGCGGGTTCCGCGGCGCTGGCTGGTCGGGTTCTTTGGGCTGACGATCCCGCTGGCCTTCCTGTTTTGGCTGCCGATGATCCTGCAGGCCAAAGACGTTTTGTGGTTGCCTCTGCCGCCGATTGTCCTGTCGACGCTCGGAGCGCTCTCACCGCTGGCTGCGCTGGCATGGCTCCAACGAAAATCCGGCGGCGTGGTCAACCTTGCGCGGATCTACGGCAAGATCCGGCCGCGTGCGCTGGCGCTGCGGCTCGCGGTCGCTGCCGCCCTGATCATACCGGTATTGACGATCGCCGGATCCGGACTGGATTTCCTGGCTGGCCGCACTGCGAGCCTGCAGATCCTGGCGCCCGAACCGGCAGGCATTGGCGCATGGCTTGCCTTTGCGATACCGGCCCACTTTGCGGCTTCGCTGATTACCAGCCCGCTATTCGAAGAGCCGGCATGGCGCGGATTTGCCCTGACGCAGCTCGAGCTGCACGGCCTGTCACCGATCGTGGCCAGCCTGGCAGTTGGCGTCTATTGGTGGCTTTGGCATCAGGGCATGAACATCGCTTTTGGTCTCTATCCGACGCTGGCCGGTTTGCTCAAGATGGTGTCGCTGTCAATGGTCACGGACTCGTTCTTCCGCCGCTCAGGCGACAACGTCTTTGCGGCGATGCTTGTCCACCAGGGTGCCGGGACGGCCAACATCTTTCTCCAGGGCACTGGCGCGGGTTCTCTGACCGGCCTGCTCATGCTGTCCGCCGCGCTCTGGCTACGAGTGCTGCCAAACTGGCGGCGCCGCAGCTGCTAGCCAGACGGCTGGGGTGATCCTCCGCCGATCGGCGGATTGGGGGCAGGATTCGACCTGCGCTGGGCGGTAGTCTCAAGGTAAGGCAAACCGAGCCGAAGGGAGTCCTGCGCTTGCACCGACGCACGATGCTCATCGCCGCCGCCGTCGTCCTGGTGATCAACCTGATCGCTTTGCCGTTTCTGCCCGAGCGGGTGGGGATCCAGTATGGATTTGGCGGCTTCACCAACTACGCGCCTAAATGGGTCTTTGTCATCCTGACGCCAGCGATCCTGCTCGTCGTCGCAGCGAGCACTCGCCGGGACACGAGCAGCAGGATCATCTTTGTCGCCGTGCTTGTGCTGATAGTCGACCTCGTGATGATCGGGGTAAACCTCGCGCTGCAGTGAGCCGGCGCCCCAACGGGCATTGGCGCGCGGCCGGGGACCCGCACACGCAAAAGGAGGTATCGAGCCGCCGATGCGTCGTCCTTTGCGCGTCTTGCTGCTGATCTCACTCGTTTTCGCATTATGCGTACCACCTCTGCCCGCGGCAGCGGCCGACCAGCCGGTCCAACCAATCCTGATCATGGCGCCGACAGGCCCTTCGTTTGCGGACATGGATGGCCATTGGGCGCTGACATGGGTTGATCAATGGGCATCGCAGGGGCTGGTGCTGGGCTATCCAGACGGTACCTTTGGCCCCGAGCTGACCGTGACCAGGGCTGAGTTTGCCGCCCTGATCAACCGCGCGCTCGGCCTGAGCACGGCGCTGAGCGGGCCGGAGGTGCTGTTTCCCGGCGAAACGCCCGACTGGTACGCCGACACTATGGCCATTGCCATAGAAGCCGGTTACGTCCGACCGGCCGTCAACGGCGAGGGCGGTGACGCGCCTGGCGATAAGCTCACCCGCGGTGACCTGGCGACAATGCTTGCCGCCGCGCTGCGACTGCCGCCGGCCGATCCGGCCACAGCTCTGGCGGGCTTTGTTGACGCCGCCGATGCGCTGGACCAGCACCGGGCAGGCCTCTCAGCCCTGGTTGAGGCGCGGTACATGAATGGCTTTCCTGACGGCTCCCTCCTGCCCAACGAAGAGACCACCCGCGCCCAGGCCGTGACCCTGCTCGCGCGGGCGCTTGGTCAGATGTATCGCGCCACCGGCACCTACGGCCCGGCGGAGGGCGACCCGGAGTATATCCAGGGCAGTGCTTCCGTCGCCGCGGATGGGGTGGTCCTGCGCAATCTTTTCATTGCCGGCGACCTGTACGTCGTTCCGGGCGCGGCCGGCGCAACCGTCCGGCTCAACAACGTTGCCGTCCTCGGCACCCTACGCCTGATCACCGGCGCTACCGTCATCCTGGACGGGGCCCGCGTGGCCAGCCTGGCCCTTGACGCTCCCGCGCCCGCGGGGGCTGACGTCGTGGCCAGCGGCGACGCTTTTGTTGGCGAGACGGTCGTGCGATCGGCTGCCCAACTCCGCGAAACCGACCTGGCCGAGGCTGGCACAGGCTTTGCCAGCGTCGCCCTGGCCGGCCCGCCAGGCGCGGCGATCGAACTGACCGGTGCTTTTGACCAGGTCAACGTCCGGACACCCGGGTGCGCGTTGCGCCTGTTGACTGGATCGATCGACGCACTGGTGGTCGAACCGGCGGCAATCGGCGCCGCCATCGACCTTGCCGATGCGACAACCGTTGAGCGTTTGCTGCTGCAGGCCCGGGCTGAAGTCACGGGCCCCGGGGCAGTGGCAACGGCGTACATCCTCGCCGGCAACTCAGTCCTGCAAACCGCACCCGGCCAGGTCGTTGTCGCGCCCAACGTTGCTGCGACCGTTGCCGGCCAGCAACGCACCGGCGAATTGGTGGCGGTGCGCGAGTACACGTTTGCCGTCGACGATGCGGCGGGGTGGAGTGGCGGTTTCTGCGATTACCCGGTTGACGTCAGTCCGCTGGATTGGGAGATGCAGGCGACCACTACGTCGCTGCCGCCCGAACTGGGCGAAGGCGCAGGCTTTATGCTGCAGGGACATAATCGCAGCGACGACATGTTTATGTATTTGAGGCGGCAGCTTGGTGCCGACGCTGCCATCCAGGCGGGCACCACCTACGCGGTTTGGATCGAGCTTGACCTGGCGACCAACGCTCCGGCCGGCGCCGTGGGCATTGGCGGTGCACCTGGCGAGTCCGTGTATGTCAAGGTCGGTGCTGCACAGGACGAACCTGTCCCGGTCATCGATATCAGCAGTTACTGGCGGCTCAGCGTCGACAAAGGCTCGCAGAGTGAGGCCGGGACTGCGGCCGTTGTCGTCGGCAACGTCGCCAAGGCCAGCACCGAGTGGAGCGACGCCTACGAACTCAAGACGCTCAACAACTACCTGCAACCCCTGGTTGTCACGGCGGCCGCCGACGGCACCCTCTGGGTCTTTGCCGGCACAGACTCCGGCTTTGAGGGCCTGACCAGGCTATACTACGTGCGGATCAACGTGCGGTTGAGCGTGACGGAGTAGGGCAAGCCGCCAGCGCCACTTGCCTGCAGCGCCATGGCGTCAGACCATCAATAAGCGTCCTACCCCAGCCAGGTCGTAAAGCTCAACGGCGTGGTGCCCCAGGGCTTGCCGGCGCCGCCGGGGTATTGGCCGAGGCGCAGCATGCGTACAAATGCAGCCTCGGGGTTATAGCCCATCTGCCGGAGCAGGGCAAATGCATGTGGATCGGCGCCATAACACGGTATCTTGAGTTTGGTCACACCGGCGGCGGCGGCGCGGCGTTCGCAGGCCAGGACCAGTTCGCGGCACGCCGCCGCGGAGCCGACCATCGCCCAGACGGCGGCGTCGGGTGCAGCCTGCCGGATGTCCATCTCCGCGGCCCGCAACTCACGCAGGTAGAGGGCGGCAAAGCCCGTCAGGTGGCCGTCGGAGTCGAGTGCTACCAATGTGTCGCCCATGCCGCTCTCGGGGACGCCGGCCAGCTCGGCGCGATAGTCGAGGCCGGTAGCTGCCTGCTCGGTTAGCACGATGCTTTCCAGGCCGAGCCGGATGCGCTCGCCGGGCTCAAGCTCGACCAGCGGCATGATCGATGGCCGCGGCTCGTCGCCAGCGGCGGCCCGGGGGCCGGGGCCGCTGAGCGAGACCGGCTTGCTCATCAGGAGCCGGACGCCTGCCGACTGGTAGCCACGCCGTTCGTAGAGCTGGATGTTACCAAGCAAAGAGGTTTCAAGGCCGATGGTTGTCGCACCGCCCTTGACCGAGGCCTGGTAGAACGCATCCAGCAGCGCCGTGCCGACGCCGTGGCCCATGTGGGACGGCGCAACGCCGATGGGGCCGATCCAGGTTACCTGGCCCCAGCGATGGCCGATGGTGTAGCCGACGATCTCGTCGCCGGCGATGGCCACGTGGCAGAGGTCGGGGGCCATTAGGCGGAAGTATTCGAGCCCCGCAGCGTGGCGGGGCAGCGCAATCGGCTCGCCCCCACGGTTGACGGAGGCCACGGAGAAGGCTGCGCGGTCGACCTCGGCCACCACCGGGTAATCCCCGGGCGACATCTCGCGAATCGTGATCATTGCCATCGACACTCACTCCTGCATCCATTGGTTTGCCTGCCCATGAATACTGAGAGTACGCCACGCACCCAACTTTGCCTGCCGAGGAGGGTTTGCCCGAGGCCATCAAGCATAAGACGCCGGGGAGGGGATCGACTAGATGGCCCATGTGTTGCTAACTTGCCTGCCGCGGGACCGCGACCGGGGCCTTGCCGCCTTTGTTGCGACGCAAGCTCAGCAAGCCAGCATGATAACCCGCGTTGATGCGCGTGAGTTGGCGGCACCCCCGCGTTTCTGGCCCCCAACCAAGGCGCTGATCGCCAATGCGGCCCGCACCGAGGCGTGGCTGCTCCTCTTGACTGACGACGTGCTCGCCGATCCGGTGGCAATCGCCGTGCTCAAGTACTGCCTTGGTGGTGCACGCACGACGCGCGAGGCGGACTTCCCGATCGTGGCCCTACGACCAGGCTCCAGCACGCTCGCGCTGCCGGACGATCTCTTCGGACTGAGCGCGGTCAGCCTCTCCGACAGCAACTGGCCGGAAACCGTCCGGGCCAAGATCGAGCGCCGCCAACCGCGACGAGGTACAGGAGTGACCGCAGGCCCGACCATTGCCTACGCGGTCTGCCTGCATGCGCGAGCAACCGGAGGTCAGCCGGCAGACGGAGGCCGTAGCCTTGCTCTGGAGTTCAGGCCCGGCCAAGCATCCTGGGATCCATTCTTCGTTGGCCTTCCCGTGGGCGAGAGCGCCGCAGTGAACCCAATGATGCTGCCGAACATCCGAGGAGCATGCCCTACAGATGGTGAAACACATCCACTGGGATGGTCCACGGAGGGCCCCTGGCAAATCGCGATGGGCACGGAGCCCGCCACCCGGCGGACAAGCTACTATTTACTCTGTGACCGGTTGCCCAGCGTCGTCAGATTTGGCGTCCCCGACGGGCACCTGCAGTACACCGTCCGCCTGCGACCGGTGGTCGACTAGGTTTGCGCCACGGCCCGCCCAGAGGACCGCGACAGTCAACAAGGAGGCTCAGACATGAGCGTTAATTGGACCGAAGAGCTCGCTCGGCTCAATGTCGCCCAGGCACCAGAGCTCGCGACGCATCGAGCATTGCTCGGCCAATGGCTACCTCGTCTCACCGAGCGCGAAGGCATCGCGTCGATCGGCCTATACGGTTCGCTGGCCAGCGGCGATGCGACCGAACACTCGGACGTTGATATCGTGATTGAGGCCGCGCCTGGCCACTGGACGTCGTTGTGGGAACGGCGTGCCCTCCTGTTTGAGCCTGTGGGAGCCGCACCAGACCTGCGCCTTGAGCACCAGTGGGGGCCGATCACGGACTCCGCCTGCTACGCTGGGATGGCAGTCAGTGGGGTTTATCTCGACCTGATTATCCGTCGCCATGGTGGCTCACCGCGCGCTGGCGAGAGGACCATCTGGCGCGCCGCGGAGGTGGCAGGCCAAGGTCACGCACCCGATCCTGCCCCCGTGATCGAGCTGGACCCCATCGACGATGCAGTTGCCTTTGGCTGGTTTGGCGCGCTGCTCAGCGCTCGCCTGATCGCCCGCGGCGCTGTGTGGGCGGGGCTGGAGTTTGTCAACGGCCAGCGCGACTCGTTCTTGCGCCTCTGGCGGCTCGTGCATGCGCCCGAGCGTGCCGACTACGGGTGGACGTCGCGGGTCGAGGCTGAGTTGCCGATTGACGTGCGGCGCCGGCTGGCGGCGGCGGTGCCCCAGCTCGATCGCCGGGAGCTCGCGGCCGCCCTTTGGGAGACGGTGGCCCTTTTTGAGGACCATGCGCCGGGTCTGGCAGCGAGCCACGGCCGGCCGTACCCGCAGGCCGGAGCCAACCTAGTCCATGCGACAATCGCCAGCATTTTCGCGGCCTCGGGCCTGCCAACGACGGCGCCGTCGCAGGATGTACCGGCGGTTGGGCGGGACGCGGTGGTTTCGTTGCGCGAGATCACGGCAGAGACTGTGCGTGCCATCTGTCGTCTTGACACGGCGCCGGATCAGCGGCACGTGGTCGCGCCAAACGCCCGCTCGCTCGCCCAGGCCCTGTTCGCCGGGGAGCGTGCCTGGTATCGGGCCATTTACGCCGACGAAACCCCGGTAGGTTTCGTCATGATCTACGACAACCCAGCCGAGGCGGAGTACTTCCTGTGGCGGCTGATGATCGACGCCCGCTACCAACAACTTGGCTACGGTCGCCGTGCGATCGAGCTATTGATCGAGCACGTCCGCACACGGCCTGGCGCGCGCCGGCTGGGCGTAAGCTACCACAAGGGTCCGGGCAGCCCCGCTGAGTTCTATCGCAAACTCGGTTTCGTGGAAACCGGCGAGATCGACGACGATGAGCACATCGCACAGCTTGCCTTAACGCCGGTGGAGGGCGATTAGGGGACGCACCCGCCGGGCCACCATCGCGGCGACGAGCACTTTGACCAGGTCCCAGGGCAAAAAGACCAGCAGGCCGCGCGAGATCACCGTGCTGGCCGCCACCGGGACAGATTGGACGACGTTGAGGATCCAGTAAAAGTAGGGCAGGGCGACGGCGTAACAGGCCGCCAATCCCGCCAGACCGGCCAGGGCGAGCCGCGGCAAGGATGACCGGCCATGCCCTGCAATCGGCCTGCCCGCGATCGCGCCCGCTGTCGCTGCTGCCGCGACAAAGCCCAGGACATAGCCAAACCCCGGGGTAAAGACGTACTGCCAGCCACCGCCGCCCGCAAAGACCGGCAGACCTGCCAGGCCCAAGACCAGGTAGACTAGCTGCGATGATGCGCCAAGGCGTGGCCCAAGCAGCATCCCGGCCAATAGGACAACCAGCACCTGCAAGGTAAACGGCACCGGCGGCACCGGAATGCGCAGCATCGCGCCAACGATCGTCAGGGCGGCAAATAGGGCGGTCAAGGTCAGGTCACGGACGGGTGGCCGCCGCTGCTCCGTCGGCCGCGCGGGTGTCGAGCTCGCGCTAGAGCTAGCCACTGGCCGTTTGGTCGGCCGTGGTGCGCGCCTTGCCGCCATACTTGCCGGCGTAGAGGCGACGGATCCAGAGGCCGTGCAGCAAAAACACGCCGCCGATCAGCCCAAAGGCCAGCTGCATCGACCAACGGTCGGCGATGAATCCCACCAGGGGGCTTGCCATCGAACCACCGAGCGACATTGCGCCAAAGACCAGACCAAAGGCCGCGCCAGACTTGCCGACGGGGGCAATCTGCGACGTAATCGCGTTGAGGCACGGCCGGGGGATGGAGTGGACCATCCCGATCAGCACCAGCACTGCGACAACGGCGATCGTGCCGATCGGTGCCCACGCCAGGATCATGACCAGGCCCGCGGTAATTGCGGTGGCGATCAGCACGACCATCGAGCGGTCGTACTTGTCGCCGAGGCGGCCGCCGCTCAAGGAGCCGACGACCCCGGAGAGCATCATGATCGTGGCAAAGGTGCCGGCGATCGTCGCGCTGATGCCTCTCGTCGAGGTCAGAAACGACGGCAGAAACGACGTGATCGTGTTGCTAAAGGCGCCGGACAGGGCTGCGGCGGCAGCCAGGGCGACCACCGGTAAGTAGCCGGCGACTGTCGCCGTGCGTGCGCTGGCCCGGTCGGCAGCCTGGCGCTCCTTGGCCTGGGCGCGGGCTGTCAGTTCGTCCTCCCCGACCGGCAACCGCGGGTAAAACAGGGCAAATGCCACGGCCAGCGCCACGCCGGCCCAGCTCAAGATCGTCGTCACGCCCCGCCAGTCGGTGATCGAGGCCAGGACGGCTGCCACGGTGTAGCCGATCGAGCCCATATTGCCGCCCACGTTGTGCAGCGCCATGCCCATGCTTAGGCCGGAGTGCTTGGTGGCCCTGGCCATCTCCGGAAAGCTCGCCGGGTGAAACGTCGCGTTGCCAAGGCCGGTGACGACCCGTGCAACGATCACGGCGGTCATCGTTGTCGCGTTGGCAAACATGAACATGCCGCCCAGGGTGAACCCGTATCCCAGCAGCAGCAGGTTGCGGGCCCCGAATACGTCGACCAGCAGACCGGCCGGAAACTGCGCCAGGCCACCCGTCAGGTTGCCCGCCGCGAGGATCAAGCCAACCTCGGTGAAGCTAAGGTCCATGTCAGCGCGGATAAAGATCAGCAGGACCGGCAACGAGGACGTAACGATGTGTTGCAGCGCGTGTGCAGCCACGAGCATGTTGCGCGCACGGTTAGCGGTCTTTGCGTCGACTACGGGACGGGGGCCTTGCCCGGCGTCTGGCTCTGGGGTGCTCATGCCTGCGGTTGCTCCACCGGCCGCAGCACCTTCTTGAGCGGCTGGATCCTTAGCCCCGGCGCGCCAAAACTGCGGCTATCCCGCACGCCAGTCGAGCGCTTAAACCCCACGCTGAGGTAAAACGGCACGGCGTACAGGGACGATGCCAGGGTGATCTGTGTCGCGCCCTGCTCCCGGCAGGCCGCCTCAAACCGCTCCACCAGCAGACGGCCTACCCCACGACGGTGGTAATCCTCACGGACAAACAGACTGTGCAGGCGACCAGGGCTGCCGCGCAGCACGCCAACGACCTCTTGCCCGTTGGCGGCCACGTACACCATCTTGGCCCGGATCGTCTGCGCGACCATGGCCAGGTCCTCGGGCACGTCCGAGTGGGCGTTGGCAAACGGCCCGAGCAGCATGATCTGCTCATCGGCGGTGGCAAAGTCGAGGTTGTACTTGCGGTAGGTGTCGGCGATCAGGATGCCAACCGCCGGCGCGTCAGTCTCCCTGTAGTCACGCACCACGATACCCACAGTGTCATCTCCTTGCCGATGGCGGGCGCAGCACAGTCAGATGCCGCCTGCGTGTGCCGCCTTTGCCACTGCAATATGCAGTCAGGCAGCCGGCGTTGCCGCCGACTGCCCGTCATTCAACATCCTGACCCGTAAGTCTTGCTACTGCCCCTGCGACGAAACCGCCGCCGGCTGCGCACCTGCCGCGATGCGCCCCTCCGCCGCGCTGGCACTCGCCTGCTCCGCCACTGCGGTTGCCGCGTCGGCCTGCGCCTGGCGCCGCACAGCCACCTTACGCCGCCAACGCCCGGTCCGGTAGTAGAGGTAGTTGAGGCTTAGCGACATCAGCGGCGTGATCGCGCTGGCAAGCCAGATGCCGCGACTGCCGAGCTCGCCGGCCAGATAGCTGGCTAATGGCACGCGGACAAACCACAGGGTCGAGACCGTGATGATCATTGTCGGCATTGTATCGCCGGCGCCCCGCAATACGCCCGTCAGGACAAACGACACGGCAAACGGCACGTAGGTCCAGCCGACGATCCGCAGGTACTGCGTGCCCTCCGCAAGTACGCCCGGGTCTGACGTAAACATCGAGAGCACCGTGGTCGGGAAGATCAACGCAACCGACGCCAGCAGGGCCGTGATGCTCATCGTGACCATGATGGCGTTGCGGACGATGCCCCGGACGCGCTCATCTTTGCCGGCGCCCAGGTTTTGCCCGACCATCGCGCTGACCGCCATGCCTACCGACATCGCCGGCATGTGGGCAAACTGATCAAGGCGCGCCGCCGCGCCAAACGCCGCGGTCACCGTCGCGCCAAACCGGTTGATGATCGAGGTGATCGTCAGCATGCCCATCGACATGACAAACTGCTGGAACCCGGCCGGCAGGCCGATCGAGAACGTCAATTTGGTCAGGTGGCGGTCGAGGTGCCACCACTTTGCTCCGTCAGCGACGTCAAACAGGCCGACCTTGTGCTGTAGGTGCCGCAGCACCAGTACCGCCGAAACCCCCTGGGCAAACACCGTGGCCAATGCCGCACCCGCGATGCCCATCTGCGGAAACGGCCCCACGCCGATGATCAGCAGCGGGTCGAGGACCATGTTGATCGCCGTCGCGATCGCCAGGTACTTAAGCGGGGTCTGCGAATCGCCCAGGCCGCGCAGGATCGCGCTGCCGGAGTTGTAGGCAAACATCGTGATCACGCCGGCCATAAAGATGCCGAGGTAGGAGGCAGCCATGGGCAGGATCTCCGCCGGCGTCGAGATCAATTTGAGGATCGGTACCCGCAGGAAGTAGCCGATAGCGCTAAGCACGACTGCCAGGCCGCCGAGCAGGCGCAGCGAGTTGGAGATCGTGCGCTTGACGCCGGAGTCGTCCTTGGCGCCACGGAACTGCGCCACCAGCGTCGTCGTTGCCATCGTCAGGCCCATCAGCAGGGCCAGCAAGGCCATGATGATCGGAAAGCTAACCGCAACCGCCCCGAGGGCGTGCGCACCGATGTACCGGCCGACCCAGATCGCGTCGACCGTGTTGTAGAGTGCCTGCAGCAGGTTGCCGACCAGCATGGGCCAGGCAAACGCCAGCAGGTGCCCGAGGATGTTGCCTTGTGTGAAATCTCGCATACCACTGCGGCCGCGCATTAGAAGACCTCGCTAACATTTCGAGTGGGGATTCGTTACAACCTGAACAATTCTAGGCCCACGCTACCTGTGCCGTCAAGGTAGTTGGCGTGCGGGATATTTCAGGAGCCAAAGATAATGCCAAACAAGGCGGGCAACACGGTAACGATCGAAATCAGCCGGACGACATGCAGCAAGGTCACCTGCACCGGGTCGCCGCCCAGGTCTTCGGCGACCGCTCCAATGTTGGTCAGCCCGCCGGCACAGGTCGAGAGCACGCAGGTTGCGGGCGCCCAGCCGGTCAGCCGGTGGACCAAGATCGACAGCGCAAAGCCGTTGAACAGGAGCACCGTCGTCAGCAGCAAGATCGGCAAGACCATCGAGCCAAACGACTGCAGCATCGCGGCGGTGAAACTCAGTCCGATCAGCCCGCCGAGCCCAACCTGCGCAACTGACCGCACGTCCGAAGGCAGGCTCACGCACTCGACGCCAAATAGGCGTGCCGCGCCGACCGCAAGCATCGCGCCAACCAGGCCGCCGGATGGGAAACCGACACCCTCCAACAGCAGCGCGCCGGCCGTGGCGATGGCAAAGGTCCGCACCAGGAGCATGCCAAAGCGCGCGTTGAGCATATCGCTCCACCGGACGGCCGCACGCTTACCACCTCTGGCGGGTGCAGGCGAGGCAAAGGAGGCGGTTTCGCCGTTGCCGCCGAGCTCAAGCTCGGCCGCCGCCGCAGGCATGGCCGCCGCAATGGACTGCGCAGCCAGGGCAGGGGAGGTAGCGGCACGGGCGCCCTTGCCCGCCAGCCGGCGCAGCAGGGGGTAGAGCTTGGGGCCGAGCAGCGGTACGCCGACGAGGATGATCGTCACGCGGAAGAACTGCAGCAGCGCCACAACGGCCGCGTCGGCGCCGAAGCTGAGGGCCATCAGGCCCATTTCGGAGATGCCGCCCGGTGTGGAGCCGAGCAGCGCCGTCTTGATGTCGAGGTCGGTCACGGCGTAGAGCAGGTAGCCGGCCGCCAGGGCGGAGGAGAGCCACCAGGCGCTGACCAGTAGCGCGACCGGGACCATGCCGCGCAGTTGCTGGCGAGTGTCGGGCCTGACCCGCAGGCCGATAAACAGGCCGACGACGACCTGGAGGACCGGTTTGAACCAATCGGGCAGCGCGGTTGGACCAATGCCGTACACCTGAAAGATGCCGACGACCAGCATGGAGCCGAGGATGGGGGCGCCGGGCAGCTTGAGGCGGTTGAAGATCAACCAGCCGGGGATACCCATCGCAAAGACGATCAAGAGCCCGGTCAGTTGTGCCGTCAACGCATCCAGCTCCCGCCGTCGTGCGGCATCACGCCACTCCCTGATGTCCGCGCGCAAGGTAATAAGCAGATACTGTTCGCAGCGCGAAGGATGTTTCCTGCCGCCCCGCGCACGCCCGGCAGGGATGTATCGCCGCGCGGGCGAACGCAAACGCCAAAGCAGGCTCTTACTGCTGATCAGGGAGGTCAGACCGGTTGAGCAGTCCATACATCGAGGTTACCGGCGGCCATCCACTGTACGGCACCGTGCGTGTCAGTGGCTCCAAGTATTCGTCCCTCGCCGCCATCCCCGCCGCGATCATCGCCCGCGACCCGGTCAAGCTGCACAACGTGCCTGACACCGCGGACGTCGCCCTTTACCTTCGGATCATGCAATCGCTTGGCGCCGTCGTCGAGCGGCCCGCGCCCGGCAAACTGGTGATCGATTCGTCCGCCGTGGTCGCCGCGCCGTGTCCATACCGTGAGGCAATGCGATTTCGGGCTTCCTACTATCTATTGGGGGCAATGCTGGCCCGGTTTGGTGAGGCCGAAGTGCCCCTCCCGGGCGGCGACGAGATCGGTCCCCGCCCGATCGACCAGCACCTCAAAGGCCTGCGCGCCCTGGGCGCCGAGGTGACGCTCGAGCACGGCCTCCTGCGGGCCAAGGCGCCGCCAGGTGGATTGCACGGCGCAATGGTCTTTTTTGACGTCGAGAGCGTCGGAGCGACGATCAATGTGATTCTCGCGGCGGTCTGTGCACAGGGCGAGACGGAGATCCGCAACGCCTACCGTGCGCCGTTTATCGTCGACACGGCCAACCTGCTGTCGGCTATGGGCGCGCGCATCCGCGGCGCCGGCACCAGCACGATCCGCATCCGTGGTGTGCCTGAGCTGGGCGGCGCCAGTCATGCGCTGATTTTTGACCAAACCGAAGCCGCCACCCTGATGGTCGCTGGCTGTGCCACGCACGGCCGGGTCACGGTCGCCGATGTGATCCCTGACCACTTGGAGGCAATGAGCGCTAAGCTGCGCGAGGCCGGTGCCGAGATAATCACCAACGGCGACGAGATCCGGGTGGCTGCACCGCGCCGCCTGCAGTCAATCGAGGTCACGACGCTGCCGTATCCAGGCTTTTATACGGACTTCCAGCAGCCGATGACTGCGCTTTTGACCACTGCCAATGGCACCAGTACCGTTACCGAAACCGTTTGGGAAGAGCGGTTTCGCTTTACCGAAGAACTCAACCGCATGGGTGCGCGAATCACTGTGCACGGCCGGACAGCGATGATCGATGGCGTAGACCAGCTGAGCGGCTCGATCGTAACCGCTACCGACATCCGGGCCGGGGCAGCCCTGGTCGTCGCCGGCCTGATGGCCGATGGTGTAACGGAGATCCACAAGCCTTATCATATCCAGCGTGGGTACGAAAACCTGGTCGGCAAGCTGAGTACACTTGGCGCCACGATCCGCTGGTGCGGCCCTGGCCCGACCAACGACCTGGAGGTATAGGGTCAGTGAAGATCGCCATTGTTTTGGGCACGCGGCCTGAGATTATCAAGGTTGCGCCGGTGGTGTGGGCTTTGGAACAGCACGCGATCCCCTATGCGCTGATCCACACCGGCCAGCATTACAGCTACGAGATGGACACGCTGTTTTTTGAGGCCCTGCACCTGCCGGCGCCAACGCTCAACCTCAAGGCGGGTGAGGCCGGGGCGCACCACGGCGCGCAGACTGGCCTGATGTTGCAGCGCCTTGAGCAGGCGTTTATGGACCTCGACGTCGATCGCGCAATGGTGCACGGCGACACCAACAGCACCCTGGCCGGCGCTCTGACCGCCGCCAAGCTCAACCTGCCGATCGGGCATATCGAGGCTGGTCTACGTAGCTACGATCGCTCAATGCCCGAAGAAGTCAACCGGGTTGTAACCGATCACATCGCCACTCACCTATTTGCCCCGACCGCGCAGGCGGCCGCGAACCTGGGCGCAGAGGGTATCACGGCAGGCGTGGAGGTCACCGGCAACACGATCGTCGACACGGTGTACCGGTTGCGCGGTGGCTTTGAGCAGGGCAGCGCCCTGGCCCGGTTTGGCCTGGCGAGCAAGGGATATCTCTTTTTGACGCTGCACCGGCAGGAAAACACCGATGATCCGGCCCGTCTGGCCGAGATCCTGCGGGGGTTGCGGCTGGCGGCGATCCAGACCGGGTTGCCACTGGTTTTTTCGATGCACTACCGGACCAAGAGCCGCCTCGAGGCCGACGGCCTGATGGGATACCTGGACGCCATACCGCACCTCAAAGTGCTGCACCCGCCGGTCGGCCTGTTTGAATCGCTGGAGCTGCAGTACCATGCCCGGCTGGTCCTGACCGACAGCGGCGGCCTGCAGGAAGAAGCCTGCATCCTCGGCACGCCCTGCGTGACGATCCGCGACAACACCGAGCGCCCCGAGACGCTGGCGATCGGCAGCAACGTCCTGGCTGGCTGGCACGCCGTCGGCATTGCCGACGCGGTCACGCAGATGGTCGACCGGCAGGCGGTCTGGGTCAACCCGTTTGGTGACGGCCTCGCGGGTCTGCGCTGCGTCGCATCGCTCGCCGATCGGCCCGACATCCATCCCGGCCCGCTGGGCCAGGCCTAGCAGGGCAGGGGAGGCAGCCATGACGATGCGTATCTCCGTGATTTTGGCGCCGGATGTTGCCGCCGAAGACGAACTCACCGGCCGCTCGTGCGTCGTTATCGATGTGTTGCGGGCGACGACTTCGATGATCGCGGCGCTCGATGCCGGCGCTACGGCGATCTACCCGGTCGCTGAGGCCGAGGATGCCTGGGCTCTGCGCGCGCAGCTCGGCGACAGCCTGCTGCTCGGCGGCGAGCGCGGCGGGCTCAAGATCAATGGCTTTGACCTCGGCAATTCGCCGCGCGAATACACCTCGGAAGCGGTCGGCAACACCATGTTGGCAATGACCACAACCAACGGCACGGCCGCGATGCTCGCTGCGGCCCGGGCCGGCGCGTCGCCGATCTTCATCGCGTCGCTGCGCAACGCCCCGGCGACGGCGCGCCGCCTGCTGCGCGAGGGGCGCGATGCCGTGCTGTATTGCGCCGGGACCAACGGGCGCGTCTCGCTGGATGACATCATCGCCGCTGGCGCAATCGCCAGCGTCTGCGAAGAAAGCCGCTCCCGCGCAACGCTGACGGACACCGGCAAGCTGGCGCTTGCCGCCTACCGCCTTGCCAGCCGCGATGTGGCGGCGGCCCTGACGGCGACGATCCACGGCCGGCGGTTGGTCGAGATCGGTTTCGAGGGGGATATCCGGTACGCCGCAGCCGTGGGGGCGAGTCAGACGGTGGCGCAGTTTGATGGTCTGATGGTGAGGGTGGCGGGGCATTTGCTGCGGTGAGGGGGCTGGCGAGCTGGTGCTGCCTTAATGGCCGCGGCCAATGCGGCCGCCCCAGCTCGCCAACCCCTTTGGTGTGGGCAGAGACTGTTTGCCAGATGAAGATGCAGTGTGGCGGGCTGGAACTGCCTTAATGGTTGGAGCGTCAGTCCTGCGCGTCCTTAATGGCCACGGCCAATGCGGAGGGAGAGCCGGACGGCGCGTCCTTAATGGCCACGGCCAATGCGGCCGCTCCGTCCAGTTCTCCCTTTGGTGTGGGCGTGGATTGCCAGCCGGATGAAGACGCAATGCGGCCGCGCAGGACTGACGCTCCCTTTTGGTGAGGGCAACGTTCTTGTGGTAGGGGGATCCTCAATCGTCGGATCGTCTTCCCAGTGGTAGTGCGGGCGATGGCGCTGTTGCGGTGCGCGCTCCAATGTCACTTTGCGTGACGTATCCGGCGGCAAACGCGCGACGGCGATGACATGATCACCGGCGATAGGTCAGGCGACCTGAACATAGGGGTCGATACGGTAGGGCGGCTAACGTATCCGCCGGAGATCGGTCAAAACGCCGGCGGATGGTTTCTTGGAAAGGTCAAAAAACCTAACATGAGCCCTCGCCACGCCAGCTCTAAGTCGGACGGAGCCCTCGCCATGCCAACCCTCAGGCATGCAGGAGCCAGCACTCGCCAATGCCCGCACCGGCGCCATTTGCCGGCGATTTTGCTTTGACAGAAACCGAAAACCTCATATATACTTTGCCTTGCGTCCAGGGGCGAATAGCTCAGGTGGGAGAGCGCTTCCCTTACAAGGAAGAAGTCACAGGTTCGAGTCCTGTTTCGCCCACCATCTTACTCGACCGGACGTCGCGCCGCGGAGGCGTGGTGTAGCTGGCCCAACATACGTGCCTGTCACGCACGAGACCACGGGTTCGAATCCCGTCGCCTCCGCCATTTTCTCTCCTACCAAGCTCGCTCGTAACGCAAGCCCCCTCGCAAGAGGGGGCCCTTTTTTATGCTGTCGGCAGGACTCCCGCACTGGCGCCGCTCACTGCGGCAAGTACTGGTGCTGCTCCCAGTCCTGGACAAAGTACCGTTTGCCCCTCTGCACGACCTGCAGCCCTTCTGCCTCGAGCAGTGCGCGGTGGCAGTCGATCCCGTCGGGGTACTTCTCGTTGAGCTCGCCGCCGCGCCGCAGCGTGCGCCAGTAGGGCGTCGGGTCTTCCCCGCGCTCGACCGAGGCCTGCGCAACGATGTTGATGAAGATGCCCGCCGTGAGCGGGCAAGTGAAGTCCGCCCCATGCTCCCGCGCGAGATAATCGCGCAGGGAGTCGGCTGTCATAACCTTGCCGGCAGGTACTCGGCGCATCACGCTGTCATATGCCAACGGCGGCGCGATCAACATGCGGGCGCCGCCGAGGCGTGCGATCTGCTGCGGATCCGTCAGCTCCTGGATCAACGGCATGCCCTTGGCGTCGTGCAGCTTGGTCATCGCGGATTTTCTCGCCATGCGGATCACCCCAATTCCAACTCATCATTTCAAGGCGATGCGTCGGACCTTGTCATCGTGAAACTCACTGCTGGGCCAATACTGCCCGCATCACCGTCCCGCGGCTAGGCCGGCGGTTCCTCTTCCTCCCGCCGGTTTCGCCGTCGCCGCTTGACCGATTCGCTAAGCAAATACTCGATCTGCCCGTTAATCGACCGGAAATCGTCCTTGGCCCATGCCGCCAATTCCGCCCAGAGGCTAGGTGACAGCCTTAGCAAGACCGGCTTTTTCTCCTTGTCTGATTGGTCTGTCATCTGGGCGCGCCTCCGATGCCTAGCTCCTTAGTACAACGACCCGCTGTTGACGACGGGCTGTGCATCCCGGTTGCCGCAGAGGACCACCAACAGGTTGCTGACCATCGCCGCCTTGCGCTCGTCGTCAAGTTGTACGACATTGTTTTGGCTCAACCGGTCCAGCGCCATCTCGACCATACCTACGGCGCCATCCACGATCATCATGCGGGCATCAATGATGGCCGAAGCCTGTTGCCGCTGCAGCATGGCTGCCGCGATTTCGGGTGAGTAGGCGAGGTGGGTAATCCGTGCCTCGATGATCTCGATGCCGGCCACAGCGACGCGCGACTGGATCTCTTTCTCCAGCCGGTCGGCGACCTCTTGGCTGCTGCCGCGCAACGTCATCTCCTCACCGCCTGGGGCCACATCATAGGGGTATAGGCGTGCGATGTTGCGCAACGCCGAGTCACACTGGATGGACAGAAACGACTTGAAGTTGTCGACGGCAAACACGGCCTTTGCGGCATCGACAACCCGCCAGATCACGACGATACCGATCTCGACCGGGTTGCCGAGCTCGTCGTTGACCTTTTGCTTGTTGTTGTTGAGGGTCATCGCCTTGAGCGAGACTGTCTTTCTGGGGATTGAGACGCTGATGCGTTGGCCCTGTATGGTCGTCGTACTGACGGGGTTTTGATCCTCCGTCGCGGTCGCCGCGCCCGTTCCGACGGTTGGATTGACCGCGGAGACAAAGGGGTTGACAAAGAAGAAACCCTCACCCCGCAAGGTGCCGATGTACTTGCCAAACAGGGTCAGGACCAGGGCCTCCTGCGGCTTGAGTACCTTGAGGCCAAGGAAAGGGATCCAGCAGAGCCCCAAGTAGATCAGTCCGGTGACAATCAACACAACGCCAAGCGCAGGTCGCGATCCACTTGAAGCCATCATCGCCCCAGCGACCACTGCGACGATGCTCAGGACGATCATCAGGATGCCGAAGATCAGTGCTCCCATGCCGTTTGCCGCCTTGAGCGGACGATCCTGAAACTGCTGCCCGTCTGCCTGCATCAATCTATCCCCCTTGCATATTATTCCGATATCATAATGATATCGCGCAGCCCCCTTGTCAATCTGTCTTTGCCGGCATTTCCGAACGCCCCGCCCACCGCCGCCATCATCGTGCTACGCTGTATAAAGAAGGAAGGTGATCCGCATGCGACCGGTGCTCGTGCCACAGACCGCGCTCGGCAAGCGGTGCCTCTGGCTAGTGCTGTTGGCGATCGCCTATGGCGTGGCGACCAACCTGATCGCGACCGCGCAAGGCAACACCATCGAGTATCCCAACCCGATCAATAGCCCGCTCTTGGGCACTGTTCTGTATCTGACGTTCCTATCGTTATTCATTGCCGCCATCACGGGCATCTCGGCGGTCAGAAGGCAAGGGGAGCGCTCGCTGCTGGTCTACCTGGTGATCCTCATTGGTATATCCTTTTCGATCGGCGCCTTGATGATGATCGTCGGTGCGGCCCTGGGGATTGGCGCTTGAGGTCATGCCTTCTCAAGAGCACAGCTATCAACAAGAGGAGTTGATCCGATTGGGCAGGGTGGTTGGCGTTGGCGGGTTGTTTCTGCAATTCAAGGGGAGCAAGCAAGAGGTCCAGGATTGGTATGAGCAGAACCTTGGTCTGCCCATGTCCCAGTACGGATCGGGGTTCACGCAAGGAGAGCAGTTGATGCTGTTCTCGTTCAGCAATGATTCGGAGGAGACGCCCCTGGTCAACCTACGGGTCGACGACCTGGATGCGGTGGTCGCGACGATCGCTGGCCAGGGAGCCGACGTCGGCGTCATCTCCGACTATGGGATAGGGCGCTTTGTGCGCTTTACCGATCCCTTTGGCAACCTGATTGAGCTCTGGGAGCCCCGCGCCGACGAGTACCGTGCAATGGTCAAGGCCGAGATCGAGGCCTACCACAAGTAACACAATTCCACGACGAGGTGATCTGATGATTCGTCCAACCGGATCCTGGGTGGCGATGCCGACGCCATTTGCCGCCGACAACACAATCGACTTCGGCGCGTTTAAGCTGCTGATTGACCGGCAGATCCACTACGGTACCTCCGAGCTCTTTGTCCTTGGCTCCGCCGGCGAAACTACGCTGCTCACCCTGGAAGAAAAGCAATCCGTGGTCCGCAACGTGATCAAGATGACCAAGGGCCGCATCCCGGTTTTCTTCAACGCCTCGGCGCTGACGACCGAAGCCAGCATGGACTTCGCCCGATTCTGCGAGGCCGAAGGCGCTGACGGTGTGATCTTCACCGTGCCGCCCTACGTGTTGATCCCGCAGGACGCGGTGTTAGCCCACCTTGATAGTTGCATGGGCGCGACCAGTCTGCCGTGCGGCATCTACAACAACCCGTCGCGCCTCGGCGTCAACGTCGATCCGGCGACGATCATCGAACTCGCCCACCGGCACGCCAACTTCATCGTCGACAAAGAGGCAATGCCGTACGTCAGCCAACTGGTTGAGGTCAAGCGGGCCCTGGGTGATCAACTCAACATCCTGTGCTGCGACTACCCGCGGTACTCGATCGTCATCCCGACCCTCGCGATCGGTGGCGCCGGCACGGCCAACATCGGCGGCAACATCATTCCCGCCGAGGCCGCCCTATATTCCCGTCCCTGGACCGACATGCAGATCATCGCCGAGTGCCGTGAAGAGTACTTCAAGTGGTTTCCGCTGCTGCAGGAGCTATATACGCTGTCCAATCCCATCGTGATCAAGGCGGCGCTCAACATCCTCGGCCTGCCGGGCGGCCACCTGCGCAAGCCGTACCTTGACTACCAGGGGCCGCGCTACGATGCGCTCAAGCGGATGATGGGCGAAATGGGCGTCATCGCCAAGTACGGCGTCTAGCAGGGTGCCAAGCCGGGTGATCGAGCGGCTGCTGCCGCGCACCGTCGACGGCAACTACCGCGGGCACAAGATCGCCGCGACGGTCTTTGTCGTCGTGGCAATGGTCAGTCTTGGCCGCAGTCTGGCGCACCTGCTGGCCCCCGACGGAGGCGCCGGCTCAATCGCCGGGCTGGACCTGACCGCCGGGGGCGCCAACATCATCTTTGCCTTTGGCCTCTGGGGCCTCGCCCAGACCCTCTACGCCATCGTGCAGCTCCTCGTGGCATTTCGCTACCGGACGCTGATCCCGTTGATGTTTCTCCTCCTGATTGTCGAGACCGCCGGCCGCATAGCGATCGGTATCGCGAAACCACCCGTGATACTTCACACACCGCCCGGCGGCCCGGCAAACTACGTCGTCCTGCCGCTGGCAGTCGTGATGTTGGCCCTATCGTTGAGGGAGCGTGGGGCGCAGTAATTTTGGTGTTTACTTTGGTTGTTGACTGTCCGCAGGCTATGCTATACTCAGTCTTGCACTTGCCGCGGTAGCTCAGTTGGTAGAGCAGCGGACTGAAAATCCGCGTGTCGCCAGTTCAACTCTGGCCTGCGGCACCATATCTAACAAACGTGCGGAAGTAGCTCAGTGGTAGAGCATCGCCTTGCCAAGGCGGGGGTCGAGGGTTCGAATCCCTTCTTCCGCTCCATCTATTTCCCACCAGAGTGGGGCGACATAGCCAAGAGGTAAGGCAGCGGTCTGCAAAATCGCTATCCCCGGTTCGATTCCGGGTGTCGCCTCCATTTTTATTGTCAGCTGCACGCAAACACGCGCCTTTAGCTGCACAGTTAGCCACCCCCACAATTGCTGGTCTGCCCTGCGAATAACTATGCAGAGAGCAGTCGCTGCTGCATCCTTGATCTGCTCGCGCACAATCCCCGCCGCAATTACCATTTGGACTTTGCCTTGCGCGTAGCCAAAAACAGGTCGGTATGCCACCTGGCTTGCAGCCAGCTTGCCAGGTCGGTTTCGACGATCAAAGACCGAGTAAATTAATCAGATTTCCAGCAAATTTGGTTGATAGGGTAACTAATACGTAGTAGGCTAAAAGTGCTAGACGTCAGCAGCGACCAACCATCTATGTGGCGTCCCAGGGGATGCATTAATGGTCTCCGTCCGAGGCGCACAGCAGGTCAGCGGATTTGCCCTGACAAAGGCTAACCCTGCGAAAGCTGGGGGCGCAAAGCCAGCGGCCTAAAGCGAGAGCTATGGCGGCCGGGCTACCGGGGTTTTACACCACGGGGCCCGGCCGTTTTGTATTCCCCGGAGGTTTCGGGTCCAAGGGCGGATGACGGATCGATACCCGCGCGGTGTTTGGTTGCCGCGGAGGATAGATCCGGATGTCCGCGTTGAGCGTCGCACGGAAACCGCTTGCGGCGCATATCTGTGTAAGTTCTTTGGCCAGGTGGGAAGCGAGAGGAGTGGTACCCGGCATGATCTCCGACTCCGGCAGTTGCCGGTGGGGGGCGAAGGGTTAAGGCGCAGACCCCCGACGCGCTGGCCGAGCGCGTTACGAGTTAACTAAACAACGCTTCTCCAATGAGCACTCCCACAAGGAGGGAGAAGGAGGAAGTTATGAAAACTCACTATTCGCGTAATCGATGGCTTATTGTTCTGCTAGTTGCCTCAATGTTGTTGGTTTTCATGCCAGCTCTGGCTCTAGCTGATGACCCACAGGATTCGCTCTTGTACGCTTTCGTGGCGAACGCCGAAGAGGCCTCGGTATCGAAGGTCGACCTCGTGAACAACATCGAGGTGGCGAGATATTCCACCATTCTTGACCGGACTGGTGGCACAGATGCCTGGAACGACTGCCGCGTGTCCCGGCTGACGATGGATCCCGCCGGCAACGCCTGGGCTTTGAACTCGATGACCGGCAGCGGCGTCAACTACGCCACCCAGCAGGGCCAGGTCATTCGGATCAGTGCTCGGCCGGTGGCGGGCGAGGCCCCCGGGGTCACCACCTCGAATACGGGCGGGCTTGCTGGCATCGTAATCCCCGACATTCGAGTGAGCATCTTCAATGTGGGGGCACTTGCCGATCTGCCCCGTACGATTAACGTGATTGAGGACAGTGGCCACACCTACCTGTGGATCGGCTTCTATGGTGGTGGCTACTATCAGAAGTACGAGTACACCGGTACCGAGCTCGTTGCAGTGGGCGCAAAGGTACTGCTACCGACTGGCTTCCGGCCTTACACCTCAGCCATCACGGAAGAGGGCATCTTGTGGGGCGCCAGCCGTAACGCAAACCCATACGGCCCGACGACGACAGTTGGTGTGTTCAAGTTTGACATCAACGGCCCGCCAGTGACGGCGACGTCGATGCCGTACGACCCGCCGGGAGGCAACAACCCCTACTTCACCTATGTGATGGATAACGGAGACGTATGGATCTCCGACGGTGACTGGAACAGCAGCACTAAGGAGTTTGCGGTTTACCCAGCTGGCGGCGGAGGGCCGTTGTACTATAATGCCGGCACCTACACCGCAATGCGCGGCTTCACCGAAGTCGCCGGCGACGTCTGGGCCACAACCATCAACGGCCAGGTGCTCAAGGGCGAGTGGAATGGTGCAACCTGGCTTTGGACCGTAGTCGTGACCGGACTTGGCGAGTTGACCGGCGTCGCAATGGATCCAGAGGGCTACCTCTGGGCGGTGTCCTACGGGACTGACCGTCTCTACAAGTTCGATCCGGACGACCCCAACAACGGCATCTGGGTCGGCGTCGGCGATGGTCCCTATGCTTACGGCGACTTTGTCGCCCCGCCGCTGCCTGCTGCGCTGGGTGACTACGTCTGGTACGACACCAACATGAACGGCATCCAGGATGTGGGCGAACTTGGCGTGCCAGATGTGACCGTTAACCTATACACTTGCGCCGACGAGTTCGTGGCAACCATGGACACGGATTCGGACGGCTACTACCTATTCGACGAATTACCAGCTGGCAGCTACAAGGTCGAATTCATTCTGCCAGGCGGGTTTGTGTTCAGTCCGCAGGACCAGGGTGGCGACGACAGCCTGGACAGCGATGCAGATGTAGCCTTGGGCTACACTACCTGTGTGACACTGATTGCCGGTGAAACCAATCTCACGCTCGACGCGGGTATCTACGTCCCCACATACGATATCTGTGGTTTCAAGTGGGAGATCGAAGAAGGCAACCCGGGTGATGGCTGGACCATCAACCTTCTAAAGTGGGACGGAGATAGCTACGAACCGTTGACAACGGCTACGACTGGTGCTGACGGCAAGTATTGCTTCCATGACCTTTTGGCTGGCCAGTATCTTGTGGAGGAAGTCCTCAAGGACGGCTGGATCCAGCTTTCGCCGGGCAATAACGAGCATCTTGTGACCCTGCCTGGTGGAGAAACCGATCTGACCGACGATCCCGTATTGTACTACAATTTCCTCAATGACACACAGCGTGAGTGTTTCGACGAGACCGCGTGGGCCGCGGACGGCGCGCCTGGTATAACCAGGTTTGTCCCCACGAAAGGGAATTGGGCCACCTACGTCAAGTACAACGTTGCTGACGGCAATGAGGCCCAACCGGTAACCTACGAGCTATACGCCGGGCAGACCCACCTCGCAGGTTATCTCTACGTCTATGACTTCGAAGGAACCCTGTATGTCAAGTACGCGACTGGCGCTGTGGACAACGAGTACAAGGACGGCTACTGCGGCGACTGGACCGGTATAAGCGAGTATCATCTCGCAGTTGTTGACGAGTTCGCCGGTTTCAATCCCTTCCGGACGTATAACAAGAAGACCGGGTATGGCAGCCCTATCCCTGGCAGTTTCGAGTACAAAGACTCCTGGGATCCCGCCAATCCGGTGAATGAGACTGAGTGGATTGAGGTCGACGTCGCGGACTACGAAGACGCTGACATCTACATCGCGGCGCATGCCGTTATGTGGTGGTGCGGCTATCCGTGCGATGGTCCCGCTGATTAGTCATCTGTAGCAAATGGTGGACGGCGCAAATCCATCTATAGGAAGACGAGCTGGTCCGGGGGTAATTTCGTCCGTGCCCCCGGATCAGCCGGGCGTATGCGCTTACCTCTAAGTTTAGGCAGGGCTGTTGCGGCCAACCAAAGAGGGAGAGCCCGTGTTGGCGCTTTGGGTTGTCCCCGAGCCAACAGGTCAGTGATTCCCAGGTGCCAATGCGGGTCAGATTGCTTAGGCGAAGAAGCGTTGGCGAGCGCGCGAAAGCAGACCTAGATGTCCGCGGGCTTGTTGGCGTACCCCTGGACGAGCGCAGTCTGTTGCGAAGAGTATGGTAGCCAAAAGTTGCGTGAATATATCCAAGACAGCAGATAGGGACCTTGCTCCGACGTTAGGGATCGCCGCGTCATGTGGGGGAGTTCGCGAACCGACATGGTTACTAAAGCAACCACCGAGCCGTGCATGGCAGGCGTGACAGGGGTTGCGTCGAAGACAGCCATGCGGAATCCCCGGGGATGTGCTTCGGTCTTCCCCGGCACCTAGGAAAGCACATTCATTGCTCATGTTTGATTTGCCCTGACAAAGGCTAACCCGGCGAAAGCCGGGGACGCAAAGCCAGCGGCCTAAGGCGCGAGCTATGGCGGCCGGGCTACCGGGGTTATACACCACGGGGCCTGGCCGTTTTATGTTGTGCGGCGGTCGTGGCTCCAAAGGCGGACTACGGGTCGGAGCTTACGTGGTGGCAAGTTGCCGCAGAGGACAGATCCAGATGTTCGCGTTAGGCGTCGCCTGGCGAGCAACAGGTCGGCGTATGGATGCACAAGCAGTTGGCTGTGTGGGAAGCGAGAGGAGTGGTGGCTGGCGTGCTATCCGGCTCCGGCGGCTGCCGGTGGGGGGCGAAGGGTTAAGGCGCAGACCCCCGACGCGTACGCCAAACGCGTCCAGAGTGTCGGGATGGTGCTTTTTGGATGAGCACTCCCAAAGGAAGGGAGAAGGAGTAACGAATGCCTAGTCACTATTTGCGCAAAGCCTGGCTGGTAGTACTGCTTGCTCTGGCGCTCTTGCTTGGCATGGTGCCAGCGGTGGTCGGAGCCCAGCCGCAGGACCCACTTCTATATGCTTTCGTGGCGAACGCCGAAGAGGCCTCGGTATCGAAGGTCGACCTCGTGAACAACATCGAGGTGGCGAGATATTCCACCATTCTTGACCGGACTGGTGGCACAGATGCCTGGAA